>WNFZ01000407.1_pt1 | contig 43566 bp, 39 predicted proteins | sample 5400081 | NCBI WGS metagenome assembly WNFZ01 (sample SAMN13153365, study PRJNA577476) | soil metagenome | isolation source: 80 cm soil or saprolite under grassland replicate 1 | place: USA:California | collected 2016-06-15
GCCCAGGTGCCCGGGGCCCTCGCTGGCCCCGGCCAGCACCTGCCAGCGTACCGAGAGGTCCAGCAGCCCGGGCGCAGGCCGTCCATCCGCCGGCCGGGCCAGCGCCGCCGGGATAACCGCGGGCAGGTCCGGCCAGGCCCATGCCGGGCGGCCGTCGTCCTCGTCATCGCCGGGCGAGCCGTCGCCGGGGTGGCCGTTTCCGGCCGGGCTGTTGCCGGGGCCGGGGTTATCTTCGGGGCGGGGCGCGTCGGCGTCCCCGGGCGGCGGCACGCCCGCACCGGGCACCTCGCCCGGCCAGTTATCGCCTGGGGCGTCATGGCCCGGGGCGTCGTCTCGCAGGTCTTCATCGTCCGGCCATTCATCGCCTGGCCCGTCAGCGGTCGGTCGGTTATCACCGGGGCCGCGATCTCGCGGGCTGCCTTCTGGCCGGGCGCTGTGGGACGCTTCGCCGCGGGCGCCGTCCTGGCCGCTTGGCCGGGCCCGGCCGGGGAGGTCACTGCCTGATCCGTCACCCGGACGGGGGTCCACACGATCGCCAGGACCGCTGCGGCCGGGGTCACAGGGACCGCTGCCGGGCGAGCCGCCCGGGCTACCGGGACCGCTGCCGGGTGGATCTTCAGATTCGGGCGGGCCTGGGGGTGCGCCTTCGGCGGGGGGAATCGGGGGCTGGGTGCCGAGCAGCAGCCCGAGGAATACCTGGGCGCACAAAAGGTCGACCGGGCCGCCAGCGCCGGCGGCTTTCATCGCCCGGGCCATGGCCTTGATCCGGGCCATCGCCGCGGCGGCGTGCACCGCGGGCAGCCTTTGCCCGGCCAGCGCCGCGGTGCTGTCCTGATCCGGGTACAAGCTGACTTTCGCCTGCCGCTCGGTTTCCTTGCGGCGTTCCTCCGCTGCCTTCGGATCGGCGGCGATTACCGCGCGGCGCAGCGCCGCCCGCAGCATCCCGGGGGTCTGTCCCCCGGCCGCGGGCAGCACCCGCTCCTCCACCGCGCGGGCGGCCTGATCAGACAGCAGGCTGGTGGCCTCGGCGATCAGCCGGGCCCGGTACACGTCGATTACCCCTTCGCTGAGCGCAGCGGCAGTGCCGGGCAGCCGCCACCGTAATGTGACGGCCAGGTCGGCCCACCCGGCCGCGCCGTACTGCGACATCGTCAACTCCAGCGCGACCTCCGCAGCGGCCGAGGCCGGGATCCGCTGCGGGCGGCCATCCGCGCCGGTCCCGATGTCCTGATCACGAGCCGCGGTGCGGGCGGCGATCTGCGCGACCGCGGCCAGTTCCTGAGCCGTGGCCCAGGATGCGAGCCGCCGCCAGGAACCGGCGGTAGCGGCCAGGTCAGCATCGCCAAGCCCAGCAGGCGCGGCCGTTGCCAGCCATGCTGCCAGGTCCGGGCCCGGCGAAAGCCGCTCGGCCACTCGCCCCGCCAGCACTAGCTCGTCGCCCCGCCGACCCGGGTCATCGATCCCGTCTGAGTCATCGACCACGTCGTCCGGGTCAGCAGCGCCAGCAGCGCCAGCAGCGCCAGCAGCGCCAGCAGCGCCAGCAGCGCCAGCAGCGCCAGCAGCGCCAGCAGCGCCAGCAGCGCCAGCAGCGCCAGCAGCGCCAGCAGCGCCAGCAGCGCCAGCAGCGCCAGCGACGTAGCGGGAGCACCAGCAGCATTGTCGTCCGAGATGGCGGCCATCAGGGTGGCGAAGTCCAGCTCCCAGGACCAGGACAGGCCCTGCGGGGAGCCCGCGCTGTCAGTGCGTGCTGGCATTGAGCCACCTCCTACGCTCGGGGCTGATGACCGGGAGCTTCGACCTCTCTGGCCTATCTTAGCTAAGAATATCGAGCTATGCTGACAAATGAGAACATTACGAACTTAGATTCGATCGGTCAAGTAGCATTCCTGCTTGGTGATCGGCTAGAGCGTCAATCCCTTGAAAACCGTGGAGACTGCCGTTCTTGGTGACGCTGCCTGCCCGCCACGCGCTGGACGGGCAGGCCCTGGCCTGCCGACTCTTGCGGCCCCGCGGGCCGCAGTGGTCGCCGGGTCAAGACCAGCCCCAGGGGCTTGCGCGTCGGCGATGCGCAGGCCCTCCGGGGGCCGGAGGGCGCCTCGTACTCTGCGCGGTGCACCGGTGGATGAGCGGAGGCGCAGCCGCCACCATGTTCCCTGCCCGTCCGGCTGGGCGTGTTGATGCTGCACGGCCAGGTCGCGGACGGCAGGGAGCCGGGAGTGCGGGGTGGAGCCCGGCTGGGCGTGTTCATGCTGCACGGCCAGGTCGCGGACGGCAGGGAGCCGGGAGTGCGGGGTGGAGCCCGGCTGGGCGTGTTCATGCTGCACGGCCAGGTCGCGGACGGCAGGGAGCCAGGAGCACGGGATGGAGCTGGGCAAGTTCGGCCAGACCGGTGATGAGCAGCCGCTGGGGGTGTGTCCCCCGGCTCTGAGGGTGTCGATGTAACGGCGGGTTCCGGTCACTGACGGTGTCGTCGTGGCGTGAGTTGGGCGATGTGACGGGCGGGGGCTGGTGGACGGCGTCACCGTGGCCTTGTCGGCATAGGCAACGGCCCTCCCTGAATCTTGACCTGGATGCCGGGCGGGCGCCAGGGACCCCGCCAGGCGGGGTTATCCATGCCCCCCGTCCCCACCGTGAGCGTCGCCGACATGGACATCCCGAGCGGCGGCGAACAGGGGTGGGCCGGGTGAGGAACGTTGCCTGGCGCGGGACGAACACTAGCTGTGCTTTACCCCGGCCAACGCATCCTGGGCCAATCCGATCGAAACGCAATTCGGGCCGTTGCGGACCTTCACCAGGGGCGGGTCTGACCACCCCAATCACACCGTGCTGGCTGCCCGGCTGCAGGCCTGCCTGCGCTGGCGCAACGCCAACGCCCGCCACCATCCGCAGCCAGCGCCAGCAACGCTGGGGCCGCCCCAAGATCAAAGCTGCATAACCCGGCCAACGTTCGTGGTCACCGCCCGGCCAGGCCTCGCCTGAGCGGCCCAGCAGGGCGCCTGCCACGAGCGGGCCGATGCCGTCCGGCCAGTGTTCCACCGCTCCATGGCGATGAGCTGAGGCGTTCCAGGCAGTCGAAACAGCCATGGAAGCAACCAACCTTGCTGGCTTGTATCACTCACCGCTGCTCGACTGGTCCAGGATCGAGGCCCGGCTCCGGGCGGGCCTGAGCCAGGCCCCAGGCACCGGCGGGCCGAACCGTCACACCTGCTGGCTGGCCACGATCAACCCGGACGGGAGCCCGCACGTCACCGGCATCGGCGCGCTGTGGGCCGAGAGCTGCTTCTGGTTCGAGACCGGTAAGGACACCCGCAAGGGCAGGAACCTCGCCGGTGACCCGCGCTGCGCGCTCAGCGTGGCGGCCCAGGAGTTTGATCTCGTGGTGGAGGGCGAGGCCACCCTGGTCACCGACCCGGCCACGGTCGCCGGCCTGGCGGCGCGGTGGGCGGCCGAAGGCTGGCCAGCCCGGGCCGACGACACCGGCCTGGCGCTCACCGCCGAGTACAGCGCGCCCTCGGCCGGGCCGCCCCCGTGGCACGTGTACCGCCTCACGCCGCGCACGGCCACAGCAGTGGGCACCGTCGATCCCGGAGGCGCGACGCGGTGGCGGTTCTAGCCGCGCCGGCCGAGGATGCCCGATCGGGATATCCGGCACCGCGGGATGTCACCGGACCCGGCGAACGTATCTGGTCACGGCACTAGCGATGCTTGTGTCCGCAGCTCAAGCACCGTTAAACAGGGTGTCTGCTAACGTTCACCGGCTACGGCGGCACCTCTGGGCTGCTGTACGTCGCCAGCCCGTGTACATCGCCAGCCCGGCGAAGGCACGGGCCAGCGCGCTAGCTCGCTGACAGCGCGTCGAACTGCTCATCGGTGAGCTCAACCTGCGCGCTTGCCACATTCTCCTCGAGGTGCGCCACCGAGGACGTGCCCGGAATCGGCAGCATGACCGGGGACCTGCGCAGCAGCCAGGCCAGTGCCAGCTGGGCGGGGGTCACCTCAGCCTGCTTCGCCACCGCCGACAACGGGCCGTCCGCAGCCGCTAGCCGGCCAGTGGCCACCGGGGACCACGGAATGAAACCGAGGCCCTCCCGCTCGCAGTAGTCGAGCACGTCCTCGGACTGACGGGAGAAAAGGTTGTAGCGGTTCTGGACCGACGCGATCGGGGCGGTGAGCCGCGCCTCGCGGAGGTCGGCCGTGTCAACCTCGGAAAGCCCGATGTAACGGATCTTGCCTTCCTTGCGCAACGCGTCAAGCTCGCCGACCTGATCCGCGGCCGGCACCTGCGGATCGATCCGGTGCAGCTGGAAAAGGTCAATCGTCTCCAGGCCAAGGCGCCGTAGGCTCAGCTCCGCGCACTGCCGGAGATACTGGGGACGGCCGACCGGATGCCACTGCCCAGGCCCGGGCCTGACCAGACCCGCCTTGGTCGCGATCGCGATGCCGCCGTAGGGATGCAGTGCCGCCCTGATCAGCTCCTCGCTGACGTGCGGGCCGTAGGAATCAGCGGTGTCGATGAAGTCCACACCGAGTTCGGCAGCCCGCCGCAGGACCCGGATCGCCGTGTCCCGGTCAGGCGGATCGCCCCAGATTCCGGGCCCGGTGATGCGCATCGCGCCGTATCCCAGCCGGGTCACCGGCAGCCCGCCGCCGATGCAGAACACGCCGCTCGACGCCGCGGGAAGGCTGATCGTTGCCATGGCCAGAATCTACCGAATGCCCGCAGCGGCCCAGCACGTCCGGACTTCCCGACCCGCTGGCGGGCGGTACCGCCGAAGACGGCACGATGGGTGGCATGACTTATGAAAACCTGCTCGGCGGGCCAGCTCCGACCTACCTGCCCGACGACGAGGAGGCCAGCTCGGCGCTGCGTACCGCGGCCGATCCGGCCAGTGTCGCCGCCCGGTTCCCCGCGTTCTGCGAGGTCTGGGCTGCGCTGGCGGAGAAGGCGCTGGCGCGGGACGACCCGGTCGCCGCGTACGCCTACGCGCGGACCGGCTATCACCGCGGCCTGGACCAGCTGCGCCGGGCTGGCTGGAAGGGATACGGCCCGATCCCCTGGGAACACGAGCCGAACCGCGGGTTCCTGCGCGCCCTGCACATGCTCGCCTGCGCTGCCGCGGCCATCGGCGAGGATGACGAGGCTGAGCGCTGCGCCAGCTTCCTGCGGAACAGCAGCCCGGCTGCCGCCACGGCGCTCGAGTCCGGTTGATCCTAGCTCGGCGGCGATCCGCTACGGGTAGCCTCAGAGCGCAAGAGCCCCTGCCGCACCAGCAGCACCCGAACCCCGTGCGGCCGGGGCTTCCGCGTCAGATCAGGGCCGCCGGATGCCGGGGCTGGAAGGGGCTGGTGACAATGCCGGCCATTGTGATCGTTGGCGCCCAGTGGGGTGACGAGGGCAAGGGCAAGGCGACCGACCTGCTCGGTGACAGCGTTGACTTCGTGGTCAGGTACCAGGGCGGTAACAACGCCGGGCACACGGTCGTCATTGGCGACGAGAGCTACGCGCTGCACCTGCTGCCCAGCGGCGTGCTTTCACCGGACGTTACGCCGGTGATCGGCAATGGCGTGGTGATCGACCCTGGCGTCCTGATCGAGGAGATCGACGGACTGCAAGCCCGCGGGGTCTCCTGCGACCGGCTGCTGATCTCGGCCAACGCGCACCTGATCATGCCGCACCACCGAGCGCTCGACAGGGTGACCGAACGATTCCTCGGCACGGCCAGGATCGGCACCACCGGGCGCGGCATCGGCCCTACCTACGCCGACAAGGCCGGGCGGGTGGGCATCCGCGCACAGGATCTGTTCGATCCCGGCATCCTCAGCCAGAAGCTCAAGCTTGTGCTCAGGGAGAAGAACCAGGTGCTCACCAAGGTGTACAACCGGCGCGGCATCGACGCGGCCGCGGTATCGGCCGAGTACCTCCGCTACGGCGAACGGCTGCGGCCCTACCTGGCCGACACCGGGCTGATCCTGAACAAGGCGCTCGATGACCAGAAGGTGGTGCTGCTGGAGGGAGCCCAGGCGACGCTGCTCGACGTCGACCACGGCACGTACCCGTTCGTGACCTCGTCCTCGCCCACCGCCGGCGGAGCCTGCGCCGGGTCCGGCATCGGCCCGACCAGGATCGCCAAGGTGATCGGCATCGTGAAGGCGTACACGACCCGGGTCGGGGCCGGGCCCTTCCCGACCGAGCTAACCGGCCCGCAGGGCGAGTGGCTGCGCAAGACCGGAGGTGAGTACGGCGTGACCACCGGCAGGGAACGCCGGACCGGCTGGTTCGACGCCGTCATCGCCAGGTACGCGACCAGGGTCAACGGCATCACCGATTACTTCCTCACCAAGCTGGATGTGCTGTCCGGCCTGGAGAAGGTCCCGGTCTGCGTGGCCTATGACGTAGCCGGCTCCCGGCATGAGGAGATCCCGGTGACGCAGACCGACTTCCATCACGCCGTCCCTGTCTACGAGTACCTGGACGGCTGGTGGGAGGACATCTCCGCGGCCAGGGAGTTCGGCGACCTGCCGCGCAACGCGCAGGCCTACGTCAGGGCGCTGGAGGACAAGATCGGTGCCCCGGTCGCCGCGGTAGGCGTAGGGCCGCGCCGTGACCAGACCGTGCAGCTGCGCCCGCTGATCTGATGAAACGCGGCCAGCAGCGGCCCAGCGGGCACCGGCCCGGCCAGCAGCGGCCCGGCATGGCAACAGCTCAGGGGAGCTGCTCCCAGTCCAGATAGCGTGCGGCCAGCTGATAGACACTGGCGAGCAGGCCGAGCCTGTTGGCCCGGACGGCGGGGTCGTCGGCCATCACGAGGACCTGGTCGAAAAGGTCGTTGATCGGCCCCGTGATCGTCGCGGCGGCGGCGAACTGCCCCAGGCTGGCGTCCTGGCCGGTTGCCTCGCGGGTCTTGTCCATCGCTGCCAGGAGGCTGTGCTCGGCTGGACTGTTGAACAGCCCGGGATCGAAGCCGGGAGCGGTGCCGGGCGGGATGATGCGGCGTACCCGCTGGATCGCTGCCACCAGTTCCCGGCCCGCCGGCGCCTGCAGCAGCCCGGCCAGCTGCTCCAGGGTCTGCTCGGCTCGAACGGGCGTGCTGACGAGCGACCTGACCGCGCGGATGCTGGCGGCCGGGTGGCCTTCATCGAGCATCAGCTGGTCGAAGCGGCGGCCGACGAACTCCAGCACGGTGCCGGGAAGCTGCCGGTCAGCGGGGACGGGCTGCCGGGCCGCGGCGATGGCAACCCCGGCATCGATGGTGAGCTTGCCGAGGCCGGGGTGGGCACGCAGGATGGCGAGCAGCCCGGCGGCGGCCCGGCGCAGGCCGAACGGGTCGGAGCTCCCGGTGGGCTCGGCTCCGATGGCGAAGAGGCCGGCCAGCAGGTCGAGGCGGTCGGCGAGGGCGAGGACCGCGCCGGGACGGCTGCGCGGGAGCGCGTCGCCGGCGTGGCGCGGGAGTTCCATCTCGAAAAGGGACTCGGCGACGGCAGCTGGCTCGCCCGCTCGGCTGGCGTACTCGCGGGCCATCACCCCGGCCAGGCTGGGCAGCTCGGCGACCATGGCGGAGCCAAGGTCGAACTTGGCGAGCTCCCCTGCCCGCCGCAGGATAACCTGGTCGCCGCCGGCCAGGTCCACGCGGTCAGCGATGACGGCCGCGATGGCGGCGATACGGGCGGCGCGGTCGGCGACCGAGCCAAGGCGGGATTCGAAGGTGAGCTGAGCGAGCCGGCTGCTCATTTCCGCTAGCGGCTTGGCCAGGTCATTCCGCCAGAAGAACGCCGCGTCCTCGTAGCGGGCTCGCAGCACGGCCTCGTTGCCCGCCCGGACCAGTTCCCTGTCGCACTCGCCGTTGGCGATGGTGATGAAGTGCGGCTGCAGCTGGCCGCTGTCCGAGCGCACGGGAAGGTAGCGCTGGTGCTTCTTCATCACCGTGGTGAGGACGTCAGCGGGCAGGTCAAGGTATTTCCTGTCGAACGAGCCGAGGATGGGGACTGGGTCCTCGACCAGGTTCTTCACCTCGTCGATGACCGCGGCCTCGCGGTCGGCGTCGACCTGGCCGCCCGCGGTCGCCGCGAGGCCGGCCGCGCCGCTGACTATCCGGCTCCGCCGCTGGCTGGCGTCGGGCTCGATCGCGTGCGCGCGCAGCGTCGGCAGGTATCGCGACGCGGCGTCGACGGCGACAGCTGACTCGGCCGCGGTCCGGTGCACCCGGGTGACGCGGCCGGAGGTGATTCCGGCCACGGTGAACGGCACTGGGCGCGGCCCGAGCAGCGCCAGCAGCCAGCGGATGGGCCTGCTGTAGGACAGACCGGGCGCGCTCCAGCGCATGTTCCGCTCGGCCCGCAGTCCGGCGACCACGGCGGGCAGCACGGCGGTGAGCACACCGGCGGCGGGACGCCCGGGGACATGCCTGATGAACCCGGCGTACGTGCCGCCATTGGACGTCATGGGCCGCAGGTCGGTCACGTCGATACCGTGGCCGGCGGCGAACCCGCGGGCGGCCTTGGTCGGGTTGCCGTCGGCATCGTAGGCGGCGGACAGCCGGGGACCGCGGATGGCCTGCTCCTCGTCGTCCTCGCGCGGCTGGACGTCGCTGACGATGGCCGCGATCCGGCGGGGAGAGGACATCACGGTGATGCCGCCGTGCCGCAGCCGGGTGGCGGCCAGCTTCGCTGCCAGGGACGCCCGGACGGTTTCGGCGGCACCGGTGACCTCGGCGGGCGGCAGCTCCTCCACGCCGATCTCGAAGGCCAGGTCCGCAGGGACGCTCGGGCCGGGCGCCGCGCCCGGGCCAGGCGCCGGCACAGCGGCCGCCGGGACACCGGTGCCGGGCGCAGGAGCCGCAGCGGCCGTGGTAGCACTGGGCGGCAGCGTCGCCGTGCCGAGGGGGTAGCCGAGTTCCGCGCGGCGCTGCGCCCACAGTTCGGCAACGCCGTGCGCCAGGTTCCGCATCCGGGTGAACGCCTGGGCCCGCTGGGTGGTGCTGATCGCGCCGCGCGCGTCCAGCACGTTGAATGCCTGCGAGCATTTCAGCACGCACGTGTGCGCGGGAACGGGCAGCCGCGCGTCGATGAGCCGCCCGGCCTCGGCCGCGTAGGCGTCAAAAAGGGCATGGTGCGTGGCGATGTCGGCATCGTCCAGGTAATAGCGGCTCATTTCGTATTCGGCCTGGCCGAACGCTTCGCCGTAGGAGATCCCCGGCGCGTAGACGATGTCCCTGAAATGGCTCACGCGCTGGAGCGCCATGATGATGCGCTCCATTCCGTAGGTGATCTCCACCGAAACCGGGTCCAGCGGCATCCCGCCCGACTGCTGGAAGTAGGTGAACTGGGTGATCTCCAGGCCATCCAGCCACACCTCCCAGCCGAGGCCCCACGCCCCGAGCGCCGGGGACGCCCAGTTGTCCTCGACGAACCGCACGTCATGCGCCGCAACGTCGATGCCGAGCGCGGTGAGGCTGCCGAGATACAGCTCCTGGGGGTTGCCGGGCTCGGGCTTGAGGATGACCTGGAACTGGGTGTGGGTCTGCAGCCGGTTGGGGTTGTCGCCATACCGGCTGTCGTCGGGCCGCACGCTCGGCTCCGGGTAAGCGACCCGCCACGGCTCGGGGCCGAGCACCCGCAACGCGGTCGCCGGGTTGAGCGTTCCCGCCCCCACCTCCGTGTTCATGGGCTGGACGAGCATGCAACCTTGCCCGGCCCAGTAGCGCGCCAGCGTCAGCAGGGCATCTTGCATCGTGAGCATTCTCGATGACCTCACAGCGCGGGACGCGGGTACGTGCTCCAGCGCACTCGAATGGCAGTCACCAATGGCAGTCACCGCCGGCCAATCCCGGAGTCTATCCAGCCCAGATGCCGAAATGCCGCTGGCGGACGGCGACCCCGGGCTGCGGCGGTGCCGCTTATCGGGCATTCTGTACCTGGTGAGTCTCGCCGTCCGCGAGGCCGGTCATGAGCACCGGGAGGTCCTGATGCCCGTCATTGTCGTTACCCGGCTGAGGCTGAAGGATCCGGCGCTCCTTGACGAGTTCTTCGCCGCCGCTGTCGCTGTGCTGGAGCAGGCGAAGATCTCAGCCGGCAGCCTCGGCGCGGATGTCCTCGCTGACGCGAACAACGTGTGGTGGACGATGACCGCCTGGGAGGGACACGGTCCGATGCAGGCCTTCGTGGGCGCTGAGCCGCACCTGGGCACGATGGCCCGCCTCGATGACTGGTGCGACGAGGCGACGTTCGCCGACTGGGAGCAGAGCAGCCCCGGCCTCCCCGACTGGCAGACCAGCTACGGCCACCTCATCGCGGACGGCGAGGTGGCGGATCTCACGCACCCTTCCGATGCCCATGCGGCCCGTTCTTTCCCCCCGCCGGTGGTGGCTCCGTAGCAGCGACCGCCGGGTGCCCCGTGTGCGCTGGCATGCACGCGGTCAGGCGCCAGCGGCGCCGGAGATTCCGTCGCTTGCCGCCATCGTTACCCGGGCGCCACCGTCCGGCCGGTTCTCAGCCCAGACCCGGCCGCCGTGTGCCTCGGCGATGGTCCGGACCACCGCGAGCCCCAGGCCGGCTGACTCGCGCCGTGTCCCCGCCCCGGCAGGTGACCTGGCAAATGGCTCGAAGGCGCCGCCGAGCAGGGCCTCGGGGAAACCCGGGCCGGCGTCCTCGACGGTGACATGCAGCGTCCCGTCACGGCGGCCAGCACGGACGGTGACCTGGCCCCCGGGCGGCGTGTGCCGGAGAGCGTTGTCGATCAGGTTGCCGATGGCCTGCCGGAACCACACGGGTGCGCCAGCATGATGCTGCCCGGCTCGCCGTCCTTGACCCCTGCCTGCCACGAGCCTGACCGGCAGCGGCGGGCGGGCCGCCCGCCGCGAACGTCACCGCCGCCGCTACCGCGGCCGCGGCCAGCATGCCCAGCACCTTCACTCTCATTCCTGCTCCCTTCAGCAAGCAGCCAGGCGCTGATCGTGGCTCCGCGCCGGTGAAAATACGGTGAAGAGCACGGCTGGCTGATCATGTCCGGGCCGCGAGGTAGGCTCGGCCGGGTGCGGGTCCTGGTAGTCGGCTCGGGCGGCCGCGAGCATGCGCTTGCCCGGGCGCTCGCGCGTGATGGCGACGTGACCGAGCTGCACGCCGCGCCGGGCAATCCCGGCATCGCCGGGATCGCGCAGGTCCACGACGTCGCCCTCGCCAGCCCGGCCGCCATCGCGGCGCTGGCGGCCCGGCTGGGCGCCGGGCTCGTGGTCATCGGCCCGGAGGCGCCGCTGGTGGCCGGCGCCGCCGATGCCGTCAGGGCGGCGGGCATCAGCTGCTTCGGGCCCGGCCGGGATGCGGCCATGATCGAGGGATCGAAGACCTTCGCCAAGCAGGTCATGACCGCCGCCGGGATCCCGACCGCAGCGGCCAGGAGCTGCGCCGGCGACGCGGAGGTCAGCCACGCGCTTGCCGTGTTCGGCCCGCCGTACGTGGTGAAGGCGGACGGGCTCGCCGCGGGCAAGGGCGTGGTCGTCACCACGGATCGCGCCGAGGCGGCCAGGCACGCGGCCCGCTGCGGCACCGTCCTCATCGAGGAGTTCCTGGACGGCCCCGAGGTGTCCGTCTTCGCGCTCGCCGACGGGTCCGCGGCGGTGCCGCTGCTGCCAGCGCAGGACTACAAGCGCGCGCATGACGGGGACACCGGCCCGAATACCGGCGGGATGGGCGCCTACGCCCCGCTGCCATGGGCGCCGCCAGGACTGGCCGACGAGGTCATCGCCAGGGTCATCCAGCCCGCGCTGGACGAGTTGCGCCGCCGCGGCACGCCCTACAGCGGGCTGCTGTACGCCGGGCTGTGCCTGACCAGCGCCGGGATCCGGGTGGTGGAGTTCAACGCCAGGTTCGGTGACCCGGAGACCCAGGTGGTCCTGGACCGGCTGGTCACCCCGCTGGCCGGGCTGCTCGGCGCCGCGGCGAATGGGGGCCTGGCCGGCGCCGGGCCGCTCGCCTGGGCGCCTGGCGCCGCGGTCACTGTGGTGATCGCGGCAGAAGGCTATCCCGCCGCGCCCGCCAGTGGCGACCAGATTGATGGCCTCGAAGATGCGGAACGAGAGCCAGCAGCCTATGTGCTGCACGCGGGCACCTCAGCGGACGGGGCCGGCCCGCTGAGATCGAGCGGCGGGCGGGTGCTCAACGTGGTGGGGACGGGCCCGCAGCTGGCAGGCGCGCGTGCCGCCGCCTACCGCGCGGCCAGCCTGATCACGATGCGCGGCGGCTGGTACCGCACCGACATCGCGGCGGACGCGGGACCGTGAGAATCCCGCCGCCTGCGGCGGATGGGGCTCCTGGGCCTGGCGCTGGCGGGGCCGGTCACCGGGAGGCGCCGGACGGGGCGGGCCCGCCTGATGGCGGTGCCGGGCCGCAGCTGCGGGTCACCACCATCGAGCTGTTCTTCGACCTCGTCTTCGCCTTCACCCTTACCCAGCTCACCACGCTGCTGGCCGACGAGGCGTCGCTGGCCGCACTGGCGCAGGTGCTGCTGATCTTCACGCTGATCTGGTGGATGTACGCGGGATACGCCTGGCTGACCAACACCCGGCCGCCGGTCCGCAGCGCAGAGCGGCTGCTGCTGCTCGTCGGCATGGCCGGCCTGCTCATCGTCGGGCTGGCGATACCGGCCGGCTTCAGCAGCAACGGAGTGCCGCTGGGGCTCGGATACCTGGTCGTCGTGCTCGTGCACGCCACGCTGTACTTCCGGGTGAACAAGAACATCCTGCGGATCGCGCCCTTCAGCATCGCCTCGGCACTGCTGATCATCGCCGCCGGGATAGTGTCCCGGCCTGCCGGGGAGCACCGGCCTGCCGCCTATGCGCTGTGGGTCCTGGCCGTCGTGATCCAGCTCGGCTCGCCGCTTGTCGTGCATCCGCGCGGCCTGTTCGGCCTGCGGCCCGCGCACATCGTGGAACGGCACACCGCCCTGGTCATCGTCGCGCTCGGCGAGTCGGGCGCCGCCGTCGGAATAGGCGCATCCCAGCTGGCCAACCGCGTCGGCGGGATGAACACCGAGCTGGTCGGCGTGGTGCTGCTCGGGCTCGCCCTGTCCGCCGCGCTGTGGTGGACGCTGTTCGGCGGCAACGAGGACCAGCGGGCCGAGCGGGCGCTGGCCGGCGCTGACAGCAGCCAGCGGACGAGCGCCATCCTGAATGCCTATTTCTACGCTCATACGCCGCTGCTGCTCGGCATCGTCGCGGTCGCGGCAGGAATCGAGCAGGCGATTGCGCACACCGCGGAGCCGCCGTCAGCCGGGTCGGCCGCTGCCGCTATCGCGCTGGCGGCCGGAACCGCAGCGCTGCTGGCCGGGGATATCGCCTTCCGGCGGCTGCTGCGGATCGGCCGGGCCAGGCTGCGGATGGCCGGCGCCGCGGCGGCGGCCGCGACGGTGGCGGCCGGGCTGTCGGCCGGGCTGCCTGCGCAGCTGGCGCTGCTCACCGCGATCCTCGCCGCGGTGATCGTGGCGGAGCAGCGGCTGGAGCCGCCCGCAGGCACCGGCTCGGCCAGGGCCTCCGCTGATGGCGTTGCGGCAGGATAGACGGCATGATCGAGCGTTACACCCGGCCCGCGATGGGACGCGTCTGGAGCGAGGAACGCAAATACGAGCTGTGGTGCCGGATCGAGGTCCTGGTGCTGGAGGCGCATGCCGCGGCCGGGACGGTCCCGGCCAGCAGCGTCGGCCCGGTGCGGGCCGCGCCGCCGCCGACGCCGCGGGCGGTCGCCGAGCTCGAGGCGGTCACCGGCCACGATGTGATCGCGTTCCTGTCCGCGTGGGCAGACAACACCTCGCCGCGCGAGGCCGCCGCCTACGTGCACTTCGGGATGACATCCTCGGACCTGCTCGACACGGCGCTCGCGCTGCAGCTGACCGAGGCGACCGACCTGCTGGCCGACGGCTGCACCGCGCTGGTCGCGGTGCTGCGCGAGCACGCGCTCGCGCACGCCGGGACCCTGCGCGCCGGGCGGACGCACGGCATTCACGCCGAGCCTGACGTCTGGGGCCACCGGGTCGCCGACTTCGCTTTCGCCCTGGCGCGGTGCCGCGACCGGCTGCTGCGGGCCCGCACCGCGGTTGCGGTCGGGAAGCTGTCCGGGCCGGTGGGCACCTACTCCAACATCGACCCGGCAATCGAGACACGGGTAATGGCCGAGCTCGGGCTCCGGCCTGCTGACGTCGCGACGCAGGTGGTGTTCAGGGACGGGATCGCCGAATGGGTAAGCACCCTCGCGCTGACCGCGACGGCCTGCGAGGCGATCGCGCTCGAGGTGCGGCACGGGCAGCGGACCGAGGTCGCCGAGCTCGCCGAGCCGTTCGGGCCGGGCCAGAAGGGCTCGTCGGCGATGCCGCACAAGCGGAACCCGGTCATCTCGGAGCGGATCTGCGGCCTGGCCCGGATCGTGCGCGCCCAGGTCACGCCCGTGCTGGAGGGGATACCCCTGTGGCATGAGCGGGATATCTCGCATTCATCCGCCGAGCGGGTCGCGCTGCCCGACGCCGCCATCGCGACCGACTACCTGCTCGCCCAGACCACCGGGCTGATGACCGGCCTGGTGGTGGACGCGGCCAGGATGCGGGCGAACCTGGACCAGACCCGCGGCCTGATCTACACATCCGCGGTCCTGCTCGAGCTGGTCGCGGCCGGAATGTCCAGGGAAGACGCGTACGCGCTGGTGCAGGCGGCGGCGATGGACTGCTGGGCGCACGGCACCCAGTTCCGGGAGACCCTGCGCAAGCACGCGGCCGAGCGCGGGCAGCCGCTGGACGAGGCCCGGCTGGACGAAGCGTGCCGCCCGGAGCGGTACGTCGCCAGGCTCGGGCCCGTCTTCGAGCGGCTCAGGCGGCTGACGTGACCGTGCCGCCAGCAGGCCCCGCGGCCGCGGCCGCTGCCCTGAAGCACCTGTACTCCGGCAAGGTCAGGGAACTCTACGAGACCGCCGACGGCGTGCTGCTGCTCGTCGCCACCGACCGCATCTCGGCCTTCGACCACGTGCTGGAGACGCCGATCCCGGACAAGGGGAAGATCCTCACCCAGCTGTCGCTGTGGTGGTTCGAGCAGCTCGCCGACGTCGTGCCCAGCCATCTGGTGCAGGCACCGGTCCCGGCGGAGTTCGCCGGGCGCGCGATGGCGTGCCGGCGGCTGTCGATGGTGCCGGTGGAATGCGTGGCCCGCGGCTACCTGGCCGGCTCGGCCCTCGCGGACTACCAGCGGGCCGGCGAGGTGTGCGGAATCTCACTCCCGCCCGGACTCAGCGAGGGCTCCCGGCTGCCCAGGCCCGTGTTCACCCCCGCCACGAAGGCACCGCGCGGCGAGCATGACGTGAACATCCCCGCCGCCGAGGTGGCGCGGCAGGCCGGAGCGGCAGTGGCCGCCGAGCTTGAGCGGATCACCCTGCAGGTATACCGGCGTGGTGCCGAGCTGGCGGCCGCGCGGGGCATCATCGTCGCCGACACCAAGATCGAGCTCGGCTTCGATGCCAGCGGAAGGCTACTGCTCGCCGATGAGGTGCTGACCCCGGATTCGTCCAGGTTCTGGCCAGCGGAGGCGTGGGCGCCAGGCCGGAGCCAGCCATCTTTTGACAAGCAGTACGTCCGTGACTGGCTTACCTCGGCAGAATCCGGGTGGGACCGCAGCGGGCCCGAGCCGCCGCCGCCGCTGCCCGGCGCGGTGGTCGAGCAGACCCGCCGCACCTACATCGAGGCGTACCAGCGGCTGACCGGCCTGCGCTGGAAATGACGACCGGCCGGGCCCGGTTACGTGACGACATCCAGCGCAGCGGCTACGTTACGTAACAATGCCGGGATGGTCCGGGAACCGGGGGGCGGTGGAATACTGGACGACACACGAACAGGCTGTCCGTCCAGACCGGGCAGCCTGCCCTCTGGCTGGCCCGCTCGCCAGGCCACCGCGTCCGGCTGAAGGCCGGGCGTGCGCACCCCGACCGACAGGAGCCACAGCCCTATGACCACCGGTCCCCAGACTCGCTACCGCGTGCGAGGAGGCAACCAGCTGCAGGGCACGGTCTTCGTGCAGGGCGCCAAGAATGCCGCTCTCAAGATGATCGCCGCCTCGCTGCTCGCCGCCAAGGGCCGCACGGTGCTGCGGAACGTCCCGGCGATCGAGGATGTCCGCCGGGCCGTCGAGCTGGCTCAGGCCGTCGGTGCGGTGGTCAAGTTCCACGAGGCGGAGCGGACCCTGGTCGTCGACGCCTCCGAGCTGACCAGCCCGGTGCTCCCGGCGGAGATCACCCGCAGGTTCCGCGCGTCGGTCCTGTTCGTGCCCGCGCTGCTGCACCGTCTCGGCGAGGCCGTGATCGAGGGCATCGGCGGCTGCAATCTCGGCAGCCGCAACCTGGACTTCCACTACCGTGGCTTCGCCCGGCTCGGCGCCACGGTCGATGAGGGCGAGAGCCAGATCCGGATCAAGGCCAACCGGCTGCGCGGCGCCCACCTCTACCTGGATACGCCGTCGCACACCGGCACCGAGAACCTGATCATGGCGGCGTCACTGGCGCCGGGCACCACGGTGATCGACAACACGGCGCTGGAGCCCGAGGTGCTCGACGTCATCGCGTTCCTCACGAAGATGGGTGCCCACATCACCGGCGGCGGCACCGGGTTCGTGACGGTCCGCGGGGTCAGCGAGCTGACGGCGGTCGAGCACACCGTCATGCCGGACCGCATCGACGCCGCCGTCTTCGCGATGGCCGCCGCGCTCACCGGCGGCGAGCTCAGCCTGGTCGGAGCGTCCCTTGAGCACTTCGGCGTGGTCCGCTGGAAGCTGGAGCAGATGGGCGCGGAATTCGCCACCCAGGGCGCGATCCTGCAGGTGCGCAGGGACCGGCAGCTGCGCCCGATCAACGTGATCACCTCCCCGTACCCGGGGTTCGCGACCGACCTGCAGTCCCCGATCATGGCGCTGGCCTGCATGGCCGATGGCACGAGCTACATCAGGGAGACCATCTTCGACGGGCGCTACACCCTCGTCGGCGAGCTCAACAAGATGGGCGCGAAGGTCGAGGTCGACGGCAGCGTCGTCCTCGTGCACGGTCCCTCCGCGCTGAAGGGCGCCGATGTCATCGCGCACGACCTGCGCACCGGGATCGCGCTCGTGCTCGCCGGGCTGGCGGCGGACGGCGAGACCATTGTGGCGCCTGGTTATCCGATCGACCGCGGCCATTCGTCGGTAGCGGCCAGGCTGACCACCCTCGGCGCTGACATTACCGAGGAGACTGTCAGCTAAGACGTCCCGGCAGGGCGGGCGCTATCATCCCGCATTGGCGCCGCTTCCTCCCTTTCTGCCGCGATCGACCGCGATCGACCGCGCTGTTACCATGCGACGCCGATAATTACCTCTTTCAGAGTTCTTCCCGATGGGCTACGAAGACAGAGATCGGGAAATCTCGTGGTGTGGCGGCTGAGGATGGGAACGGGATATGGCGCACGTCGCAGGCAGGATCACAGCGGGCCAACCTGGCGGCGGCACCGGGGACGGCCGCTTCGCGCCGGGCGCGCGCGGTTCCCGGTGACCGGCACCGGACAGGCATCCGGCGAGCTGACGATCGGCATCGTCGGGCCGCATGACCTGGTCGAGAGGATCATGCTCGCCGGTCCGGCGTCCGCCTGGCCGAGCGGCGGGCCGCGCGGCGACGGGCCGGCCGGCCCCGGGCCCGCCCCCGCCGTGCGGCTGGTCGCCGCCGCATACCGGGACGAGCAGGAGGCGCCGGACAAGGTCGTGCGGCTCGGCGCCAGCGTCGACGTCTATCTGTTCGCCAGCCGGGTGCCGCATGACTACGCGCAGCGGGCCGGCGTCCTGGCCAGCCCGGCCACGTGCGTGCCGCTGAGCGGCAGCGCGCTGTACGCCGCGCTGCTGCGCGCCTGCCTGGGCGGCCGGCACGACCTGGCCCGCTGCAGCGTCGACGTACTCGAGCGGGCCGAGGTCGAGGAGGCATTCGGTGAGATCGGGGTGCCGGCGGCCGGCGTGCACGTGCATGCGAGCCCGGCGAGCCCGGCGGCGCTCGCGTCCTTTCACGAGCGGCTCTGGCGGCGCGGGCAGACGTCGGTGGCGTTCACCTGCCTGCAGTCGGTGGCGAGCAAGCTGTCGGCCGCGCGTCTTCCGGTGTTCGCACTCCGGCCGACACCCACCGCGGTCCGGTCGGCGCTGCGCACCGCGGCCCTGCTCGGCTGGTGCCGCAGGCTTGAGGACGCGCAGCTCGCAATGGCCGTGGTGGAGGTGCCGACGTTACGGGAACCGGCGGCCCGTCGCGGCGTCCCGCGGCAGTCAAGGGAGGAACTGCGGCTCACCGTCAACCGGTTCCTCGTGCAGGAGGCGCAGCGTATCCAGGCGACGGTCAGCCCGGCCGGCGACTACGGCTTCCTGATCACGGCTACCCGCGGCTCCATGGCCGCCGCCACGCAAGGATTCCGGGAGCCGCCGTTCATCGAGCGCGCCCGCGCCGAGCTCGGCGTCGGCATCGAGGTGGGCGTCGGCCTCGGCCGCACCGCGCAGGACGCCGAGGCACACGCCCGGACCGTGCTGGTCGCGGCGCTGGCCGGGGCAGGCGGCCAGGGCGTCGGGCTGGACGCCGGCGGCCGTGCCCTGGTGCCCGCCCCGCGGCAGCCGGGCGCGGCGGCCGGCCGGGCACGGGGAATGGAGACGCTGGCCCGGCTGGCGGACAAGCTGCCGGCCACCGACGCGGCGCTCGCGGTGGACGCGGAGACCGCCAGCCGGCTGCTGTCCGTCACGCCCCGCACGGCCAGGAGGCTGCTGCACACCCTGGCCGAAGAGGGCCTCGCCTGGCCGCTGCCGCCGGGCCGGACTCCGCAGCCAGGCCGCCCGCGGCAGTTCTACCGGCTGGTGGTCGAGAAGCTGGACCGCCGGCCGCGTGACTAGCCGGCGTAGCGGCTGATCACCGACGTGCCGAAGCTGGCCATCTCCTCGCGCTGCGGCGAGAACTGCAGCAGCATCAGGCCGACCCCGGCCCGCTCATAGGCGCGCAGCCGGTCGATGATCTGGTCCGGCGTGCCGATCAGCCCGCTGCGCAGCCCTCGGTTGGAAACGCTGTACTCCTCCACCGACACCCGCGACTCGAGCTGCGAGCCGTCAACGAAGTCCTGGTAGGAGGCATAGGCCTCCGGCGACGAGCGGACGTCCAGGATGCGGTCAAGCTCGGCCTGGGCCTCGGCCTCGGTGTCCCGGCAGATCACGTAGCCGGAGACGCCGAACATCAGCGGCGGCCGGCCGGCCTGCTCGCGGCGGGAGTTCAGGTCGGCGACCTTCGCCGCGATCACCTCCGGCGCGTCACCGTGCATCACGTAGGCGTCCGCCTGGCTGGCGATGACGTCCTTGGCCTTCGGTGACTCGCCGCCCATGTACACCTGCGGGGGATGGCCGGGCTTGGGCTCGAGGATCGCGCCGTCCAGCTGGTAGAGCGGGCCGTCGTGCGTCACGGTGTTCTCGCGCAGCAGCCTGCCGACGACCTCCAGCCATTCCCCAGTCCGCGCGTAGCGGGCGTCGTGCACGTCGAACGGCGCGCCGTACTGGGCCGCCTCGTCCTTCCACCAGGAGGACACCACGTTGAGCGAAATCCGCCCCGGCGCGATCACGTCCAGGGTGGACAGCGCCTTGGCGGTCAGCGACGGCGAGTGATAGTTGGGCCGGACCGCGAGCATCAGCTCGAGTTTCGCCGTGACGGCGGCGATCGCCGGCGCCAGCGCCCAGCAATCGAGCGACGGCGCGCGGTGGCCCTTGATGTCGTTCAGGTTCAGCTCGGCGATCAGGCTCAGCCCGAAGCCGTGCTGCTCGCTCTCGACGGCCAGGTCCCTGATGTACGGCCAGCCGATGGACATGCCCTCGTCGCGGACGTTGCGCAGCCAGCCGCCGAAGATCGGCATCCAGTACCCGAACCGCATCAGCGTGCACCTTTCCCGCTCTGCCCGGCCAGCAGGCCGCCGAGGAACCCGGCGACCGCGCGCAGCGCGGAGCGGGGCGCGGCTGCCTCGATGCCGGCGTTGTAGTTGGTGGTGGTGTTCACGTCGTAGGTGACCAGCCTGCCGTCCTCGGTCTCGATGAATTCGAAACCGGCGATCTCGATGCCCTGGTCGCGGGCGAACTCCAGGTAGCGCCCGATCACCGGGTGCGCGAACCCGGCCCGCAGCGCGAACAGGCCGGCGCCGGGCGCCTGGTCGATCGCGCAGGCGTCGGCCGGGCAGAGCTCGAAGCCGCCGCGCGCGGTGTCGGCCGTGATCGCGTAGATGAACTCGCCGCCGACCAGCTCGACCCGGGTGATGAACGGCTCGGCGGCGCGCAGGTACTCCTGCAGCAGGGTGACCCCGTCGGCCGGTGCCTGGTAGCCGGGCGAGGACAGGTACGCGTCGAACTCGTCGTGGCTGGAGAAGAGCCGGACGCCGAGGCCCTTGCCGCCCTGGTTGTGCTTGCTGATGAACGGCACCGGCAGCTTCCTTGCCGCCGCCGGGAGCTCGGCCAGCCCGGCCACGGCCACCGTCCGCGGCACGTCGAAGCCCGCCGCGCGCAGCGCGGTCAGCTGGTCCATCTTGCTCATCTCGAGCTCGAGCACCCGGCGCCCGTTCACCACCCGGCGGCCATGGGCCTCCAGCCAGCAGAGCATGCCGCGGGTCAGGTCCTTCGCGTGCGGATGCCCCCTGGAGTGAGCTGACGCGCTCATCCGGGACCAGAACACCCCGTCCGGCGGCACCGAGCCGAGATCGAGCATCCCGTCGCCGGCCAGCCACTGCTCGTGCGGCACGCCCGCGTCGTCGAACGCGGCCCCGAGCGGCGCATACCAGTCGGGATTCTCGTGGATGACGTAGACCTTCATCCGAGCCAGCGTAAGCGATCACCACCCGGCGGCCGCGCGCCGGACCGGGGCGAGCGGGATGAAGGATCCGTTAAAATCCGGCGGCGGTCAGTGCCGCCGCGGGTACGCGTGCGCGACGGCAAGCAGCACGTTGTTGGCCTCTTCGTCGCCGATGGAAATCCGCGCGCCCTCGGCACCGAACGGTCGGATGCTGATTCCCTGGCGCTCGCAGGCAGCCGCGAAGCCGGCAGTGTCGTCGCCGAGCGGCAGCCAGACGAAATTGGCCTCGGTCGGCGGCACCGTCCAGCCCTGGCCGAGCAGCTCGCCGCGGACCCGGTCGCGCTCCTTGACCACGGCGTCGACCCGGTCGAGCAGTTCGTCCTCGACGGCCAGCGAGGCGATGGCGGCGGCCTGGGCGATGGCGCTCACGGTGAACGGCAGCATCGTCTTGCGGGCGGCCTCGGCTACCTGCTCGTGTGCCACCATGAAGCCGACCCGCAGGCCCGCCAGCCCGTAGGCCTTGGAGAAGGTGCGCAGCACGGCGACGTTGGGCCGGTCCCGGTAGAGGCTGATCCCGTCCGGCACGTCACCGTCGCGCACGTACTCCCGGTAGGCCTCGTCGAGTATTACCAGGCAGTCCGCTGGCACCCGGTCGAGAAATGCCGCCAGCTCGGCCTGGTGCACGACGGTGCCGGTCGGGTTGTTCGGGTTGCAGACGAAGATCATGCGCGTCTCGGCGGTGATGGCGTCCGCCATCGCGGCCAGGTCGTGGGCCTGGCCGCTGAGCGGCACCCGGACCGATACCGCTCCGGCCAGTTCCGTGAGCAGCGGGTAGGCCTCGAAGGAGCGCCAGGCGTAGATGATCTCCGTGCCCGGCTCGCCGGCCGCGGCCAGCAGCTGCTGGGTTACCCCGACGGAGCCGCAGCCGACCGCGATATGCCGGGCGGGCACGGCGAACCGGCCGGCTATGGCCTCGGTCAGCGCTTCCGCGCCGTTGTCCGGGTAGCGGTTGACCTGCCCGGCAGCGGCGGCGATGGTCTCCACGACGGATGGCAGCGGGCCGAACGGGGACTCGTTGGACGAGAGCTTGAACGACTTGCCGTCCGGGCCCGCCGGGCTGCGGCCCGGCCGGTAGGGCGAGAACTTGTCCAGGATCGAGCGGAAACGGGGGGAGCTTCCTGACACCGGCGTCCTCCTCGGCTTGTCCCGTGGCGCTCGTCCAGGCTACTCGCCGGCCCGCGATCCGAGCGCCGCGCTGAAGGCGTCCAGCATGCTGTCGCTGAACAGGACAAAGCGGATCTCGTCGAATGGCGAGCCTGGCTGGCTGACGGCGGCAACGGCGATCCGCGCGGCGCCTTCGGCCGGCCAGCCGTAGGCGCCGGCCGATATGGCCGGAAAGGCCACCGTCCGCGCGCCCAGCCCGGCTGCGACGCGCAGCGACTCGGCATAGCACGACGCCAGCACCGCCGAGCGGTCCTCCGCCGGCGAGTAGACGGGGCCGACGGTGTGGATCACCCAGCGGGCCGGGAGGTTGCCAGCGGTTGTCGCGACCGCCTGGCCCGCTGGCAGCCCGGCACGGCAGCGCCCGGCCCGCAGCGCCCGGCAGGCTGCCATGATCGCCGGGCCGCCGCGGCGGTGGATCGCGCCGTCGACGCCGCCGCCGCCGAGCAGCGAGGAGTTCGCGGCGTTGACGATCGCGTCCACCCGCTGCTCGGTGATGTCGCCCGCGACGACGGTGAGCCGCATGCTATGTGACCTTTCACGATAGTTGGCACTATGGCCACCCTGTCGGTGGCGGTCCACGCGGTCCGCATCCTAGCGGCCGCGAGCGCGTTCCCCGACTAGGGTGGCGCCCGGTGTTACGCGTCACCCGTAGCGCAAGGGCAGCAGCGCCACCGGCCGCGGTAAGAGCCGCGCGCCGGCCAGGGTCTCATTTTTGGGTCAGCCGGATTAGGAGTACACGCTGGGTCAGGCGGGGGCGGGTGCCGATGGCTGGGTGGCCTGCTTGACGCAGCGGGCGATCAGGGCGTAGGTCTCGCGGGCCTTCTCGGCGTCTTTCATGTCGTATCCATGGTCGGCCTGCGGTACGTCGCGGGTGCCCGGCCAGCGCGCCAGCCTTCCGCAGGCGCTGTGCGTATCGCAGGCCCTCCGCGTGGAGCATCGGCTTGGCGATGACCGAGTGCTTGTCCTTGCCCCTCGTCGCGAGGTCAAGCGGCGGGTAGTGCAAGACCTGCACGGCGATCGCGGGCCCACCCTGCTCCAGCGCCTGGCGTGCCGCCGCCGCGAGCCCGCCGCCCGCGCTCTGGCCCCCGACGGTCAGCCGGTCGCCGTCCCAGCCGTGCTCCGCGCCGTGCTCTGCGACCCACCGGACGACCTCGAAGGCCTGGTGGGGCGGTGCGGGAAACCTGTGCTGCGGCGCGACCACGTAGTCGACGTTGACGACGGCGACACCGGCCTCTGCGGCCAGGCACCGACACAGCGGGTCGTCGAACTGCAGCCCCCGCATGACGTACCCGCCCCGTGGAAGTTGACGTGGACCGGCGGGCGAGGGTCCTGGCTCGCAGGGGGGTAGACGACGGCACGCGCGGTCGCGATCGACGTCGGGATCATGATGTCCCGCGTGTTCCGCGGAAACTCGGGAAGGAAGCCCCGTCGGCGCCGGATAGCCGAGTCGGCGGATACCGAGGCCAGCCCCTGCATGACGTGCGCCAGGGCAGCAGCCACCTTGGGTGTGCCAAGAACCGGCATATCCCCTCCATCGATGTCGTACTCCAAGCCGGCAGCTGCCGGCCGCACGGCCGCACACCGCACCCGGTCAGGCGGTCAGGCGGTAGTTTCAGCCCACCGGATCGGACGGCCGCGACGACGCCGCCGTCCACGAGAAGGTCGGTGCCAGTGATGAAATCCGAATCCGGGCCGAGCAGGAAGGCCGCGGCGGCGTGGCACGCCGATCACCGCGAATCAGCTTCCTGCTTTAGCTTGCGCCAGCCGCCGGCCCGGTTGTTGGCGATGATCTGCTTGAACATGGCGGTGAGGGCGGGCGCGTTGATGGTCTCGCCCTGGCGGATGGCCACGGTGCGGGCGGCCTTGTTGTCATGCCCGCCGGTGATGATCCCCTCGGGGTCGGGGACGATGGCGCCGTCGTAGAGGAAGACGTTGACGTGGTCCTTGGCCGCGAGCAGGGCGCAGACGTTGCCCTGCAGCACGAAGTAGGGGCGGATGGTGCGCTTGATGGTTTCGGTGACCTCTGGGTCGGCGGCGTGAACCAGGTCGCGCACCTGACGGCAGATGTCCTGCTGCCAGCCGGGCAGGGCATCGATGTAGGCGTCGACCCGGGGGTCGGTGGTGTAGGTCATCTCTTATCGCCTGTCTGGGCCGTGTAGTAGCTGAGGAACATGTCCACGCCGCTGGTGAGCAGATCATCGGTTGCGCGCTGTCGAGGCTATCCCGAACATGGAGCGGACGATGTGCGGGCCCGGGGGGTCGACGCCGATCCGAGATCATGCGCTGCCATCCAGGCCACCACCGGCGTGCGCAGCCTGCCCATCAGCCCGTGGGCAGGCCTCGGCGTGCTTGCCGCCCGGGGCGCCGCGGCGGTGCTGGCCGGCGGGCTGCTGCTGTGGTTCCGCGACGCGTGAACGGGACCAATGACCCAGGCCTTCGACAGGTCACAGCTAGCCGAACCGGACGGCGACGGCCACGATCACCACGATGACGACGGCGATGCCGATGCCGATCAGGTAGGGAGCCGGGCCGGCCTGGAGCCGCCAGTACGGCCGGGCACCGGGATGCGCGCGGTTGGCCTCCTCGGCGCCCGCGAACAACTCCTCGGTGACATCCACGCCGACCGCCCGGAGCGGCCGGAACAGCTCGGCCGGCCACAGCTGCCGCGAGACTTCCAGGTCTATCCTCCGCCCGGCGGCCCGCACCCGGCCCGCACGGTCGCACAGCAGCAGCTGCCGCTCGCAACCGTGGCTCAACCTGGACCGCCATGGCGTCGTGACCAGGACGACGGTCGTGACCGCGTCGGGCCTGCCGGCTGACGGCAGCGCGAGCGTGACACCGCGGATCCGCCGCAGCCATACCGCGAACGGCGCCTGGTCGGTCACCCAGAGCAGGGTCCCGGCGCCCGGGTCGGCGCGCAGCAGCGCGCGCCGCGCAGACGAGGCGTACCTGGGCGGTACCGGCCCGGCCGGCCGGACCTCGATGGCCGTGCCGCCGCCCCCGGGATCGCCCGGCGTCAGGCCCGAACCCGGCACCGTGCCTGCCACTGCCGGTGCCGCCGGTGCCGCCGGGCGCGCCGCCGGGCCGGACGTCTCACTGCGGCTGCTCAAGCTCGACCGCGGCCGCCAGCTTGTCGAAGGCAGGCCGCCACCGGCCGGCCTCGACCAGGTCGGCGAAGGCCGTCGTCAAGATCACCCCAGCGCCGTAGGCCGGGAACACCCAGACGTAGGCGAGCTGCTCGATCACCGGGCTCTCCCCGTCCGGCGCGCGTGCCACCCGCTGCCGGACCCGGCGGCAGGTGCCCGCCCGGGTGGCAAGCTCGGTGATTTCCGCGTCGTCCTGGCCGGGCAGGTCCACGCTGACCATTGCGAGCATGTTCACCCACGCTTCAGCGCCCTCCTGGCCGGCCAGATCAACCGGGCAGAACCGGGCGACTGCCTTCACCCCCTGATCCAGCCGCGGGTAAAGGAGCAGCACCATGGATGCGTCCTGCGCCTGCCGGGCGACGCTCGCTGCGCCCTCAAGGACGGCCGCAATCTGCCGGACCGCGCGTCCGGCGCTGCGGTTGCCCGACCTGGCCAGCACCTCGCCCGCAGCCCGCTTCGCCCAGTCGCTCAGGTCGCCGCGCAGCTCCACCTCGACCCAGTCGGCGTCGTAGTCGACGGCAAGCGGCGGCAGCGCGAAGGCGGTCATCGCATCCACCGCAGCGATTCCGCGATCGCGTCGAACAGCAGCACGAGCGCGTCGGCCAGCGGCTCGATGGGCGTTGCGAACGACAGTGCGAGCACGCCGGGGCGGCCGGGTACCGGCAGGAAGTAGTCGACGACCGTGACGGCCGATGAGACCGGCTCGTCATCAGCGCCGTTGCCCGCGGCGCCGTTGCCCGCGGCGCCGCTGGCGGGGGCGCCGCTGGCGGGGGCGCCGCTGGCAGGGGCGCCGCTGGCAGGGGCGCGCCGCGGTCGCGGCGGCATCGGGGTGGCGATGACCGACCGGCGCCTGATCGCCGGCTCGCCGGCGATCTCGACGGCGGTGACCTCGCCGCCGCCCTTGGCGCCCAGTTCCGCCAGCAGCCCGTCCAGCGGGATCTGGTCGCCGCGATCGAGGTAGGTCACCAGGCACGAGGCCGCGATCGGCACCCCGTGACTCTCCGCCAGGCTGATCAGGACGTCAGTGCCGCCGGCTTCCCTGGCCCGGCGCAGCGTGTCGTGCAGCATCCTGGTGAGCAGCTGGCGGGCTTGCTCGCGCTCGGCCGGCGGCAGGCCGGCGACCTTGGTCGCGACCAGCCCGGCCGTGATCGGTATTTCCCGGCCGTCCAGCCGAATCCGGGTCCAGCCTGGCGGCAGCAGGACGCCGAAGTCCCGCGGCATCACGCCGGTCGTGGCGCTGGTCATGACGACTCCAGGAGCGAGGCGGCAGGCTGGCGGGTCCCGGTACGCACGGTCAGCCGCCCTCGGCCCATGTCCACATGTTGTACGAGCCCGTGGTGATGAACGTGCCCCATTGTGCGTATCCGTCGAGCACGGCGAAGCCGGTCGCGGCGATTTTCGGGATGTCGATCCGCAGGACGCCAGGCACCTTCGTGGCGACGGTGTCCAGCTTCGCCAGGCTCTCGGCGATATCGCCGCTCATCGTCCACAGCGCGGGCAGGTTTCCCCCCTCGGCCGCCTTGACGGCGGTGGCCAGCGCGGTCTTGGCGCCGTCGGCGGTGCTGATCGCCTCGTCGAGGATGCTGCCCTTGCCCGCGAAGCCGATCAGGGTGCGCGCGAATTCGCTGCGGCTGCCCAGCGAGTACAAGATGCCGGGCAGCCCGTTCGAGCTCATCACCGCCCGGCCCGCCCGGCCGGCCTGCACCGCCTCACCCACGCCGAGGCCGCTCTCGGCGAGTCCCCGGATCCCCGCCTCGGCGAGCTTGCCGAAGCCGAACGTGCACAGCGCCACCAGGTCCAGGATGGCCGCCGTCCACGACCCCTTGTCCGTCAGCGCGGCGGTCGTGTCGAAGGCCAGCTGGAGGACGGTGAGCCCGACCAGGACGCATTCAAGCACGGTCGAGACCGTGGCCAGCGTGGCGGCGGACATGCCGAGGAACGCGGCGAGGAAGCCGGCGGACAGCGGGCAGGCCAGCACGATGAGGACGATCGCCAGCACGATCACGATGATCGCCACGATGTGCATCACCGTGGAGATCCAGCCGAAGTTGCGGTCCCACCACGAGTCCTTCAGGCCGTCGTGGCCGATGACGTGGTGAATCTTGTCGGCTGCCCGGGCAGCGTCGGCGTGGTAGTCACTGACCGCGGTGTTGAACTGGTTCCTGGCGGCGGTCATCGATGCCTGGGCGTTGTCGTAGTTGGCGCTGCGCGTCCTCTCCTGCTGCTGCTCGGCTGCCGTCGGCGGCGGGGGCGGCGGGCTGCCGGACGGCGGCGGCGGGCTCGGGGCGTTCGCCGTCAGCTGCTGCTGCGCGGCCTTCGCCTGCCACACCGCCTGGTAGACGCTGTCCTGATGCTCGCCGAGCGGGCCGGCCCACCCGGCCAGCGCGTCGCCGGTCACGGCGTACCGCGACTGGGCCTTGGTGATGCGGCCGGCCAGGTCGGTCGCGTGCTCATGGAAGGCGCTGCCTGCCTTGCCCTTCCAGCCGCCGACGGCCTGCTGGGCGAGCTTGTTGAGGTTCGCCGCCTGCCGCGCGATTTCGGCGGCCGTGTCACGGTAGCGGCGGGCGATGGCGGCGACCTCGTCCCGGTCGCCGGGCATCGGGTCGGCGGGCGCGAGCGGCTCGAAGTCCGGCGGGCGCTGCGGGCTCACGGGTGACCGCCGCCCGCCGACGACGTCGAGGTGGACGCCTTGATGTCCGCGGCCAGCTGGTCGTCGGCCGATACGTACGCCTTCTGGCTCTCGGTGGCCATCTTGTACACGCTCTGCATCGACTTGAGCATGTCCTCCCGATGCGCCTTCCAGTCGCTTGCGAACGAGTGCAGGGCGCCGGCCAGCTTCTTCTCTCCCACCGCCGCCTCGTAGGAATCCGCGATGTCGGACGCGTTGCTGAACTCCTCGATGAGCAGGTTCAGCGAGCCTGCCGTGCTCGCCAGCAAGTCCAGATTGACCGAGAGATCAGCCATCTGCTGAATTCTCCTTACTTGTACCCCTCAGTGCACCGACGACAGTATTCCGTGGCGGCGATCTGCCGTCTACCGATTCCACGCTGCCCCGTTTGCCCGCCTCTACTCACCGCGGCGGCGCACGGGTAAAGTGGCGCCGTGAACCGGCTCGGTGAACTCGAACGCGCCATTATGGATGTGCTCTGGGAAACGGCCGACCCGCTGACGGTCCGCCAGGTCAGCGGTCGGCTCGTCGAGCGGGACCTGGCGCACACGACGGTGATGACCGTGCTCGACAGGCTCGCCAAGAAGGGGTTCGCGCGGCGCGGCCGGGACGGCCGTGCCTGGCGGTACCGCGCGTCCGAGAGCAGGGAAGCGTACGTCACCGAGTTGATGCTCAACGCGCTCGACCAGACCGGTGACCGGCAGGCGGCCCTTGCCCGCTTTGTCCGCAGCGTTTCTGGCGCCGAGGCCAGGGCGCTGCGCCGTGCGCTGGAAGCGCTCGATCCGCCCGACCGGCTCAATCCGCCCGACCGGCTCGATCGGCCAGACCGGCTGGACGGGCACGGCCCAGCCAGTGCCGCCGACTCCCTAGAAGACGCCGCTGAGGGCTGACCGCTCGTGTCCCCCGCAGTCCTGATTCTCGCCGTGGTCGCGGCGGGCAGCATCCCGTCCGCTTCCGCGCTCGCGTCGGCCCGCTGGCCGGCCAGGTCACCCGCTGCCGCGATCTTGCTCTGGCAGGCACTCGGACTGGGCTGGGGGCTTGCCGCCGTGGGCGCACTCGCCGCCCTTGGCGCGGGCCCTGGCCAGGAGGGCGGGGGCGGCGGGCACGCCGGCGTGATGCGGGCGGTACTGGCGCTGGCATCCCGGGCAGTGCGCGGCACGGCCTTCCGGCCGCAGGGGGCGGGCCTGCTCCCCGAGCTCCGGCTGGTATCCGTGGCCGCCGGGCTGCTGCTGCTGGCGCTGCTTTGCTGGGTGCTGGTAGCGGCATCCGCCGCCGTGCTGCGCGCCCGGCGGCGGCAGCGGAACCTGCTCAGCCTGCTCGCGCACGGCGATCCCAAGGTGCCTGGCGCGCTCGTCGTGGACCATCCGGCCGCGGCCGCCTACTGCGTGCCGGGCCTGCGGTCGCGGATCGTCATCAGCGCGGGCACCCTGGAATTGCTCGACCAGGCCGAGCTTGCCGCCGTGCTAGCGCACGAGCGAGCCCACCTGCGGGAGCGGCATGATCTCGTGCTGCTGCCGTTCACCGCGCTGCTGCGGGCGTTCCGCTGGTGCGCTGTCGCCCGCCGGGCCGAGAGCGCGGTAGCGCTGCTGGTGGAGATGCTGGCCGACGACCACGCGTTGCGGCACCGCCCGGCCAGGGAGCTGGCAACGGCGCTGCTGCGGGTGGGCGCGGCGGGGTCACCGGTACCGTCCGGCGCACTCGCCGCTGATGGCGACGGCCAGGTAGCGGTCCGCGTTGCCCGGCTGCTCCGGCCAGCGCCCGGGCTGTCAGCGCCCGCGCTAGCGCTCGTCTGCGGCACGGCCGCCCTGCTCGTCGCCGTTCCCGCCGCGTTCCTGTTCGCTTCTTTTTAACGAGCGGCCGGCCGCAGGCCGCCGAGCGCGGCGCATGGCCGCTCGGGGCTGGCCAGAGGCGAACCCGTGGTCGCGGACTAGCTGCGGGCTGGCCGGCCGGGGGCAGCTGGCAAGCCGGCCAGGGCAGCTGGCTAGCCGACGACGCGAATCCGCAGCCGCCGGAAGCCCTTGCCCTTGTTCTCGACCTTGACGACCTCGATCCGGCCGATCTGGCTGGTCGTGGCCACATGCGTGCCGCCGTCAGCCTGCTGGTCGAGCCCGACGATGTCGATGATGCGGACCTCAGGCACGTCCGGCGGGACGAGGTTGGTCGCGGTGCGGATGATGTCAGGGATCGCGAACGCCTCGGCCCGCGGCAGCACCCGGACGTCGATCCGGCGCCCTGCGTCGATCTCCTTGTTGCAGGCGGACTCGACCGTCTCCTTGAACCCGGGCGGCACCTCGGGCAGGTCGAAGTCCATGCGCGCCGTGTAAGGCTCCATGTTCCCGCCGGTTACCAGGGAGCCGAAGTCCCTGAACACGACGCCGCAGAGCACGTGCAGCCCGGAGTGCGTCCGCATCAGCGCGGTCCGCCGCTCGTCTTCGACGGCGCCGCGCACGGCAGTGCCTGGCGGCGGGACCGGGTCGCCTTCCGCCGGGATGAGGTAGAGATCGTCGCCTTTCCGCGCGCCCGTGATGCGCGTCTGCACGCCACCCCAGAGCAGGACCCCGTGGTCGGGCGGCTGGCCGCCGCCGCCAGGGTAGAAGGCCGACCGGTCGAGCACTATCCCGTCCGGCACCGCCGCCAGCACGACGGCGTCCCACTCGCGCAGGGTCTGATCATCCAGTTCAAGCCGGTGCGTACGCCACTGGGTCTCGCTCACGGAGCCTGAGCCTAGTAGACACCGGGATGAGGCTGACGTGGCGGTCTGCCGTCCGCCACGGTGCCGCAGCGTGCTCAGCTGTGCTGACTGCCAGTGGCGGGGCAGCGGCGGTGGCATGGCGGCCAGCATCGTGGCAGCATCACCAGCCGCGGTGGCATCGGCCAGGTGGCGCTGGCCTGGTGACGCCAGCCCGTGCCTGGTGACGCCAGCCCCGTGGCGGGCCGGCGCGGCCACGCTGCTCACCAGGGGCCGTATGGTCCCTGGCGGGTCGAGGAACCGCCGCCGAATCCCCTGACCTTGGGCCGGACGTCGGTGAGATAGACCGCGGCTGCTACGAAAGAGGCCACGGACAGGATGCCGATCACCGCGAAGCTGCCGCTTGCGGCCGTGCCGAGGCCGATCACGGTGGCGACGCCAAGAATGATCAGCCAGATCGGCTTGGTCTGCTTGCTCGCCGCGATGAATGCCGGCGCGGGACGGCGGATCGCGTCGATGAACGCCCACGCCTCGACCACCAAGGCCGCGATAGCGAGCGTTTCGAAGAGCCAGGAGAGGGCCGAATATGCGCCCGGGTTACTGAACAGCACAACGCCAGGCTATCGGCTTGCGGCCGGGCTCGGGACCATGTGATCGGGCCTGCCGTTCCGGGCGTGTGCCCGGCCCCCGGCAGGCGCCCTGCCGGCCGGCTTCGCCGCGTCGGCACGGCCGCCTCTCCGGGCCGGCTTCCCATTCGGGGCAGCGTCCTCCGCCCCGGCCGGCTTGGCGCTGCCACGCCCGCTCGTCCCGGCCGGCTTGTTGTCCCCAGCGGCCTTCGCCGCGTTCGCGCGCCCGCCTTTCCCGGCCGGCTTCTGGCCGGCGGCGGGCTTCGCCGCGCTGGCGCGCCTGCCGTTCCTGGACGGCTTCTGGCCGGCGGCGGGCTTCGCCGCGGTGGCGCGCCTGCCGTTCCTGGACGGCGGCCGGCTGGCGGCCGACTGCACCGCTTCAGCATGCCCGCCATCCCTGGCGGCCTGCGCTGTGTCAGCGCCCCCGTCACTCCCGGCGGCCTCCCGGTTCCCGGCGGCCTCCCGGTTCCCGGCGGGCTGCGCATCACCGGCGGCTAGCGCCGCCTCCTTGCGGAATGATTCGTAGAGCTCGATCAGCATCTGCTTCTGCCGCTCGGTCAGGTTCGCATCGGCAAGGACCGCGCCGCGGACGCTGATGCCCACGGTCCGGTCTTCCAGGAACTCCGCCTGGTCGTACAGCAGCTCGGCGGAGATCCGCAGGCCCTTCGCGATCTGCTGCAATATGTCCGCGCTGGGCTTGCGCAGGCCTCGCTCGATCTGGCTCAGGTACGGATTGGACATGCCCGCCGCCTGTGCGAGCTGGCGGATCGAGATCCTGGCTTGCTCGCGCTGATCGCGGATAAAGGCTCCGATCGAGCTGACATTCACCAGGCCCATCCCCCCAGTCTCGCCATCGGCGCTTGCGCTGGCAAACCCGCCCGCGATGCGCACAGCTTCACCGATGCGCTAATGGCCGAAGAGGCCGATGCCAGCTGCGCGCCCAGTCCCCGCCGTGCTTGCCTGGCCGATCGGCCAGCTGACAGACCGGGACCTCACGTCCCACGCCTGACCACCAGGCGCGCTCGGGCTCCTGGAGATTCCCGGCATCCTTTTCTGCATGACGCCGAAACAGGGGTCATTTTGTCAGAGGTCGTCGATAGCTTTGTCGAAGAAAGGTAGTTCAGCAGCTGCCAGCCGGGAGGAGGACAGGTGCAAGAAGAATCGTTCACGCCTCCCGATCCGTCCGCCGGATCGCCTCTGGCTATGCCCTCCGGACAGGCTGAACCGCCATCCGCCTGGCCCGCGTCGCCATCCGCCTGGCCCTCGTCGCCGTGCGACAGCCCTGCGGCCGCCGGGCCCGTGCCTACAGCTGATGATGCCGCGGTCCCCGACCCCGTGCCGTCGGCCGATGATGCCGCTACCGCCGCTGGACCCGCCGAGCCCGCGCCAGCTTCACCCCGACCGGCGGTGCTCACGGATGAGGACGGGGAGCCGTTTGATGCGGAGGAGTTCTTCAACCCGTTCTCCGGTCCGCCGGAGGGCGCTGATGCGTGGCTGGCGCAGGTGGCGGCGCCGGTCGCTGATGCGTGGCTCGAAGCCCGGCAGCCGCCGCCGGATGGGCCCGAGGCGCTGGCCGCCGGGTTCACCCACCGGGATCAGGTGCCGGGGGCGCGCGGGTTCGCGGCCGGGGGGCCGCTGGACACCATGGAACCGGGGCCGGTGCTGGCCGGGTTCGCCGACGACGCCATCGATGCCGGATTGTCGGCGCTAAGCGATGACGAGCTGGTCGGCGTGCTCGGCGCGGCGCGGCGGCTGGCGTCCCGGGCGGCCGGGATCGAGCTGGCCGCCGTCGCCGGCCTGGCGGCCCGCCGGGCCGCGGCCGCCCGCGTGATGGGTGACTGGCGCCAGCATGAGCATGTCGCCGACGAGATCGCCGCCGCGCTGAGGCTGACCTGCCGGGCCGCGGACAAGCTGCTCGACCTGGCCACCGGGGTCACCCGGCTGCCGGCCGTGACGGCGGCGCTGGCCGCCGGGCGGATCGACCTGCCCAAGGCCATGGTGTATCACCATGAGCTGGCCGCGGTCGCCGATGTGGCCGCGGCGGCGATCGCGGCGGTCACCATCACCGACGCGGCGGGGCTGACCACCGGGCAGCTGCGGGAGGTGCTGCACCGCGCCGTGCTGGCGCACGACCCGCAGGCCGCGGCGAAGCGGCGGCGCAAGGCCCAGAAGGACGCCCGGGTGGAGTCGTGGGCCGAGCACCGGGGCACTGCCGCGCTGGCCGGGCGGGACCTGCCCCCGGCTGAGGTGCTGGCCGCCGATAAGCATGTTGACGCGCTGGCCCGGGAGCTGACCAAAGCCGGCACCGACGGCACCTTGGAGCAGCTGCGGGCGAAGGTGTTCCTCGCGCTGCTGACCAGCCAGCCGCTGTATACCCTGCTGCCCGGCAACGACGGCAGCGACCCGAACGGCGGCGCAGCACACTCCGGCGGCCGCGCAGGCAACCCGGCCGGCCCCAGCGACGGCGACGTCGGCGGATCAGCCGGGAGCAGCCCCGGCGCAGGCGGCACCGGTGACCGGCCCGGCGGAAACGGTGACGGCGACGACGGCGACGGCGACGGCGACGGCGACGGCGATGATGATGATGATGATGATGATGATGATGGCACGGGCCAGGGAAACGGCGGCGGAACCCGCCGGCCGGGGCCGGGGCCGGGGCCGGGCGGCGGCTGGCCTGGACCCGGCGGGCAGGCGTGCCCGCCCGGGCTGACCGGGTCCGTCAACCTCACCATCCCCCTGGCCGCCTGGCTCGGCCTGTCCGACCATCCCGGCGAAGCCGCCGGGCACGGCCCCCTGGACGCCGCCACCACCCGCGACCTCGCCACCCGCCTCGCCGCCCGGCCCGGCAACCGCTGGTGCCTGACCATCACCGGCCTCGACGGCCGCGCCATCGGGCACGGCTGCGCCCGCGCCGGACCCGGGCCACCGGCGCCCGGCGGCGACCCGCGCCCCTGGCTGGCCGGGCTCACCATCCACTGGCTCGAAACTGGAGCCTGCGGGCACGCCCGGCAAACCGCCGCCTACCAGCCCTCACCCGCCCTGCGGCACCTGATCAAAACCCGCGACCGGACCTGCGCCTTCCCCGGCTGCCGCCGCGCCGCCCGCCGCTGCGATGATGACCACACCATCCCCCACGACCACGGCGGCCGGACCTGCGAATGCAACCTGGCACCGCTTTGCCGGCGGCACCACGCCGCCAAGCAAGCCCCCGGCTGGCACCTCCAGCAAACCCGGCCCGGCACCCTGACCTGGACCCTGCCCAGCGGCCGGACCATAACCGTGACACCACGCCCCTACGCCACCTGATCACATCCGAGGCTGATACGCCCCTTGATCACATCCGGGGTGAACCGCCCAGCCCGGCAGTCGCTGCGCAGGTGGACCAGGGGATGGCCGACTTGCTGACCACAGGCGCCGGAGTCCGCACATAGGTGCGGGTCAGAACAACACCGAGTGCGGGCCCCGGATACCCGCGGCCAGCGCGTCCCTACCCGACCGAGGCGGGCCGGCCCGGGGTCGCGAGTCTCAGCGGCGTTCACCCATGTTCGTGGCGATCACTCACGCCGAGCATGGCGCGGGCCTGATCGGGTGCCATGGCCGGTCGCTGCGCCAGCGCGGCGAGGGTGGCGGCGCGCTGGACCAGTTCAGCGTTGCCCGTCACGGGCCGGCGCCGGGCGAACGAGATCGTGTCCTCCATCCCGACCCGCAGGTGCCCGCCTGCCGCGAGCGCGGCGAAGATCACCGGCACCGATGACCTGCCAATGCCGGTCGCCGACCAGGTCGCGTCCGGCGGCAGCGCGGCGACCGCCTGGATCAGCTGCGCCGCCGTCCCCGGCATGCCACCGGGCACCCCCATCACCAGGTCACAGTGCACGTGCCCGCCGTGCGGCGCGCCGAGGTCATCGAGCAGCCGGTGCAGCGTGGCCACATGCCCCATGTCGAACAGCTCGAACTCGGGTACCACCCCGAGAGCCTGCGTCCGGGCATAGAGCTCGCGGATGAAAGGCCAGGGGTTGGCGAATACCTCATCGCCGAAGTTCACCGTGCCGCAGGTGAGTGAGCACGCGTCCGGGCCCGCATCCAGGACGGCGAGCCGTGCCGCGAAGCCATCGGTGACCGCTCCGCCGGTCGACAGCTGGACGATCAGGTCGGTGCCCTCGCGCAGTGCCTGGACTGTGCCGATCAGCCTGCCGAGGTCCAGCGTCGGGCGCGCGCGGTCGTCCCTGATATGAACATGAATGACCGCCGCGCCCGCGGCCCGGCACTCCTTCGCGGTGGTGACCAGCTCATCAAGGCTCACCGGCAGCGCGGGCACCGAGGCCTTGTCCGACTCGGCGCCGGTCGGGGCGACGGTGATGAGCGTGCCGCCCTTCCCGGCAGCTGAGATGGGAGCCGGGGATCGCCCGGCTGCGGGCCGGCCTGTGCGGTCTGGGGTCATGAGCGGAAGAATGCCTTCTCGTGCGAGCTGTCGTCCAGCGGGCAAGTGCCGCAAGCGTTGACGTGGCCGGGTCGACCGTGGGCTCCCTGGCCCGGCCGGGCCTGGTGGTTCTCGTCGGGGTGACCCACTCGGACACACCGCAGGTCGCCGCCTCGCTGGCACGCAAGATCTACCATCTCCGCATCCTGCCGGGTGAGCGGTCCTGCGCCGAAACGGCAGCGCCGCTGCTGGTGATCAGCCAGTTCACGCTCTACGCGGAGACCGCCAGGGGACGGCGGCCGACATGGCAGGCCGCGGCGCCGGGGCCGGTAGCCGAGCCGCTTGTCGCCGCCTTCGCCGACGCGCTGCGCGCCCTTGGGGCCGAGGTGCAAACCGGCGTGTTCGGCGCGGACATGAAAGTCATGCTGGTCAACGACGGTCCTGTGACGTTGATTCTCGAGGCGTAGCCGGCGCCAGCGCGCCGTACTGGCCCAGATGGTGCCGGGTGAATGCGAGCGCCTCGGCCAGGTCTGCCTGGCGCTCTTCGCTGGCCATCGCACGCCGCGTGTTCACCTCGAGCACGACCACCCCGGCGTAGCCGTCGGATCTGAGCCGCTGCAGCAGTTTCGCGCATGGCTGGCCGCCGCGGCCGGGGACGAGATGATCGTCGGGCAGTCCCGGCCTGTCGCCGTCGGCCATGTGCACATGCGCCAGCCTGGGACCGAGCTCGGCGGCCATCTGCAGGGCGTCGGATCCTGATACGGCGGTGTGCGACAGGTCCAGCGTCACATGCCGGCAGTCGAGCTCGACTGGATTCCAGTGCGGCGCGTACGCTGCCACCTCGGCTCCGCGCGCTCGCAGCGGATACAGGTTCTCCACGGCGAAGACAACGTCCGTCTCCTCGCTCATCCTGGCCAGGCCGGCCTCGAAATCCCGCGCGTACTCCCGCTGCCAGCGGAACGGCGGATGCAGTACGACGACTCGCGCGCCCAGCTTCTCCGCCGCCTCCCTGGCGCGGTTCAGCTTGCCCCACGGCTCGCGGCCCCATACCCGCTGCGTGATGAGCAGGCACGGCGCATGCACCGCCAGGACAGGGACGTGGTGGTAGTCGGCGAGCCTGCGCAGGACATCCACGTCCTGGCTGATCAGGTCGGTCGAAACCATGACCTCGACGCCGTCGTAGCCGAGCCTGGCCGCGGTCTCGAAGGCGTCCGGCGTTTTCTCCGGGAAGACCGAGGCGCTGGACAGTGCCACCAGTGCACCCGAAGCCGGTGCAATGCGGCCCAAGGCGTCTCCCACTCCCCGGATTCTCTCCGGCCTATCCCGGCCTGCCTGTCTCTGGCCAGGCCGACCTGTGTCATCCGCGCCTGCCAGCTTATGCCGGCCCGGGCAGCGCGCCCGCCCATTGGGAACCCGGGACTGTCAGCGGCGGCTACTACTGTGCCAGCCATGGGGAAATCAGCCGCTGCCGCGCTCTATCAGTGCTCGGAATGCGGCTGGCGGAGCATGAAGTGGGCGGGCAGATGCGGGGAGTGCCAGGGCTGGGGCACGGTCACTGAGGCCAGGGTTCCTGCCCTCGCCCGGGCAGGCCTGCGCTCGCCGGGCCGGGCCGGGCAGGCGGTCCTCCCCGGATCCGCGGCGGCCATCCCGATCACCGACATAGATGCCAGCAGCGCCGGCGCGCGTCCCACCGGGCTCGATGAGCTTGACCGGGTGCTGGGCGGCGGCCTGGTGCCGGGAGCCGTGGTCCTGCTGGCCGGCGAGCCTGGCGTCGGCAAGTCCACCTTGCTGCTCGAGGCGGGTGCGCTGGCCGCCGAGGCGGGCCCGGTCCTCTACGTCACCGGCGAGGAGTCCGCCGCGCAGGTGCGGCTTCGCGCCGACCGGATCGGCGCTATCAGCAAGCAGCTTTACCTGGCCGCGGAGACAGACCTGTCCGCGGTACTCGACCATGTCGACGCGGTCCGCCCTGGCCTGCTGATCGTTGACTCGGTGCAGACCATCAACGTCGCCGGCATTGACGGCACGCCCGGCGGCGTCACCCAGATCCGCGAGGTCACCGCCGCCCTGATGGAGGTGGCGAAACGGCAGATGCTGACCACCGTGCTCGTCGGGCACGTGACCAAGGACGGCTCGATAGCCGGGCCGCGGGCGCTGGAGCACCTGGTCGACGTCGTCCTGCATTTCGACGGCGACCGGCATTCGCAGCTTCGCATGGTGCGGGCGCTGAAGAACAGATTCGGCCCCACCGACGAGATCGGCTGTTTCGAGCTGGGTGAGTACGGCCTGATCGGGCTGGCCGATCCGAGCGGGCTGTTCCTGTCGCAGGTGCGTGAGCCAGTTCCCGGCACGTGCGTGACGGTCGCGCTGGAAGGCCGCAGGCCGCTCGTCGCCGAGGTGCAGACGCTGGTCTGCGCGTCGACCCTGGACATGGCCCGCCGGGTCACATCCGGCCTGGACGCCTCGCGGGTGGGCATGGTGCTCGCCGTCCTGCAGCGACGGGCCGGCGTGACCATCGGCAAGCAGGATGTCTACGCCGCCACCGTGGGCGGGGTGAGGCTCACCGAGCCTTCGGTCGACCTGGCGGTGGCGCTGGCGGTGGCAAGCGCGACATCCGAGCTGAGCGTGCCGCCGCATCTGGTCGCCATCGGCGAAGTCGGGCTGGCCGGCGAGATCCGGCGGGTTCCCGGCATGCAGCGCCGGCTAGCCGAGGCTGAGCGCATGGGATTCCGCACCGCGATCGTCCCGCCTGGCTCGGGCGGGCTTCCGGACGGACGGGGAGCCGCGGCTGCGGGCCCCGGCGGACCGGGAACAGCGAGCGGGCTCCCGGGTACGGCTGACGGAGCGGGCCCCGGCCGACCGGGCAGCGGCCAGCTGACCGACGTCAGGGAGGCCCGCGATATCCGCGAGGCGATCGCGGCGGCCCTCGGCCGTTAACTCGCCACGGGAGCGGGCGGCTGGCCGGCCTGGGTGGCTGGCCGGCGCAACGGCTGGCTGGCGCGGGCGGCTTTCGGTCGTTAGGCCGCAGCCAGTCAAGCGCAGGGCGCCGCCCGCGTGTCGCCGATACAGTGATGACAGTAAAGTTGTCCCTTTCTCCGGGGGTTCCGTGCCTGCAGCGAGCAAGGGCCGAGACGAGCGCCGCCGGGCAGCCCTCACGGCACTTGCGCCGGGAACGGCCCTGCGGGAGGGCCTCGAGCGGATCCTGCGCGGCAACACGGGCGCGCTGATCGTGCTCGGCTACGACCAGGTTGTCGAGGATCTCTGCTCTGGCGGATTCGAGCTGAAGGTCGCGTTCTCGGCGACCCGCCTGCGCGAGCTCGCGAAAATGGACGGCGCGATCGTCCTCGACTGCGCAGCCGACAATATCGTCCGCGCTGCGGTGCATCTCATGCCCGATCCTGCGCTGCCGACGGGCGAGGCGGGCACCCGGCACCGGACCGCGGAGCGGGTCGCGAGGCAGACCGGGTACCCGGTCATCGCCGTCAGCAAGTCCATGCGCACCATCGGGCTGTTCATCGACGGCACGCGGCACGTGCTCGAGGACTCGGTCGCCATCTTGTCGCATGCCAATCAGGCCCTGGGCACGCTGGAGCGGTACCGGCTCCGGCTCGATGAGGTCTCCGGCGCACTCTCGGCCCTTGAGATCGAGGATCTTGCCACCGTCCGGGACGTCACCGCGGTCGCCCAGCGCCTGGAGATGGTCCGGCGCATCGCCGGCGAGATCGAGGGATACATGGTGGAGCTTGGCACCGGCGGCAGGCTGCTCGCGCTGCAGCTCGCCGAGCAGGTGGCGGGCACCGATGTCGAGCGCGAGCTCCTCGTCCTTGACTACGTGCCTGCCGCCGCGGGCGGCCGTCAGCTCGCGACCGACGCTGCGCTGACCGACCTGGGCGGGCTTTCCCCGGATGACCTGCTCGACGTCGCCAAGGTGGCCGCCAGCCTCGGGTTCGGCCAGCCCGATGCGCTCGACGATCCGGTGAGCCCGCACGGGTACCGCCTGCTCGCCAAGGTCCCGCGGCTGCCCCGGCTCGCGGTCGAGCGCCTTGCCGAGCATTTCGACGGGCTGCAGAAACTGCTCGCGGCCAGCGTCGAGGATCTGCAGCAGGTCAGCGGCATCGGCGAGTCGCACGCCCGGAGCATCAGGGAGGGGCTCTCCCGGCTCGCGGAGTCTTCTATCGTCGAACGGTACGTGTAACGGCCCGGGCGGGCGGCAGTAGCCGGGAAGCTGCGCACCGGGTCCCGCCGCCGCGAGGCTCGCGTCAGCCAGTGCCCGCTGGTGATTACCGAATCCGGAAGATCTCCTTGTTGCTTGCGAGCTCCCCGCTCGACGCGGTCGCCGTGTAGAGCCCGGCGGGCACCGCGGACGAGGCGAGCCTGCATCCCGGTGACGACGTCCGGCGATCCCAGGAGATCGACAGCACCGTGGGCACGCCCTTGACCAGGTCGGTGAACAGCGATTTCCTGCCCTGGAGGCAGTCGGCCGAACTCCACACCCGGACGCTGCCCGCCTTGATCACCAGCGCCAGGTACTTCGTGCCCACGTTGAAGGTGCACGTCCTGGCTCCGGTGGACACCACATCCACGTCGAACTCGGGCCTGCCGCGCGCCGGATAGCTGGCCTGGCTCGCGAAGAGGCTGATCACGACGCTGCCCGGGGGGCAGTCGCGCGGCCGGCCGCCGTGGCCGCCCGGGGCTGGACTCGCGGACCCGGTGGGCCCGCCGGGCGGCTTCGGCCAGGCTGACGCCTTTCGCGGCGCCGGCCTGGCCTTGCCGCCAGGGCGCGCCCCGGCAGTGTGATGCCCGGCAGTGTGATGCCCGCCCGGGGCGGACGGCCGCGGCGACGGCGCCGACGACGGATGCGGTGCCTGAGCTGCGCCTGGCCTCGCGGGCGGCCCGCCGCTTCCGGCTTGCCGGTGCTGGTTGCCGGTGACCACATTGGCCGCCGGGCTGATCACCTTCACCCCGCCGATTGCCCCCGAGACCGACCAGGCCAGCAGCGCGAAAATGGCCAGACCGCCGGCCAGCGCGAAGAATCGGCGCCGCCAGTAGGTCGAGGACGGCCTCCGCTCTTCTTGATTACGGAACGTATTCAACCCCATGTCCCGAGTATGAGCGGGCAGGGTCGGCCCCCGGCCTCGACCCGCCGGCCCTTACCTGCGCATTACCGCAGGTAGAAGACTTGACGGGATACCGCGGAGAACCCGGAAAGCCGGTGCGCGTGAACACCGTGGTCAATTACGAAGAGTTACGGATTCTTCCCGGTCAGTGCCCGCATCTCGGCAATGCCCTGGCCGACCCGGCCCACGGCCACGATCCGGGGATGCTCCGGGCGCGGCGACTGTGCCAGGATCGGCCCGTCATGGAGAACAGGTACCTGGTGCCGGTGCTGGCCTGGTATGCCGCGCACGCGCGCGAGCTTCCGTGGCGGCAGCCCGGTGCCCCGGCCTGGGCCGTGCTGGTCAGCGAGATCATGCTGCAGCAGACGCCGGTGGCACGGGTGCTGCCCGCCTACGAGGCGTGGCTGGCCCGCTGGCCGACGCCCCGGTCACTGGCTGGGTGCGCACCGGGCGAGGCCGTGCGGCAGTGGGGCCGCCTTGGCTACCCGCGGCGGGCGCTCAGGCTGCATGCCGCTGCCCGGATTATCACCGAAAAGCATGCGGGCCAGGTGCCCGCCGCCGTGGCTGACCTTGCTGCCCTGCCCGGCGTCGGTTCGTACACCGCCGCCGCGGTTGCCAGCTTCGCCTTTGCGCAGCGGCACGCCGTCCTCGACACGAACGTGCGCCGGGTGCTCGCCCGCCTGGTGCGAGGTCAGGAGTTTCCGGCTCGCAGCACCTCAGCGGCCGAGGTTCGGCTCGCCGAGTCATTGCTGCCCGCCGGGCGCGGCGAAGCGGCCCGCTGGTCGGTCGCCGTCATGGAACTCGGCGCGCTGGTCTGCACCGCCGCGCGGCCACGATGCGCTGGCTGCCCGGTCGCGACGCAGTGCTCCTGGCGGCTGGCCGGGAGCCCGGCCGGCGTCAGGCGGCCGGTCGCCCCTCGCTACGAGCGCAGCGACAGGCAGTGCCGGGGCAGCCTGCTCGTCGTGCTCCGCGACGCTGGCGGCCCGGTCGGGGCAGCTCAGCTTGAAGCGGCCTGGCCGGATCGGCAGCAGCGGGACCGCGCCCTCGACGGGCTGGTCGCTGATGGCCTGGCGGAGCCGCTGGCCGCTGGCCGGTTCGCGCTGCCTGGCTAGCGCCTGACGAGGCACCGCACCCGGCGGCCGGGCGGGCGACGGCCAGACGGCGGCCGGCCGGCACCCGGTGGGTGCCGGCCGGCCGGGGTCCGGTCCGCGGAGGCTTCCGGCGCTACTCGGCGCTTCGCACCGCGTCGGTGCCGGCCGTAGCGGCCTTGCTCTTGATCGCCGCGGGCGGCGCGTCCGGCACAGCCTCGGGCTTGGCCACGCCCTTGAAGGTGAACTGCGCCTCTGGCCCGGTGCCCTCGACGTCGACCATCACGATCTGGCCGGCCTTCAGCTCGCCGAAGAGGATCTTCTCCGACAGGTTGTCCTCGATCTCCCGCTGGATCGTCCGGCGCAGCGGCCGGGCGCCGAGCACCGGATCGTAGCCGCGCTCGGCAAGCAGCGTCTTCGCCGCCGGGCGCAACTCCAGGCCCATGTCGCGGTCCTTCAGCCGCTCGTCGACCTTCGCGATCATCAGGTCCACGATGGTGACGATCTCCTCCTGGCTGAGCTGGTGGAAGACGATCGTGTCGTCCACCCGGTTCAGGAACTCCGGCCGGAAGTGCTGCTTCAGCTCCTCGTTGACCTTCGTCTTCATCCGGTCATACGAGCCCTTGGACTCGGCCGCCGTGCCGAACCCGACCGAGACACCCTTGGAGATGTCCCTGGTGCCCAGGTTGGTGGTCATGATGATCACGGTGTTCTTGAAGTCGACCACCCTGCCCTGCGCGTCGGTGAGGCGCCCGTCCTCCAGGATCTGCAGCAGCGAGTTGAAGATGTCCGGATGAGCCTTCTCGATCTCGTCGAACAGGACCACGGAGAACGGCTTGCGGCGGACCTTCTCGGTCAGCTGGCCGCCTTCCTCGTAACCCACGTACCCGGGCGGGGATCCGAACAGCCGGGACACCGTGTGCTTCTCCATGTACTCGCTCATGTCGAGCTGGATCAGCGAATCCTCGTCGCCGAACAGGAACTCGGCAAGCGTCTTGGACAGCTCGGTCTTGCCCACCCCGGACGGGCCCGCGAAGATGAACGAGCCACCGGGCCGCTTCGGGTCCTTCAGCCCGGCCCTGGTCCGCCGGATGGCCTGGGACAGCGACTTGATCGCGGTGTCCTGCCCGATCACCCGCTTGTGCAGCTCGTCCTCCATCCGCAGCAACCGCTGGGATTCCTCCTCGGTGAGCTTGAAGACCGGGATGCCGGTAGCGGTGGCCAGGACCTCCGCGATCAGCTCCTCGTTCACCTCGGCCGGGAGGTCCATGTCCCCGGCCTTCCACTCCTTCTCCCTGGCATCCTTCTTGGCGATCAGCTGCTTCTCCGTGTCACGGAGCGCGGCAGCCTTCTCGAAGTCCTGGGAGTCGATCGCCGACTCCTTCTCCCGCCGCACGTCAGCGATCTTCTCATCGTATTCACGCAGGTCAGGCGGTGCGGTCATGCGGCGGATGCGCATCCGCGAGCCAGCCTCGTCGATCAGGTCGATCGCCTTGTCCGGCAGGAACCGGTCGCTGATGTAGCGGTCGGCAAGCTGGGCCGCGGCGACCAGCGCGTCGTCGGTGATCGACACCCGGTGATGCGCCTCGTAGCGGTCACGCAGGCCCTTGAGGATCTCGATGGTGTGCGAGATGGTCGGCTCGGCCACCTGGATCGGCTGGAACCTGCGCTCCAGCGCCGCGTCCTTCTCCAGGTGCTTGCGGTACTCATCCAGCGTGGTCGCGCCGATCGTCTGCAGCTCGCCCCTGGCCAGCATCGGCTTCAGGATCGA
>WNFZ01001316.1_pt1 | contig 43412 bp, 41 predicted proteins | sample 5400081 | NCBI WGS metagenome assembly WNFZ01 (sample SAMN13153365, study PRJNA577476) | soil metagenome | isolation source: 80 cm soil or saprolite under grassland replicate 1 | place: USA:California | collected 2016-06-15
GCCGATTGTCATCCATTTGAAATCAATTGTTTTCTGCGTTGGTTATAATAGAAAGAACAAGTTTCGCTGTTACACTCGTTCATTATCAATATTTTAGAGGTAGCCATGGAACAGAACATAGTCCCGTTTTCGCAGCGCAAGGTGGATTGGATTTTCGTCGGCTTTTTCCTCATCAACCTCTTTTTCATCACATATGTTGTGGATATCGAACAGATCATCATCTCTGATCCGGTTCGTTTTCAACCGCCGTTCTGGCCCCCCGCTTCCATGGTCAAGTTAATTCACTGGTACGGAACTTCCTTTGATCCGCTGTTGATGGCGCGCCCGCAATGGTGGAAGATGACGATCTGGGTCGACGTGCTGCTTTACGGTCCGTTCTATGTTTTGGCGATTTATGCTTTTATCAAAGGCAGGGATTGGATTCGCATCCCGGCGATCTTTTATTCAGGGATGATGTTTATGGGTGTCACGGTTATCTTAGGGGAGGAATTTGCGGGTCCATACGCGACCTCGCATCTGCCTCTCGTCGTTGGGCTGAATCTACCCTGGTTGCTGATGCCGATCTTTTTGACCCTTCGTATGTGGAAGGAACATCCGTTCGTGGGAGAGAACTCTAGTGAACTTTTTGCAACGCTATGGAAACTGGGCGATAGTCGCCGGCGCATCTGAGGGGCTCGGGGCGGAGTATGCGAAGGGACTTGCTGCACGTGGTCTAAATCTGATCCTTATCGCGCGGCGAGAAGAACTCCTGCAATCGCTAGCGACCGAACTTTCAGACAAATATAAAGTTCGAACAAAACCGCTGGTCCTGGATCTATCTTCTCACAATGCGGCCGAACAAATCGTTCAGCAGACCATGGATTTGGACATTGGTCTTCTTGTTTACAACGCGGCGTTTTCAGCCGTTGGTCCTTTCCTTGAGCATTCCATGAATGACCACCTGCGCGAGATCCACACCAATATCCATGCACCGTTTAAGCTTGTCTACCTATTAGGACAACGGATGATCGAGCATAAACGCGGCGGCATCATCCTGATGTCCTCACTGAGTGCGTTTCAAGGTTCCGCGTACATCTCAACGTATGCCGCGACAAAAGCATTCAACATTGTATTAGCCGAAAGCCTGTGGGAGGAATGGCGAGAGCGGGGTGTGGATGTATTGGTCTGTGTTTCGGGTGCGGTCAAAACGCCCCACTATGTCTCCAGTCAACCGACGAAAACTGGCGGGCTTGGCGATATGACGATGACGCCGAATGAAGTTGTAAACGCCGCGCTGGATGCATTAGGCAAACAACCCTCTGTGATTCCGGGGCGAATGAATCGCCTCGCCAGTTTTGTAATGCGGCATTTGTTACCACGCAAAATGGCAATCAAATTCATGGGCAAAACATTGAGGGGAATGTATGTGAAATAATATTGATAAAATGGAAGCGTGAAAACCTATTCTATTCCGCTCCATGAAATTCGCCGCGAGCATGTGGTTGTCAATTCAAAGTTCATTGCTACGCTGACGCCTGTTTTCAGTACCGAAGAAGCGCGGGCATTCATCGCTCGTATGAAAAAAGAATTTTCAGATGCAAGTCATAATGTGCCTGCGTATATTATCGGCGGCGGAAATACGGTTACAGAATATTGCTCTGATGATGGCGAACCCTCCGGGACAGCAGGCAAGCCGGCCTTGGCGGTATTGCGCGGCAGCAGATTGGGAGACGTCGCGGTTGTGATCACCCGTTATTTTGGTGGCACATTGCTCGGCACGGGTGGATTGGTGAAAGCGTACACCGAATCTACACAACTTGTGGTGAATGCGGTCGGGCGTGGAGAACGCGTGCATGCGTATGTGGCAATGGTCGTGATTCCCTATAATCTGTTGGAACGCGTCCGACTGATGGTGAAACGGAATCATGGAGAAGTGCTGGGTGAAGATTTTGAGGCAGATATCACGCTGACGCTGCAATTCCCTCAAGAGTCATTTGATGGTTTTCAGATCGATTTGCGGGAGCTTTCGGCTGGAAAAATAAATGCGGAAGTGATCGAATCTACTGAAAAAATCGTGGCTGTGACTGACCACCGATAACGGAATCCATCCTCGGCTTGGCGCGAGGCGCTTGACCATCCGAAACAAGAATACTTTTTAGGTATAATAGCTCAACATAAATATCCTTGCGAAGGTTTTGGAGAGCGTCGATTCTTGTCGGCTACCACCTTCGCAAGGTTTGTGATAGTCGGAGGAGAGCATGGATCAACCAACCTGGATTGGGAGGACTTTAAGTAATCGTTACCGAATTGACGCATTGCTGGGGCAGGGTGGCATGTCCGCGGTCTATAAAGCGACCGACCCCAATTTGAAACGTGTCGTTGCCATCAAATTAATTCACTCACATCTTTCCACAGATCCGTCATTTGTGCAGCGCTTTGAGAGCGAAGCTTCTGCGGTTGCCTCTCTGCGCCATCCGAACATTGTTCAAGTTTATGATTTCAACAATGACAACGGCGTCTATTACATGGTGCTTGAGTTTATCCCCGGCGAAACACTTCAGGACCGTTTGAAGCGACTGGCGGAGAATGGGCGACAACTTTCTCTTCAGGAGGCCATCAACTTCACGATCAACATTGCCGACGCGGTGGGATATGCTCATCAACGCGGCATGATACATCGTGATATTAAACCTGCCAACATTATGCTCGATGTGCAGGGACAGGGGATCCTGATGGATTTTGGCATCGTCAAAATCCTCGGCAGCGATAGTCACACCTCCACGGGTGCAGTGGTTGGTACAGCGCGTTATATGTCTCCGGAATTGATTCGCGGTGAGGTTGCTGATCATCGGTCCGATTTGTATTCGCTGGGTGTGACATTGTATGAAATGTTGAGTGGTCGCCCACCGTTCGTAGCGGATTCGGCAATGACGCTCATGATGATGCATCTCAATGATCCAGTTCCGAATGTGCGCGGATTCCGCCAGGATGTACCGGCCGAATTGGTTCGCATCCTGGAGAAACTTCTCGCCAAAGATCGCAATGCTCGCTATCAATCTGCGGCGGAGCTCACTGCCGATCTGCGACGCGCTCTGGCAACGCTATCTATGGGAGCAGGACAAGCGACGACCGTCAGCGCGCCCGAAGCTGCAATGGATAAAACAACGATCGCGAAACCAGACCCGACCTTTGCTACGGGCAGAACCACCGGACCTCAACCGATTCCTTCCCAGACGAGCGCTTCCTATGTGCGCCCTCCTGCCGCTAATGTTAAAGCGGCTTCGTCCAATCGTACGTTCTTGTTTGTCGGGATAGGGTTATTCCTCATTGCCTGTCTTGCGGTTGTCATCGTAGCCGCAAGGTTTGCATTGAGCGGACTCACTTCTTCGCCGCCTGTGCCAACTCAAACGCAGGCATTCCCGGCTGCAACGGATACAAGCATCGTCACGGAGGCGCCTGTTTCCGTTGTTCTCGCGACCGATACACCTGCGCCGACGATCACCGCCACGTATCCGCCGCTGTATGTTCGGATCAACAGTATTACCTTGGACAGCACCGGTCATTACGTAGTGGATTATGAAACATTTGGATACACCGAACAATTACCAGGTAGGCATGTCCATTTCTTTTTCAATACTGTTCCGCCCGATCAGGCCGGGATGCCGGGGAGCGGTCCTTGGTATCTCTACGGTGGACCACGTCCCTTCACCAAGTATCGCGAAACAGACCGCCCAGCCGCGGCGACCGAGATGTGCGCGCTTGTTGCCAATCGAGATCATTCTGTGATTCAGGGCACTGGAAATTGCGTGAACTTACCTTAGTGAAGTGAACACGTCAAAAAGAAAAATCCTCCAACGGGAGGATTTTTTGCTTTACGATTGAAAACTTAAAACAAAATATTCAAAGGAGACTCTCATGGATTTTAGTCCAATCAATTGGTTGGCGGTCATTGTTTGTGTGATTGTGAGTATGATCAGCGGCTCGCTTTGGTACAACCCAAAGACATTCTTTCCCATCTGGTGGAAAGGAATTGGTAAAGAGAATCAAGCTCCGGGAATGCAGAACATGGGAATGACCTGGACCCTGACAATCCTCGCTTCCTTTGTTCAAGCGATTGCCATGGCGTTCATGGTCAACTCGATGGGAAAACTTATGGGCGGTCCAAACTTGGTAACGGGCGCATCTACCGGATTCATGTTGTGGCTCGGCTTTATTGCGCCGACCTATTTGGTTAATAAATTATTCGCAGGTCATGGCTTGAAGATTTGGGCGATTGAAGTCGGTAATCATCTCGTCAACTTTTTGCTCTTCGGCGCGATCCTCGGCGCATGGCGCTAGCGAAGTGAAGCGACAGTCACTTTTTTGGAACCGATATGACTTTCGATGACAGGCAAGCCTGGGAAGATGTAAAACAACATTTTCCCAACATGACGATCTATTATCTATTTCTCCTCAAGAAAGGACCGACATGGAGTCCGGAGGAAACGCCGGAGATAGATGCACTACAAGAAGCTCATCTTGCAAACATGCGACGCTTGGGAGAAAAGGGGAAACTTGTCATCAACGGTCCTTTGTTGGATTCATTCGAAGTGAGCGGGGAGATTCGCGGCGTTGGTGTGCTCAAAACGAATTCACTTTCCGAAGCACAGGAACTCCTCAGCACGGATCCGATGGTCAAAGTGGGGCGATTGATCTTTGAACTACATGCCTGGATGGTGGACAAAAATATCCTGCCCTGAATCTTTAATACAGCAACATCTTGACTGATTGACGACAGTGGTTAAAATAGAACATACGTTCTAATTTCAGAAGGAGGACGTATGACCTCAAATCATCGATTCTCGTTGGCATTGGATTCGCTGTCTGAGTTGAAACTTCAGGCAGCACCAACGGATCCCCCTGTGGAGATTACGCACAGTCAGCCGATAACTGCCGCCTCAAAACGAAGTGGAATCCTGGATGAACTCGGACCTCTTCCGCGTGGAGCTTTATTCCTCGGCATGGCGTCGGATGGGTTTCCGGTATTGTTGAATTTGTATGATCCGCATCCCGGTCCGATGTTGATTGCTGGTGAAACTGGTTCCGGAAAGACAACCTTCCTAAAATCGATCGCGCAGTCGGTCCTTCAAACACAGCAGGAGAGTGATGTGCAGTTTGGGGTGATTACAACCCACGTCGAGGAATGGAGCGATATTCAGAAAACCAGGCATCTGGTGGGAGTTTTCGATGTCAACCAAAGCAGTGCACAGGAACTGATTTCCTCTTTGGCTTCTTGGGCGCATTCCAACAAGGACGCGCAGCAAATCGTCTTACTCCTGGTGGATGATTTGGAATCCATTGCCAGATCAGATTTCGAAGCATTGCAAAATTTCCGCTGGCTGCTGTTGCGCGGTCCGGCGCGGCGGGTGTGGCCCATCATCACGATGAGCGCCGAGCGCTACGGACAGGTCCTCGCCTGGATCGAGATTTTCCGGACGCGGATCTTCGGTCAGATTGCGAATACCCGCGTTGCCGAGGCGTTGGGCGGCGACAAAGCCTCCGCGTTGGCGGAATTGGAAGCTGGCAAAGAGTTTTCCCTGCGCGAGAACGGGAACTGGCTCCGATTTACTATACCCAATTTCTAGGCAACTCTTGCCCTCTTGTGCTAAAATAAATTCGTCGTTGCATGGATGAATGTGGTCCGACAATCAGAGGGAATTTTCGACAGTCCCGCAGGTTGTCCCCGGCACCGAACGACCGGGGCGGTGCCGGCGGGGCGCTTCTTGGCACCTGGGTGTCTGTGATCGCTGTAGTCATGCGCTTTTGATCCTTTTACCATGAGGGAGGCTTCACCCTCGTGGCCCACACTCAGGAGAACAGAAATTCTATGGAAGCAAAACTTTATGTAGGCAATTTGCCGTATACAACTGTGGATGCCGATTTGCAGAATTTGTTTGCAGCGGCTGGGACAGTCAAATCTGCTCAGGTGATCAAAGATCGCCAGAGTGGACGCTCAAAAGGTTTCGGCTTTGTTGAGATGTCCTCTGATGCAGAAGCCCAGAATGCCATCACGATGTTTCACGGCAAAGATTATAGTGGTCGTCCTCTAACCGTCAATATTGCCCGTCCACGCGAAGATCGTCCGGGCGGCGGCGGTGGAGGCGGTGGCTTCCGCAGTAATGGCGGACGCAGACCTGGTGGCGATCGCGATCGAGAACGCAGAAACAGCTACTAGATCGCAATAACGTATTTATTTTTGAGCCAAATGGGCGGTGCCAACCATTTGGCTCTATTTTTTGTGCAACCACTATGAACACTACTTATATTATCCGAGACTATCGCGATGCAGATTTTGATGCTGTTACAATCCTCTGGCGGGTGGCGCGCGAAAAGTCGCTGCCTGATTTCCAACGCAAAAAAGGATATTTCTTTTATGAGGATCAGAATTATTTCCGCGATCATGTTTTGACAAGGAATCACGTTTGGGTTGTGGAAGTAGATGATCATCCCGTTGCGTTCATAGCGATAGTAAATGAATTCATCGATCAACTATATGTTCGTCCCGATTACCAGCGCCGCGGCATTGGAAAAGCCCTGTTGGATTTCGCTCGCGAACGCTCGCCGGAACATGTCTGGTTATATACGCTGCAAGTCAATGTCCACGCGCGAGCCTTCTATGAAAAGAATGGATTTACCGCTGAGAAGTTTGGAGTCAGTCCCCCGCCAGAATCGGAACCGGATGTAGAATATCACTGGCGAAAATCCTAAACTAATCATCAATCTGAAATCGTAAATCGAAAATAACCATGCGCCCTACCTACCTTGAAGTCAATCTCCCACAGCTAAGAAAAAACCTTGAAGCCATTCGTGCCCATGTCGCTCCGGCGAAAGTGATGCCGATGATCAAAGCCAACGCCTACGGCCACGGCGTGGACGGTGTCGCACCGTTCATCGAGCCGTATGTGGATTGCCTTGGCGTAGCTCTCGTAGAAGAAGGAATCCATTTGCGTGACTTAGGAATTAGGAAACCGATCCTCGTCGCAGGCGGGGCGTTGCCCGAGCAGATTCCCTTATTCCTTGAATACGATTTGATTTTGACGGCCTCCTCGGCAGAGTTACTTTCTGCCGCCGATGCCGCCGCGCAATCGGCAAACGTGAAATTGACCGTGCATCTCAAGATCGATACCGGGATGGAACGCGTCGGCGCGCATTATTATGAAGCCGAAGCATTCCTCGAGCAGTCGCTGAAATGTAAGCATGTATTAATCGAAGGGATTTATACTCACTTTGCAAATTCAGAAGACCCCAGGCTGACTCACGCCCGTCAGCAGTTGGAACGATTTCAAGAAGTGCTGCGCTTCTATGAAAAACGAAGTTTGCCGACACCGATTCGTCATATGGCGAATTCGGCAGCGATTCTGCAATTCCCTGAAAGCCATATGGACATGGTCCGTCCAGGCGTAATGTTTTATGGCGTCTATCCGGTCGATGTGGAACATAGTGTTGATATCGCGCCTGTGCTCGCGTGGAAATCGCACGTAGCATTTTCCAAGATCACACTGCCAGGGCACCCAGTCAGCTATGGGTCGTTGTGGCAATCTGAGGTCCCGACAAGAATCGTTACGATCCCCTGCGGATATGGGGACGGCTATTTTCGTCGCATGACGAATAAGGCACAGGTGATCATCAACGGCAACAAATATCCGCAAGTTGGTCGCATCTGTATGGATCAATTCATGGTGAATGTCGGCGATGATGAAGTGCAAGTTGGCGATGAAGTGATTTTGCTCGGCAATGGAATCACCGCCTATGATTTAGCGGAATGGATGGGCACAAACGAATATGAGGTGATGACGAGCATCAGCGCCCGTGTGCCACGAGTTTATCGCAATGAGTAATGGTAGAATGGGGCGATTTTTTATGATGCCGCTGAGTAGCTGAATTTGATTTTTACTTTCCAGAGTATTTAGATTCTCTGACTAAGAAACTAGCGGCATGTGAAGAGGTGATACGTGAAAAGTCTGTTACAAAAATATTCAGGTATTGTGTTGATTGCAATTGTTATTGTCGCGTTCGATCAATGGACGAAGACATGGGTGCGCGCCAACATCCCGGAAGGCACAAGCTGGCTGCCTGATTCCTGGCAGTGGTTAAGTCCTTATGCTCGTTTTGTGAATTGGTATAACACCGGTGCGGCGTTTGGCATGTTCAAAGACGGCAGCATGGTATTTACCGTGCTGGCGTTTGTGGTGATCGGTGCCATTCTCTTTTATTATCCAAAAGTGGAAAATGATAACTGGTCCTTGCGGCTTGCATTGAGCATGCAACTGGGTGGAGCTACAGGCAATCTGATTGACCGTCTGCACATCGGGCATGTGACCGATTTTATTTCGGTGGGTACTTTTCCTGTATTCAATATTGCGGATGCAAGTATCAGTGTAGGTGCAGCGGTGCTGTTTCTGGGTGTGTGGCTGCAAGAACGTGCGGAACAAAAGCAAAAAGCAAAAGACGCAGCAGAAATGACCAGCAGTGAAACCACAAGTGAGTGACCGCGTTCTGAGTTTTCGTTTTGACAAAGCGGCTCCTGAGCGGCTCGACAAATTCCTGGTCGAACAGTTGCAGGAGTTTTCGCGTTCACGCCTTCAGGGACTCATCGCAGACGGTTTTGTGGATGTGAACGGTCGCACCGCGAAGAAAGCAGGTCAGACCCTCGAAAGTGGGTTCGATGTGACGGTGAGAGTCCCACCACCCGTGCCGACAGATCTGGTCGCAGAAGATATCCCGCTGGATATTCTCTTTGAAAATGAGGATCTGCTCGTGATCAATAAACCAGCAGGGATGGTTGTGCATCCCGCCGCCGGTCATGCCAGCGGGACTCTGGTTAACGCGGTGCTGGGCTATGATCCCGAAATCGAGGGCATCGGCGGCGAGGAGCGACCAGGGGTTGTCCATCGCCTGGATAAAGAGACATCCGGTTTGATCTTGCTGGCGAAGAATGAACGCGCTCACCGCTGGCTACAAGATCAATTTCGCTTACGAAAAGTCGAAAAAGCTTATCTAGCCCTTGTCGATGGTAAGCCGCCGACGCCGACCGGTCGTGTAGAAACCTATATTGGGCGTGACCCGAGTCACCGCAAGAAGATGGCAATCGTCCCGGAAAGCCGCGGACGCGAGGCGATCTCAGAATACAAGGTGGTTGAGAGTTTTGACAAACACACCTTGCTGGAATTCCATCCTCTAACGGGACGCACGCACCAAATTAGATTGCATTGCGCGTTTTTGGGATGTCCGATTGTCGGCGATGAAGTCTATGGAAAGAAGAAGCCCTCCGTGGAAATCAATCGGCATTTTCTGCATGCCTATCGCTTGAAGATCGTTTTGCCTAATGAACAAGCGCCAAGATTATTTGAAGCGCCGTTGCCGAATGAGTTGAGTGTTGTGTTAGATGGGTTGAGGAGTGAGAAGTAACGGAGCAAGATAATGACGGATCAGAGTTTTGAAACACTGAAGACCTGGCAAAAGGCACACCAAGTAATGCTTGATATTCATAAGAGATTGATACCACTGCTTCCAAAAGAAGAGAAATATGGACTAGCTGATCAATTGAGAAGATCGTCTAAAAGTGTGCCAGCCAATATTGCAGAAGGCGCCGGAAGATTTTATTATATGGATAATGTACGTTTCTGTTATAACGCCAGAGGTTCTTTGGATGAGACTTTGAGTCATTTAATTGTCGCTCGAGATTTAGAATATTGCTCTGCTCCTTTATACCAAGATTTGCGTAATCAAATTGAAGAAGTACGCCGTTTACTTAATGGATATATTACTTGGCTAAAAGATAAAAAGATGGGCGCAAATGAGCCCGGTGTTAGCCTCACCGTGCGTGAGGCTTCTCATGATTATTTGATTGATATAGAAGAATGATCAACTAACACTGCTCACCTATTACCTTTTACTTCCGACAGGAGTATGAACATGAAATACATCGATCTTCGTTCTGACACGGTAACCCAACCCACGCCTGAAATGCGCGAAGCAATGGCAGAGGCAGAAGTCGGCGATGATGTCTATCGTGATGATCCCACTGTCAATCGCCTGGAAGGCATCGCGGCGGAGATGCTTGGCAAGGAAGCGTCGATATTTGTTCCCTCTGGGACAATGGGCAATTTGCTTGCATTGCTTGTGCATTGTCAACGCGGTGACGAGGTGATTGTCGGCAATCAGTCGCACATTTATTTGAATGAAGCCGGCGGCATGGCAGCAGTGGGCGGGATTCAAGCCTGTCCCGTTTCAAACCAAAAAGACGGAACACTACGCCTTGATGATATTCTCGCTTCGATTAGAACAGAGGATGTGCATCACCCGATCACGCGTTTGATTTGCCTTGAGAATACACAGAATATCTGTGGCGGTGTTCCGTTGTCTGCTGAATATACGCGTCAGGTGGGGGAGCTTGCTCGTCAACACGGGTTGGCTTTGCACATTGACGGAGCACGAATATTCAATTCTGCCGTTGCTCAGAATGTTTCGGTCAGGGATTTGGTCGAATCAGCCGATTCGGTTATGTTTTGCCTAAGCAAAGGACTCGCCTCACCGATCGGTTCGATGCTCGTTAGTTCGCAGAAGTTCATCGTGCGAGCACGTCACCTTCGTAAAATGTTAGGTGGGGGTATGAGACAGGTAGGCGTCATCGCTGCGGCAGGAATCATCTCGCTGGAAAAAATGGTCAGCAGGCTGGCAGACGACCATGCCCGTGCAAAAAAACTCGCCGATGGATTGCGCCAAATCAAGGGCTTGTGCGTGGACGAAGGCTCGCCTTATTCGAACATGGTGTACATGAACCTGGCAGATGACGTAAAAATGGATTCGAAACAAGTTTGCGAGACGGCGCATCCAATAGGCATCCTGCTTGACGCGGAGAATTCACGTCGCTTCCGCCTTGTCACACATTATTGGATCGATGACAGCGCAGTGGAAAAGACGATCGCAGCATTTCAAGAAATTTTGAACTAATAACATGGCTCACCCCGAATTTAATCTTTCAAGCTTTTAGTCACAGATACTTCGACAGGCTCAGCACAAGTTTCACTGCTTCACACAAAAAAGCCAACCCAGGTCATTCAATTGGTCGGCTTTTCGTTCGGCTCATCCCAGGCAAATTCATTCAAAATCCGCGCTAATCCGTGTAATCATGTTGGCTTTCCCAATAACCAGGGTCTGGCTCAATTTGATTCCGACCGCGCTGTTTGGCAACGTAAAGCCGCCGGTCGGCTAAATCGACAAGACGAAAAACCTCATTTGCCTCGCCAGGAAATACTGCAATGCCCAGGCTTACCGTTGGCACAGGAATTGGATTCTGTTCTCGATCCTCAATTTGTAACATTGCCATGGTTTGACCGATACGCTCTGAAACGCGGGCAGCATCCGCGCCAGTCGCGCCAGGCAAAGAAATAGCAAATTCCTCGCCACCCCATCTCCCGACAGCATCGGTTTGTTTGACGTGATGTTTGATCGCTGTGCAGAGAGTCTTCAGGATACGGTCGCCGACCAGGTGACCATAGGCATCGTTAAATAGTTTGAAATAATCAATATCCAACATGATCAAGCTCAGCGGCTTGTTTGTGGATAGGGCTTCCTGTGTTTGTTCCTCCAGCTTCTGGAGGAAGTAGCCATGATTGAATACACCCGTCAGGCTGTCGAGGCGCGCCTGTTCTTCCACCTGGGCATGACGGACCGTGTTGTCCAGTGCCAGTGAGACATGTTGGGCAAGGTTGGAGAGCAGCTCGATATCTCCACGGTCAAAGGCGTTCGGTTGGTAAGAGCCGAGAGCAATGATGCCGGTTACATTCGAAGCTTTAAGAGGTACACCGATCCACGATAGACTCGTTTTGTCTTGACCAATCACGACCCTGGTTACCCCGTCTAATTCCACCTCTTCGCGCAGGTCGGGCAGGAACAATTCTCTTTGATTCCGAATCACCCATCCCGAAAGAGTCCCCTCGGTCGGAATACGCATACCGTTGAAATATTCCCCGTCATCATAGAATAAATCCAATTGAATCTCGTTATTTTGCAGAGTGCCTACAAAATAAGTATCTGCTTCCAAGGCCTCCTGCATGGTGGCATTTAACAAGGAAATCGTCTGGTTGGTTTCCAATGACAGCATGATCTGGCGGCTGATCTTGTTGATCGTTTCCAGTCTGTGAATATGTTGTTGGGTCGTATCCTTAACTCGTATGACCGACTCGATAACCACAATGCCGCTAATGTAGGGAACGCTTAATTCCAGGAGTTCTGCAACTGAGTTGAGCCGAGAAACGTAGAATGGCAGGCTAACAAGAAGAGCTAATACGATAGTCAGATAAGAATGAAAACGACCTGACACAACCGCGATTGCAATGAAACCAAGTAAGATCAATATGTGAGATGCTTCCCGGATATTTTCCGGTGCAAGATATACATATAATCCCAACCCAATCCCTGACAAAATGGAATTAACCAGCCCATAACGTTCGCGATAATTTGGCGTGCGAATTATAAGGTTATTATTGATCAGCGAATAAATCAGTATGGCAATCCCATAGATTAGCAGCGTAGCCTCTAAGATGGCATCATTTACCAAATGTTCGAGCAGTATGCCCGTTATGAGGAAGACAAAGGAAAGTGTGATTGGATAGATAAAGCGTTGAATTTCATGCGGTGCAAACGACGCAGGGGGTTTCTTGTTTTTCATAGGGGTATTCTTTTCCCCTGTATGAAATCCGTATATGGCAAACCCGCGAACGCATCTACAATTTCAGGATCGAAAAGAGAACCGGCTTGTTCTCGCAAATATTGGACCGCCTCATCAGGTGATGACTTCTTACGGTAGGTGCGACTACTGGTTAGTGCATCAAAGACATCTGCAACGGCAAAGATCCGCGCCTGGATGGGAATATCATCGCCTCTGAGCCCCACCGGATAACCACTGCCATCCCAACGCTCATGGTGATATCGAATCACGGGGAGCGTTTCCTGCAAAAATGGAATTCCTTCCACGATTCGGGCGCCAATATCAGGATGGATACGCATGATCCGCCACTCATCATCGGTCAACTTGCCGGGTTTGTGCAAGATGCTGTCATTGATGCCAATTTTGCCAATATCGTGCAGAAGCGCGCCTCTTTCCAGAGCCTTGAGCTGATAGCTGCTCAAACCGATTCGTTGTCCCAGCAGGCACGCCAAACGACTCACCCGGGTGCTGTGACCTTCGGTTTCTTGGTCGCGCGCATCCAAAGCAGACATGAGAGCGGTCAGTGTACGGTCATATGTGATTTCCAGTTCGGCGTAGGCAGCTTCGAGTTGCTTCGCCTGCTGGCGCGACTCCGATAACAGAATCGAACGTTCCAATGCAATGGTTGCCTGATTTACCAGTGTCTGCATGTTTGCAAAATTTTGTCCGCGGCTTTCGGGAATATTCATCCAGAGCGCACCATATGTTCTGCCGCGCGTCACCAATGGATAGCAGACCAGAGAACCGTTTTCCACAGAAACAATAATGCTCTGTCCATTGGCAATGGCTTGATCGATTGTTTCCAGGGGACGTTTCCCTTGGGTATACAAACCCATGGCATCAATTTCAACTTCTGCCTCCACGCGACCATCACGTGTCAAGAGTACGATACCAGTCTCTTTTGAATTCGTGACGCGATGTGATGCCTGGGCAATTAATTCCGCCGCTTTGCTTAACTCTTCCGTTTGAATAACATCCACGCTCAACTGATAAAGCAGGGAGGTAATGCTCAACGTACTGCGTAGTTCTTGATCCAGCCATGAACTTTCAAGGGCGGCAGCGGCTTGTGAGGAAAGAAGGTCGGCGACAGATTCATCGTTCTCTGAAAAAAATATTCCTTCCTGTTTTCCAAATGCCAGGATGGTACCAATGCTCAAGCGATGGAGACGGATGGGAATGGCGATTACACTTCGCAAACCACCATGATCGATCTCTAAAGTCTTGGAATATTTGCGCAGATCGCGAACACGGAATGGTTTTGTGGCATTCAAGGCAGCCCGCATCAAATGCTCATCGGACTGATTTTCGCTCAACGATGCCAGCAGCTTCGGACCTTCCCCTGCAGATGCGGTGCGCGAGAAATTTCCCTGCTGGTCGAGCAAGGTAATAAAGACGAATTGCGCCTCCAGTGTCTTGCGTGCGATGACTGCAATTTCCTGCACCGCCGTTTGCGGATCCATTAATGTGGTAAGTGAAATCCCTGCCTGGATCAATTCAGTCAAACGCTGATGATAGCTAGAGCGCTCCCAGGCGCGCACCAATTCCGAGACTATACCTTCTGCGATCACTGCATCAGTGCTGCTAAAGGTATTGGTCTTGTCGGAGCAGACCTCCAACACACCTTTGACATGTCCATGTTCTAGGATGGGAACCGTAATCATCGAACGGGTGTTGTCATTCTCCAAGCCAATGAAATCGGGATCCAGCTTTGTATCATGAATGATCGTTGTCTTTTTGAATTTAGTGGTACGCCCTAACAAACCGACATTTGCATCCTGTCGGTAACCGGGAGGAATCAGGCTGGTCATGTTTCCAGCGGAAGCAAGCACAACGAAATCGCGTGTATCTGATTCCTTCACAAACAATGCCACCAGAGAACAATCCATGGCGCGCTCAAGTGTGTTCACAGCTAATTGTGCAGATACTGGTGGGTCTAGTTCCGCTTCCAATTGTTGACTCAACTCATTCAATAAGGTCAATTGTGTATTGCGTGCTTTTTCTGCAAATAATTGTCGGGTAAGGGAATTAATCTGTTCGTTGAGTGCGTCATTTACAGGAACGGTTTCAGGCCCATAACGAACGTCCACAGCAGTGTTTTTCTGCAAATCAGGCTTTGTCAGCAAATCCGCATTGGGAGTTATGAATAAAGCATAGGTAGTCAGGGCTGTGATCGCGACCGTTACGAGGAGTCCGCTCTCTCGGACGCGTGAGGCGGAATCCTTCAGCAGAAAAAAGACGCCCAGTATGGTAAGCACTTGAAGCGCGGGGAAAATCCATTCTATCCTAGATCCGCTAGCATACCTCTTCCAGACGATGAAATCTAAACCAATAATCAAGATCAGAAGAGTTGGGATCAGGATTGCCTGCATCGCGCTTGGGATAAATGCGAGTCTCGCCGGTGCAAACAGCATTCCTTGCACGGCGAGCAATAATATCCCAATGGCGATGAGAAGGGACTTTCTCAGCATACGGGTTATTACCGAGTACCACATAACGAACGAAACTCGAAATATAAATTACGCCTGCTGGAACGTTCAAAAAGTTCGATCATTGATGAAACCAGCGGTAGGATAGCACAAAAAAGTCATTTTTTGAACTGCTGTAACATTTTCAGGCAGTTTACAGTGTTTGAACGGTTACAAGCTGAAAAGTGGTCAAATTGAAATCTGATATAATTTTTTTACAGAATGCCGCATAAGTTGTTAACTTCAAGCTTTGATTATGATGTACAGAGTAGTTCAAAAAGTTTACTTACTTATAAGACAAGCGGCAATGGAAGGGACACCAGCAAGGGGAAACGCGCCCTTATCTTTCATAAAGAAGAGCGATTATGAGTACATCTTATATAACATTGCAACAAATCGATGAAGCAGCGGCTGCGGTCCGAAAGCGCACCGCCTATAAACCGCGCGTGGCAATGATCCTCGGCTCGGGTCTCAACGGCTTGGCGGATTCCGTTCAAAAAGCAGATCTCATTCCGTTCGGGGAATTGCCTCATATGCCTGTTTCCACAGTGGAGGGGCATAAGGGGCGACTTGTGATTGGCGAACTGGAGGGGCAGACGGTCTTCGTAATGCAGGGACGGGTCCACTTTTATGAAGGCTACACCATGGGACAGGTGACATTGCCCATCCGCATTATGCAGCGGCTCGGGATCGAAATATTATTTGTCACGAACGCAGCCGGTGGCGTGAACCCGAACTTCGCACCGGGTGATGTCATGTTGATTACTGATAATCTAAATCTGATTGGCATGACGGGAAACAATCCGCTGTTCGGACCAAACCTCGATGAGATTGGTCCGCGCTTCCCGGATATGAGTCAGGTGTATGACCGCGATTTGATGAATGCCGCACGCAAAGCCGCAGCTGAGGAAAATGTGCCACTTCAAGAGGGTGTTTACTGTTGCTTGAGCGGACCTTCCTTTGAGGGACCCGCAGATTTGCGATTCCTGCGGATGGCAGGCTCGGATGCGGTAGGCATGTCCACAGTTCCGGAAGTGATCGTCGCCCGTCATGGCGGGATGCGTGTGATGGGTCTTTCGGGCATCAGCAACAAAGCCAACTTCGATGGTTCCACCGTGACTACTCATGAAGAGGTCATTGAAGCAGGAAAAGTAATTACTCCAAAAGTAGAAAAAATTATTCGCGGTGTATTACGCTCATTGTAAGATGCAAGCATGGGTCTTGTTTATCGCACGTTAGCAACCTATGAGCCTCTCATCTACATCGCGCTAGCGATTGGAGGTCTGTTTGCTTTTCGCCGGATGTGGGCTTCCTGGCGTGAATGGCGAGATTCGGTTTATGGCTTGGAACGTGAATTCGCTCTGCGTAGATTGGGACAGGCAACTGCGGTTGCTTTGTTGATCCTTGTGGCAATGTTTGCGGAATTCTTTATTGCCACATTTATTGCGCCTGCACTGCCAGCCTCCGATATCCTGGCAACGCCTACTCTGAATCTGCTGGTCACGCCTGCTGGGACTCTTTCCCCGAATTCCACGGCACCTGCTATTACACAGGCTGTTGCTAACGGAATGAGCGGGTGTGTACCTAATAAAATCATGATCAGTGCTCCAAAGTCTGGATTAGAAGTAAATGGGACAGTTAAAATTACCGGTAGCGCGGATGTCCCTAACTTTGCCTTTTACAAATATGAGGTTACCCCCATGGGTACTCAAAACTGGGCGACAATTGCCGCCAAGCAAAATCCCGTAAAAGATGGAGACTTGGGCGAGTGGAATACACTTCCGTTTACAAACGGAGATTATTTCTTGCGATTAGTTATTGTTGATAATGTAGGTACCTCTTTGGAACCCTGCGTGATCGCTGTACGTGTGTTGAATCAATAACGGAGTGACAATGCCTTCTTCGAAGAAAAGTGGAGACCCCCCGACAATTTGGCGGGGTTACGAAGTCCGTCCTGCAATTGCGAGTGATCTCTCACGTTTAGTAGCAATCGACCATTCCTGTCTAAGTGATTATGTCTGGCAGTTGGAACTGCGCCGCGAAGTCGGGCAAATCACTTCCAGTTTTCGCGAAGTTCGTTTGCCGCGTACGGTGCCGGTAACCTATCCGCGCAATCCGATGACTCTTGCAGACGAATGGAATCGAAGAGATGCAGTGTTGGTCGCACTCTTTGAGGGGGAGCCTATAGGCTATGTTTGCGCTACGGAGGAGCATTCCTCCGCTATTGCCTGGGTAACAGATATTGTCGTCAGTTCGGAACGGAGGCGTCAGGGTGCCGCGTCTGCTCTGTTAGCGGCGATGGAAGCCTGGGCGTTGAAACGAGGTGTGCGCCGGCTCATCCTGGAAATGCAGTCGAAAAACCAACCTTGCATTCGGCTTGCACAGAAGTTTGGATATGAGTTCTGCGGGTATAATGACCAGTATTACCCGACTCAGGATGTGGCTTTGTTCTTTGGGAGAGCAATAAAATAAGGCTGGAAGGTCTGCATGTTTAACGGTTGGATGGATGGTTTATTGGCGGGATTACAAACGATCAACAATATTTTAACGGCGGGCATTGCGATTACGGCGTTCTCGCTCTTTTTGTATGCATTGTCGTTCAATTTGCGTGATCGTGTAGCGCGTTCATTCGCGATCATTTTGCTTTGTGTAGTTGTTGTCTTTACCACAGAAGCCCTGCAGAATAATACTATTCCCGATTGGGGGATTGGACTTCTTCTGCGCCTGCAGTGGATCGGTATTATCTTTTTACCTCCTGCTTATTTACATCTTTCAGACGCCTTGCTCGTAACTGCGGGTCGTCCTTCGCGAGGACGACGGCGGATGGCAGTTCGCCTGGTATATGTCGCCTCATTGGGATTTTTGATTTTGCTTGCCATGGGATGGCTCGTCGGCGACCTCGTCAAAAATGGAAATCCGGCGCCGCATCTGCAACGTACGCTTTGGACCGAAGCCTTCACACTTTATTACATCGCGATCATTAGTTGGGCAGGATATAACTTTATTCGTGCCTTCTCGCGCATGTTAACGCGTTCTGGCCGTCGACGCATGTTGTATCTGATGGCTGGCGCGACCGCTCCAGCACTTGGTTCCTACCCATATCTTTTGTTTGGTTCTGGGCTTGCAGCTCGTTTCCCGTTATTATTCTGGAGCGCGGCATTCATTATCAACGTGCTCGTTGCCGTGCTCGTCATTATCATGGCGTATGCCGTCGCTTTCTTTGGCGTTTCCTGGCCAGACCGCGTGGTGAAGAGTCGACTGTTCAAATGGCTCCTGCGCGGACCTGTGACCGCCTCGCTGGCTTTAGCGATGATGACCATTGTCCGACGGGCTGGCATATTTTTTGAAGGAGAACCGTATTCCGGTTTCGTACCTCTCACTGTTGTAGTGACCGTTTTGTTATTTGAGCACGCGGTCACTTTATTTTCGCCCATGTGGGAACGATTTTTATTCTACGGTCGTGACCGCGCCGAGCTGGAACTATTGCAAAATATTGAAGAGCGATTATTGACGCGCGGCGACCTGCAGCAATTTCTTGAAACGGTGCTTGCCGCGGTACGGGATCATTTGCAGTCTCCCTGCGCGTTCGTTGCCGCGTTGGATGGAGACGAATTGTCACTGAGTGTTGTGGCAGGGAATCGCTCTATTCTGGAAGAGGAAAATCTGGATGAAGCACTCGAGCTAATCCATAACAATGGCGAGAGCAAACGACATGAATTTATCTGGGGCGATTTTTGGATTTTGCCCCTGCACCAACGAAGAATGAACGGCGACCGTGATGAGATACCCCTGTTATTAGGTCTGCTTGGGATTGCACGTAGAGCGGATCAACCCATGGACAAAGATCAGCGTGATGCGGTCTGGTTGCTTGCCGACCGCGCTGCATTAGCTTTGGAAGATCGTCATTTACAACAAAGGGTCTTCCGTTCGTTGGAAGATTTGCAGCCGCAGATCGAGATGTTACAGCGGATGCGTGCTGTCGGTCGTTATGACTCGAGCACCAGTCTGTTGACTGAACCATTGCCAGAAGAATCAGAATTGGCAGATTGGGTCAAAGATGCCCTGACTCACTATTGGGGCGGACCCAAGTTGACGAATAGTCCGCTGATGAAACTGCGAATCGTGCAGATGCTAGCCGAGGATCATGAAGGCAATACATCCAATGCCTTACGTGCTCTTTTGCGAAAAGCAGTGGATCAGGTGAAGCCGGAAGGGGAACGCCGTTTCACTAGTGAATGGATTCTGTACAACATTTTGGAAATGAAATTTATCGAGGGACGTAAAGTGCGCGAAGTGGCGGGGCGTCTGGCAATGTCAGAAGCTGATCTCTACCGCAAACAGCGAGTGGCGGTTGAGGCGGTCGCGCACGCGATCCTCGATATGGAACAGAACGAAGCTATCAAGTTAGGAGATGCGTATGACAACCAATAACAGTAGTCCCAAGCGAAAGTACGATAACACAATGCCGTCCCCCGACGAGGGTTGGTGGCAATCGGTGTTGGCAGAGGAGCGACTTCACGCACCGATTCGTACTTCACAGACTGCGCTGGCAAAGCCCAGACATAACCGCGGCGGCTTGCTTGTACAAACTGATTCCATTGCAGGGTTTGTACCCTTCTCGCATTTGATCGAGTTGGCGGGCAAAGATCAGGAAGCTGATCGGGATCTGAGTTTGGAAACCTACCTGGGAAAATCGTTGAGCGTGAAGGTCATTGAATGTGTGCCTGAGGACGGGCGTGTGGTCTTTTCAGAGCGCGCCGCCCTCGCGGAACCCGGTAAACGCTCAGAGCTTTTTCACACTCTTTCCGCCGGCTCCAAAGTAAAAGGTATCGTCACGAACATTACCGATTTCGGCGTGTTTGTTGACCTTGGTGGTGTGGAAGGGTTGATTCATATCTCCGAGCTTTCGTGGGGACGTGTCTTGCATCCGAATCAGATTGTCTCGCTTGGACAGGAAATCGAAGTGCAGGTGCTGGAAGTCTCTGTGGAACGTTGCCGTGTGGCATTGAGTCTCAAACGCATCGTTTCCAATCCATGGGAGCGAGCATTAACCGATTTCCCGGCCGATGCTGTTTTGCCTGCCGTTGTGACAAGTGTTCTTTCCTATGGCGCGTTTGCTCGAATTGAAGCGGGCGTCGAAGGTTTGATCCATGCGTCCGAAATGTCTCTGGAAGAAAATCAAACCCCGCGTGAAATTCTCAAAGAAGGACAAGCCATTCAGATACGGGTGTTGCATGTGGATCCTTCGCATCAGCGCATGGGATTGAGTATGCAGCTTAAGCCTGCCGCATGAAAGATTGTGCGCAGCGCACTGTAAATACGAATGCGTAACTCTTCCGACCAACCAAGATACGATTCAGAGATGCGAGACGATTGGCTCGACCGTCTGGCGCGTTTCAACCAGCACTTCGGTCGCTTCTTACGGGATGCTTTGGGTGTGTTATTGATCGCGTTTGCTCTAATGTCATTCCTGGCTTTACGTGGCTATACAACAGGAATGCTGCTGACGCCGTGGATATCTTGGATTTCCCTTTGGTTCGGATGGGGCGCATATCTTGTTGTTCTGGCGATCGCCTATACTGGATTTGCAGTACTGCGCGGCAATGGATTTTCCATCGGCTGGGGGCGACTCTTCGCCTGGGAACTCGCTTCTTTCTTGACCTTTGCTTTGTTCGCCGCCATGAAGGGCAATTCGCTCCTCCGTGCCGAATCGGGCTTGGATGGTGGACGAATCGGTTGGGGATTGGTTCGATTATTTTGGCAGTTGGGAAAATTCCCCGGTACGGCTGCCTTGTTTGTCTTATGGGTGCTGGCTTTGATGACCGGCTTTGGAGGGTGGGCGCTCATCGAGCGTTGGTTGTTAAAACTTGCCGGTGAGAATCAACCTGCTGAAGCACCGCTTCAGCCTCAGGTCCAACCCGAACCGGTGGTCGAAGAAGCGAAACCGGAATCCGCTCCCAAGAAGAAGCCATCGAATCCTCTTCCGCCCGAGTTCAGAAAATCCCTCAAGGTTTCTGAGAATCAGGATAAAAAGCCAGCCGCGCCGCGCGAACGTGATGAGCGTTTACCGTCTTTGAACATTTTGCTTGCCGATCAAAACACTCGGCCCGATGAACGGACGATCAATCAAACGGCGGGAATGGTCGAAAAGACGTTGGCGGAATTTGGCATACTCGCGACCGTGATTGGTTTCCGCGTGGGACCAACGATCACGCAGTTTGCGGTGCAACCTGGTTTTATGAAGCGCCCAGGGGCAACGGAAGAAGAAGAAAAACAGATCAAGGTGCGTGTGGCGCAGATCGCTTCCCTGCAAAAGGATTTAGCTCTTGCCCTTTCTGCAGAACGATTGAGAATTGAAGCCCCCGTGCCCGGCAAACCATATGTAGGAATTGAAGTTCCCAATTCACATAGTTCTGTTGTACGGATGCGCTCTATTCTCGAAACGGAAGCATTCCACAAGATTGGTAAACCCCTGGCAATGGCGTTGGGACGCGATGTCTCTGGTCAGCCTGTGGTCGCCGATCTTTCGCGCATGCCTCATCTCTTGATCGCTGGCGCGACGGGTTCGGGTAAGTCAGTTTGTATTACATCCATTGCGGCTTGTTTGGCGATGAACAACCCCCCAGAGGATTTGCGGATGGTCATGATCGACTCCAAGATGGTGGAGTTATTGCGGTTCAACGGTCTGCCGCATCTGTATGGAAAAGTGGAAACCAATATTGAGCGCATTCTCGGTGTGCTGCGCTGGGTCGTTGTCGAAATGGAACATCGCTATCGGCTGCTTGAATCCGTCCATGCTCGTGATTTGGAAACCTATAACCGCAAGCTGTCACGTAAAAAAGATGGTGCACCGCTTCCGCGCATTGTGGTCTTGATCGACGAACTCGCCGACCTCATGATGTCTGCGCCCGATCAAACGGAACATAATCTCGTTCGTCTCGCACAGATGGCGCGCGCCACAGGAATCCATTTGATTGTCGCCACACAACGTCCTTCGACCGATGTCGTCACGGGCTTGATCAAAGCGAACTTCCCGGCACGCCTGGCGTTTTCTGTAGCGTCCGGCGTAGATAGCCGCGTTATTCTGGATACAACAGGTGCAGAAAGTTTGTTGGGTCGTGGTGATATGCTGTTCCTGAACCCCGAGATGGGCAATCCTGTCCGTGCGCAAGGTGTGATGATCACAGATATGGAGATCGAGCGCATCATCGCTCACTGGCAGAAGAACGCCGAAGTAAGCAGTGACTCACCGCCCTGGGAAAAGCTCCTAACCGAACCGGAAGAAAATGAAGACGAAGATTTGATCGAAAAGGCGATCTCAATTGTGCGCCAGAGTCAGCGCGCATCGGCTTCCTTACTGCAACGACGATTGCGCATCGGATATCCGCGTGCGGCGCGTTTGCTCGACCAACTGGAAGACAAGGGGGTGGTGGGTCCCTCGCAAGGTGGGGGCAAAGAGCGAGATGTCCTTCTCGGACCGTTGGATGAAGAGGAAGAAGAGCAACAAGCCAGATAAGCCAAGAGCAAGGCACACGTAAGTCAAAATCCACAGTCCGTGACTTGTTTTGCTGTTATCATTACAGGGTTGTTTGCTCGCATATTGTTCACGGAGAGTTTCCAAACCAACATGCTTCCAAAGAAAACTTTCACTGATTACTTAAGACTCTGGTTCAAGTGGTTCCTGGATCCGCTTGGCGGATTCTTTAACAGCCTGGGGCTAACGCCAAATGCAATGACCATGTTGGGGTTGTTGGGGAATGCGATCGGTGCCTATTACCTTGCGATGGGACATATGTTGACAGGCGGTATTCTTGTGCTGGTGATGACCCCAATCGACGCGTTAGATGGAACGATGGCGCGCCTGCGGGGCGAATCCACTGATTTTGGCGCGTTCGTAGATTCGGTCAGTGATCGTTATTCGGAATTGATTATCTACGGTGGTTTGCTATATCACTTTCTTACGATTGGTGATCGGACAGGTGGAATTCTTGTCTTCGTTGCCGCGGCAGGCTCCGTGCTGGTATCCTATGTGAAAGCGCGCGCGGAGGGGCTAGGATATGGGGCAAAGGTTGGTTTACTCACGAGGGTAGAACGTTACCTTGTGCTCGCACCCTCATTGGTGTTCAACCAACTCTACCTTGGTCTTGGCATTATTGCGGTCCTCGCCAATATTACCGCCATTCAACGGATCTGGTACGTCCGCAGTCAATTCCACGCGAAGATGCAAAAACAGAGATTGGAGAACGAAAATGCCTGAGGGCTTTTTTATTGGTTCGTTTGAGGTCCGCTTCTATGGCATTATTCTGATGCTTGGCGCGGTGGCAGGAGCATTTCTTGCCGCGCGCGAGGCGCGAAATCGTGATCAGGAGCCGGATATTGTCTGGGATTTGATGATCTACTTATTGATCGGGGGAATCATTGGCGCGCGGTTGTGGCATATTCTGACCCCAACACCCTCCACTGGAATTACTCCAAGCTGGTATTTCACACATCCATTGGATGCATTGAATCTGCGTAAAGGTGGGCTGGGGATTCCCGGTGCCGTAACTGGCGGAGCGATTGTGCTCTTCTTCTACACGCGCCGACATGGACTCAACTTCGCTCAATGGGCGGATATTGCGGCTCCAGGCTTGGCGCTTGGACAGGCGATCGGACGTTGGGGAAACTTCTTTAATCAGGAACTCTACGGCGCCCCGACAAACCTTCCGTGGAAAATTTATATCGATCCTGAGCACCGCCTCGCAGGTTATGAAAACGCTGCCTATTATCATCCGCTGTTTTTATACGAATGCCTTTGGAATATTGGTAACGTGTTTTTGCTTCTATGGGTTTCCCGTCAATTTGCAGATCGCTTGAAGCACGGCGATCTCTTTCTCATCTATTTGATCGTGTATCCCGCCGGAAGATTCCTTCTTGACTTCTTGCGACTCGATGCGGCTGTGGTCGATGGCATCAACATCAATCAAACAATTATGCTGGTAGTCGCAATCCTCGCTGCACTGGCATTGTTCTTACGTCATCGCACGGAAGCTACTAACCTTGCGAAGGTTTAGAACCTTCGCAAGGCTTATATACATGCGAGTACTGTTGTCTTATTGACCCTTCAATTGGATATGCTATGCTGGAACCTGTTTCCAGCGGATTGGTAAAAATGATCGAAACCAATGATTTAAGTAAACAATTTAATAACGATTTTTGGGCGGTGAATGGAGTAACTCTGTCTGTGCAGCCAGGAAAGATCCTGGCATTGCTCGGACAGAACGGCGCGGGGAAGACGACGACGGTGCGTATGCTGACCTCGTTACTAACACCAACGCGTGGGTGGGCGCGCGTCGCTGGTTATGATGTGACCCAATCTCCACAGGAAGTTCGCGCCAATGTTGGTGTGCTGACGGAACAACACGGCTTGTACGTTCGTATGACCGGCGATGAATATTTGGATTTCTTTGGCAAAGTCTATGGATTGGATCCACAAGCAAGGAAATCACGTAGTGCCTATCTGCTGGAATATTTCGGTCTCGCTGAAGCGGCACATCGTCGTTCAGGAGAATATTCCAAAGGGATGAAGCAAAAGCTTGCCTTGGCACGCGCCTTGCTCCATGATCCATCCGTGTTATTGCTGGATGAGCCAACCTCCGCCATGGATCCTGAGTCCGCGCGGCTGGTGCGCGATGAGATTGCACGCTTGAAGTCCACGCAGCGGACGATCATTATTTGCACTCATAATCTTGCTGAGGCAGAATCTCTGGCAGACTCGATCGCGATCATTTATCGAGGAAGAATTTTGCTGAACGGAACATTGGATGAATTGAAACGCCGGGTGTTGGGACCCGTCGAATATGAGGCAAAATTCGCTTGTGAGTTTGATGCTGGAGAATTGGATCTGCCTCAGGGTGTGATCCTTGCCGGTCGAGACAGTACCTCCTTACGTTTCCAGGTGGAATCGCCACAGGATGCGAATCCCACGCTTGTCCACGCCCTGACATCGCGAAATGCGCCGCTCGTCTCCTTTCAGGAAGTCCCGCGCAAGCTTGAACACGTTTATCTCAAGACTATGGCAGAAGCACAAGGAGTTTCGTATGCGGCGTGATTTGCAGGGAATTTGGATGATAGCGCGCCGCGAGTTTGTGGACCAACTCCGCGACTGGCGTATTGTCGCGCCAATGGTTTTGCTTGTTACTTTGTTTCCTTTTATCGCAGATGATACAACCCGACAAGCCATCAGCTTTATGAATCGTTATGGTGGAAATTTGATCCTTGATCATCTGGTTCCATTTGTCGTTCTGGTGATTGGCTTCTTTCCTCTTTCATTTACATTGGTGGTGGCATTGGAATCTTTTGTGGGAGAAAAGGAACGCGGCACAATTGAGCCGTTATTAAGTTCTCCTCTGGAAGATCGCCATATGTATTTGGGCAAACTATTCGTTGGGATTATCACGCCACTGGTGTTTAGTTTTGTATCGATTAGCATTTACTTAATTCTTGTGGCGCGTCGCCATGTGCAATTTCCTAGCGCGTACATGTTGTCCTTGATCTTATTGCTAACATTTGCTCATGCAGTGTTGATGGTCTCGTCCGCGATAGTGATCAGCGTCCAGGCTACGACAATCCGATCAGCAAACTTGTTGGCATCCTTTGTTGTTGTGCCCGTGGCTTTCCTCTTGCAAGGTGAGACGGTGTTGATCTTCTGGGGAAATGAGGATGTCCTATGGTATGCGATCGTTGGGGTAACATTGTTGGCAGGGCTCTTGGTCCGATTGGGACTTTCTCACTTCCGGCGCGAATATTTGCTCGGACGTGAGATCGATACATTGAATTTTAAATTGATAGGGCGCAGGTTTCGAGATCGATTTGTTGGCAATGCAAAATCAATACCTGAGTGGTACCGCACTGAAATTCCAGTAACCTTGAGGCAGTTGCGCCAACCATTGATGATCGCTGTTGCGCTGGGAGTCGTAAGCTTGATTGCGAGTTATATCTGGGTGGTCCAATATGTACCATCCCACTTGAGCTTAACGCCAGACAGAGTTGATACGATCAGAACTTTCGTTGCATCGAATCTGGCACACATGGATGATCTGAGTAGTCATATCCCTGTGCCAGTGTTGTTCTACCACAATGCGCGCACGACGGTTGCTTTCCTGTTGCTCGGCCTGGTTTCTTTTGCGACGCTGGGATTGACGCTATTCATTGGCAATATTGGTCTGGTTGGTGGTGTGATGGGCGCGGCAAAGATCATTGGTTATTCACCATTACTGACATTTGTTGCCGGCGTGCTCCCGCATGGAATTTTTGAATTAACTGCGGTTACGCTTGCCACGGCTGCCATGTTAAAAGTTGGGGCGCAGCTTGTAACTCCCCAGACAGAAAAGAGTCTTGGGGAAACACTGTTGCTGTCTTTAGCAGACTGGTTCCGCGTGTTTATCGGAATCGTTTTGCCTTTGCTCGCGGTTGCGGCAGTTGTGGAAGTCTATGTCACTCCAATTTTGATCCACTGGGCATTCCCATACCTATAACCATGAGGCCTAGATGCCAAAAGTCATTATTCTTGGTTCATCTAATGCAGTGCCTTCCAAAGACCATGAGAACACTCATATGGTTATCCTCGGCAAGGAGCGGACCATTCTCATCGATTGTGTCAGCAACCCTGTAGTGCGACTTGAACAGGCGGGCGTGGATTTCAATGACTTGACGGATATCATCATCACGCATTTTCACCCGGATCATGTTTCAGGGATTCCCCTTCTTCTGATGGATATGTGGCTAATGGGTAGAACCAAGCCGATCAACATCTACGGTTTACATTACACATTGGATCGTCTCGAAGATTTGATGGGATTTTATGGCTGGGCAGAGTGGCCCAATTTCTTTTCGGTGGGGTTTTTTCGTTTACCAGAAGCAGAGATGGCTTATGTGATGGATGGCAAAGAATTCAAGATCCTGTCATCGCCAGTGCATCATATGATTCCCACGATTGGCTTGCGCATTGAATGTAAGATACCCGATAAAATCTTAGCCTATTCCTGCGATACCGAGCCATGTGAACAAACAGTTCGTCTCGCAGATGGCGCAGATATTCTCATTCACGAGGCTGGCGGTGCATCCTTCGGTCACTCCTCCGCAGAACAAGCGGGTGAGATTGCCACTCGTGCAGAAGTCGGTAAATTGTATTTGATCCACTATCCCACGGGGCGATTCGCAAATGGTAATCTCGCCTTAGAAGCGAGCAAAACCTACAAAGGTGAAGTTATTATTGCAAAAGATTTTATGACAATAGAAATTTAATCCAACGTAGGGGCGACCCGCCTGGAGGAAGCGAATCACAATAGATCTTGACAGGTCATCCCTACCTTGTGCAATAAAGATCCCCTCTCAAGCGAGAGGGGATTTGATTTCGGAATCACCAACCGTTGATATACGGTTCCCATTCGAGATATTCAGCCAGATGCTTCCCAAAGATATAAGCAGCATTCGCTGGCGGCTCCTTGGGAATATGCATCAATTTCATATGGACTTCTTCTGCCTTGCGACCACCTTTGCGGTGATTGCAGCCTGGGCAGGCGGCGACAACATTGGTCCAAATGTGCTGACCGCCCATATGACGCGGGATCACGTGATCCACAGTCAAACTCCCTTCATGTTTGCCACAGTACTGGCAGGTATAATTGTCACGGCGAAAAACTTCGCGGCGAGTCAGCTTGACGTGTGGGCGCGGCCGATGAACCTGCGCCTCCAGCCGAATGACAGAAGGACGTGGGAGCAACTGCTTTACCGTCCGAATGTGTCCACGCCCGTTCACCACCATGTCAGCTTTGCCTGACAGGAGCAATCCTACCGCCCTTCGCGTGGTACAAACATTGATCGGTTCAAAATTGGCGTTGAGCACTAGCACCGGCTCGTGCATACTCTGCCTCCACAACAGGCAGGATTATACTGCTGAATTTTTGGATTCGGAAAACACTCTAATGCTTGTGTTATAAAGCGGGAATAGGAGAAAAATGAAGGTCCTTATCGCTGGCGGCTCGGGTTTCCTGGGAACGACTCTCAGGAACCTGCTCGCTCATAACTCGCACGAAGTTTTCATCCTCACTCGCCGATCTTCGCAAGGTCGAAATATGATTCATTGGGACGGCAAAACAGTAGACGGCTGGGGCAACCTGGTCAATGAAATAGATGCTGTTGTTAATCTCACCGGATATGGATTGGAACACTGGCCCTGGACAAAACGTCAGAAGCAGAAGTTTGTGGATTCCCGCGTCCTGCCGGGACTTGCGCTGGTCTCCGCTATACAGAACGCTTCGCGTCGCCCCAAAGTTTTCCTTCAAAGCTCCGGCATCAATCGTTATGGCTTGCATGGCGAGGGGATTGCAGATGAATCCACGCCCGCTGCAGAGGATTTCCTCGCCCAACTTACCGTCAAATGGGAAGACGCGACGCAACCCGTCGAAGACTTTGGTGTGCGCCGTGTGATCGCTCGAAGTGCCGTTGTGATTTCAAGAAGGGGAGGGCTGCTCCCTCTCATGGCGCTTCCCCTTCGTATGTTCTTCGGTGGTAAGCTTGGAAGCGGTACACAAGCCATGCCCTGGATTCATCTTGCTGACGAAGTTCGTGCGTTGAGATTTTTACTTGAAAATGATGATGCACGGGGTGCCTATAACTTGATCGCTCCGACGCCCACTTCCAATGCTGAATTCATGCGCGCGATTGCCAAGGCTTTACATCGCCCTTATTGGTTCCATGTGCCAAAATTCTTGTTAAAACTGGTCCTCGGCGAAATGAGCGTTCTTATCACCGAAGGGCGTTATTCACAACCCAGGCATTTGCTCGAACAGGGATTTCAATTTAACTTTCCGAGGATAGAAGATGCCCTTGGAAACATATTTTTATGACCAGCTATTTTGTGGTTTAGAACATATGTACTATAATTATAACCTTCGCCAATTCCAGAAAAGAAAGGAGATTCAGTTGCCTTCCATGCAACGTGCATGGTTCTGCAACTGATAGTTTTTGATGAAACGAACCATTTTGTTACTTGCATTGCTGCTCGTGGCGTGCAGTCCCTTTGTTCCACAGCAGCCGTCCACTCCCGCTGGTCCGACCGCCTACATTGATCCTTCGTATCCAACGGTGCAGGCTCAACCTGCTGTAAGCAGCCAGCTTTCAAGCGGAATCGAAGTGACTGTCGATCGCGCCTGGCGTGACGGTAAACAAGTCAATGCGGATGTTTGCTTCACCCTTCTCGACGACTCGGATTGGTCCATCTGGGGCGCGACCTTGCAATATGCGGGCAACAGCGCATCGGACTTCGGTTCCACCATGGTAAGTTTGCAGCAGCCGACCGCTGGTCAGCCGGGGAAGCGCTGCGATACGCTTTCCTTCCTCAACGTTCCACCGGACGCGGATCTCTCCAATGTCACTGTCACCGTTGATGCAATTGCCTCACCACCGCGCGCAGAAGATTATTGTATGATCTACATGCCAAAAATTCAGCAGGCACTTACAGAACGCGGCATTGCCATCACGCTCAACTGCGCGGACGTCAATGGAGCACAGAGCATGCAAATCGCAAGTAAACCGGATTCCATGACTCAGGAACAGGCTGAACAGATCGTCTATAGCGATGAGTTCTACACGGTGAAAGGTCCATGGTCGTTCACCTTCAACCTTGGACAGTGATGCTGTATAATTACTGCATGCTTAGCTTGAAGTCTGTCCGTAAATATTATTACACTCACACGTAGACTCTGCGGTGGTGTGTTCAAAACGCGCCCTCACCATCGCGGGCGCGTTTTTGTTTGCAAATTTTCGGAGTGATGGCGCGGACTCCACAGGAGGTTCATATGAACATTGATGAACAAGTTGAATTATTGATGCAAGGCACCGAATATGGCGATGAGGATCTCAAGAAGGCCATGACCAATGAGTTACGCCAGCGCCTTGTCGATGCCCAAAAAGAAGGCAGACCGCTGCGCGTCTACTGCGGATATGATCCGACTTCCACTGATCTCCATTTAGGCCACACGATCACGATGCGCAAGCTGCGCCAGTTTCAGGATTTGGGACATGATGTCACCTTTTTGATTGGAAGTTACACCGCGCTGGTCGGTGATCCTTCGGACAAGAACAAAGCGCGTCCGATCTTGACCCAGGAACAAGTTGCACACAACGCACAGACGTATGCTGAACAGGCATTCCGCGTGCTCGATCCGGCGAAGACACGTATCCGCTATAACGGTGAATGGCTAAGCAAGCTCTCCCTCGTGGACCTCATTCGCCTCGGACAGAATTTCACCGTCCAACAATTCTTGGCGCGGGAAAATTTTGCGAAGCGTTTTGATGCGGGCGAGCCAATATTTTTGCATGAAACCTTTTATGCCTTGATGCAAGGTTACGACGCGGTTGCGCAGGAGACTGATGTACAAGTCGGTGGCACAGATCAACTGTTCAATATCATCGTCGCCGGACGCAAGCTTCAAGAAGCTCTCGGGCAAAAGCCATTGGTCGGAATCATCACCGGCATTTTGCCCGGCACGGACGGTGTCCAACGCATGTCCAAGTCAATGGGCAACATCGTGCCGATCAACACGGGCGCCGAAGATATGTATGGCAAGCTGATGTCTATTCCTGATTTTGCGATGGGCAAGTATATGCGGCTTGCGACGCGCTGGTCACCACACGACATCGAAGCTCTTGAAAAAGACGTTGAATCTGGCAATCTCCATCCGCGCGACGCAAAGATGAAGATCGCTCATGAAATTACATCTGTTTTCTATAGCGAAGAGGATGCTGTAAAAGCAGAAGAGGTATTCGTCAAGACTTTTCAGCACAAGGAAGTTCCCGATGAAATGCCAGAATACAACTTGAAGAACGGTCAAACCATCATGGACGTAATCCTCGAAGCCAAAATGGCATCCAGCAAGAGCGAGGCACGGCGGCTCTTTGATCAAAAGGGAGTTCGGATTGATGGCGAAACTGTGGAACGCGGAGATGTTCCTTTTCCACATCCGGGTGTGTTGCAGGTTGGCAAACGCAAATTCCTGCGAGTAAAGTAACGTAAAACGGGATAGCAGACGCTATCCCGTTTGATTTTTTTCACTTTCCAGCATCTTGAAGAAGATCTCTACAATGCTTGGATCAAGAATAGTGCCCGCGACTTCCTTTACATACGCAATGACCTTTTCGCGGGGCCATGCTTTTCGATAAGGTCTGTCAGATAATAGTGCATCCCAAATATCGATCACGGAGAAGACCCGCGCCGATAATGGGATTTGCTCGCCTTTCAAACCGCGCGGGTAGCCGCTACCATCCCAGTGTTCATGGTGACAATAAGGAATATCAAGAGCGCCGCGTAAATAGGAGATAGGATAGAGCAGATTGTAGGCATACACCGGATGTTGCCGCATCTCGACCCACTCCTCCGCACTTAGATTCCCTGTCTTCTTGAGTATGTTATCAGGGACGCCCATCTTTCCAATATCATGCAACAGAACGCCACGATGGATGTTTACCATCTCGTTCTCACTGATTCCCATAAAGCGTGCTAAACGCAGCGTCATTTCGGTCACTCGACGGGTATGCCCCTCGGTTTCGCGGTCGCGGATTTCTAACGCACGCGCCCAGCCTTCCAACGTGGTGTCATAGGCCTGGATGAGTTCCTGGTTGGAACGCTGCAGATTTTCGAACAGTTGTGAACTGTCGATAGCAATTGCAGCTTGTCCGGCAAGCGTGTGCAGGAATTCCATCCAATCAGCAGCAGGCGACAAAGGTGAACGGTGGAAGACTTCGAATACACCCTTGATCTGTCCCTTCACAATGAGGGGAATTCCAATATATGTGAGGAATCCTTCACGTCGCATGAGCAGCTCATTGCTGGCCTCCGGGGCATTCTGCAAGTCTGTGACGTGCACAACCGATTGCTTTGCAATCACTCTTCCCGCCAATCCTTCACCGGGGCGCAGTAAAGGACGTGGAGGTGACGATATCTGAAAACCAGCTCTAGCAAGATACGTAAGGTTTTGAATATCTGGTTGATAGAGACCAATGTCTACCGCATCTACATTGAGGTGATTGAGGGTTTGATCCATCAAGATATTGAGGATCAAGCGCAGGTCAAGAGAAGAAGCGATCGCCGTATCGATATCGCGTAGAGTTGTTAGTCGCTTGACCTGCTTTTGACTCTGTTCATACAATTGAACGCGATGGATGGAGTTCCCTGTAATCTCAGCAAGGATTGTAAGAAGATTGGTTGCCTCTGACGCCAACTTTTCTTGTTCAACGCCAATCAGCAGCACGCCAACCGGTCCGGCAGTAGATTGAATGGGGATGCAAATCCCTGCAAGCCCAGGAGTCACACTCTCGCGATTCGGTTCGAATAAAAGTGGATCGCTCTTAAGCTCTTCCGAAATATGCTTCAGTCCAGTGGCGAATGTTCTTCCTACGATTCCGTCCACCAGTCTAAGAGACTTGTGTTTGAGATTTGTTTGCTCACCACTGGCTAGCTTTTGGATCAATGTATTCCTGGATTGGTCAAATGTCCAAATCGAACCATGTGGTGTGTTGAGCAATCCCATAGCTTCGTTCAGCAAGATAGACAGCATTTCATTCACAGATTGTGCCACGCGCAAGGAGGTGGAAACTCGGTTGATAATTTCGAGTTCTTTCACACGCCGTTGCGTCTCGTCATATAAGCGCGCATTTTCAATCGCCACGGCAGCTTGTCGCGCAAGGCTGGTTAAGAAATCCAGTTCTCTGGACAGAAATTCAGTGCCAATTCCCGAGCGCCAGACCGCGAGCAGACCAGTGTGCTTGTCCTTCATAAGAATCGGCACACCCATAATATGCTCGAGCGGATTCATCTCGGTACCTTTTACAATGATGGTACGTGGATCATTTACGGTATCGTTGACGATTTCCCCAACATTTAGCAGCGCAATATTTCCAAGGATACCTTTTCCAATGATCAGCGCATCGTTCTTGATGAATTCTGCATCTAAGCCAAACGCCGTAATTGCACGTAAAGTCGTTCCTTCTGCCAAGTATACGGCACTGGTCTCGCTGTGCAGCAGGTCCATTGCATACGATGCAATTCGCTCCAACACAACCTCCAGATCGAGCGTAGCGGAAATATCCCGACCCACTTCGGCGATCGCTGCTGCTTCCTGCGCCTGACGTCTTGTCTCCTGAAATAAGCGACCTGATTCGATACAGATGGAAACCTGATGAGCAATTCCCACCAGGAAATTCAATTCCGATTCATTGAATAAACCGTTTTCTTTCAGCCTCCAGGCGTTGATGATACCGATCGTCTTTCCACGCAGGACCAGCGGCGAGCACATAAGGCTCTCCAACTTTTCTTCTTTTTCAGGCGTCCCGGGAACGGTAATTCTTCTTGGGTCTTGCTTGGTGTCATTGATAATTTCCGGTTTTGCCTGGAGGAAGATGCTGCCCGTCATACCCTCTCCAACTTTTATGGAATGTCCGAGCAACTCCTTTTGATACACTCCATTGGCTGCGACGGTTCTTAGGGTTATGCCATCATCCTGCAGCAGGTAAATGGCAACATGATTCGCACTGAGCAAATCAAGCGCGCGCTGAGTAATTTGATCGAGAGCAGGTAACACGTCACGCGTGGTCGCGATCTCGTTCGCAATATCGGCCAGTGCTGCAATGATCTTTGACCTTGTGATTTGTTCCTGGAACAAACGCGCATTATCCAAAGCAACAGCAGCCTGGTTCGCAAATGCCATGGCAGTTGCAATGGAAGTCTCACTATATGCGCCTGGTTCATAGCTATCGAGGGTAATACAGCCTATTACGCCGCCGCGAGCAATCAACGGCACAGACATCCAGCCATGCACTTGAAATGTATCTCCCCAATTCTTAAATCGCGAATCTTTCTGTGCATCTTCGATAATAATTGGATGTTTGAATTGCCTAATCTCTTCAAAGAGTTCGTCCTTCGCAGAGAATTTTTCACTAACCAGATCTTTAAAATACGAAAATCCTTGATAGATCGCGAGTTTTAACCATTCCCCTTCAAGAAGGAATACGCTGGCATTATCATAATGGATCACTTGTTTCAAAGCATTCAAAATATCGATCATGACCCGATCCGGGTCCAGCGTGGACGATATAGCCGACGCAGCTTGCCGTAAGGTTTCTGCCTCCTGACGGCGCTTCTGCTCAGACTCGAACAGCCGACCATTGTCTATGGCAGTTGCAGCCGAATTTGCCAGTGCTGTCAGCATGCTCTCATCTCTTGCTGTGAAAGCATTTAGCTCTATTGATTCTATATTGAGTGCCCCAATTACTTTGCCTCGCGCAAAAAGGGGTACACACAATTCTGATCGTACATCCTCTATGACTTGCTTGTAACGTGCTTCTTGCGTCACATCTCCGGTACGAATAACTGCTTCGTTTTGTACAACCCAGCCGATGATTCCTTCGCCGAGTACCAGATTTTTGCAACGAAGCATTTCAGCAGCGTCCACTTTTCGGCTGAAGGCAAGCGGTCGTAGATGGATATTGTCATCTTCAAGCAAATAAAGAGAAGCTAACTCGTAACCCAGCAGATCTTCCATCGTCATCATCAGATCCCGAGCAATGACCTCAGGTTTGAGGCTTCTAGAAAGAGATTTTGTCGCTTGATAAAGGGCGTTCAATTCTCGTGAATGCCTTTGTTCCTCTCTGAAGAATCGCAACCGTTCCAGCGCGGTGCCCACACTGCTGGCAATCGTGTTTAGGAACCGCTCGTCATTTTCATCATAGGCCTGCAGTTTCTTGCTTTCAACATCTAATACGCCGATTACCCCTCCGCTCACCCGGATCGGGATGCAAAGTTCCGCGCGTATTTCCGAAGCGATTTCGATATATTCTTCTTCCTGAGTAACATCTCCCGCCCGAATGATTTTGTCAAGCAAAGCTGCCCTGCCAGTAATTCCTCTTGAATTAGGATAACTGTTACGCCAATCGGGAGCTTGTGCCCCAATAAAGGACGGATGAGGGGTCAGGCAATCGCCCGTCTCATTCAGAAGTAGGATACCGCAAAGCTCTGGATACAGTTGACTAATCGTTTGAGTGATTCTCTCAATCAGTTCGTCTTCTGAGGCGCTCTCAGTTTCAGCCACCGCTGCAGAATGAAGAACAGTCAATTCTTTTACCTGACGCGCAAGTGCTTCTTCTGCTTTTTTACGGTCTGTTAAATCAGTAATGACCGCGATCGTTCCTGTAACTTCCTCTCCATTCCAACGGGGAACTCCTGTAATCAGAACAGGCACCTCATGCGAATCCTGATGTTTCAATGTGGATTCGTAGGTAGTTGTTAATCCTTGTTTCCGAAGGATTCGTTCTTCTTTTAGATGGTCTACATTTGTATCCACTGTAAAATGGGATGGGGCTTTATCCAACATTTCTTCCGGTTTATAGCCAACCATTCCTGCATAGGCCGGATTGACGTATTCAAACTTCCCATCTCGTGCTGTGACAGTTAAGCCCTGTCCCATATTGTTGAGAACTAGTAGCGCAAAGTCTCGCTCTGCCTGCAGAGCTTTTTGTGCTTTCTTTTCCTCGGTTACATCATAGAACATTGCTAAGATACAAATCTGCCCACCCAGCTCAATCAATTCATAATAGGCAATCGTGTCTTTGGGTCCATTGGGAATGTTAATATACTGATGCTCAATACCGCGGATTGTCCCATTTTTTTTCAATTGCTCAAACAGTGCTTTCCGCTCTTCTTCGTTCTTCCACGCAATCATCTCAACCGGGTTCTGATCCAGCAATGCTTCAAAAGATTTTCCGGTCAGAGTGAGATAAGCCTGATTGGCATCAATAAATTTCCCGTTGTCCATGCGTACCACGCAGGTTGCAATGGGGGAGGCATGAAAGATGCGGCGGAAGCGCTCTTCACTCTTGCGGATTGCTTCCAGCGATTCCTTCTCTCTGGTGATATCGATCAGAATTCCCTGCCAATAAAGCGGATTCCCCTCTTTATCGCGGATCAGATTCGAATCTTCCTTGATCCAGATGACTCTGCTATCCCGACGAATAAACCGGTACTCTTCGATGAATTGTGTACCGTCCCGGCGGGAGATATCGTCAGCTTTTTCAACCCTTTCCCGGTCGTCGGGATGAATGGAATCGATCCAGATCGTTTGTCTGCCATACCATGCATCCACAGGATAGCCGGTCAATTCCTCAACGCGAGGGCTCATGTAAATGGTAGCTTCAAATTCATCTGCTTTGTCGAGAAAAACAACTGCCGGAATTTGTTCAACCAGGGATTGATATCGTACTTCCGCCTGCCGTAATGCTTCCTGTTCGCGCAGCAGACGATTCTGCGCAACCGCATTACTCAAGACAATCGGCAAGCGATGTAGATAATCACTCTGTTTGACGAGGTAATCGGCTGCACCCGCCTTGAGTGCCGCTACGGCCACTTCCTGGTCGCCTTGTCCTGTAACAAGAACAATCGCGGGTGGAGATTTCATCTGGCGGACTTTTTTTAGCAATTCCAGCCCACTGCCATCCGGAAGGCGCAGATCACTTAATACAAGATCGATGTCTGGTTGGTCGTTCAAGATTTGCAGAGCATCCCTCATGGTCTCGGCATGAATCAGACTGAACTCCTGTGTAAGGTTATCCTCAAGAGTTCTTCGAGCAAGCACTACATGTGCAAATTCATCTTCGACGTATAAGATCTTCATCGTACCAGGCGCTTTTGATAAGGTAAATTCATTAGATATTCAAAGAATGAAAGAGACAGTGACAGTATAATAAAAAAGACGCATCACTGTATCGTCAAAATTGTAATTTGTAAAAAGATCCGATTCGGATCATGCCATAAACAAAATAAATGACGCCATACGGCGCCATTAAAGTCTGTCCACTAGAGGCGTTGCGGAAACGCCTGAATGTAAAACAAAAGACGCCTAACGGCGTCGATGAAACTAACCTTGCGAGAAGAGGCGTCGAGGGGATTCGAACCCCTGATGAGGGTTTTGCAGACCCTTGCCTTACCACTTGGCCACGACGCCGTTTTAAAAACTGAGCGGGCGATGGGATTCGAACCCACGACCTTCTCCTTGGCAAGGAGACGTACTACCACTGTACTACGCCCGCGATTGTTGGTCGTTCTTTCTGACCGAGAGTGCCGAGACACAGAATCGAACTGTGGACACCGCGATTTTCAGTCGCGTGCTCTACCAACTGAGCTATCTCGGCCGGATATTTTGTTGTTAAGCGTGCGGAATTTTACTTGGTGATAGGGGGATTGTCAAGCAAGGTTCTTGCATGGACGGATGGATAACGCGCTCTCTTGACCTCATGCTGCTTCCACACTACAATCTTCGCCTACTTTGAAATAATAACTATGGAGTCCAGAAGCTCATTGCACTCGCAGGGTGTGATTCTGGATTTTCGGACAGCGAACTGTCCGACTCCAAAGGACGGTCTATGTTTGAAAACCTTACCTCAAGATTAAACCAAGTATTCGATCAACTTCGACGGCGCGGCAAACTCTCCGAAGCGGATGTGGACGTGGCAATGCGCGAAGTGCGCCTGGCGCTCCTCGAAGCGGATGTTCATTTTAGCGTTGTCAAGTCGTTCATCGCGCGTGTTCGTGAACGCGCGATTGGCGCAGAAGTATCGCGGGCGTTGAATCCTGGTCAGCAAGTGATCAAGATCGTCAATGATGAATTGATACAGACATTGGGGGAAGCTGCTCCATTGAATCTCAAAGGTCCGAAACCACATGTGATTATGATGGTTGGACTGCAGGGCTCTGGAAAAACGACTGGCGCAGGAAAGCTGGCACGTATGCTCCGTTCGAAAGGCGAGCGGGTGATGCTTGTCGCAGGCGACCCCTATCGCCCCGCTGCCGTGACCCAGCTTCAGCAGCTCGGCGAGCGGATCGATGTGCCTGTCGAAGCGGACCTGAATCTCAAGCCGCCGGAACTCGTTAGGCGCGCCTTTGATAAAGCCGAAAAGGGTGGATTCGGCATCATGATTGTGGATACCGCCGGTCGGTCCCAATTGGACTCGCAATTGATGGATGAATTGAAAGCAATCGAGGCAAAAGTCCCGCCTCAGGAAACACTACTCGTGGTCGACTCGATGATCGGACAGGAAGCATTGAACATCGCTCAAGGCTTTCGCGACAATGTCTCGGTCACCGGTTTGATGATGACCAAAATGGACGGCGACTCGCGCGGCGGCGCGGCGATCTCCATCCGCTCGGTGACGGGCGTGCCGATTAAGTTTATCGGTACCGGTGAAAAGCTTGACGCTCTCGAAACGTATGATCCGGCACGGCTTGCCTCTCGCATTTTAGGGATGGGAGATGTGATCGGCTTGATTGAAAAAGCTGAAGCCGCTTTCGATCAACAGACCGCCCAAAAAACCGCCGACCGCATGATGCAGGGACAGTTCACGCTCGAAGACTGGCTCGACCAAATGAAGCAAATGAAAAAGATGGGACCGCTTGCCCAGATCATGGATATGCTGCCTGGTCAATTAGGACAAGCCGCGCGTCAGATTGATCCAAAAGATATCGAGTCAAATTTCAAACAAACGGAAGCGATTATCAATTCGATGACGCGTCAGGAACGGCATGACCCCGATATCTTGAATGCTTCTCGACGGCGGAGAATCGCCGCCGGTTGTGGCATGGAAGTTCAGGCTGTGAACCGCCTGATGAAGCAATATCGCGAAACACAGAAGATGATGAAGATGCTGCAAAAGACAGGACCAAAAGGATTGGGTCGACTGTTCGGATAATTCATGAACGCAAGTTCGAATCCCAGGTTAGACAGGCTCATCTCTAATTTGGATCGCTTATCGGCAGATGAGCAAGACCGGACCCAGCTTGCCAATACAATTCATGAACTCGATGTTCGCTATGACTTAGGTAGGAAAATCGTGGGCGAACCAGGTGTGGAAGACGTCATCCAACAGATGTTTGGAAGATTGGTGATCGTATTTGGGAAATTATCAAGTATTCAGGGCAAAAAGATTTTAGATATCGCTTGTGGTTCAAATACTAGCAAAGCGCCTGAATCACTTCATATCCATACACCATTTGGTAAGAAGACAATAGCTCGCACAAACAACGGTTATACAGCCCAATTCGAGCCGTGGTTTTGTCGAATTCTGTTTGAATTGGGTGCAGAGGTCGTTGGGATTGATTTCGGTGATTTAGATCATGAGCTATTCACCCATTATCGAGTCGATCTTGGACAAATTGGTGCATTGAACTTTTTGCCAGACCAATCCTTTGATGCGATTCAAGATAGTCGGTTGTTTGGCTCGCCAGAGTTTACTGCCCAATTTCCAGATAAAGCCGACCGCTTGAAAATTGCACAGGAGATCAGACGGCAGGAACAAAGATTACTGAAACCAAATGGAATTGTTATCCATTCGGATGCCGATGCACTATTGCGATAAGCCTATACAATTCTCTCGCTGCATATTCAATCGTTATATTCTTGCAGCCACTTACTCAATTTTTCAAAATGCTCTTGATGATGATCATAAGAAGCAATGAGAATGGCGGCAAGACTATATCCGTTCAACCAGCGATATTTGTCCCCATCTAATAAATTTCTTTCTGAAATCTGATTTGCCAGTTCTAGAAACCGCAAAAATCCAGTTTTCCAATTCTCGAAAATCTCCGTCCATGGCTTTCCATGATAGTGTTGAAAGACCAAAGCATTGACTCGATCCGAGTCCTCTTCCCAATTCTCAATCGATTCCACAATCCATTTAGGGTAAGCGGGCTCGCGGTCATACAGTCCGCCTTCCATGCGCGCGCTCGAGATTTGCTGCCATGCCCATAAATGGGCAACAACATCTTTGATGGACCAATCCAAATCAAAACGTGGCTGGGTAATTTGCTCTTCACTTAATCCTGAAAGCAATTTCTCCCAATGATCAAATTCGTCTCTCAGTGCTGCAAGGATGTGATCTTTCAGATTCATGATCCTTCTCCTATTCCATCTGGAAAACGGTCGGCGATGAGATTCAAATTGATGTTATGCTCAAGTAGCGCCTTTAGTCCTGCAAGCACGAAGGTGAATCCTTCCGTTGAGCCGATGGCTTGCTGTGCAATTTCTTCCTGCATGCCCTGAAAACCACTATTGGTGATGCTTACAAAGGTTGTGTTATCTGGTCGCGCAGTAAAAATCCATTCGACTGTTGTCGGTCCTCCATATGCCATCCATTCCACCAGAATCCGTTTGTTTGGCTCAATAACTTTGACATTCACATCTGTTGATGAATCGTACATGTCCCAGGTCCAGCGGATTTGTTTGCCAGGTTCCAATCTTCCGCTGCTTTTCGTGAACCAAAATTTGGTTGTGATCTCAGGGTTGACGAAGGCGTCGAAGACCTCTGCAACCGGTCTGCGAATCAACATTTCCGTTTTTGCAATCATACGATTTCCTTTCAATAGGAATAACGAAAACAGATGTTTTTCCGCACCTTAGAATACGTTTCCATGAATGCTCAACAAAAGAAACCAGGAAAACGCCGCGTTGGTAGGAGACAGGGAACAATCTACTTTCGATTTCATTTCATGGAGAATAGATCGATAAGAATCATAAAAATTCCACGCGGGAGTCGGTTTATATTGAAGGTCATTAAGCTCGAAATATTGAATGATGCCTTTGACCGTATTCGGCTTCACAAGAACATCTCGTTGCGGATGGAAATAGGTCTGGCAGATTGTCATCAATGACCATTTTGCCAGTTTGCGGCTTTTGAGCAAATCCAAAATGGTTTCAAAGCCGGTGTGCTCTTTGCCGTGTAATAACTGTTCCAACCCGCCAGCGAGAAGATCCCTTTGTTCGGGGAAAAGAGTATCAGCAAACTCTCTGAATTTCGGTTTTTCAAATCTGGATATAACCGAAGAGCGACTGACAACCTTTATTATGTTCTGTACGATCAGATCAGGAAGTTTGAAATTTCTCTCCGCAAAACTCTCCTGAGTGAACGCGATCATTTTGTCCACGTTATGTTTTCGCGTTCGGATCGCGATCATCTCGGGGTTGTCGAATCCGCCGGGATACTGGCCGAGAAACGCTTCTTCCGCTTGTTTCAGTCTGACGAGATTCATATCCTCTCAGGCATTTCTCCAAACGGTGGCATATTTCTTGCGATATTTGGAGTCGTCTTCAGTTTCAATTAATGCCAGTGCTGTCTCTTTGATTTTCTCATCTTTCATGACGTCAGAAACGTTTCGCATACTTTGGAGAATATCATAACGGATCAACGTGCAGTTTTTTTCGTTTCTACATTCGTAGAAGCGGCGTTCAAGACCTTCCATATATATTTCTTGTTGTTTCTTTCCCGCTACGCCGACTTTCCATAACGACTGCAGACAATGCCTTGCGGTGACAAATCTTTCATCTTTTGTAACTGCAAGTAATTGAGCAAAATCCTTAAGCATCCTGTTCTTTGGGTCACTTTTGGCAAGATTGCAGAGAACCTGTGCTGCGATGGCGCGGTTATGGTTATCTTCGTGAGTGAGATTCGCTAATAATTCATCCCAAGCTTCATATGCCCAATCCACCGGCTTGTCCGTTGCTTTGAGAATATAAGTAAAAGCATCGTTTTGTAATTGTCGGTCGTCAGACCAAAGATCATTCAAATTGCCGCGGACAGTCTTATCCATTTCAACTCGCTTTCGGGAACACCAGGGTGAAATATTGTCAAATCCAATGCGAGAAAATTCTTTTTTGTGACCTTCGATTTTGGACTTAATAAGCATAAAACGCTCTCCTGTTGTTATTTTAGAACATACATTCTGGTGAGTCAATGCAACTCTCCCCAAAATATTCCAGTTTTCCTCCCTCGTCTCTTCACAATCAATTCACAACCGAATCCTATACTGCAAGCATAAGTTCAAACAAAGGAGTAAAACATGAACGGTAATAATGTTGGTTTACGAATTCTCTCGGCAATCATCCTGATTGCTGCGATCGCGGGCATCGGTTTCTTCGCTTTTCGCGCCGGTGTTGCCCAGGGATCGCCGGTCACGATTCAGGCGCCCTCGGGACAGAGTCCGACCGTGCCCATGCCTTATCCTTATTATGGATATGGAATGCCCTTCCATCCATGGGGATTCGGGTTCGGCTTTGGTTGCTTCGGTCCGCTGCTCGTATTGTTCCTGGTCTTCCTCGCATTCAGAGCCTTCCGCTTCGCCTTCTGGGGTTCACGTTGGGGATGGGGACATCATCACATGCACGGCCGTGGTCCATGGGGTCGAAATTGGGAGAATGGCGTCCCACCCATGTTCGATGAATGGCACAAGAAAGCACATGGCGAACCGACCGAAGAAAAGAAAGAGTCGTAACGTTAACAATGAGATGTCCATCGCACGATGGACATCTCATTCCAACTCCAGCGGGTGAATGCATATGAAAAACATCAACCCTCCAATTCTAATGCTAGTTTCGGTTCTTGGCATGATTGCCTTGCATTTTATTTTTCCTATCTGGTCCATTTCCAATTGGGCAGTCCTCATTTTCGGTGTTGCATTTGTTGCAGTCGGACTTGTGATGGCATTTGGAGCAGAAGGACAATTCAGGAAGCGCGGTACGACCGTTGATCCTCTTGGTATGGCAACAAAACTTGTCACCGACGGATGGTTTCAGTACAGTCGAAATCCCATGTATCTGAGCTTCTTGACGGTACTCATCGGTGTATGGTTATCCTTGGGGTCGCTCTCGCCGCTGCTTGTTGTCTTGCTTAATCTCATCCTTACAGAACGATGGTACATCGTTCCCGAAGAAAAGCGACTGCGTGCAAGCTTTGGAAAGAAATACCTGTCGTATCAAATGCGCACGCGCCGCTGGTTATAGAAATCGACAGCGTATAATAGCAATACAATGAAGACGATTCTTGTTGTTGATGACGAACCCAAGATCACCCAGTTGGTGAAAGATTATCTGGAGCGCGCGGGATTCAGTGTTCTGGTTGCCTATGATGGGAAGAAGGCACTGTCGCTCGCGAAGACCGAAAGGCCAGATGCGATCATTCTGGACCTCGGCTTGCCTCAGCTCGACGGGCTGGACTTTACCCGCGAGTTTCGCAAAACATCCAATGCGCCGATCATTATGTTGACTGCCCGTTCGGAAGAATCCGATAAATTGATCGGGCTCGAACTTGGTGCAGACGATTACATGACCAAGCCATTCAGTCCCAAGGAATTGGTGGCGCGC
>WNFZ01001072.1_pt1 | contig 43398 bp, 32 predicted proteins | sample 5400081 | NCBI WGS metagenome assembly WNFZ01 (sample SAMN13153365, study PRJNA577476) | soil metagenome | isolation source: 80 cm soil or saprolite under grassland replicate 1 | place: USA:California | collected 2016-06-15
GTTTGCGAATGCTGCTCAAAGACAGAGGCTTCACCGTAGTAGCCGCGCTCACGCTGGCTCTCGGCATCGGGGCCAACACGGCGATGTTCAGCGTGCTCAACACCTATTTGTTTCGCGCGCTGCCGTATCCGAATTCGGACCGGCTCGTGCGGGTGTTTCGCACTTCGATACATTCGCAGAGCTGGCCGCATTCGCCGGGGAACTTTTTCGATCAGCGTGAGAAGAACAACGTCTTCGAGAAGATGGTCGCCTACACCTTTAATAGCCCAAACCTCGCGGAGCCAGGAGCGCCTGCCGAGCGCATACAGGCGGTCGTCGCCACGTCTGACTTCTTCCCGGCGCTGGGCGCTCAGCCGGCGCTGGGGCGTGTCTTCGTTCCCGAAGATCATGAGACTTCCGAACGGGTCGGCGCCGGCCCTGTCGTCGTCCTCAGCGACCGCTTTTGGATGAGGCATTTTGGCGGGGACCCGAACGTTATTGGGCGCACGCTTCGATTGGACGGGCAGGACGTGAAGATCATCGGCGTGATGCCTCCGGGTTTCGATAACCCGCTGTTGTGGGGCGCGGTCGATATCTGGCGTCCGCTGGCGTTCAACGCGGAGGAGCGGCGGAACCGCGACAGCAACTGGCTGCGGACCTTCGCGCGCCTGAAACCCGGCGTGTCGCTCGCGCAAGCCGATCAGGCGATGAAGGCGCTCGCCGCCGCCATCACCAAGGAGACTTCGCAGAACCAGAACGAAAGCTTGCGCCTCGAACCGTTGTTTCTATCAATGTCGAGCGAGATCAACCGGAAGGTCATGTGGTTCACGTTAGGATTGGCCGGCTTCGTGCTGCTTATCGGCTGCGCCAACCTGGCGAATCTACAGCTCGCCCGCACTGCGGCGCGCGCCCGCGAGTTCGCCGTTCGAGCCGCTCTCGGCGCCGGGCGCATCCGGTTGCTCCGGCAATCGCTCGTCGAAAGCCTCATCATCTCGCTCATCGGCGGCGCGCTGAGCTTGCTACTCGCGGTGTGGGGCGTAGGGTTCATTAGTCGCCGTCTCTTCAGCGAGCTGCCGGGCGCGAAAGTGTCGCTCGATTTTAGAGTCTTCGGCTTCGCATTGATTTGTTCAGTGCTGACCGGCCTGATCTTCGGCATGGTTCCGGCTTGGCTGGCCTCCCGCGCGGATGTCAATCAGGCGTTGAGGGAGAACGTGCGCGGATCGAGCGCGGGCCGCTCGCATCAACGCTTGCGTAACGCGCTGATCGTAGGCGAAGTCGCGTTCGCGTTGATTCTGCTCACCGGCGCAGGCCTCTTCCTGCGCGGGTTGCAGCGCTTCGCCAACCTCGACTCGGGCTGGCGCGTGGACGGACTGGTGACAGCGCAAGTCAGCCTGCCAAGGGCAAAGTACACGAATGATGCCCAGCGAAGAGACTTCCATCAACGGCTTGAAGAGCGTCTGGCCGCCATGCCCGGCGTCCAGCATGTCGCGCTTTCCAACTCGCAACCGGTTTGGGGTTTTAACAGCAGCGGAGGTTTCGTCGTCGAAGGCCAGCCGGAACCGGCGCCGGGCCAGTATCCGGAAATCTTCCGCGAACCGGTAAGCACAGGCTACTTCGAGACTCTCGGAATCCGGCTGATTTCAGGCCGCACATTCACTTCCGCTGACACCGCCGACCGTCCCGCGGTCGTCATCATCAATGAAACGACGGCGCGACGCTTCTGGCCGAACGAAAGTCCGATTGGCAAACGCATCGGCAGCCCGAATCCCAACAGCCGGAACTGGCAGGAAGTCGTAGGCGTGGTAAACGATGTGGCTTTCCCCGCTAGCCTTGGCGAACCGTACACGCGCCTTCAATCTTTCCGGCCACTGGCGCAATCGCCCACGGACAGTGTGAACGTCGCATTACGTACTTCCGCGGCGCCGGAATCGATCGCGAACGCTTTGCGCAGCGCCGTCGCCGAACTCGACCCCGCTCTGCCGGCGCATCAGATCCGAACCGCGCGCAGTCTGGTGGAGCGGAGTCTGGGAAGCGTCTCGCTGCTCGGCTCTTTGCTCGGCGCGTTCGCCGCGATCGGACTCGCTCTGGCGGCCGTGGGCATTTACGGCGTGATCTCGTACTCGGTCGTTCAACGCACGGGCGAAATCGGGATTCGCATGGCGCTCGGCGCGCGAACGCTCGACGTGCTCCGATTAGTGTTGGGCAAAGGGGCGCGCCTGATCTTGCTGGGCGCATTGCTAGGCCTCGGCGGCGCTTCCGAAGTAGCGCGCTTCCTGGCGACGGCGATCCCGACGCTGCCCACGCGCGATCCGGCGGCGATGGGCGCAATCGCGCTCGCGTTGATCGCCGTCGCGCTCGCGGCCTGTTACCTGCCTGCGCGGCGTGCGACAAAAGTTGATCCGATGGAGGCGCTCCGCCACGAGTGAATTCGCGGCCAGTGGCGGTAGCCCGACCGTGAGGGAGGGCGCTGAGACCGAATCCGCGCCCTCCCTCACGGTCGGGCTACCGCCACACGGATCACTCAGTTCGCAGCGCGATCATCGGGTCCACCTTCGTGGCTCGCCGCGCCGGGATGTAGCAGGCCAGCAACGCTCGGACTCAGATCAGTTGTTGTGAAGACTTCTGATACCGACTGCCTCACTGACAACTTCAGGCAATCGGGGAGGACGTAACACTCTGTCCGCCTCCCTTGAGTCCCACACCCGATTAGCCACCGTGGGTGTGTCTATGCTTATAGGTGATCTCGAATTCGCCATTAACCGGCTGACCATATCAGCTTCCGCGACGTGCTCATCTTGATGGTGTGGCTCCATCTCAAGCCTCGCCTGTTTTACTTTGCGGCCTAGCGCCGCGCCCGAGTGTCTGCATAATTCTCTCCTGACTATTGATCACGCGGTTTTAGTGGTTTGAAGACGCAACCTGCGTCTGGATTTCCATCGCCAGGCGAGAGCGACGCAGGCAAGGACGACGATGATTCCCCCAAGGATTACATAATGGCGGTTGAAATCAATCGCCATGACAAGTTCCGGCGTCGCGCCGTCTCGCAATCGGATGACACGCGGAGCTGCCCAAACGCTCAACATGACCAGCGGGCCGTTGGGGCGATCCTCGAGCGCGTAGATCGAATTTCCCTCCGCCGCAACCCCGGTCGGCGTCCACAGGTAGCCTGATTGGTAGAACTGCTCTGGCGAGCCGCCGGCGGTGATCTTCCAGACTATGCGGTATTGGCTGTCGGCGACATACACCGAACCGTCTTCCGCAATCGTGAAGCCGCGAATCGAGTCAGGTTTATGAGGCAATCCGGCGAACTGGTCTCCTCCTAAAAGCGTCGTCTCGCCGGTAGCCCGGCGCGCGACCAGGCGAAGGCCATCACTGCGGAGCGCCAGTCCCTGGCGGTCTGTGGCGTCTTTCACTTTCTCCGGAATCTCCGCGATTCGGGTCAGTGTTCCGTCGCGCGAGAGGCGCCATTTGTAACCATCAAATCGCCGCTCAGTCTCGACATAGTAAACATGCTCTCCGTATAGAGTATCGTCCGCGACGTCAATCCATAAATCGTGGGAGTGTATTCCGCTCGCGAGCTGGGTTAGCCGTCCATCAGTTTCGACGCGCCAGACCGCGTTCTGTCCGACATCGGTGAAGACGATTCTCTTCTGCGAGTCGACCACGATGCCCCACGCGGGATGCGCGGACACTTGCAGCGCAAGCGAGAGCGCGACCACCGGCGCGAGCGTTTTATAGGAGAGGAGCATCCGCGCGTCAAATCTCAAATCTTGAAACATCTCATCCTTCAATCTTCATGGCTGTCTCTCATTTCGATGCGCTATCCAAATTATCGATGATCACTCGCTCAAGATAGTCGGCGCCTCGTTGCGGATTTTCGCCGATCAAGTGCTCGATCACGCGGCCCTCGCGCGAGAGGACAAATATTTGCGGAATCGGCGGCGCCCCGGTTTCATCTTCCGTGCCTTTCAAGAACGCAGACGACAGCCATCGATTCTCGTACCCGACGGTATAATCAGCGCCGGCTTTCTTGAGAAACTCGATGACATTGCTTTGCTCGCTTTTCTCATCGGAGGTCAGACCGACAACTTCTACGCCCTTGTCGCGATACTGCCTGCTCAGTTTGGCAAGTTTCGGAACGAGTCTGACGCAGCCTCCGCAATTAGTCGCCCAGAAGTCCACGACGAGAATCTTGCCGCGAAAATCGGCCAGTTTAAATGTGGCGCCGTCCAACTTTTCGATTTCGACATTCAGCGCTGAGGCGACGTCCTGCTCGTCCGGCATCGGAATCGGGAGTGTTTCGCGCCCCGCCTGCTTTGTGGCCGCGCCGCCTTCAGCCGGCCGAGGTGGGAGGGCAGTATTGCAGGCAAAAGAAAACACCGATGCGCTTAAGAGAATGGTTGTGATATTTCGCTTGCTCATTATTCGCAAGCCATAACGCGAGTCTTGAAGCATTTCATCCTCCAATCTTCGTACTTGCAGTAAGAAGTGGTTATTCTTTCCGTACACGCAATTGAAATCCGGCCTAATAACCTCCTCGGATTTCTCTCTCGTACTCTTCACGCAGGATGGACATCACTACCAGCGATTCATAGCCTGTCTCTGTTTTTAAGCTCTGTCGCAAGACTCCTTCGACTATGAAACCTTGAGATGTATATAACGATTGCGCTCGCCGGTTGCCCTCCTTCACGTCCAGCCATAGCCTGTTGGCTCGGTAGCGCTCGAACGCCAGTTCTTTGACGAGTTGAACCGCCCGTTTGCCAAAGCCTTTTCCTTTTTCGGTGATTACAATCCGCCGAAACTCTATGGTTTCGTTCGGGTCTTGTAAGCCCGCCAAAATAACATACCCCAACTCGCGCTCGCCTTGAACAATCAGATGCGCCAGGTCAGGTTTTACCAGCGCCTGGCGGTGTTCGTCTCGTGACCAGGGTATGACAAACATACGGTTTGCCGGGTCTTGTTCTGCGGCGAGAACATAATCCAGATCCTTTTCCTCAGTTTTGCGTAAGCTGATTTGAAAGTTCATTGGGTTCTCAATCGCCTCAATCGTGTCGAAGCGCGATCAGCGGATCGACTTTCGCCGCTCTGCGCGCCGGCAGGTAGCAGGCCAGCAGCGCCGCGCCCGCGAGCGACGAGGTGGCCACCACGAATGTGATCGGGTCGGTTGCGCTCACGCCGTAAAGCAGGCTTGAGAGGTAGCGCGTCATCGCCATCGCCCCGGCCAGCCCCAGGCCGATGCCAAGGCTGAGAGTCAATACTGCGATGATTGTGAAGCCCGGACGCTTGGCGAGCATCCGCAGGCTGTAACGCAAATCTTGAAACATGGTGTCCTCCCGAAAATAGCAGTGTAGGCCCCGAATTTATTCATCACGTCACATGGCGAATATATAGTCTCGAAAAATAAAATGCGACAGCAAGTGTGGCGCGATTTGTTTAATCGCGCAGCCTTGCGGCCGAAGCGGCGCGATTGAACAAATCGCGCCACACAGTCGAGGGCGCTCTTTCGCCGGCAGGTTTTTATCCGGCGCCCGAATTTTCGATCATTGGAAAAATGGAAAGAGCCGTTTCAACTCGGCCTTTTCAGGCCGCCGCCCGTATTCGCAAATCTCAAACGCCTCGGCGTGTCGCACCTTCGCCGCAGCCTCGTCGCCGTACCATTCTTTCAGCACGCTTCGAAAACGATCCGCGACGCCGACGTTGCGCGCGGCGTGGCCGTCGCGGACCTGCTTGACGCGTTTGGCTCGCTCTTCGGCGTTCTTGGGAATCAACCCCTCGTGGCCGTTCGCGCCGCCTTCCAGGAACTGCGACTCCATCACGGCCAGCGCGTCCAGTTTCTTGTCCATCACCGCGTCAATCGAGACGGCGATGTCGGGCTGCGACGCGTTGGGTTTCATAAATCGGTCGGTGTAATACATAAAGACCGGATTGTTCTTCATCGGCGGCGTTTCGGGACAGATGAACGGCACGGTGACCATGTAGGCCGCGTCCTGCACCAGGATGCCCGTGTAGCGATGGTCGGGGTGGTAATCGTTTGGGCGCGGGCTGAGGACGATGTCGGCCTTCCAATCGCGGATCAATCGAATGATCGCGCGCCGGTTTTCGAGCGTCGGCGTCAACTCGCCGTCGTGATTGTCCATGACCTCGACCGTAGTCCCCAGGATTCTTGAAGCCTCTTCCACCTCTTTTTTCCGGCGCGTGGCGAGCGGCCCGCCGGCCTCGCGCCAATGGCCGATGTCGCCGTTGGTGACCGAGACGAATTTGACGTGATGGCCTTTCGCGGCCCACATCGCCCCCGTCCCGCCGACCGACAACTCGCAATCGTCGGGGTGCGCGCCGAAGGCGATGATGCGCAACTTGCCGTCGCCCGTCTGCGGGCCGGCGGCGGTCTTTTCAAAATTGATCGTCAGAGCGACGGCGAGCGCCGACAGGAGCGCCAACGCGACGCGACGGAAAGTGAGCAGGGATGTCCTCTTCATTTCGCTAGTCCTCCGAAAATCCTGGGTACGCGCCGCTTGGGAGCGCGCCGACTTCGGTGAAGAGTCGATGGCGGAAGCCAAGCGCTCCGGGAGCGCCGCGCGCCCAGGATTGATCTGATGGTTTTGTGTTACGCAATGCAGCGTGGGGTGATATGCTGAAGTTGTTCGGCAATGATTTCAATAGCGTTTCATGAAAATGTGGGACGGACTTTAGTCTGTCCCGGCTGCGGACAGACTAAAGTCCGTCCCACATTTTCCGCAGGAGGCAAGAGATGTCCACCAATTATGAGAACCTGATTGTCGAAATGAGCGCGCCCGTAGCGCGCGTCACGCTCAATCGTCCCGAGCGGCGCAACGCGCTATCGCTGGCGTTGATGCGCGAATTGACCGCCTGTTTGCGGGAGATCGGCGGATCGGATGAGACGCGCGCAATCATTCTCTCCGCCGCCGGGAGCGTCTTTTCTTCGGGCCATGACCTGACCGAGATGCGTGGACGTTCGATCAACGATTACCGCCGGATATTCGACGCCTGCGTCGAGATGATGAACGCCGTCCAGAGCATCCCGCAGCCAGTCATCGCCGAGGTTCAGGGAATGGCGACCGCCGCCGGATGTCAACTGGTCGCGGCCTGCGATCTGGCCGTCGCCGCCGAGGAGGCCAAATTCGCCACGCCGGGCGTCCGCATCGGATTGTTTTGCAGCACGCCTATGGTCGCGTTGACGCGGGCGATCGGCCGCAAACGCGCGCTCGAAATGTTGATGACCGGAACTCCGATTGACGCGCGCACGGCCGCCGAATGGGGTCTGGTCAATCACGTCGTCCCCGCCTCCCGGCTTCGCGACGAGACTCTGGCTCTGGCCCAACGGATCATAGAGGCAAGCCCGCTCGTCGTCGGCATAGGCAAACAGGCCTTCTACGCGCAGATCGATCTCGATCAGGCCAAGGCTTACGATTACACCAAGGAGGTCATGAGCCTGAACATGATGGCGGATGACGCGCAGGAAGGCATCGGAGCGTTTTTGGAGAAGAGAGAGCCCTGCTGGAGCGGACATTGATAGAGCTTTTCAACACAAAGGGTCAAAGGTTCAAAGGGGCAAAAAGGAAGAAAGCTCAAACCTGTCTCACGCCTTCGTCCCTTTGAACCTTTGACCCTTTGTGTTGTTTCAGTTCTTTGTATATGAATATCCTATCGCTCGAAAACGTCACCAAAACTTACGGCGTCAAGCCGCTGTTTGAATCCATCTCATTCGGCCTGGACGAATCGGACAAGGTCGGAGTGATCGGCGCGAACGGCAGCGGTAAATCAACGCTCTTGCGCATCATCGCCGGAGAAGAGTCGCCGGACGCGGGCCGCGTGGTCGTCGCCAACGAGAAGATCGTCGCCCACCTTTCGCAAAACCCTTCCTACGATCCCGATCAGACAGTCATCGAAGCGGTATTCACCGGCGGAAACGAAGCGCTGCGGCAGAAGCTGGAGCTTGTGCGCGAATACGAAGAAGTTTGCGAGAAGCTCGCCGAGCAAGGGGGCTCGGACGAAAAGTTGATGAACCGCGTCGCCGATCTCACCCGGCGGCTTGAGACTTCGGGCGCGTGGCGGCTCGAAACCGAAGCGAAAAACATTCTGGCCCGGCTCGGCGTCTCCGACCTGCGCGCGCGAATGGGCGCGCTGTCGGGCGGCCAGCGCAAACGCGTGGCGTTGGCGCACAGCCTGATCATCGAACCCGACCTGCTGATGCTGGACGAGCCGACAAACCACCTTGACGCAGAAACGGTCGAGTGGCTGGAAAGGTATCTGGCCGAATTCAACGGGGCGCTGTTGCTGGTCACTCACGACCGTTATTTCCTGGACCGGATCTCAAACCGCATGCTCGAAATTGATCGCGGCCGGGTACAGACCTTCGCCGGCAATTACGGCTACTACCTCGAAAAAAAAGAGGAGCAGGAGGAGCGTCAGGCGGTCGAAGCGCAGAGGTTGAAACAGATGGCGCGGCGCGAGCTCGAATGGCTGCGGCGCGGCCCGAAAGCGCGCACGACGAAAGCCAAAGCCAGAATTGATCGGGCGAACGAATTGATCCAACAGTCGCGCCAGGCCGCAAGCGAGATCGCGGGTAAAAGGTCGCTCGACATCGCGTTCGAATCGGCGCGGCTGGGAGGGAAGATACTGGGCCTGCGGGGCGTCAGCAAATCTTATGACGGACGCGCGATCATCAGTGACTTCAATTATCAATTCAAGCGCGGCGACCGCATAGGCGTCATCGGCCCGAACGGCGCCGGCAAAACCACTCTGCTCGAAATCATCGCGCGGCGGATCGATCCTGACGCGGGCGAAGTCGAGGCTGGCAAAACTCTGGTCATCGGGTATTACGATCAGGAGAACTGCGAATTCGACGAATCGCAGCGACTGATTGATTACATCAAAGATGTGGCCGAACGCATCCGGACGGCGGACGGCGGTTGGGTCACCGCCAGCCAGATGCTCGACCGGTTCCTCTTTCCGCCCGCGATGCAGTATCAACCGATCGCCACACTGTCGGGCGGCGAACGTCGTAGACTCTATCTGCTAAGAATCCTGATGGGCGCGCCGAACCTGCTGCTGCTCGACGAAATTACGAACGATCTTGACATTGCGACGCTCTCAGCGCTCGAAGATTACCTGGAGACTTTCCCCGGCTGCCTGGTAGTCGTCAGCCACGACCGATACTTCCTCGACCGCACGATTGATTACATCTTCAGGTTTGAAGGCGTCTCTGAGGGGGCCTCTGAGGGGAGAGGACGGATTCGGGAATATCCCGGCGATTACTCGGCCTTCATCGAGATCCGTGACCGCGAAAACGCTGAAAGGGCATTGACAGAAACGGCCACGAAAGGCGCGTCCGAACGGCGGGAAGAGAGCGGGCCCGCGCGGGATTCGACGGCCAAGCGCAAATTGTCGTTCAAAGAAAGGCGCGAGCTGGATGAATTGGAAACGCGCATCCACGCCGCCGAAGCGCGAAAGGCGGAGGTCGAAAGGGAACTCGACGCAAATTCGAGCGACCATGTACTAGTGCAAAAACTTTACGAAGAGCTGCAATCGCTCAACGAGCAGCTCAACCGTGATTTGGATCGGTGGTCTGAACTGGCGGAGTTGGCTTGATTATTTGTAGGGGTAATCGTCTGGTAATTTGAAGGGAGGAATCAGCCTGCCGTCCACGTCGGTGAATCCATACTCTCTCGCCAGATCGCCTACGGTCAGAATCCTTCCCGACTTTTCCATCACATTCGAATCTGCAGCGAGCGCGGCGACTGCCCGGCCAACGTATTCGGGCGATTCGGTGAAACTCTCGTAGCCTTTCATCCCTGCGCCGTCAAACGCCGCGACCACCCGTTCGGTGCGGATGAATCCAGGCGCAAGGGATACGGCGGCGATGTTGTGCTTTTTGAGTTCTTGCCCCATTCCGAAAGCCATTCGATTGATTGCGTTCTTTGCGGTGTCGTAAAAGATATTGACCAGATAGACGTCATCAACCCACGCGGTGATATTGACGATCAGCCCCTGGTTCCGCTGCAGCATTAAAGGGGCGGCGAAGCGGCTGGAGATCAAAGTCGCTCGAACGCCTGAGACAAACATTCTGTCCCAGTAATGCGGCGGCTGTTCCCAGAAAGGAGCCTGGCTGATCCGCCCTTCGACTTCGTAACCGCCCCACGCGCAATTGACCAGCAAGTCCAGCCTGCCTTGTTCCACCTTCACACGCTCGAACAGGGCTTCGACATCGGCGTCAATAGTGTGATCGCAGCGCGCGGCCACACCTACGCCGCCACGCGACGTTACGGATTCAGCGGTCTCGTCAATTGTGCCGGGCATATTGTCGGTCGTAGGTTGACCTTTCACGCTGCGACCTGTGACATAAACCGTGGCGCCACATTCGCCCAGAGCGAGCGCGATTCCACGTCCCGCGCCACGGCTTGCGCCGGTCACGACCGCGACACTACCTTTTAGATTCGGCATATTTCACTCCGATTTTTGATACTCAGCCAGCGCCCCGCGGAACCAATCCGGAAGCTCGACCGCTTGTTCCGCCGCGTAATTTGCCCACGCGTTCACGCTGCGCGCCGACGCGACAAGCTGATCCGTTCCGTGAACGAATATTCCGTAGCTCATCTCAACACTGCGACGCCCGACCCTCTCGACGCGCGCGCCGACGTCGAGCGTCGCCGGATAGACGACCTGCCGTTTGAAATCGCAAGAGGTCGAGACCAGCGCGGGGCCTTCGGCGTCGCCCGCCTGCTTGCCTTTGTAGCCGGTCTTCCTGATCAATTCGACGCGCGCCGATTCGAGGTAAGTGAAATATACGGCGTTGTTGACGTGGCCCTGCGCGTCCATATCGCCCCAACGGACTTCGATGGTTTTCCAGTATTTGAACTGGTCGCGTGTGACTGTTTGGTCGGTCATCGATTTTCAGTGTAGGGGCCGTAGAGAATACAGATAAAGACGGAAAAGACGGAACTGAAAACCTGGACAGGATGAACAGGATTTTTCAGGATGAAGAGAAAGGGGTGAGAAATAAATCCTTTACGGCCAATCCTGTTCAATCCTGAAAATCCTGTCTAAATATTTCCGTTTGTTCCGTCTTTTCCTGTTTTCCCCGCTACTTGCGTTCGCGTTGTTCACGCATTCGCGAATCTTCGGGCGTTAAGCTCAACGTCAATTTTTCGTTTCGCCGGATGACGGTCAGGTTAGATTCCACGCCGACCTTTTGATCCGTCAGCAGGCGGTGCAGATCGTCAATGCCCGCAATGGGCCTGTCGTCATAAGCGACGATCACGTCGCCTTCTTGCACGCCGGCTTTCGACGATGGGCCGCCGGGTTCGGTCGAAACTACGAGGACGCCTGTTTCGACCGCGAGGTTGTGGTAGCGCACGAGCCTGCGGTGAAGCGGGGCGGCCTGCCCCGCCACGCCAATGTAGCTGCGGCGCACGCGGCCTTCTTTGATCAACTGCGCGGCGACGAATTTCGCCGTGTTGATGGCGGTGGCGAAGCAGATTCCCTGCGCGGGCAGGATGACGGCAGTGTTGACGCCGATCACCTCGCCGCGCGAGTTGATGAGCGGCCCGCCGGAGTTCCCCGGGTTCAACGCCGCGTCGGTCTGAATGATGTTGTCGATCAGGCGGCCCGTCCCCGAACGCAGTGAGCGCCCGAGCGCGCTGACCACGCCCGCGGTCACCGAGTACTGGAAGCCGTATGGGTTCCCGATGGCGATAGCGAGCTGGCCGACGCGAATCTTATTCGAATCGCCGAATGCGACGGACATCAGGTGCGGCGCGTTGACCCGGATTACGGCCAGATCGGTTTCGGGATCGTCGCCGATCAATTGCGCCTCGCCTCGCCGTCCGTCGAGCAGCGTCACCTCGATCTTCGACGCGCCGTGAACGACGTGGCTGTTGGTCAACAGAAATCCGTCAGGCGTGAAAACGAATCCCGAGCCGCTGCCGCCACGCCGCCGGTCGCCGGTCGAAACCTCGATGTTGACCACCGAAGGGCTGACCTTCTCGGCCGCCCCGATGACCGCTTGCGAATAGGCGTCGAGCAGTTCACCGTCGGACAGGGCCGCCGCCTCGTTCGATTCGCTTCCCTCGGCGTTGAAATCCCGGCCAGTTACAAATTGGAAAAAGTCTTTCATGTCCCCTCCCTCGTTCAGCTCATCGCAACTGTCGCGTGAGCCTCGGCATCTTGTATAGCATTTAAACGCGGCTTCGTGAAGTAGGGGGGCAGACAGGATTTACAGTACTTGGAGGGTAAGCGACCTGAGCCTTGATCAATAGACCTCTTGATTGAAGCTCAGATCGCTTACGCCACTTGTTACCCCACAAGTCTTTGCGCCGGAGGCGCAGCGGATATTAGCCGGTGGTGGAGCGCAGCGTAACCACCGGAAACGCCGCAACAGGAGCACGCGCCCTGGAAGGGCGCCGGATCAGGATTGGCTCCTGCTAGGCGCCCCAGTCCGGCGTCCCTGCCGGGACGCAAAATCGGTTATGTCCAACTCCGGCGCCTACGCCCGGGCTTCGGCGCCGGCTAATATCCAGCGTCCCTCCGGGACGAAAACCCGTCTCTTGATTTGTGGGGAAACCAATGGCTTACGCTCTCTGTACTGTGCCGCCGGCTCATTGGCCCGCTTCCAACTCTTTCTCGTGGGCGTCGCGCAGCTTGAATTTTTGGATCTTGCCAGAGGCCGTCATCGGGAATTCGCCGACGAAGCGAATGTATTTCGGAATCTTGAACCGCGCGATCTTAGCCTGGCAGAAATCCCTCAACTCTTCTTGAGTGGCCGCCTCGCCGGGTTTCAATCTGACCGATGCCGCGACCTCTTCGCCGAAGAATTCGCTCTTCACGGCGTAGACATAGACGTCCGAAACTGCGGGGTGATGGCGCATCAGGTCTTCGATCTCCTTGGGCGAGATGTTCTCGCCGCCGCGAATGATGATGTCTTTGATGCGTCCGGTGATGCGCACGTAGCCGCCCTCGTCCATCGTCGCCTGGTCGCCGGTGCGCAGCCAGCCCTCGCCGTCAATCGCCGCGCGGGTGGCTTCGGGGTTGTTGTAATAACCCTTCATCACGTTGTAGCCGCGGACTGTCAACTCGCCGGGTTGGTTCGGGCTCAGAGTCTCGCGGGTCGCCGGAGCGACGATCCTGACCTCCATCTCGGGCAAGACCGCTCCGACGGTCTGGGTGCGGCGTTCGATCGTGTCGTCGCGCCGGGTCTGCGTAATGCCGGGCGAGGCTTCGGTCAGTCCGTAAATGATCGTTATCTCGCGCAGGTTCATTTCATCAATCGCGCGCCGCATCAAAGCCTCGGGACAGAGCGCGCCGGCCATCACGCCCGTCCGCAGCGTCGAGAGGTCGAAGCGATTGAACTCGCGGTCTTCCATCTCGGCCAGGAACATCGTCGGAACGCCGTAAAGCGACGTGCAGCGTTCGCGCTCGACCGTCTCCAGGACTTTTCGCGCGTCGAAAGACTCGATAGGGCAAAGACAGGCCCCGTGCGTATACGCCCCCAGCACGCCGATCACGCAGCCGAAGCAATGGAACAGCGGCACGCAGAGGCACAGCCGGTCCTGCGGCGTATAGCCCAGCGCGCGCCCCAGCCAGTAGCCGTTGTTGACGATGTTCCGGCTCGACAACATCACACCTTTCGGAAATCCCGTGGTGCCCGACGTGTACTGCATGTTGATCACGTCGTCCAACCCGACCTCGCGCTCGCGAAGGTCTAAGCGATCCTCAGTGACGTTCGCCGCCATCTCGCGCAGCTTTTCATACTGAGTCAGGTCTTCAGGACATTCATCGTCTTCGCCGCGACCGATGAAGATCGCGCGCTTCAGGCTCGGCAATTTCGCGTCTCCGACCGCGCCGATTTCGCGCAGCGCGCCGACGTAATCGACGTCTTTGAACCCGCGGATCGTGATGACCGTGGCCGCCTCGCTCTGCCGCAGCAGGTAATCGATTTCGTGGGCGCGCAAAGCGGTGTTGACCGTCACCAGGATCGCGCCGATCTTGGCCAGCGCGAATTGCAGCGTCACCCATTCTGGTACGTTCGTCGCCCACAAAGCCACACGCTCGCCGCGTTCGACGCCGCAGGCCATCAGGCCGCGCGCGATCAACCGAGCTTCCGATTCGAGTTCGGCGAAGTTCAATCGCAGGCCGCGCTCAGAATAGACGAGCGCTTCATTGCCGGGAAGTGTTTCGGCCAGTCGCGTGAGGAGCGCGCCGACAGTGATGTCGCGATATTGTGAATGTTGGGGATCCATGGCTCGTGTAGTATTTGATCAGGGCGCTGCTGTCAAAGAAGCTCTTCAATAATCGGATCGGTAATCATTCTCCTGTTCCCAGTTCTTGCGGCGCGCCGATAACCTATGCTACCTCAAGTTCCCGCTCCCTCAAATACTTGATCTTGTCCCGCAACTCCGCCGCGCGTTCGAACTCGAACTTCCGGGCCGCGTCGCGCATCTCCTGGTCGAGTCGCACGATGGTCTCGGCCAGTTTCTCGGCGCTGTACTCTTCGAAATCCTCCAGGTTGACTGGTACCTTGAAGTAATCGGCCTCGTAAGCCGTGACCAGCGTGGCCTCGATCGGCTTGATGATGGATTGCGGGGTGATGCCGTTCTCTTCGTTGAACGACGTTTGTTTGGCGCGGCGGCGGTCGGTCTCGTTGATCGCGCGGAGCATCGAATTAGTCATCGTGTCGGCGTAGAGGATCGCTTTGCCCCGGGCGTTGCGCGCGGTGCGGCCTATGGTCTGGATCAACGACGATTCGCTGCGCAGGAAGCCTTCTTTGTCGGCGTCGAGGATCGCCACCAATGAGACTTCGGGCAGGTCCAGCCCCTCGCGCAGCAGGTTGATCCCTACCAGAACGTCGAACTCGCCTTTGCGTAGGTCGCGCAGAATCTTGATGCGTTCGAGCGTCTCGATTTCCGAATGCAGGTAACGCACGCGGACGCCGAGGTCGCCGTAATAATCGGTCAAATCTTCGGCCATTTTCTTGGTCAGCGTAGTGACCAGAGTGCGTTCGCCCTGGGCGGCGCGTTCGCGGACTTCATGCAGCAGGTCATCGATCTGGCCGCGTATAGGGCGGACTTCGACTTCGGGATCGAGTAGTCCCGTCGGGCGAATGATCTGCTCGATCACCACGCCGACCGATTTCGTCAACTCGTATGGCCCCGGCGTCGCCGAGACGTAGATCACCTGTCCGACCCGCTTCTCCCACTCCTCGAATTTCAACGGACGGTTGTCGAGCGCGGAGGGAAGGCGGAAGCCGAAATCGACCAGGTTCTGTTTGCGCGAACGGTCGCCGTTGTACATTCCGCGAATCTGAGGGATCGATTGATGACTCTCGTCAATCACCACCAGCGTGTCTTCGGGCAGATAATCGAACAAGGTCGGCGGAGGCTCGCCCGGATTTCGCCCGGTCAGATGGCGCGAATAGTTTTCGACGCCGCGACAGTAACCGAGCTCGTTGAACATCTCCAGGTCGTACATGACGCGTTGATGCAGCCGCTGCGACTCGACCAGTTTGTTCTGATCGATCAACTGCGGCTCCCACCATTCCAATTCTTCTTTGATAGATTTGACGGCGCGTTTGACCGTGCCGCGCGTGGTGACGTAGTGCGTCTTCGGGTAGATGGGCAGGCGCGAGTCGTGCTTCCTGATTACCTCGCCGAGCAGCGGGTCTATCGTCGAGATCGAGTCTATCTCCTCGCCCCACAGCTCGACGCGGTATGCCTGATCCTGATAACTCGGGTAGATTTCGATCACGTCGCCGCGCACGCGGAACGTCCCGCGACGGAACTCGGTGTCGTTGCGCTCGTAAAGCAACTCGACCAGCTTTTTGATGATCTCGTCGCGCTTGATGCGCTGCCCCGGTTCGAGAAAGAGCAGCATTCCGTAATAGGCGTTGGGGTCGCCGATGCCGTAGATGGCCGAGACCGAGGCGACGATGATCACGTCGCGCCGTTCGAACACCGACCGGGTGGCCGACAACCGCAGCCGGTCGATCTCGTCGTTGATCGTCGCCTCTTTTTCGATGTAGGTGTCGGTGGCGGCGACGTAGGCCTCCGGCTGGTAGTAGTCGTAATAACTGACGAAGTATTCGACCGCGTTTTCGGGAAAGAATGATTTGAATTCCTGGTAGAGCTGCGCGGCGAGCGTCTTGTTGTGCGCCATCACGAGCGTGGGCCGGTTCACATGCGCGACGACCGACGCCACTGAAAAAGTTTTGCCCGATCCAGTAATCCCCAATAGCACCTGATGCTTCTCGCCGTCTTCGAGACCGCGCACAAGGGCGTCAATAGCTTCGGGCTGATCGCCTTGCGGTTTGTAGTCAGAAACGAGTTTAAAATTCATAGCTCGATCTCACGGTTGATTGTCGCGGATTTTTCGTCTTTGTTCGGAAACAATTGATTATATGAGGAGGCGAAGCGGGCGGCAAACATCGTCGACCTGCGCGTGAGCAAGATTTTCAGCTTCGGAGATCGGTTCAAAGCGCGTGGCTATGTCGACTTCTTCAACCTCTGTTCGAGCGCCCTCTTGAATCAGAACAACCGACATTGGCGCATTCGGTTTAACTACGCTCTCTTCCGATGGCTGTAATTTCATTCAATGCGCCGGGGCCGGTTATCTCGATTAGGCGCCCCAATCTCTCAGATCGACAATCCAGGCATAGGGTAGGCGTTGTGTGACCAATATCTCGCCAAGATTGATCCAGCCCTTCACGCCGTCGAGTATGTTCGAATCGGATGTCACAACGATCTGATCGGAGGATCGCAAGACCTTGTCAGGGTTCATCACGACTTCGACGCCCCACGGCCAGTTGTGTTCGGCGGCCATCTCCCGGATTCGCTGCGCCAGGCGGCCGCTGTTCGAAACGGGTTGATCCAGCAGCCACAAGGCCGAAGCCGGTTTCGCATCGAGCAGAGTCTCGCTGATCAGTCGGATCGCCTCCTCGGTCTCGGCTACCGATCTGTACGAGCCGTGAACGCTCGACATGTCGCGGACGCAGCCGTCGCGGCAGCGGATTAACACGCCGCCCGAAAGCGCGGCCTCAGTAGTGACGATGATGTTGAACCCGTCTATCAGCAGGTCTTGTCCCTTGACGGATTCGAGAGGCAGGCGGGTTTGTTCGCGCGATTCTCTCTGCCGGTCCGAGCAGGCGGCCCTGGCGACGGTCAGCCGCTGCCGCTCTTTGAGCGCGAAATGATCGCCGACCAGTTTCAGCGAGGCCGCCGCCGGGTAACCGCGGCTCAAGAGCCACGACAGATCGGCGACCGCCCCCCGCAGCGCCGGCAGGAACGCGGCGTCGAACAGTCGTCGATCTTTAGGATGCGCGCCGCGATGGCGGCGGTCTTCGCGCGTTCGATTCACTTCTTTCTGTCGTGAAGGATTGAGATGTAGGCCTGCCACGGCCCGACTTCGCTCGCATACTGTTTGGCCATCGTTCTGGCCACCTGCGCTATGTGATCCAGATCATGCGTCACCCATCGCGGTACTGATCTAAATCGAACAACGCAAGATTGGTACAGTACCGCGCGCGTAAGCAAGCGGCCGTCTCATCAGTAGGCCGCTTGCTTACGCGCGCGGTACTATACCGGCGTCCCAATGTTGCGTGGCCTGATTTAGCGCTCCACCGAATTCGGGAAATTAATTTTTACGCGCCCTAAGCGCGAGCTCCTGCGGATTTACTTCGGAAACTTCTCCGCCTTCATCCCCGGCACGAGCTTCAACGCGTTCTGATAGTAAACCTTCTTCAACACTTCATCCGGTAGATACAAACCGTAAAGACGCCAGAACGCGTGGCGGCGGCGGTAATATTCGATGTAATCGTCGCGCGTCTCCATGACGCGGAAGTAGTAGGTGTACTCGCTCGGCTCGTAGATGTCTTTGCCGAACAGAATGCGATCCTGGTATTTGATGAAGAAGTCGCGGGCGAAATAGGGCTGGCGTCCGAACTCGGCCAGTACGGCGGCGATGTCCACGTAAGCGTTCGGATACGCGTCGAACAGTTTGCCCAATCGCGCCAGGTCATTTCCGTGGTAGCCCAGGTGAGCGAGAATGAACGTCGTGTTCGGGTGCTTCGCCAACATATGGTTCCGCTCGGTCATCAGCGTCTCGAACTTCGGGTATTTCTCAGGGGGCCGCGCGCGGTTCGGAAATTGTTTCAGCTCCAGCCATCGCTCGTTGTATTTGTCTATCGGGTCGAAGAATGCGGAGGGTTCGGCGGTGTGAATCAGCACGGGGATTTTCAGCCGTCCGCACGTCTCCCAGACGGGGTCGAATTCAGAGTCGTCAACCTTGACGCGCTCGCCGTTCTTGTACTTCAAATCCATCCCGAAATTCTTGAAGACCTTCAAACCCTGCGCTCCGTTCTGCACGTCCTGCTCCAATCGGGCCGCGGCGCGGGCGCCGTAGCCGGGTTCGTCCAAATCGTTGAAGCTCAGATTGGCGAATACGACGAACCGGTCAGGGTAGCGTCCCTTCATCGCCGCGACAGTCTGTTTCAAACGTTCGCCAGTGCCGCCGCTCAAATTAACGATCACGCGCAGGTTGATCGAATCCATCTCCTTGATCAGTTTGTCAACGTACTCAGGCGATAGAATTGTATGATGGCTGTGGATGTCAATCAGCGGGAATTTAGCGCTGGGGATATGATGTTCCGGCACGACCATCGTCGATTTCGGCTCGTACTCTTCGAAGGTCAGAGTCTGAGCGAGAGCCTGATCAACCGACGCGGCAAATAGCGACGATGCGAGAGCGGCGAAGACGCGTAATGACAGCAGAAGACGATTCTTGATGTTCATCTTGTCCCTCCTGAAAGTTTCCGCAGTGACAGTGATCGCGGAATTCAGGGAATTTATCACGGCATCGGCGGTTGTAGATGAACAATAAAGTTGTTCCCTAAAACGGCTGTAAGTCCATTGTTTAGGCACTGCGTTGGACCCGCTCGGATAAATAAAGTTGTTCCCTGAGCCTTCCATTCAATCTGTGGAGTGATTGCCTGCGCAAGTTTCTTCTTTAACGGGGGAACGGTCTTCGAGCCTTGGGTGAAGAAGGCTTTGGAGCTGGTTGATGGATATCTTGGATATCTTGTCGCCAAATTATTAGCTTTGCCCTTGGTCACGTCGCCTTATTACTCAAAGCATGTCGCCCGCAGTTTACACGCAGGTCACTCCCCGCTTGGCGCGCTATGTAATGTAACGCTACAGCGGTCTTGTGAGCGCGGCCAATTTTCGCAGCATGTCGCCCGCAAGTTAGGCGCAGGCCACTCCCCGCTTGGCGCGCTATGTAATGTAACGCTGCAGCGGTCTTGTGAGCGTGGCCTATTTTCGCACGGTCACTCGCCGCTTGGCGCGCTATGTAATGTAACGCGCTACAAAAACGATACAGCGCGCTACAAAGAACTTAGCCAGAAGGGGATTCTTTGTATTTAAGCAGGCACAAGATTTGCTTAGCCTCATCACTGTTTAATGCCCTTATTACTACACGCCTTTATTCCTACGTGCCCTTATTACTAGCGGACACAGTTCGCGTCGGTAGGGCGACCATATTTTATTGATCGAGTTCAGACAGTCAGTATGCTGCCTCGGCACGAGGTTTCCTTTACGGTCCTAGCGAATCTGGGGAAGGTGTATCAATTGCGCCTTCGCCTTGAGCGCAAAAGGCTGTTTGCATCCTGATTGCCGCGAGCTCCTTCCATCAGGAGCACCACTATGAAAGTCGAAGCATACTATCCGCAAAGACTACTCATCAGCTTAGTTGTCCTGTTTTGTATCATGGCGCTCGGACCTGCGATGGGAGGTCTGATGGATTGTCAGGCGCAGGAAGGCGCCCGACGGGCGCCAAGCAGGCCGCCGGCTCAGCCGCCGGCTCAACCGTTGGATACGCCGGGCGTGACCGGCGCTCTCGCCGATGTCAGTGAAGATTATCTGATCAACCCTGGCGATGTGATCGAGATAGAGGTGGATCGCGCCCCCGAGCTGTCCGGCATGCGACGCGTCTCCACTTCCGGCACGATCAGAATGGTGTATCTCGGCAGTATAAAGGCGCAGGGGACGACGGCGGATGAGCTGGCCAGCTTTATCGCTAACAGCTTGAGCGACCGATATCTGAAAAACCCGCGCGTGACTGTGACGGTCAAGCAGATCAACAGCCATATCTTCTTCATTCAGGGAGCGGTCAATCGCCCCGGCGCGTATCAGATAGAGGGGCGTCCGTCGCTGCTGAAGTTGATCACCGTGGCCGGCGGGTTGATCGAGAATCACGGCTCCACCGCCTTTATCATCCGCGAGGCTTATCGTCCGGAGATGGACGTTCCTGACAAGCGCGACCCCAGGAGGTCTTTGGACTCGCAGCCGGAGTCTGACGCCACGAACTCGCCCTCTCAACCCGGAGGTCGCAATCAGGAGGCGGAGGAGCGGGAGAGGTCTGAGTTGATAAAAGTCAATATTAACGGGCTGTTCAGGGGCGATTTCGATAAGAACATGCGCCTCGATCCCGGAAGCATCGTCCATATTCCGCAATCGGAAGTCTTCTTCGTTGGAGGCGATGTGAACGCGCCTGGCTCCTTCATGTTCAAAGAAGGCGCCACGCTCAGGCAGGCGATTACGCTCGCGCAGGGTATGAAATTCACAGCCGCTTCAGACCGCGCGATCATCTTCCGTGATGACCCTGTAACCAGGAAGAGGCAGGAGATAAGAGTAGACGCAGGCAAGATAATGAACGGCAAACAGGAGGACGTCGCGATAACCGCCAACGACATAGTAATCATCCCCAACAGCCGAGCCAAGTCGGTGAGCGGAGCGCTCCTGTCGGCGTTTTCATCGGGCATCAATGCGCTCATTCCTGGACGCTGAACTGTCAGCTATTCCGAACTGCCTGAATGGATGGAGTCGAATGGAGGTGTTACATGAGAAGGCTGTTCGTTCCTCTCGCTCCGCAGCGCTTTTTCTCAGTCTGTAAATGTGTGGCGCTGGTCTTCGGCATCGCCTGCCTCGCCATCATCGGCGCAGTCCCCGGCGCTCCGCAACGCGGGGGGGCCACTTACCATGTCTCGCCTACCGGCTCCGACTCCAACCCCGGCTCCGAAGCGCGACCTTTCAGGACGATTCAAAAAGCCGCTGACAGCGTCAAACCCGGCGATACAGTCCTGGTAGGGGACGGCGTCTATGCCTACAGCGGGCCTAACGATTGCCACGGCAAAGTGGTCGTCTGTGTTTCGAGAGGCGGCGCGCCGGACAACTGGGTTGTCTTCAGGTCCAAGAACAAGTGGGGGGCGAAGATCGACGGAGGGGAAGGAAAAGCCGGCGCCGGTTTTGTGGCTCAGGGCGGCGCGTCTTACGTCCGCATCCAGGACTTTGAGATGACCGGATTGGCCAACGCGAATGGAAGCGCCGGCGGGATCGATCTGTTCGACGGCGGGAGCCACTTCCAGGTTATAGGCAACCGCATCCATAACATTGGCCGGGTCTGCACAAATACCTCAAACGGGCAAAACGGAGTATTCATCGAGGCGGACAACGTTCTGGTGGAAGCTAATCTCATCCACGACGTCGGCCGTCTGGCGCCTGGCCAGCAGGGATGCCGGCCGAGCAATGAGTACTGGAAAAACCACGATCACGGCGTCTACCACGACCGCGGGGATCACGTGACCATTCGTAACAACGTCATCTACAACATAAAACAGGGATGGGCCATACAAGTCTGGCCGAAATCGCGGGCTCACATGAACATCCTGAACAACACCATCGCCTTCGGCAATCAGCATAACGGCAAGCTCGGAGCCATCGTAATGTGGGCGCCGTCCTCGGGTGGCATGAAGGTGTCGGATTCGACGATCGCCAATAACATCTTTTACGGGGTGAATACGGCCGCCATCTGGATGGGAGGCGATGGCGGGGAGGAGCCTATGAGATTTGCGAATGTCCGGATCAGTAACAACATAATTTCGAACGGCGTTCTGCTGCGCGCCGAAGAGAACATCAGCGCCTCCGGCCTGATTCTCGCCGACAACCTGGAGAAGACCGATCCTAAATTCGCCGACCCGGCGGCGTTTGACTTTCACTTGCGGTCAGACAGCCCGGCGATAGACGCGGGCCTAGCCCTGCCCGGCGTCGCTACCGATTATGACGGACGCGTCAGGCCGCAGGGCGGCCGTGTGGATATCGGCGCCTATGAGTATGCCGATTCTTCCTCACGAACGTCGCGATTGAGGGCGAAGTCCGAAACTAAGCCGTCAGATTCAAATAAGGCGGTTAACCCGAACCGTCTAAAAGGAGCCAACCAATGACAGACGAAAAGACTGCCCTGGAACGTCGTCAAGAGTTAATCGACGCGCAGCCTCAGCGGGCCGGTTATTACCGAACCGATTACGCGGAGGGCCATTACAATGGAGCGGAGGAGGAGGGAGTTCAGCCGGTTGATTGGGCCAGGTGGGCGCGCGCGATCTTCAAGCGGAAATGGCTGATCGCCGCCGTCGTCGCCGTCGGCACGGCCTTCAGCCTGTTCGCGGCGTTCCGAACGAGAGACGCCTATCAGGCGTTTGCAGTGGTCTCTGTTGGCAAAGAGGATACAGCGGTGATCAAGGCCAGGGAGGGCAATCTGATCGTCCAGAACGACGAGCCTTTGACGACGAAAATGTATCTGCTTCAAAGCGCCCCGCTGGTTGAAGAGGTGATCGTCAACATGAAGCTCGATCGGAGCGAGGATATCCTCAACCCCAGAGAGCGGACATTGAAGGAAACATTCGGCAGCATGTCAGAGCTCGTTAAACAGGCGTTTCAAGGGCGGAGGAACGGGTCGGAACCCGCGCCGGGCATGCCCGATTCATTGTCCGCGCCCACGAGCTGGGGCGAGCCCGAGCCGCAGGGTTCTCCCGCGGAGAGTTGGCGACTGGCGCCTTTCGTCGAGATTTTCAGAAAGAATCTCTTCGTGGAACCGGTCTTGGACGCGCGATTAAAGAACTACTCGGCGGAACCGGTCTCGGATACGCGATTACTGAAGGTCGCATACACGCACCCCGATCCTGCGCTCGCCGCCGCCATCTGCAATCAGCTCGCTCAATCTTTGATCATCCGCAACACCGAGAACAAGTCTGAGAAACTCAAGGGCGCGTCGAGTTGGCTGGATCGCTCGACTCGTGAACTCAAGGCCAGGGCCGAGAGGGCCGAACAGGCGCTGGCCAATTACACCCGCGCGCATAACAACATCGCGCCACAGGGCAGAGGCTCGTTGAGCGCCGACCGTCTCTTGCGCCTGCAGGCCGAAGTCACGCGGTCCGAGACCGAACGCATCATCAAGGAGTCGCTCTATGAAGACGTCAAGAATGGGCGCGTCGAACACGTCCCCACGGTCTACTCCGACGCGAATCTTGGGGAGCTTCAGAAAAAGCTCGGCGACCTCATGGTGCAGGCCGCCCAACTCGACGTGAATTACGGCCCCGACAACCCGCAGACCAAGGAAGTCCAGCAGCAGATGGCCGCGATCCGGAAGCAGATCGAGTCCCATCGCAAGTCGATGGAAGTCAAAATGAAGCTCGACTTCGATCGCGCCGTCCGCGACGAACAGAGGTTCAATCGGGCGCTGGAAGAGGCCAAAGACAACACTGCGAAAGAGAATGTGGACACGTTCCAGTACGGGATACTTCAACAAGAGGTCGATACTACCAAGACGCTTTACAATAATTTCCTGGAGAAGAGCAGCGAAGCCAAATTCGAACTCGCTCAGCAACAGAACAACCTGCGCGTGGTCGAGCCGGCGCGGGCGCCGAGAAAGCCGGCCGGCCCGAATCGCCCACTATGGACGATGATCGGGTTCGTCTTCAGTCTGACTTTCGGCGTCGGCCTCGCTTTGCTGCTCGAATTCCTCGACCGCAGCATCAAGAGCGCCGATGGTCTCAGTCACCGACTGCAATTGCCCGCTCTCGCCGTAATACCGACTTTCAGCCGGAAAGAGGCTCGTGTGCTCAAGGGTAAATTCAATCGCAAGCTTAAACTCCCGGCCGTCGCCGCGGCGAATGGAGACGCGGCGGTAAATGGAGACGCGCATGGGAGCCTGGGAAACGCCTTGAGTCTGGGAAATGCCTTGCCGAGCGAACCAAAACTGATAAGCCTCGGCGGCCGTTCGCCGGCCCACGAGGCTTATCGTCTGCTCAGGACATCGATCCTGTCCTCGGAAAGTGGCGCAGGTATTAAGGCCAAGACCTGGCTCATTACCAGCAGCCAACCCGCTGAAGGTAAAACGACAACGGTCATTAATGTCGCGACCAGCATAGCTCATCTCGGACGGTCGGTGTTGATCGTAGATTGCGATCTGCGCAGGCCGACGGCTCACAAGAGGCTCCGTGTCGATCAGGAGCCTGGTTTGTCCACGTACCTTTCTGGCGACGTCGAATTGGAAAACGTGATCCAGAAGTTGGATATTCCGGGTCTGTCATTTATCCCGAGCGGCGCCCTTCCGTATAACCCAGGCGACTTGATCGGCTCCAAAAAGATGAAAGAGATGGTGGAGACGCTGGCCAATCTCTGCGATTACATCGTGTTCGACTCGCCGCCACTCCTCCTGGCCGATTCGCTCATCCTATCCACTATTGTCGACAGCGTGATCCTCGTCGTGAACGGCGGTAAAAGCAATTGGGAAACCATGAGCCTTGCCCGCCAGGAGCTTTCAAGCGTAGGAGCCAATGTTTTTGGTGTGGTCCTGAATGATGTCCCCGCCAAACACATCCCGTATTACGGCCACTACTCGTGACGCTCCCCTCACTAATCTGTGTCCCTGTAAGGGACAATACGTCCTCTGCCCCCGACGTCTACTTACAACAACTTCAAGATGAGGCATGTATCATGGGCATGTTTAATCGCTTGAGTATTAATCGGGCTATGGTGTTACGGGGTTTGGCCGACGCCGTACTCATAAATGTCGCTGTCCTTACTTCGATAGCTATCCGCCTGGTTAAATTCGTAATGACCGCGGATACTGCTAACGAAGCTGATTACAAGAATTACTTGTGGAATAACATTATTGGGTACCGTAGCTGCGCTATTCGACTTACGCTGATTTGTCTGATAGTATTCTCCCTCAGCGGGTTTTATTCTTACGGCCGCACTTATCGAGGACGATATAAGACTCTGGTTGTAACTCATGCCGTCAGTTTGGCTTATATACTATATGGTTTTCTTTCGTACTTCATAAGCGGTACTGGCCTCCAACCTGGCACGTATCTGTATGCCTGGTTTGTCAGCATAGTGTTGCTAGTGGGTTCTCGGCTTTGGTCTTCCCTTTGGTCCAATGTAGTTCGCGCGGAGACCCATAGTTTTAAGCAGACCGATGAAGATAAAGCGCGGAAAGTTCTGCTTGTCGGAGGCGCAGGGTATATCGGCTCCGCCCTACTACCAATGCTGTTGGAGAAAGGGTACCACGTGCGCTTGCTCGACTTATTTCTCTATGGCGCCGAACCGATTCGGGATTTCTTGCATCATCCCAGTCTGGAAATCATGCGCGCTGATTTTCGCCAGGTCGATAAAGTCGTAGAGGCGACGAAGAACATGGATGCGGTTATTCATCTTGGCGCAATCGTCGGTGACCCGGCCTGCGCGCTGAATGAAGATCTAACCATCGAAGTCAACCTGATGGCCACGCGTATGATCGCCGAGGTGGCCAAGGGGAGCGGGGTCAGCCGCTTTATCTTCGCCAGCACCTGTTCGGTCTACGGCGCATGCGACGAAGTCCTGGATGAACATTCCGTACTTAACCCCGTTTCTCTATACGCCCGCAGCAAGATCGCGTCAGAGCGGGTTTTACTGAGCCTGTCAGATTCTAATTTCGCCCCTACCGTACTGCGCTTTGGCACAATCTATGGCCTTTCCGGCCGCACCAGGTTCGACCTGGTGATCAACTTGCTTACTGCGAAAGCCCTCGTTGAGGGCCAGATTACAATCCGTGGGGGAGATCAGTGGCGCCCTTTCGTGCATGTACACGACGCCGCATTGGCTGTTTTCAAAACTCTGGAGGCCCCATTTTCGCTGGTAAAAAATCAGACCTTCAATGTCGGTTCGAATGAACAGAACTACACCATTTACCAGATCGGTAAGATCATAAATCAATTCGTACCCGCCGCCCAGATCGTAGACCAGGGGCCGGACACGGACCGCCGTAATTACCGCGTCAATTTCAATAAGATACGTGATATTTTGGGTTTTGCGCCGGCGTGGGTCGTGGAGAAAGGTGTGGCGCAGGTCATCGAAGCTATCGAAAGCGGAAAGATCATGGACTACCGCGATCCGAGGTATAGCAACGTAAAATTCCTCGGCAATGAAAGCGCCTCGAGCCTTGCACTCCAAAATGGTTGGGCGGAGGAACTGATTAGAGAATCTGCGGCGCAGTATACAATCGCGGCCAGAGGTTGACGAGGAATGTGCGGAATAACAGGTTTATTGGATTTCAACCAGGGGGCTATTGAAGCCGATCTCTCCTCAATGACCGGCTCGCTAGTCCATCGGGGGCCGGACGATTCGGGCTTCTTCACAAGTGAGGACCATGCCCTCGGTTTCGGCCACCGGCGCCTCTCGATCATAGACCTTTCGCCGCGCGGCAGGCAGCCGATGCGCGACGCCAATGACACGATCATAATCACCTTCAACGGCGAGATTTATAACTACCGTGAGATCAAACAGGAGTTGCTCAGGAAAGGGCATCGGTTCGCCAGCGAGACCGACACTGAAGTCATTTTGTACGCCTACAAAGAGTGGGGGGCCGAGTGCGTTTCGCGTTTACGCGGGATGTTCGCATTTGCGCTCTGGGACAAGGAGCGCCGGAAGTTGCTACTGTTCCGCGATCGGCTCGGGGTCAAGCCGCTCTATTACTATTACGACGGGCGCTTGCTGTTATTCGGGTCGGAGCTGAAGGCGCTCATAGCCCATCCGAGGTTCAGCAAGGAATTGAACCCCGACGCGGTGTCGCTCTACCTTTACCTCGGCTTCGTTCCGGCGCCATTGAGCATCTTCAAGAACACGAGCAAGGTGCGCCCCGGGTGTTATGTCGAGTTTTCGATTGGCGGGAAGCCGGAGGAGCGCAGTTACTGGTCGATCACCGATTACCATACGACCGGCGACGATCATCGGACGGAGCGGCAGGTCGAGGAAGAACTGACCGATCTGTTGCGCGAGGCGTGCGCCTATCGAATGGTCTCCGACGTGCCGGTGGGCGTCTTCCTGAGCGGCGGCGTCGATTCGTCTTTGGTGGCGGCGGTGCTCAAGCGCGAGGCGGGCGAGAACATCCGCACCTTCACGGTCGGCTTCGACGACGCCAAGTCCGACGAATCGCGTTTCGCCAGGGCGGTGGCGGAACATCTCGGCGCCGATCACACGGAGCTGCATTGCGCGGAGAGGGACGCGATCGAGATCGTGCCCCGCCTCTGTGAAATCTACGACGAGCCGTTCTCCGATGAATGCGGCATCCCCACTTACCTGCTTTGCAAGGCCGCCCGAGGCGCCGTGAAGGTCGCGCTGTCCGCCGATGGCGGCGACGAGTTCTTCTGCGGCTACACTCACTACACAATGCTTTCGCCTGCCTGGGAGAGAGTATCCAGCATTCCTCTGGCCCTGCGGCGGGCCGGCTCGGCCGTCCTGAGGCGGGTGGGAGTGGGAGCGGTGAAAGCGATGGAGCCGCTGCTCGTGAGAACGACCAACAGGTTCTACCCCGACCTGGAGGCGGCCGATTTCAGCGACAAGCTGCTTAAATTGTCACATGTTCTATCCGCGCCAGGCATTCGCGCGGCTTACACTTCGTCGATCAGCGTCTGGCCGAACGAGTCGATTAAAGACCTCGCCCCCGGGCTCAAGCCGTGCAACGCGCTCGGCGTCCTCACCAGGGATGAGAGCGCCGACCCGTCTCTGGACATGATGCTGGCGGACGCGCAGACAACGCTTCCCGACAATTTTCTGGTCAAGGTAGACCGCGCGAGCATGGCGGTGGGACTGGAGGTACGTGAACCGTTGCTTGATCATAAACTGGTCGAATACGCGCTGGCTTTGCCGGGACGGTACAAGTTCGATGGCCGAACGACCAAGTATATCCTCCGAAAAATACTCTACAAATATATCCCGCCGGAGCTTGTGGATCGGCCCAAACATGGATTCTCCGTTCCTTTGACCGATTGGATGAGGTCCGCGTTGAAGCCGCTCGTCTTGCAGGCCCTCGATCCGGCGCGAATCCGCCGGCAGGGGATATTCTCTCCGGACTATATTAAGAATACGGTTGGGTCTTTCATGGCAGGCGATCGCATCAGCGGGAAAAAGATGTGGAATCTGCTGCAGTTCGCGCTTTGGCATCAGCGGTGGATAGAGGAATGAATAGCCACAGAGATCACAGAGAACACAGAGGTCGTTAATTCCCTCTGTGCCCTCTGTGCGCTCTGTGGCTAACAGTCTTCATACATTTGAGAACGGGTATAATGCAAGCAGTACAACACGTGAAGTCAAATCCCCTAGAAAGCGACGTGTTGAGCCTCGCCATGCCGATATTGGTTTGTCCCGCATGCGACGCGGGTGTGGAGCTGAAAGATTCGGGAGTGTTGTGCCGCGACTGCGGGCAAACCTACTCACGCATCTCCGGTAATGGGGTCATATATTTTGTCGAAGAGGAATCATATGCTGAATCTTTCGGACTGCAATGGAATACTTTTTCGCGTGAGCAATTGGATAATGACCGGCTTCACGACTCAGAGCGCCGCTTCCGCGGAGAGACGGGGCTTTTTCCTGAACAGATCGCGGGAAAGATCGTCCTCGACGCGGGTTGTGGCATGGGGCGATTTCTTGACATCGTCTCACGGGACGGCGCGAGGCTTGCGGTCGGCGTCGACTTGTCATCGGCTGTAAATGCGGCGGCGGCGAACCTGTCTGACCGCGACAACGTGCTTATCGTAAAGGGCGACATCTTCCGCTTACCCTTCCGGCGAGGGTCGTTTGACGCGGTCTTTTCAATCGGCGTGCTCCATCACACGCCGTCAACCGTGCAAGCGTTCCGGGCGCTCGTGCCGATGGTCAAACCTGGCGGCGAGATCGCAATCAGCGTATACGCGGCTACCGTGAAGCCGGGCGTCGGCTGGGCGCTCAACATGTTCCGCCGGCGTTTCTTCCGAGTTTTCACACGGCGCCTTCCGAAACGGTTCATGCTATGGTGGTCGTTATATTGTGTTCCGGTTTTCTGGGTCATAGATAAAATTCCGCTTGTACGTTGGATTCGCTATCTCTTCCCGGCTGTGATCTATAAGAATTATCCGCTGAGATGGTCTGTGCTGGACACATTCGATACCTATGCGACTGAGTTGGAGTCCCGGCATCATCCGAAAGAAGTATTTCGCTGGTTTCGCGAAGCCGGATTGATCAATGTTGATTTGCTCGACAGTGATGATGGTTGGGTGAGCGTTCGGGGGCGGGCGCCTGCGCATTCGAGTTTAGACTAATGACCATATCGGGACAAACACAACTGAAAGAGCCGACAGGCGCGCCGTTAACGGCCGAACCGCTTTACGGGCGCGCGATGAGCGCCATTTCTTGGCGCTTCCTTTCGGAGTCGTCGAAATTTATCCTCCAGTTGACCGTTATGGTTATTCTGGCGCGCCTCATCCGCGTGGATCAATTTGGGTTGCTGGCTCTGGCGATGGTGGTTATGAATCTCGTCATCGAAATATCCGAGATAGGCGTTAATATCGCCGTGATACAGCGTAAAGATCTCACTGACATGCACATCCGCGTGGCTTTTTCACTCTCAATTCTCTTTGGCCTGTTATTTACAATAACTGTCTATGTGATGGCGCCATTTGCGGCTATTCTTCTTCAGAATGATGAGGTGATTCCGATTCTGCGGCTGATCTCGGTGACTGTTATACTGACGAGCGCCGGCAAGGTCGCCTTCGCCCTTTTACAGCGAAAACTGGAATACCGGAACTTACTTATCGCCGAACTGGGCTCATACGCTTTCGGGTACGTTCCAGTTGGTATATCGCTCGCGCTGTTAGGTTACGGGGTGTGGGCTCTCGTGTGGGCCAGCCTGATTCAAACTCTGCTCAGGACCATCTTGTTTCTTCATGTGGCGCCTCATCCGATGCGGCCCAGTTTCTCTCTGTCCGAAGCGCGCCAATTGTTGGGCTTCGGCGTAGGCCAGAGCTTATTCAATCTAGCGAACTATGCTGCGCATAACGGCGATTACTTTGTCGTAGGCCGCCAGCTCGGCGCAACCGCTTTAGGCTTATACTCCCGCGCCTACCAGCTTATGATCATGCCAATGTACCAGTTTACGTCAGTGATCAGTTCCGTGCTCTTTCCCGTCTATTCTTTGATCCAGGATGAGAGCGAGCGGTTGAAACGGGCCTATCTTGTTTCTTTATTTTTATCAGCAATTATCGTCGCCCCAATACTCGCTTGTCTCGGGGTTGCGGCGCCGGAGATTATGGCCGGAGTCTTTGGCCCGGAATGGATAGGCGCGGCGGCGCCTCTTCAGATCCTCTGCGTTGGAGGGCTCTTTCATTCTATGTATGGCGCAGGAGACTCACTGGCGCGCGCCAAGGGAGCGGTCTACTTGAAGTTCGCCTGTCACTCTATATATGCGGCTTGCGTTTTCTCCTGCTCTTTCATAGGTAGCCGGTGGGGTATAAATGGCGTAGCTGTTGGCGTGGTCGTCGCTATAACTGTGATTTACCTGTTAATGGCGTGGCTAACTACCAAGCTTGTTGGGGCGAGCTGGAAGGAGTATTTCCTGTGTCAGGCGCCTGGGGCAATCCTCGGCGTGGTGGTGGCGGCTTTCACTATTCTAGCCACACAATTGTTGCGCTACGCTCATTTACCTCGCCTGGTTATTCTGGCCGGCGCAGTGATCACGTCCACAGTGGCAGGCGTACTGGCCGGCCTGTCGCTGCCTCGCGCCTGGCTCAACAACGTTTCCTTCGGAGCGGTTGATAATATAGAACAACTCGCTGATACAGTTGGCCGGCGTTTGCGGGCTTATCCTTGTCAGAACCGACTTGCGTTTAAGCTCGTCGCCGCTATTTACAATCGGTATAAAATCGCGCGGTATAGGCATGATTAACACACAAACAGCTCTCGAAACTCAAGTTCCTTTCCATCGCCCCGAACTTACCGGGAATGAAATAGAAGAGGTGACCGCCGCATTGAAATCAGGGTGGCTGACGAGCGGGCCGAGGGTTCGCCGTTTCGAGCGGGAGTTCGCCGACGCGGTGGGAGCGAGCCAGGCCCTGGCCGTCAACTCCTGCACCGCGGCGCTCCATCTCGCCGTGAACGCCCTGGAGTTGGAGCCGGGAATGGGCGTGCTCGTTCCCACTATGACCTTTGCCGCAACCGCCGCGGTGGTTCGCTACCAGGGCGCGGTTCCGATTCTCGTCGATTGCGATCCGGTGACGTTCAATATGAGTCTTGATGACGCCGCAAGGAAATTATCCCGCTTCCGAGACGATAAATCGCCGGGCGGCGCGCCGAAGGCGCCGCAGGCGGTGGGAATGATTCCCGTTCACGTCGGCGGCTTAATGATGGATATGGAGGAGGTGAACAGGTTCGCCTCGGATCACGGATTGTGGGTTGTGGAGGACGCCGCGCATGCTTTCCCGGCGGCCTGGAGGCGCGGCCCCGGCGATCCCTGGCGGCGATGCGGAGAGGGAACCGCCGCTGTAACTTGCTTCTCCTTCTATGCAAACAAAACCATAACTACCGGCGAAGGCGGCATGGCCGTCACCAATAACGCTTTTCTGGCCGAGCGGATGAAATTGATGTCGCTGCACGGCCTTTCCCGCGACGCGTGGGACAGGTACTCGGGGGGCGGAAGCTGGGATTACAGAATCATCGCGCCCGGATTCAAATACAACATGACCGACATCGCCGCCGCCATCGGCGTTCATCAGTTGGCGCGCGCCGAGGAGATGCGACGCAAGCGCGAACGAATAGCCGCAACCTACCGGGACGCGTTCTCCGGTGTGGAAGAGATCGAGCTGCCCGTTGAGAATAGTAATCGGATCCATTCCTGGCACCTGTTCCCGATCCGGCTGCAATTGGCCCGATTGACGATCGACCGCAATAAGTTCATCGAGGGGTTGGCGCAATCCGGCGTAGCCAGTTCCGTGCACTGGCGGCCGTTACATTTGCATCCCTATTATCAGGAATCGTTCGGATGGCTGCCTGAAGATTGCCCGGTGGCGACAGAGACCTGGCGCCGCCTTGTCAGCCTCCCTCTGTTTCCGGGCATGCGCGAGGAAGAAATAGAACACGTGATTCATACAGTCAAATTGTTGTGCGCTCGTTACGCGCGCTTAGCCAAATGACACCATCACCTCAAATTGAGCGACCGACTGGTAGAGTCGCTATGAAAATGATCCCTCTTCCCGGCGCCGCAAGCCGCCGGCAAGTCCCAGGTCAGAGGGCGAAGGGCACGAACCATCGCGCCGTAAATCCGCTGGTTCGCGGCGCGTTCTATGTTTTTATCTTCTCGCTCCTCTTCGAGTGGCCGGGCAGGCCGATCCCGATGGAGATACCGACGTTAATCGGGTTTATCTATCTCGCGTTCACCCTGCTCCAACCGAAAGTGTGCTATCGCTACTTTCCCAAAGAACTCGGGTTTTATGCGGTGTACATCCTTTTTTTCGCTCTCCTTTGCGGCTTTGTGAAGCGGCAGGACGACGCGATCAAGCTGCTTACGCTCATGGTTCAGATATTCTTCCTGATGTGGAGCGGCTACAACCTGATGCGATACGAGCGGATCATGAAGACGGCTCTGATGACGCTCGTGATCTCCTGTTCGGCGATCTCGGTTATGCAATTGTTGGTCGCGAACCTCAGTCCTGGGGCAGAACCCGAACAACTTGGCCAATAACATATCCCTGGGTCTGGTCGCGCTGATGGGATTCGCTTTCGGTCGTAACAAAACCTCGCCCTGGGCCAAGTACGTGGCGGCGCCGCTGGCCGTAATAATGGTGGGCGCGATTATCGATACCGGCTCTCGCGGCGCTCTGCTCGCTTTGGGGATCGGTTTTGCGGCCTTCGCTATTCGGGGGAAGACTCTGTGGGCGAAGGCGAAAAGCCTGGTTATCGTCCTGGCGGTTCTTGGGGGATTGGTGTTGGCTGTCTTGCAGACGCCATCATTGGTGTCGCGGTACAAGCAGACAATATATGGAAGCGACATGGCGGGCCGAGAGAATATATTTCCCACGGCCTGGGGCATGTTCAAGGAGAAGCCGTTCATCGGGTGGGGACCCATTGATAACATGTACGAACTGGGAAGGCGTTTGCAGATTATGTATGGGGGACCAGTTGGTCCCGACGGATCTAAGGATGCTCACAATATGTTCCTGGACGTCCTGACTTCGACTGGGCTGTTTGGGACTGTTCCTCTACTAATCTGCGTTATTCTTTGCCTGCTGGCGGCATGGCGTGCGCGCCGTGGGTCACAGGGGGCCTTGCCGATTGTCATGGTTATCACTGTCATTCTGATAAACATGAGCGGTAACTGGATCGCCTCCAAACTCGATTGGCTCATGATGGCGTGCGTCCTGGCCAGCGCCAATTTCCTGCATGCTGTAAGACCCCGCCTGGCGGCGGCCAATCCAACATCGCCGCCCCGATCTCTGCATGCGACGCCGGCGCCGGCGCACGTCACACAGGGCCAGGTTGGCGAAGCAGGTTCGGCGGCCTACCCCGATCAACAGAGAGGCCAGGAATGAACGGCGCTCTCCGCATCTTAACGATCACCAGCGAGTGGATTGACACAGGGCACGGGGCCCCGTTTATCGCGCGCCAGGTAGAGTTTCTTCGACGCGCCGGTATTGACGTAGAGGTCTTCGCCTTTCGCGGCGCCAAGAACCCGATCAATTATCTGAAGGCCTGGCGCCGATTACGGCGTAAGCTCAAGCGGGAGCGATACGATCTGATACATGCCCAGTTTGGTCAGAGCGGGCTGCTGGCCTTGCCGAAGAGCATGCCTCTGGTGGTGACTCTTCGAGGAGATGACATTTTAGGCGTGAACCGCCCGGGGCGGCGGCCGGCGCTCTATGGCCGGTTGCTGCGGCAATTGAGCCGGCTGGTGGCGACGCGCTCCGACGCGGTGATCGTGGTGGCTGACCACATGCGAGCCCACGTCCCTTCATCGACGCCGATCCATGTCATCCCGTCCGGACTCGATCTTGATTCTTTCAAACGCCTGCCGCAAATGGAGGCGCGGCGAAGGCTGGGGCTGCCGGAGGGCGGGCGGCTGATCCTCTTCGCCTGCAATCCGGCGGACGAAAGGAAGGGATTCGATCTGGCCCAGCGCGCGGTGGAGATACTCAATGAGAGATTGCTCGCCAAGCTGATCGTCGCCTGGGGCGTGCCTCACGCCGAGATCCCCGTCTATATGAGCGCATGCGATGTCTTCGTCTTCACGTCCAGCCAGGAGGGATCGCCGAATGTGGTGAAGGAGGCGTTGGCTTGCGATCTGCCGGTCGTCTCTGTCGCGGTCGGCGACGTGCGGCAGCGATTGCAAGGCGTCGAAGGCTGTGAGGTTTGCGTCGACGAGCGACCCGAAACCATCGCCGCCGCGCTTGAAAGGGCGCTCAGAAGGGGCGGGCGGATCAGAGGACGTGAGGCGGTCCAGTGCCTGGACGAGAGGCTGCTCACCAAGAAGGTGATTGACATCTACTGGTCGGTGACGGGGAAGGCGCCGGCGCCAGAGCGTAAAAAATAATATGAAGCTGTGCATAAATCGGCGGAGCCTTTGGAGTGCGGTAGCTCGGTACCGCTTTGGTAGTCATCTCCGATTCCCGCGAAATGCCGGAACGACAGGAGCAGTGAGCTACTTCCCGATCATCGCCGCAACAACGGAAGGGACTACCAAAGCGGTACCGAGCTACCGCACTCCAAAGGCTGCCGCCAGCTCAATCTGTTGATTGCCTTCGACTTTAATTTGCACAGACCTCAAATAATATGTGTGGAATTGTAGGAGCCGTCAGTCTCGACGGAGTTCCAATAGATCTGACGGCTTTGCAGAGGATGAATGATCTGCAGGCGCATCGCGGCCCGGACGGCGAGGGCTTTATGCTCGGTTGGATCAAAGACGGGGCCTTCAAACACTCGTTCGCGCAAGGGGCCGGGCGGTTGAATTCAGACGCCCCTGCGCGCGTCGGACTCGGTCATCGTCGTCTGGCGATTATCGATCTGTCGGATCGCGGGCTTCAGCCGATGTCCTCGAACGATGGCTCGACCTGGATAGTTTTCAATGGCGAGATCTATAACTTCCAGGAACTGCGGTCGGAACTGGAATCGCGTGGGTACAGCTTCAAAACCGGCACTGATACGGAAGTGTTGCTGCAATCCTATCTGCATTGGGGTGAAGATTGCCTGGACCGGTTGCAGGGGATGTATGGATTTGCGATCTGGGACGGGCGGCGCGGACGCCTCTTCTGCGCGCGCGACCGGCTGGGGATCAAGCCGTTCTATTACGCCACGCCCAAAGGCTGTTTCGTCTTCGCTTCGGAGATCAAAGGGTTGCTCCCGTTTCCGGGCGTCGAGGTGGAGGCCGACGACGACGCGGTGGTGGGTTTTCTGGTTCACGGGAATTGCGATTACGGCGAGCGCACGATCTTGAAAGGCGTCAAGGCGCTGCCCGCCGGTCACGCGCTGACTCTGGATGTGGCGACTAAAAAGTTCGCCATCAAGCGATACTGGAGCCTGAAACCGGGTCATGATTCGGGCGCCTCGGCGAGTCCAACGGGCGCAGCGAACATGGACGACGAGAGAGTTGCGGCCTTGAGGGATCGTCTGCTCGACACGATGCGGCGCCACCTGATCAGCGACGTGCGCGCCGGCAGTTGTCTGAGCGGCGGCCTCGACTCCTCGGTCGTCGTCGGGCTGATCGGAAAGATTCAGAGCGAGCAGCCCGAGGCGGCCAGCGCGGTCGGAGAGAACCTCTACACCTTCACCTCCTGCTACGAGTACAAAGAGATAGACGAGCGTGAATACGCCTTGGCGGTGGCGAACGACATCAAGGCCAAAGCTCACCTCGTCTTCCCGTCGGCTGAAGATTTTTGGTCGGACTTCGAGCGCATGGCATGGCATCAGGATATGCCCTTTAACGGGCTGGCCTATTACGCGCAATGGCGTGTGATGCGCGCGGCCAAGGACGCGGGCGTGAAAGTTCTGCTCGACGGGCAGGGCGGCGACGAAGTCTTCGGCGGTTATGCGAAGTTCCGTTACGCCTATTTGGCTTCGCTGCTGCGTTCCGGACGGATCTTCAGGTTCGCCCGCGAAGTGGGGGCGATGATCAGACAGGGTGACAGCCGTTACGCGCTCAACATCAAGAACGGATACCGCTATCTCCCGAAGCGCGCGCGCCGTCTGCTCAATCTCGACTCGACGCTCCAAGCGGCTATGAAGGCGGACTGGAATCGAGTCGTCGCCGACAACAGCAGCCCTGCGACGCGCTGGTGGCGCAACGCCGCCGGCGGGGGGAACGGCGATGGCGCCGGGACTGCGATGCAGCGCATTCAGATCGATGACATCCTGGTCGATACGCTGCCGCTGCTCCTGCGCATGGAGGACCGCTCCTCCATGGCGTTTTCGATCGAAGCCCGCGTGCCGCTGCTCGATCACAAGCTGGTCGAGTACGGCGTGTCGCTGCCCGACCGCCTCAAGGTCCGTGACGGATGGAGCAAGTACGCCGTCAGACAAGCCGTCCGCGGAATAATTCCTGAACGCGTCAGGCTTCGCAGCAGCAAACTCGGGTTCGCCGCGCCGGACCGCCTCTGGGCGCAGCGGGATTTGCGCAAGCATATCAGCGAGTTGATAGCCGATGATTTGCGCTGCCGGAAATACATAGACCCGGCGCATCTGCGCCGTTGGATCTCCTCCCCCCAAGCCGATACGGCGACCACCGAGTCCTGGCTCGGCCTATTCCGAGTCCTATCTCTGGAGATGTGGATGCGCGTCTTCAAAGTCCCGTAGCGAATGGTGGGACAGACTTATTACTCTGCATACTAAGTTGTTTGATATTTTGTGTGTTAAATCCTTTGCTTTGAGCCTGCGGAGCAGGCGGCAGCATAAAGCCTGGGGCGTAAGCCCCAGGAGAGCGGCAGCAAAGCGACCAGAGCCCACGAAGTGGGCGACAGCCAATGGCTGCCGCCCGTTTCACGGGCTTGATCGCGCGTCGAACCTGACTGGGGTTCCGCCTTCGGCTCCACCCCAGGCTTTACTCTGCCGCCCGCTCCGCGGGCTTGAACAATACCAAAAAACTTAATTTCCAGAGCACTAACAAGTGAGCGAAAAATCCAGTGACGACATTGCCGGGTTTCACTCAATTTCCCGTATGTATGGGCATGGAGCGAGACGGTCTCGCTCCACTCAACAATCACTTATCGGACAGGAGAGGGCCATGGCCAAGGAAATCACGCCGCCTTTGGCAATCCAGGACAGCTTGAACGATAAACTGGTAATACACGCCGCCCTGCTTTTCCCCTTCGTGTCTTTCGTGGTTCATGATTCGCCCGGAATGATGCTGATCGGGATGGCGATGCTCAAGCTGGGGGTCATAACAGCCGAGCGGGACAGAAAGTTTTATCTCTTGATGATCCTGCTCGGTTACGGCATAGGCGGAACCATCAATGCGATTACCGGATATTATTTTGCGAGTAGCGGCTTCGATCTGGGAAAAGAAAGTCTGGCCTGGCGCCTCGCCAGTGAACCCGGCAGGCTGCTGGTCGCGGGCGGCCATATCGGGCTTGTCATGCTGATCGTCAAATCCGGCTGGCTGAAGCGGCTGACTTCCCGCCTGGCGGCGGTCGGACAGATGGCTTTGACCTGTTATCTGGCGACGAGCCTGATCTGCACGACGCTCTTCGAGGGCTATGGCTTTGGAATGTTTGCAAAATTGCAAAGGTATCAACTGCTTTACGTGGTCTTCTCCGTTTGGCTGTTCCTGCTGATCGCGAGCCCTATCTGGCTGCGCCATTTCCGCTTCGGGCCGATGGAATGGGTCTGGCGTTCGCTGACTTACTGGCGGAAGCAGCCGATGAAGATCGCGATTTAACAGCTCATTGGGGCGCCGCAAGGGAGCGGTAGCGACCTGGCGCCCTCGTGAGACACTCTCATCGGTAGGACCAGGTCGCTACCGCTCCCTGTACCGTACCGGTGATTTCGTAATGAATTTCTGAATGGCGCCTCTTCGGGCGCCGCCGATCCCCTCCCTACCCCATCAATACGCAACACTCCCACGGTCAGGATCTAGATGCGATGCGCGGCCAGATTAGTGGCGTGTTCAAGCTCGCATACAACTGCGCTGTCCACCGATTCACAGAATCTCACGACAAGCTGAGTTTGCCCCCCTCTCCGCTTAGAGCTTCAGCCCGATCCGGCCTTCGTGTCGGAAATGCGCCTCGGTGATTCTCATGTGGCGATCCTGCTATGAGGTTGCGCTGAAAGGCGCGCTCCTCCCGACGCCCGTGAACGCCGTTTTTCCCTGATTCCGGCGGGGTTTGGCGCGCCTCGACTTCGTCGCCGACAAGTGGCGCCGGCCTTGCCCTCCTGAGCGCTTGCAGTGCGAGTGATCGAGTCATTCAGAAGGGACGTTTGAGTTTGTGGAGGAAAACTTCGATGGGCGCGGCATCGGAAGAAACGTTCGCCTATCCGTTCGATGCTTCTCCCGGCGGGACTGAAGTGGAGCATGCGGAAATCGAACGGCGCGCCGATGGTACAGTGGCGCGGCTGCAACGCGTGGCGCTCGTTCCACTCGTAGCGTTAATTACGTTCGCAAGCGGTGTGGCCAATCTCTATTTCGCGCTGAACCCGCTGCGGCCCGCGCGACGGCGGATGCTCGGCGCAGTCTTGCCGTTGGAGTTCTTTCGATTTCCGCGTTCGTTCATTTTGCTGATCGGGTTTGCGCTGGTCATCTCCGCGATCAACGTCTGCAAGCGCAAACGACGCGCCTTCCAATTCGCGCTGGCGCTTTCGACGCTGTCGGTCGTTACGCATCTGCTGAAGAGGCACGACACCCAACATGCGCTCTTCTCGCTAGCTCTCGCGCTCATCTTGTGGTGGACGCGGCGCAATTTCACGGTTCGCAGCAGCCTGCCTGATTGGCGTTCGATTGGGCTGCGCATCGGCGTGGCGGTGTTCGCGGCGTGCGGGTACGGCGCGGCGGGCTTCTGGCTGCTCGATAAGCGGGAGTTCGGAATCAATTTCAACTGGCGCGCCTCGATCCACCAAACGATGCTTTATCTCAGTTGGGTCGGCGACGCGGCTCTTTCGCCGCACACGCGCTACGCCGAGTGGTTTCTCGATTCGCTTTATGTGATCTCGGCGACGCTGATTGCTTACGTCGGGTTCGCGCTCTTTCGCCCGATCATTTATCGCTACGGTACGCTGCCTCACGAACGCGCGACGGCGAAAAAGATTCTCTCCCGGTATGGGCGCACGTCGCTCGATTACTTCAAACTCTGGCCGGACAAGGCTTACTTCTTCAGCTCATCAGGCAAGAGTTTCGTCGCATACTGCGTCGGCGGGAATTTCGCCGTCGCGCTCGCCGACCCGATCGGCCCGCCGGAAGAGATGGTCGAAACGATCGGTCAATTCAGACGGTTTTGCGAGGACAACGGGTGGGGCGTAGCCTTTCACCAAACGCTGCCGGACCTCCTGCCCGTCTATCGCAAATCGGGTTTTAAGAGGCTGAAGATTGGCGACGACGCGATCGTGGATTTGACGAACTTCACACTCGACGGAAAGGGTTTCAAGAAACTCCGCTCGCGCAACAACCAGCTTGAAAAATCGGGCGTCCGCGCGCGCTTTTACGACGCTCCGATACCGGACGATTTGATCCGGCGGTTGAAAGAGGTATCCGATGAATGGCTGCGACTGCCCGGACGCCGCGAACGGGCCTTCACGCTGGGCAAATTCGATCCCGACTACCTCCGTTCGACTCCCATCGCGACCGCTGAGGACGCCGAAGGCCGTATCATGGCCTTTGCCAACATTCTTCATTCGTATCATTCGGGAGAAGCGACGATTGATCTGATGCGCCATCGGACCGACGCGCCGAACGGAGTGATGGATCTGCTTTTCTCGAAGATGATGATGCGAAAGAAGGCCGAAGGCTTCACTCGATTCAATCTAGGTATGGCGCCGATGTCTGGTTTTAGTGAACGTGAAGAAGCGACCGCCACGGAAAGGGCCGTGCATCTGTTTATGCAACGCCTGCCGTTTCTTTTCAGCTTCGGCGGCCTCAAAGCGTGGAAGGCCAAGTTTGCGAGCGATTGGGAGCCCCGTTACCTCATCTATCGCCACGCGCTCGACTTGCCTAAAGTCGGCGTCGCCCTGGGCAAGGTTTCCGAACTGACTGAGTAAGAAGAATCAAAAGGAGAAGGATTATGAAGGACATTCGACAACGATTTACCGGAATGCGTTTCATCGCCCCGGCGCTGGCCGCCGCGCTGGCGGCCACGTTTGCCATCGGCGGCGCGATCGGCTTCACATCTCATCGCCGGCCTCAATCGCTGATTCCGGCGGTCAGCGCAAATAACGGCATGAATGGAATTGCCGCCTTGACCATGAGCTTCGCGCCCATCGTCAAGAACGCGCAGCCGGCGGTCGTCAGCATCGCGTCCACCAAAGTCGTCAAGATAAGCGGCGACGAAGGATTGTCGCCGCTTTTCGACGATCCGATGTTTCGCCAATTCTTCGGCGATGGGCCGCAAAACCGTTTCGGCAAACAGCGCGAACAGCGCGAGCAGGGGCTGGGCTCCGGCGTCATCGTCGCCGCCGACGGCTACATCTTGACCAACAATCACGTGATCGATGACGCAAACGAGATCAGGGTTTACACGTCCGACAAGCGCGAACTGAAAGCGCGCGTCATCGGCGCCGACCCAAAAACCGACATCGCCGTCGTGAAAGTCGAAGCGAAGAACCTGCCCACGCTCCCCTTCGCCGATTCATCGCAAGCGCAGGTAGGCGACATCGTCCTTGCCATCGGCAATCCCTTCGGCGTCGGCCAGACGGTTACGATGGGCATCATCAGCGCGACGGGCCGCGGCAACCTGGGCATTGAAGACTACGAAGACTTCATCCAGACCGACGCTGCGATCAACCCCGGCAATTCGGGAGGCGCGCTAATCAACGCGAGCGGCCAACTGATCGGCGTCAACACGGCGATCCTTTCGCGCGCGGGCGGCAATCAGGGCGTAGGCTTCGCCGTGCCGGCCAACCTGGCGCGCACAGTGATGAATCAATTGCTCAAGAACGGTAAGGTCGTGCGCGGTTATCTGGGCGTGATGATCCAGCCGGTCACGCCGGAAATCGCCAAGGCCTTCAACTTGCCCGACGCGCGCGGCGCGCTTGTCGGAGAAGTCACGCCCGATGGCCCGGCGGCGAGAGCAGGTCTCGCGCAGGGCGATGTCATCATCGAACTCAACGGCGTGCGCGTGGACGACAACCGCGAGCTTCGACTGAAGATCGGCCAGCTTGCGCCCGGCTCGGCGATCAGGCTGAAGCTCCTTCGTGACGGCAATCCGCGCGAAGTCAACATCACGCTCGGCGAATTGCCGAACGAGAAAGAGGCCGCGAGCGACGGGAAGCCGGAAAGCGATTCGCCCGATGGTTTGTCGGTCGAGAACCTGACGCCGCAGATCGCGCGCCAACTCGAACTGCAATCGAACGCAAGCGGCGTGGTTGTGACCGGCGTACAGGACGGAAGTCGCGCGGATGACGCTGGATTGCGTCGCGGCGACGTGATTCAGCAAGTCAATCGCCAACCGGTCAATAACGTTGCTGAGTTCGAGCGGGCGATGAAGCAGGCAGGCGACAAGTCAGCAGCGCTGCTCGTCAATCGCAACGGGCATACGAGCTTTGTCGCGCTCGCAGCGCAGTAGATATGAAATCTCTATCAACAGCTCAAAGGAGAAATAGCTGAATGTTTGAAGGGCTCTTTCAACCAATGCATTTGATCATCGTGCTCGGCATCGTTCTGCTCGTCTTCGGGCCGAAGAAGCTGCCTGAGCTGGGCAAGGGGTTGGGCGAGGCGATTCGTGGATTCAAAAAGGCGTTCAATGAAGATGCTAAGAATCCGGAGAAGTCCGAGACCACGACCCAATCGGAGAGCAAGGAGTGACTACGTTCATTTGAACCGTACCGTCATGCGGTAGATGGCGCGCCGGTCAATCCCCATCACCTTGACGGCCAATCGTCCGTTACGCTCGCCAGGAAATATCCAACCCCGCGCGCGGAACGGATGCGCTCGGCCCCGTCCGCGCCGGGGCCGAGCTTCTTGCGCAAATTGCAGACATGCATATCAATGCTGCGGTCGAACGGGTCCGAATGCCGGCCGTTGACGCTGAGGGAAAGCTCTTCGCGCGAGACTATCGCCCCTGCCGAACGCGCGAGCAACGTCAGCAAATCAAACTCCGTCGGGGTCGTTTCGATCAGCTTCCCTCTACAATGCACAACACGCGCGCCATAATCGAGTTCGAGATCGCCCAGGGAAATCTGTTCGGCGGCCGGAAGTTTAACGGGCGATTGGACGGAACGGTGTTTCGCCCGTCGAAGAATGGCGTGAACTCGCGCGACAAGTTCGAGCGGATTGCAGGGCTTCGACAGGTAATCATCCGCGCCGAGTTCCAGGCCAAGGATGCGATCGGCGTCGCCGCCGCGCGAGGTCACGATCAACAAAGGCGTTTGCGAGCGCGTGCGCAGACAGCGCAGCATTTCAAATCCGCCGATCCCCGGCAGCCCGACATCCAGAAGGATCAGGGCGTAGGCGCCAGCAGTTACGCATGCCAGAGCCTGCTCTCTGCGATGCACGCAGTTGAGCGTGAACCCCTCCGGCTCAAGATGTTTCCTCACCGTTTCACATAGGTCGGCGTCATCGTCAATGATCAGAATTCGGTCCTTCATCAACCCTGCCTGTAATTATTATCGTTTGTGGTTGCTCGGCGGTCATCTGCGTCCTGGTCGCCCTCTGGTCTGCCGCTTCCCGTCAGGCAATTCTCGTCGATCTAGATCTGTTTGCAATTGCTGTACAACGCGTGGCAGTAGGCGGCGCCGTGAGGCTTGTTATTACCCAAAACTTTGCGCGTTTCGGGCCGCTGTTTTCCGCCCTGAAAGGGCGGTGGATATTAGCCGGTGGTGAAACCACCGGTAGGCGAGCGCAACCACAACGCGCCCCGGCAGGGGCGCCGGACGGGGTATTGAACTACGAAATCTTCTTTTCATTGCGCCCGGTCCGGCGCCCCTGCCGGGGCGCGAAGGCGATAACGACTGGCTATCCGGTGGTTTCACCACCGGCTAATGTCCGCTGCGCCTGCTGTGAAAAACCTGCTTCGTGCATGTACGACATAGAAGACACACAATCCCTGCCCCGCCATTGAAGGCCGTTTAACACTGCCGACAAGGCAGGTGGGAGGGAGCAACCAAC
>WNFZ01000373.1_pt1 | contig 43372 bp, 35 predicted proteins | sample 5400081 | NCBI WGS metagenome assembly WNFZ01 (sample SAMN13153365, study PRJNA577476) | soil metagenome | isolation source: 80 cm soil or saprolite under grassland replicate 1 | place: USA:California | collected 2016-06-15
ATTGGCAGTAAGGTTTGCTGTAGTTTGCTCATCGCAGATCACCTCTTGGGTGGTGTTATTGGATCGGCAAAATCTCTATAACACATCCGCCCTTAAGGTGTTCTGCTTTTTTCTGTCTTCTCAATCGCGATTCTTGGGCGGGATTAACAAGTTGGCAACGTGGGGCTGTGGTGCTAAAATTCGACGAATTTTGTTGTTTTGGTCCTCTTGAGCTTTGATCAGGTTTGAGCAACGACGCACTGCCAAGGAGGCGCGCCCCTTGACTTCGCCATTATTCGTACTGACTGCTTCTTCCACGGAAGCAAGCGAATGGAACCACAGCGTCTGGCAGCAGATGATGTCGGCAACAGTTCCCTACAAATTCAGTAAGACATTCTTCAACAAAGTCACATTTGCGAACGAATCCTGGCCTGACGGGCGCGCCAAGTATGTCCCTAATGGTTTGCGCATGGTCGAGACATTGTTGCTGCGAGAGTATGCAGAATCAGATGTGGTGACTTGCTATCTTGACCACTTGGACCAGTTTGTCGGTCCGGATACCAGAGTCCTTGCCATTCATGCTCACAATCCGCTGGGCATCTCCTATGCGACCGATGTCTACGCCAAAATTTTTGGCGAAAATGTAATGCCGCTCAATGCTCATGAATTCGTGAAGATAGTAACTCACCCGGTGATAGAAAAATATGGGCCGAAAATCGTTGTTGGCGGTCCCGGTGCGTGGCAGTTGGAAAAGGCGGGCCGACTCGACGAGTTCAAGATTGATTACTTGATTGACGGCGAGATTGAACGAGTGTTCAGCGATCTCTTCCACCGCATTATGCAGGGAGATCCCAGCTTACCCAGAGTGATAAAGGTTCCCAAGGAGATGCAGGCTACGGTAGAAGAGATTCCGGTGGTCCGCCATCGTTCCACCTTTGGGGTTGTGGAAATCACCCGCGGCTGCGGTCGCGGTTGCCAGTTTTGTTCGCCGGCTACAAAGGTCGGCCGCTCTTTTCCGCTCGAGCACATAATCGAGAGCGTTAAGGTCAATGCTGGTGAAGGTGCAACTGAGATTATGATCTCGTCCGAGGACATGTTCCTGTACGAGCAGTTGCCAAACTTTGAGACAAATATGCCGGCGCTCGAGGAACTGTTTAAAGGCATTGTCAGCGTGCCGGGCATTCAGACTATTCAAACTTCGCATATCACTATGGCACCGGTGGTGAAAGATCCCAGCATCATCGAGCGCCTGACTCCGTTACTTGTTCCCTACTCGCACGTTCGGCACAAGGACTCAACACATCCGAGCGGATGCGCGGTGGATCCGATCATCGGGCTTGAGACCGGCAGTCCTCGCCTTTTTAATACCTATATGAAGGGCAAGGCATATCCATACAAGGCCCACCAATGGAGAGATGTGGTTCTGAAGGGGATGGAAATCCTGAATCGTCACAATTGGTTTCCGTTCTGCACCTTCATTATTGGGCTGCCCGGCGAGACCGAGGAAGATACCAAACAATCATTGGATCTCATCTACGACTTACGTCATGCCAAGGGAACATTTGTTCCAACATTTTTTGTGCCGCTCGAGGACACTCGAATGGAGAAGAAGGCCGGCGCTAAATTGATTGAGATGACTGATTTGCAGTGGGAGTTTTTCTTTACCTGCTGGAAATATAATTTGGAGTTTTGGAGTCGCAGCCCACGCCTGAATTCAAAATTCACGCTCGGCGTGCCCATTTATTACAGCATGCTGGGCAAGAAGCTTTTTGGAAATGGCATCAAGTATCCCCTTTGGCGTTTTGCCGGAGTTCCCGATCGATTGATACGCAGGCACATGTACCTCGATTTTAGTGGGTACAAGCGAAATCGGAATGGTATGGAGCCATTTCGTGGAGAGATCACGCCGGGGTTTTCCTCCGTTCGCGAAAAGGGGCTAACCATGATCGATGCCAGCCAACTTCATCACATCCAGCCGGACCTGAAGCTCGCGGCGCCAGTCTCGGGTGATTGAAGGATTCCTCGTTGGTAATAAAAAAGCGCACCGACCTCACCGGCCGGTGCGCATGATAGTAGAAGAAAAAGAGATGCGCTAAAACTTGAACTTAAGGGCGAACTGCATTTGCCGTGACGAACCCGAGTCACTCGTGGCAAACCGCGTATTGGTAATTTGACCAAAGTTTGCGCTTCCCACAACCCGTCCGGGTTGACCAAAATTAGCGTGATTGAAGAGGTCAAAGACCTCTGCGCGAAATTCGACGACTTTACTCTCACTAAGCTTTGTTCGCTTTATCACACTGAAGTCGGTGTTATTGAAGCCGGGACCAATAACCACGTTGCGCCCCAAATGTCCAAAGCGTCCCACTGGAACTACGAAAGGTGCGAATGTCGCCGGGCTGAAATCAAACCAGCGATTGGGAGTTCCAAGGATTGTGATAGGTCCAGTAACATCCGGACGCACCGTATTGTTTGTTCCTGTAAACGCTGCATTGTTCACTACGATGTTGACAGGATTGCCGCTTTGCGACTGCACGATCGTAGACAACTGCCATCCCTCAACTAATTGATTTCCCTGGAAGGGAAGTTCATAGAGGCCGCTGACTACGAACCTGTGACGCGCGTCGAAATCGGAGAGTCCGCGGCTGTCCCGGAGATTGTAGCTATCCTGTATGACCACACCCTGACTATTCAGCGAGTTGTAGTCAATTGATTTCGAAAAAGTGTATGAAGCATTGAACTGCAAGCCGCGCGAGAGGCGTTTGTTTGCGGTTACCCAGAGAGCGTTATAACTGGAGTTTCCGGTGTCTTCGATCTGAAGGATGTTACTGAGCGTCGCGCCGGGTCGAATCTGACTAGAAGCGGAGACTGTGGCAAACGGTCGGGCGCCGCCGTTAATTGGTTGGTTAATATTGCGAGATACCCGCAGGTGAGTGCCTTTCGAGCCAAAGTAGCCAACGGTAACCGCCAGACTTGGGGCGACCTCGCGCTGAATATTCAGGTTCCACGACTGGACGTAAGCGTTGTCCAGGTTTGGATCGATGTTGTTTGGAGCCAAACCGGCGAGCCCAGCGGTTGCTGCGTTGGCAAATGTGATCACGCCGGAGCTAGCAGATAGTGGCGTAGCCAGGGGCGGATTGGAAGTTAACGGTGTAACAGTGTTGGTTACTGGCTGATCCGTTAGAATCGCATAGGCGGCTCGAACAGATGTCTTGCCCGTCTTAAACGGATCCCAGGCAAAACCAACACGCGGCTCAAAGTTCTTGTTGTTGGTGTGATAGACCTGGTTGAGACCATTCGATCCGACTCTGATAAGTGAGCGTGTTGCTGGATCGAACGCAACAAAGCGATCAAAACGCTCGGTCGGGGTCATGTTCCAGTCATAGCGCAAACCGAGTTCTAGCGTGAGATTTGGCCGGACTTTGAAGTTGTCTTGCACATAGGCACCCAGGGCGCCTTGCGCAATAGCGCTGGATCTGTCACCCAGCGTGATAGCGAACGAGGCAGCGTTACCGGCAATGAAATTGTTCACATTTGCGAATGCGAACTGCCCGATGTCAAGGTTAAAGTTGTTGTTATAAAATCGCCGCCACTCTCCGCCGAATTTGAGAGAGTGATTACCGTGCAAATAATTCACCGTGTCGGAGATTACGTAGGTGGTGTCGGCGCGGCCTTGTGGGAAACCGGCAGGGCCGCCCAGATTGAAGTTGAAGCCGGTGATGCTGATCTGTGGCAACCCGATCGGTTGATTGATTCCGTCATTAATGAAGAAATCTACGGGATTAAGTTGCTTGTTGGGTGTGAAAGTGATGTTGATACGATTGAATCCGAAGCGCGCCTCATTTGTGAGACTTGGTCCAAAGATGTGAGTTTCGTTTAAAGTGAAGATCTGACGGTGTGACTGACGAGTATCTCCCCACCCTGGCATGGTATTGAGCTGCAAGTTTGGCTCGCCGCGAAAATCGCGTTGAAAGACATAGTAGCCATGCAAGCGATCGTTGGAGTTGAAATTATGGCTGACATCGCCGGTGAATTGATCGATGTTTACCGGAGCCGTGCCTGATCCCACAAAGCGCGCCACCGGTGTTCCATTGACGATGTCCACGCTGGTGGCGAGAGGTATTAATGGGAGCAGCTTAAGGACCGTTGGGTTAGTTACTGAGGCCCTTTGTGCATCGGTCAGCACATTGCTGGTAAGTGTGAGTCCCTGTCGCTGACGCAGTCCCTCGTAGCTAAAGAAGAAGAAAGTCCGATTCTTCCCCTTATAACTAAAAATTGGGCCACCCTCGCCGAAATGCGGAAAATTGACGGGCCCGCCAAGGTTGAAGCCAAACTGATTGCGCTTGAACGGCGGTTTCTTCGCGTCAAAGAAGTTACGGGAGTCAAGCGCTTCATTGCGCAGGAATTCAAATAATTCACCATGATACTCATTGGTACCGGAGCGAGTTGCGATGTTTACGATGGCCCCTGAGTTGCGCCCGTATTCCGCGCTGAACGTGGAATTGTCGACCTTGAATTCCTGCACCGTATTGATCGATGGCTGGAAGGTGATCTGGTTCTGCACCATATCGTTAAGGTTTACGCCATTGATCATGAAATTGACCGTGTCTTCACGATTGCCGGCGGTATTGAAAGCAAACGATCCTTGCCCGCGCAGGGGCGCCGTAAGAAATCCATTTTGCGGAGGCGTTACCGAGCCTGGTATTAACAAGCCCAGATCGACAAAGTGTCTGCCATTAAGCGGTATCTCTTGCACCGTTCTTTGATTAATTACTGTTCCCACGGAAGTAGTCGCAGTCTCGATAACTGAAGTATCGGCAGTGACGAGCACTTGCTCCGATACGTCGCCAATGTCCAATTGAAAGTTTTGTACCACCGTTCGGGCAACTTCAATGGGTACGGGATCGACAGTCTTTGTCTTGAATCCTTGTCCCTGCACTTCTACAGCATAGGTGCCAACCGGGAGTGCCGCCAGCTGGTAATTGCCGAAGCTATCTGTCTGCGTCGTCCGTTCAAATGACGTTGCTCTATTGCGAACAACCACTTTTGCACTGGGGACCACGGCACCTTTTGAATCAGTTACCGAGCCCTGCAATGTAGCCGTTGATTGGGCATTGGCTGTAAGACACAACATAAAGAAAAGAGCGATCGAAAGTACAAACAAAACCGCACACTGCCTGAAACGCGTTTTGCGCATCACTACCTCCTTGATTTGAAATTTGAGTACAGAGGGAGCTGCTGGACGACGGCCATGGTTAGCGCCGCTGCACTGTAAGACCTGGGTAGGGAAAATGCCATAAGAGGTTTAGAGACTTCTCTTCCGAATATCATCCATGTTCTCACCCACGAATTCGGGACGTGAGCGGACAGATTTCTAGTTCGATTTCAATAACTGCTAGCAACGGAAATGCCGTGCCTTTGAATATCGAAGTTGCTAATTTCCCGTTGAAAAATGAAGAACCACGCCCAGAGAGATCCAAGAATCTAAAGTTTGCAATCCAAAAGCTCATAGATCCGCGTTTTTATTATTCAACCGGCATGGGGCGTTGACCCCAATTTGAGAGATAGTCTTGAATCTTCTGGTACATTGCATCGAACGATTCAGCACAGAATAAGACCGGCTGAAATCGCGTGGGATCGTATTCCAGCTGCGAAGCTGCATCCAGATCAAGTGGCCACAGTTCTGCTTTATGCATCGCAGCCAATTCCCCGGCGGAAGATAATAAGCCGGTACCATACGCTTTCACCGTGTCAGTTTCGCGCAATACACCGAATTCAATTGTGAACCAATAAACTCGAGACAGCCTGTCCAAGTCTTCGCGCGATGTCGTCCGTTTAACTGCTTGTCCAAACAACCGATTGAGTTCGGCCAAGCGGGGACTGGCGAGTGTCACGCCATGGCCAATAATTTCGTGCGCCACGTCTGGCTCGGGCGTATAGAGGGGAGTTGAATAATGGCGAATGTATTGAGTGCAGAGAAAGACTCCATTGGCCAGACTCTCAAGGAATACGCGGGGCTCGACTAAACCCGCTACAGGCTCAAATCGAAACCCACTAATCGCCTGGATTTTTCGGCTTACGTCACGTAGTTGCGGGATATGTTCCGTATCAAAATCCAGGCGCTGAAGCGCTGAGAGGTACTCTCGGCAGGCATGCTTTTGATGTGCCGGATGCAAGGCTCGCCAAATGGTGCGCCAAACTTCGTGCTCGCTATCGGTATAAGGAGCATTGGGGATTGGTTCGCCGGTATCATAAGCCATTGCTATCTCAGCTATGCGGTTACGCCGGGCGCGATATTCCTGATCACGAAAGCCGGGATGATTAGGGTCTAACTGGATGAGCGAGTTACGGTCAAGGGTGGGTTCTTCCGTACCTGCCACCTTACGCATGTCAACGTGGTCAGCAAGCAACGATTGCTTATTTTGACCTGCCATGAAACCTCCTCACCAACGGGATCCGCCCTTTGCCGACGCCCAAAAAAGTTACCGGCCACTGTTCTCCTTTGGGAAGAACTGGTGGCCGGCTTCTTGAGACTTGACTGAGTATTAGCTCGTTAGCGTCTTCGGCAGTCCTTCGCCCGACCGTTCTTCCAAACAGGTCGGTACCAGTAGTAATACTGGGGGAGACTGTAATGCCCTTGCGAACTCATCAATCGAACTCTTTTCTTTTGCGTAAGAATGGCAGTTGCTTGAAGGAACGTCAAGCCCCTGATAGTAAGCTTAGGCTCAACTCTCTACGCAGCAATTTCCTAAGTTTTTGTTCTTTTGAGCAAGATTTGGGCTGAAAGCGCACTCTCCCTGGGTCTTTATCGAGCCCGTTAGTGGCAGAAACAGGCTTCACCCCGTCAGGGGTCGAATGTTTATAGTTTGGGGCCAAGCAAATACCTCCGGCGCCATTCGAAGGAGCGGAACTCAAGTTGACAAGTACTCATCTAGCAACGTTCCGCTCCTGCGAACTGCGCTGGTTTTTTGTGCTGTCCAAGTCTATAAACATTCCACTGCTCCTCCTACGGAGTGAAGATCATTTGCTCGATTCACCCTGTGTGGCGGTAACAAAGCGAGGGGAAGCCGAGGTCTCACAGCAGGCGGAGCAGCGGGCTTGCAACTTGAGTGAGCCTTTGCCTGGAATCAAACAGTGATAGGCATGTTAAGTGTTATGGCCAAGCCGGCAAGTCTAACTAATTTGGTTGCGGCCTTGGCTGCGCTGCGCCTCCTCAGCGTACTTTGCGTCTCAGCGGTTATTGCTTCTCTAGGGAAATAAACGGCGCTGAGAACGCAAAGACTGCAGTGCAGGAGAAGAGTCCTAATTAGCCGAGCTTCAGTGTTTGTCTTTGGTTAAAAAAATCGGCCCAGGGATCGCCATTCTTTCCCATTAGCTGCGGAACGTTCTTGACCGTAAAATCGGAAATCTTTACGCCATCCTCGATCTGCTGCCAGGTAAGAGGCATCGACACTGTCGCCCTGGCTTTTGCTCGCGCTGTGAAAACTGCCGCGAGACTCTTGCCGCGGGCATTCTGCATCCAGTCAACATAAACCTGATCGCGTTTTCGTTTGGCAATTGTGCGTTCCACGGTAGCAATTTTTGGCGTGCGTTGGGCGACTTCACCGGCCAGGAGCTTCGCAAATTCCGCGACTTTTTCATAATCGTTAGTGGGTTTCAATGGCAGATAGATATGTATGCCCGATGACCCGGACGTCTTGGCGAAGGCCCTTAGGCTTAATTCATCGCATACTTTTTTTACGAAAAGCGCGACTTCCAGGACGTTCTGCCAGGGCGCCTCTTTTGGATCCAGATCCAGGGCAATCCAGTCAGGCTTGTTTAGCTTTTTCACAGTCGAGTGCCATGGATGCTGTTCTATTGTACCCAGATTAACGAAGTGCAAAAGCGAGGCCATACTAGTGTAGACGGCGTAGTCGAGTTCTCGACCCTGCAGATTCTGTAGGCGAATGGTTTTAACGAAGTCGGGTGCGCTTTCGAGGTCCTGCTGAAAAAACATTGGCGCCTTTATACCCCTGGGCCATCGCTGCAGTATTGCTGGTCTTTCTCTTAGAAAAGGCAGCACATACTTGCCAACAGCAATATAGTATGAAAGCAGATTGAACTTTGTGATCTTCTCTTCCGGCCAGTAGATCCGATCTAAATTTGTAACAGGCACGGATTGACCGTCTATATTTAGAGTCAAGCCACCTTTTGGGCGTTTGAGAGCGAGGAATTCTTCCACTGACAACGCTGAGTCGCCTGTCCGGGTACGTTTAACTTGACTCTTTTTCACCCCAATGTCTGTCATATCCACGGTTCCCTTTGCTAAAGATCGTATCAAGTCTTCGCTTAAGCTTTTCCCACTGGATGTCCCGACGTCTCTAAATTCAGATTCTATCAATGGGAGTCCTATTTCGTGCAGGTCTTCAAGCACTGATTCACCACGCGATAGTTTAGAATCTCTATCGGGGACGTTTATTACGATGGTTAAGAACTGAAAAATGGGACCCTGAAATATATGAAAGCCGCCGTTCTGCAAGCAAATGCCCAGATTGAAAGCCACCCGCTAATTATTACCGAAGTTGCCCGTCCGACTGCCGATCCCAATGAACTGCTCGTTCAAGTGAACGTATGCGGAATCTGCCGCACCGACCTGCATGTGGTCGAGGGAGATTTGCCCCTTGGCCGCTGCCCGATTATTCCGGGGCATCAAATTGTCGGTCGAGTCGCAGCCTTGGGAGCACAAGTCTCACAATTCAAACTCGGTGATCGGGTTGGAATTGCCTGGTTACACCGCACTTGCGGTAAATGCCGATATTGTAAAACGGCTCGTGAGAATCTCTGTGAACGCGCAGATTTTACCGGCTGGACCGTCGACGGCGGATACGCAGAATACGTGATGGCGGCAGCAGAATTTGCTTATCGCATTCCCAATAGCTTTGACGATATCCAGGCTGCCCCGCTCCTCTGTGCCGGCATTATTGGTTATCGGTGCTTACGTTTGACTGGAATCAGTGCGCATGCCTGGCCCGGGTCACGAATTGGGATCTATGGTTTTGGCGCCGCCGGACACGTAGTCATCCAGATTGCCCGCTTTCGGGGCGCAGAGGTGTACGTCTGTACGCGTAATCGTGAAAAACATCAGGCCCTGGCGTCGGAGCTGGGAGCACGATGGATTGGTGACGCGACAAGTGAGCCTCCGGTTAAACTCGATGCCGCGATAATTTTCGCTCCTGCAGGAGAATTGATCCCACCGGCGCTAAAGAGTCTTGATAAAGGAGGGGTGCTTGTACTCGGCGGTATACACATGAGTAGCATTCCTGGCTTCGATTATTCGTTGATATATGGCGAGCGCGTCATACGGAGTGTAAGCAATAATACCCGAGAAGACGGCCGAGAATTCCTGGCAGAAGCTGCAAGTGTTCCGGTGCACACACACGTGGAAACGTTCTCGCTGGACCAAGCTAATGAGGCCCTCGTCGCCTTGAAGCACGATGGCATTCGGGGGGCAGGAGTTTTGACTGTGAGTTCCGCGAATCGCTAATAGACTGTCAGTTGGCTGGCTGGAACAGCGCCGGCTGACCGAGTAACGGCGTTGACATGGGGCTAGAATCGATTACCCCTGAGCCTCTGAAGCGGGTTTATGTATGGACGACCTTTGGTTGAACTGAAGCCGTGTTGGCGGGTGCCGCATCCTTGGGAACGTAATAGAGGATTCGATTGCAGTTGTCACACGTAATGACTTCCTCACCTTTGCGGACTTGAGCCATCGCCTGCGGTCGGACGGGCATAAAACAGGCCATGCACGCCCCGTTTCGGGCTTCGGCTACGGCAATTCCATCGCGTATTCGTCCGCTAATGCGGGTGTAAAGCAAGCTCATTGATTTGGGCAAAGAGTTGATCAATCTATCGCGTTCTGAGCGGCTGGCAGCGAGTCTTTCCGCCTGCAAACGCGTCTCTTCGTCGAAACTTTTCAGGCGGGCTTCCCTGTCGGAATTGAGCGAAGTGATCTCCGCGGCTCTCTCTTTAAGTGAGATTTCTGCTTGTTCCAGAATCTCCATTTGTTCAAGAGTCTGGGTTTCTAGAGTCGATATTTGCTTACGCGCCGCATCAGCTTCTCGAATTGCCGCGGTGTACTCGTCCTGCTTCTTAGAGGACATCAGGTTTCGGTCGGCCCGCTCGGCGCGTGCCCGTTGTTCGGAAGCTTCCGCTTCCAGATGCGATCGCATGTGTCTTGCTTCATCTCGTTGATTTTCCAGGGCCCTAATTTCTGAGGCGCGCTGATCGAATTCTGCTTCGATCTCGGCGCGCCTCTGTGGGATCGCTTCCAAATCTGATTGAAGTTTTCTTATGCTTGTGTCCAGGTTTTGTAAAGCGACTAATTTCTGCAATTCCGCTTTCACTCTTTATGCTCTCCTTAAAAGACCGGGGCTTACTTTTGTGGGGATACAGACAATCATCATTCTGATTATCAGGTATTGTAAGGCCTCTGCGCAAGCAGCAAATTTGATTGGGCACAATTGACCTTGTTTATCGCGGAAATTCGGCTTAGGTGTTGAGTAGATGGGATGCGGGACGCGACGAACCGGAGACACGTTCTGTATTAGCCACCGTCTTTCGTGTCACTCTGTTCCCACAGCTTTCGCTGCATTAATGCGACCGGCTGTCAAAACCTTCCCTTTCAGAGACGGAATCTCATCCACCGATTTCAACAGCAGAGAACGGAGCTTGTCTACGGAAAGATCCGGGTGTGCCGCGAGCGCAAGCGCCGCTACGCCAGCGACAACTGGTGTGGCCATCGAAGTTCCCGAGTGTTCCTGGTAGTCATTGCCCAACCAAGTGCTCAGAATATCCTTGCCTGGCGCTGCCAAATGAACACTCTTAGCACCGTAATTTGAAAAGGAGGCTAGCCCATCATTCCGATCGAGCGCAGCGACACTTATGACGTTCCCCACATTGTAGCTTGCGGGATAGTGAGGGCTCCGATCGGTGTCAGTACTCGCGTTGCCGCTGGCTGCAACGAACAGGATGCCTGCATCGTAGGCCTTGCGTATTACATCCTCAAGGGCTCTTGATCTTTGGGTCGAACCCCAACTCGCGTTTATCACACGAACATCGACGCCGTGTTGTTTACGATCGATTGCGTAGTTAATGGCTTCAATAGCTGCTTTGGTTGTACCAAAACCGCCAGCGTTCATGAATTTCAACGGCATAATTTGCACTCTCCAGTTCACCCCGGCTATGCCGATTGAATTTCCACCCTCTGCGCCGATAATTCCCGCGCAGTGTGTCCCATGACCGTTTTCGTCGAACGGGTCACCACTGTTGTTCACGGCGTCGTAGCCATGAACGTCGTCAATAGTGCCCAGATCCCTGTCCCGGTATTCTTCAATGTTTGCGGGCCGAGTCCAAATATTGTGCACCAGATCTTCGTGGTTGTAGTCGACACCACTATCAAGCACGGCGACGACTATGTGGTCGGCGCCGGTAGTGCTGGCCCAGGCACGCATGGCACTGATGTCCGCCCCTTCCTTGCCACCATTGTTTCCTTCATTGGAAAGGGCCCATTGATCCCCGAAGCGAACGTCATCGGGATGCAGGTGCTTAAAGCCGCCCCCTGCATGATCGAGGCTTATTTCGTAGTTCTGTTCTGCGTACTGAACTTCAGGTAGAGCTTTGTACTCAGAAACTACTGAATCAACTCCGGCATCGTCGAGATCGTCTATTGCTTCTAATCCGGGAACTGACTCGACCTCATCCTCAATCTGATCATGAAAGGCTGCGGTAATCTCACGGATTCTTTCTGCGGAAACACCTGGCCGAAATCTGACAAGAACTTCGGCCTCCCTGGAATTGCCCGAATCCGCTGTTGTTATCTCATCACCCTTCCAGACCCCTCGTGTTTTGGACGCGGCCGGCATAAGGCGAATCGAGGAACGCCACTGCTTCTGCCACCTTCTGAGTTGTCCCGCAAAAGCGGCGACGAGGATTAGGACTAACGCCAGGGCGATGTGTGGTAAGAAATTATTGCGGTTCATTTTGTACCTCAAAAACGCAGAACTCCGGCCTTAGCGTCTTGGCCTTGGATGCGGAAGCTTGAAAGGTCACTGCTGATCAACGGAAAAACCAGGTAACATGCAAAACCCGCGCAATCATTAGATGCGTTGATTCGCACCTTTATAATTATAAACCCTTATTTGATTCTTATTCGCTCGATATTCAAAATTCTGGCCTCTGGCATGCAGCCTGATACGCCAACCTGGCGTGATCATTTGGCCACTCATTTCTCCATCTTCGGCGGCTCCAAGAGACATGTCTGGAAATTCAACATCACTAACCGATTCTTCCCGGACTTCGGTCTCGTCGACACCTAAACGATGTGCCAGGTCCTTGCGGGCTTTGGCAACTGCCCCCTCTTTGCTGTTGGCCATAATGGGCCTGCCTCCTTCCGGCGTTTGAAAATTAGAACGAGGCCCTTGCACGCTTTGTTCCAGAAGCTTGAATGAGTTCAATCCAAGCCATATTCTGCTCCTGTCATAGCCCGAGCGTCAAAGCTGCAAGAATAATGAATCAATTGGAGCAAAAGATCATCAAACGAGCCGACGAACTCTATGCGTTACGTGAACGCAGCGAAAACGTCAGTGAAAGTGTCGCAATCCTGGAACAGGGAAAGGCCAATGGAAGTGAATACGAAGTCAAATGGCGGCTGGGACGCGCCTACTTCTTTCTAGGCCAGGTATTTTGTAGGGGCGGCACTCCGTGGCCGCCCTCGGTTTCAACAGAACCGAGTTCAAAGAAACGATTTTCGATCTTAGTCCTGGTGGGGCGGCCACGGAGTGCTGCCCCTACAGATGTTTGCACCAGTACAAAGGCTTCAGGCGACTTTTTCTCTAAAGGCATTCTCGTTTGTGAACAGGCTGTGGCGGAAAACCCCTGTGGCGTTGAGGGGCATTTCTGGCTGGGTGTCAATCTTGCGCTTTGCGCCGAGACAAAGTGGCCATTTGCCGCCGTCCAGTACTGCCTGCGAGCAAAGCGGGCAATGCACCGCGCCATCCGGCTGGACCCCTCATACCATGCTGCAGGACCTTTGCGAGTACTGGCACGACTGGAGCATAGACTTCCCAAATACCTGTGGGGTGGAACCGCGCGCTCTCGGGCCCATTATGAACAGGCCCTCAGTCTCGCCCCCGACAATTCGGTGACCAGAGTTTATTTTGCTGAATTATTAATGGAATTGGGAGAAAAGGATTTAGCCCGTTCGCAGCTGGAACAGATTCTTGCAGGGCCAAACGATCCAGCCTGGAATTTTGAGATTCAGCGAGACAGGCGAACAGCGCAGGACATTCTGAAAAGACTTTGAACCCAATTTAAGAAAGATCTCCAAACAGGTGCTGCAAGAGAGCGGTTACCACAATAGCCGAAGTTTCGGCGCGCAAAACTCGTCCTCCCAGCGTCACTATGCTCCAACCCGCTTTGCGTGCCTCATCGATCTCGCTATCGGTCCATCCGCCTTCTGGGCCAACGAGTGCCACGATCGCCGAGGGATTCTGGCTTGAGTTCTCACCCAATATAGGTAATGAGTGCCCATTGCGCTCAGAAAACATTATTCCGCGCTGATCCGCTGTCGGGTTGTGCCTTTGCACTAACACCTCAAAGATTTCCGGTTGCGCTATTTGGGGAACGAAAGCTCGACCGGATTGCTTCGCTGCTTCGAGTGCAATCCGCTGCCAGCGTCTCACCCTTTTTTCGGCATCTGAAACTTCCCTTAGATATACGTCTGAAAGTGTGGTGACCAGCGGTATTATTTGATAAATGCCTAACTCAGAAGTCTTTTGTACGACCAGATCGAATTTTTCACCTTTGAGAAGGCCAGCGGCGAGCGTCAAGCGCAATGGTGACTCGGGTCGGGCCGGTTCGACCTGCGAAATAACCTTTAGTTTGACAAAGTTGCGCCTGATTTCGTTGATTGCACAAAGGAATTCCTTTCCCTCGCCATCAAAAACGTAAACGTCGTCGTCCGGCGTCAAGCGCAAGACGTCACGCAAGTGGCGCGACTCTTCAGCTTCCAGGATCAGGCTTCCATCATCATGAGAAAAGGCCCCTGGATGCGCATAGAATCTGCGACGGCTCATATGCCAAATTCAACCAAATCTTCTTTTCAAGAGTATATGTGTGGGCCGAAGAGGCTTCCCGTCAGACCACAATGCAGGCCCAATCGGCCGCCGTGGCGATCTCGGAAACATCAGGAATTCCTGATTGTTGCAGTCTCTCCACAATCCTCTCAATTTGAGAATGCAGAAGCCCCGATAGAATCAACCGGTGGCGCCTTGCCTTTAACAGTTTTGGCAGTATTGCTTCTATCGAATCGGCGGTGAGATTGGCACAGACACAATCTGCTGGTAGTTGCGTATCACCAATTGTTCCCAAGCGAAAAACGATCTGATTCGAAACACCGTTCAATTCCGTATTTTCGCGAGCTATTTCGATTGCTTCAGCATCCGTGTCAAAGGCCTCCACCTGCGCCTGCGGAACGAGTTTCGCTGCTGCGATTGCAAGAATTCCGGTGCCGGTACCCACATCAAGAAAACTACCACCGGTGAAATACTTCTCAATTGCAATCAGGCACAGCTGTGTTGTTTCATGAGTCCCAGTTCCAAAGGCCCGCCCCGGCTCAATCCGAATCACGAGGCGATTTTCGTTCAAAGCAGTGGTCCATGGTGGGGCTATAACGAAATGCTTACCAACACTCACCGGTTGCCAGCTCTTCTTCCATTCGCCAAGCCAGTCTTGATCTTCGATCTCACGAAATTCGACCTCACGCACCGCAGCGGATGGCAGATCATAAATGGCCAGGGCGGTGGCCAATTCCGCTCTTACGCGTTCGCGATCCGGAACTTCAGCAAAATACGCAGTAATCACGAGGTTGTCCTGCAGAGTCTTGACTTCTGTTCCCATTGCCTCGGCTTCCATCAACGCATATTCAACTGCCTCTTCTGCGGATTGATCCACTGTGGCATCGAGAACAAACCATCTTTTCCGAAGAATCTGTGAGGGTGTCGAGTTCATCCACGCTTCGCTCCGATAAGTATTGGCAACAAGAGAAAAAATCGTTACGGCGGCCGCGACACCCTAAGAACTTATGCCCATCTCGTCGAGGAGATGTTGCTTGTTTCGCCACTCCATCTCGACCTTTACAAAAAGCTCAAGGTGGCAACGATGACCCAAAAGTAGTTCGATCTCTTCTCTTGCACGCGTGCCAATCTGCTTCAGGCGCGTGGCTCCTTTGCCAATTATGATCTTCTTTTGCGAGGGTCTTTCCACCAAAATTGCGCAGTGTATTTGCGTGAAGTCATCGCGCACTTCGTCCCATTTTTCGGTAATCACCGCAGTCACGTAGGGAATTTCATCGCCGGTTGTCTGCAGGATTTTCTCCCTGACAATCTCAGCGACAAGGCTGCGCAGGGATTGGTCCGTCAATTCGTCTTCCGGAAACAGCGGTTCCCCGGCAGGCAGATGTTCGAGGAGACTGTTAAGCAGTACGTCGATCATACTGCCTCGCAGCGCCGATATGGGAATCACCTCGCGCCAGTCATATTCTTTTCGATACCAATCGATCAGTGGCAGTAATGACGATTTATCCAACAGCTTGTCGATCTTATTGAGTAAGAGGAATGCCGTTTTGTGCGATTGCCGGATCAGCTCCAGGACAAAACGATCGCCGCTGCCAGTGGAAACAGAGACATCCCGAATTAAACACACGAGATCGACTCCCAACAGCGCCTCCTGGACCACTGACATCATCCGTCGATTCATCTCGAACCCCGGTTTGTGCACACCGGGAGTGTCCACCAGGACCATTTGGCCCTCAGGTCTTGTAATCACACCCTGTATTCTGAATCTTGTTGTTTGCGGTTTATTCGAAACGGCGGCTATTTTTTGGCCCACTAAATAGTTTATCAGGGTTGACTTGCCGGCGTTGGGACGCCCAACCAGAGCCACATACCCGCTGTGATAGCTCGAACTCTGAGTTGCTGTTTTCACTGAACTTTCATTTCCCAAGACACTTATCTTTCGCGCCATTCCTGACCGCGCCGATTAAGCTCATCAAGTGAACGTTGCAGCTCTTCTCGCCTGGTTAGCAGGGCTTCATCGTTCGCATCTGGTTCTACCCAAATCGGAGGAGAAATGAGAACGCAAGCACGCGTGAACGGCCAGGGAATCTGAAAATGGTCCCAACTGTTTATGCGGAAGCATTTCGCCGCAGTGATGGTGAACGGAACGATCGGATATCCGCTTTTTTTGGCCAGCAATACTGCTCCCATCTTGGCAACATAACGGGGACCCTTTGGCCCATCGATAGTAAAAGCGGTCGGGCATCCGGCACGCATCAATCGAACCATTTCAACAAGCGCACCAGTACCGCCACGGGTACTTGATCCACGGGCCGCCCCATAGCCGAATCTCTGGATAAATCGCGCTATGTATTCACCGTCGAAGCTCTGCGAAGTCATGACTACAATCCTTCGCTTTTGCCAGAAATAGGTTGCCAGAAAGACCCGATTGTGCCAGAAAGCATAAATGGGAATTCCTCCATCTCGCACTGCGGCCTGCCAGTTTTCCCAGCCTTCGACCTCAAATCTCACCGTGCGGCCAATGAGCTTGATCAGAACAAAAAAAGCCAGATCGGCGAACTGGATTAATAGACGCCTTTTGGACGAATAGTCTGACAGGTCGGCGAATGCGTAGGCACGTCCTACGCTTTTTTGCCCCGGACGAGACGCTTTGAATTGCTGTTGGGCCGAAGCTTCCATAGGCTTTCTACACAAAACGGAGTATAGCTGAGGATTTGGACATTTCAAGCTGAGTAAATTTGCTGGTCAGGAAGGGGGCAGTCGTTAGTTTCAAGGTTCGGTAAATTCAAGGCGCCCCCGCTCAGTCTCCGAGGGCTTCATCGTCGAATCAATCAGTCAATGTAATTTACGGCTGAGGCTTGAGTGACAGGGATAAGCACTGGCATTCAAGGTTGAGCGGGGGGCGCCTTGAATTTACCGAACCTTGAAACTAATGACTGCCCCTTTCCCGACCTGCAAATTTACTCAGCTTGAATTGTCCCGTCGCAACTGCCGATTCCTCAGGATTTCTGCACAGTCTCTACCGCGGTGTGGTATTGACTTGTTGCCCTCGTCAAACCGGATTTTTACAGCCCTCTAGGGCAAAAAAGTATCGCAGGCCGATCGCGGTAAGGCAGCGCCTGGTTCGTTCCTCTCGTCACCCGAGGTCCGCTTCTGATATATTTTGAACGCGGCGGCACGTGATGTCGTACAGTGCCTTAGGAAGCGCCGCTCGTGCGCTCTCGTCTCTCCTCGGCCAAAACTAGATTGGAGCTAAATGCAGAAACGTAGGATTCTCATCGTCGATAACAACGATGAACTGCGTAACATACTCGGTCAGGTTCTTGGCGCCCTGGGCCATGAAGTCGTGGTAATTGGAGACCGTAATACTGCCTTAGTTCGAAATGATCTGGAACAGTTTGATCTGATTATCAGTGACCTTGCTGAAGATTCAGACAGCAACGGGAAACCGATTGGTGAACTGCAACGGAAACATCTGCTGACTCCCATTGCGCTGCCGGTGGCGCAACGAGATATCGTTAAGGCCTTTAAGATGGGTGCGGCAAATTATTTGCGGCTGCCCTACAACAAAGATGAATTGAAAGAGATTGTGGAACAGACGCTCTCTCACAAATTGTGCTGTGTTGACGAACCTTCGTTGCTGCCTTTTGTTCATGAAAAGATAGAGTTTGAGCTTCCCAGCGATCTGGCCTTAATGAACGGCGTGCTGCAGTATCTGCTGGAACGTGTATCCCGGATTGGCGTCATTAAACCGGAGCATTCCAACCTCTTCATTGCTCTCGACGAAGCATTCGTCAACGCTGTCAAACACGGTAATAAGAACGATCCCACCAAGCTGGTGCGAATTACAGCCGAACTGTCTTCTCACGAAGCATGCTTCACGGTGGAAGACGAAGGAGAGGGTTTTAATGTACAGAGCATTCCTGACCCTCGCGATCCCGCCAACCTTTTCAAGAGCTCAGGCCGCGGCGTGTTGCTGATCTATAACATCATGGATGAAGTTGAGTACAATGCCCAGGGTAACCGCGTGAAGATGGTCAAACGACCGGACGTTTCGGTCGAAACTCAACTTGTTGAACCAAGCACACCTGACGACAAGCACGTCCGCAAGGGCTGACACTTTAAAGAGAGATCGCCATTCCCCGGGGGCAAACTCTCTCTCGCCTCACTGTTTCTGGGCCGCCTGGTCCTGGTGGCTCCCTCCTGCGCTCATTTCACTCGTGCTGGTTTTGTGTTTTGTCGATCCATTTATCGGTGATTGGGATGGACTTGATTACACCATGCTGTCACTGGCCGGCTATCCCTCTTCCATGGCCCTCGGTCGCAATCTATTCATCTTTGGAAATCACGCCCTTTATGAACTCGCTCATTTTTTATTCAACGTTCAGCCGCAAAATGCATACCTGATCTTCAAGTACGCGGTTGTTGCGCAGGCCCCCCTGGCTGTCGTTGCCTGTTGGCTGCTGGCCCGCCAGCTTACCGGATCGCCATATTCCGCAACACTTGCAGCTTTATTTATCTCCTGCTCACCTGTTTTTGTTCTTTATGGGGGACAGGTAATGACCGATGTCCCTTCTGTCCTCCTATTGATAGTCGCACTGCTTATACATCTCCGCGGAATTCGGCATCAGCGAGTCTGGTTAATCATGGTGGCGGCGGCCCTGCTTGGTCTCGGTGTTAACCTTCGTGAGACGATCGGTTTCTTTTCACCGTGGCTGTTAATAGCGCCTTTTTTGTGCGGCTGGAAAATGGGTAAGCGTGAAGTCTCGTACGTGTTGCTGTCATTCGTTGTGTTTCTTCTTTTTGCTCTGGGCTGGTTTAGTTATTGGTTTTTTACAGACGAGCACTACCGTTGGATCTGGTTTGGATGGCGTCAGTCGATGTTGGAGGAATCTGCGCGCCATCCGGTAGCTCTTCGCAATCTTGGTCCTTACCTGATGTACTTTTTTGTCACTGCTCCCTTTGTGTTTCTCGCTCTTCCGTTTGCTGCGCTCAGTGAATGGAAGCAAAGGAACCTATCACCTCTGCTGTTATTGGGGTTGCTGGGTTTGTTTGCGAATGTTCTACTCTGCTTCAATTACAGTACTGCGGTTAACTGGCGTTATTTTTTAACTGGTCTACCGGCGCTGGCCCCTCTTTCAGCCGACTACCTGGTGCGTATGTTGACGCGAATCTTTGGCAACGCGAGACTGGCTTTTGCCTCTTGTGTGGTGGCAGTGGCGGGCTTCGCAGTATTGTTTGGACTTGCTATTAGGCCAGTGAGCAAGGAGTTTATTCAACGCCGGGCTATGAGCAAAAACTATCGCGAGCAACTCTTGAAGTTGCCCCGTGATGCGGTGATGATTTCGGGTTCGCAAACCATAGCAGTAAGTTATTGGAAAAGCATCGGGGCCGGCGAATGGGCGACGATCGGGACCGGCGGTGGCTGGCCAGGGAATCAATTCCGGCCACTAATCGAGAACTATCTGAAGGAGGGTCGGCGAGTTTTTATTGATTCGGATCCGCGCTGGTGGCTGCCCTGCGGCTGGCAACGTGACGAGATTCCAGAGGTCGTCTCACTCGAATATCATTTCCGCTTTCGTCGGGCCACCGAAACAATTTATGAGGTTAGACCACCCGGTGATGGTACGGCCCATGATTCTCCCGACCTCAAGCGTTTGCTACCGGAAAACAGGCCTGAAGATACGAAGAAGTGTCCTCCGGGCAGAGGATGATCAGTTTAAATGCCGGTTCACCACAATGCCCTATGAATTGTTCTTAGCCATGCGTTACCTGAGTTTGCGGCATAAACGATCGCTCACTCAGATAACTGCTTTTGTTGCGGTTGTCGGAATTGCAATAGGTGTAGCCGCTTTGATAGTCGCGCTCGCCCTCGCCAATGGGTTTCGCGATGAAATGCGGGACAAGATTTTGCGCGGAACGGCACACGTTACGGTAATGCGTAGTGATGGCCAACCGATGAACGACTATCAGGAGCTGGCGCTGCGAATAAAGAAAATTGCAGGCGTCTTAGACGCGGCGGGAACCACTTACGATGGCGCCATAATTGTTGGATCAAAGGGATCGGCTTATGCCGTTCTCCGGGGCATTGACAGCGACTCAAATCAGGCAGAACTCGGTCGTTCATTAATTTCAGGAGAAGTCAAAACGATGTTCGCGTCGGACGCTGCAGCAAGCGGGCCGACAAGAGTCGTTATCGGAGCAGAATTGGCGACCCGTTGCGGACTTGAATTAGGTGACCGCGGCGATATTATTCCTGCCGGAAAGGAGACGCTCACAGGGGCTGCGGTAATTAAGCGTGCTGTAAGAGTCGTGGGAATCTTCAGATCGGGTTTGTTCGAATACGATTCCACCTGGATCTACCTCCCACTCGAGCGGGCCGCCGAGTTTGCTGGTGCCACACATGCTGCTGCAGTGATTAGTGTGCAGGTGAATGATATCTACACCGTGAAGCAAGTTTCCGATAGCCTGCGGACAACTCTTGGAAACTCCTACACGGTCTTAGATTGGCAAGAAGCAAATCGGCCGCTTTTTACGGCTCTCAGTCTGGAACGACGAATGAGTCTCTTCATAATCGCCTTGATTATCTTCATTGCTGCTCTAAACATCACCACCACACTAATCCTGGTTGTGGTCGATCGAAGTAGAGATATTGCGATTGTCAGTGCGATGGGTGCTACGAGCCGAAGCATAATGATGATATTCGTGATCGAAGGAGCTGTCATTAGCGCTTCAGGTATAGTTGTCGGAGTGATTATCGGGTTCCTGGCTTGCTTGATTGGGAACCGGTACAGGTTCGTCAGTTTGCCGGGCGATGTCTATTCCATCAGTTATGTGCCGTTCAATATGGAAGTTCGCGATGTGCTAATTGCGGCGGTTGTCGCTTTTGCCCTCAGTCTCGTGGCCACCATCTATCCTGCTCGTGCCGCTGCCAGAGTGCCGCCAGTGGAGATGTTGCGCGATGCTCTCTGACATTCAGTCCAGCAGCGAAGGCTACCCGGACGCCCAGTTGCGAGGGGCGTTGGAGGTTGCCCACTCCGGGCTTAGAATTTCGGATTTGCGAAAGACGTTCAAATCGCCCGAGGGCGACCAAATCGAGTTATTACGAGGACTTTCGTTTTCTGTAGCACCGGGCGAGACGGTCGCTATCATGGGGGCTTCGGGAGCTGGCAAGTCAACCTTACTACAGTTGATTGGCGGACTCGAGAAGGCTGATCATGGCAATATTTGGATGGACAAATTTTGTCTCGAGCGGGCGAATGATTCGGTCCAGGCGAGCTACCGGAACGAGCAGCTCGGCTTTATTTTCCAATTCCATCACCTTTTGACCGACTTGACTGCGGCGGAAAATGTGGCTTTGCCGCTGCTAATTGCTCGTTATAACCGGAGCGCGGCCATGAAGAGAGCGCTCGCGATTTTGGAAAAGGTCAATCTAACGGCGCGGGCCACGCATCCGGTAGGGCGATTATCGGGTGGCGAACAACAGAGAGTGGCGGTGTGTCGGGCTCTGATCAACCGGCCTTCATTAGTTCTCGCTGACGAGCCTACAGGCAATCTGGATGCGCTAATCAGTGAAGAAATCGGCAGATTCCTGGTCTCTTATATGCATGAAAACTTTGTTGTTGGTGTCCTGGCAACCCACAATCACAGCCTGGCGAGACTCTGTGACCGCATTTTGCTGCTGCGGGATGGCAGATTATCTGAATCTTCGCCTGAGGATCTGAAATAAGCGGCGGTTTGACCGTTTTATTAAGAAGAAATCGATGAACGGCTTTTGGGCCTTTCAGTCATAGGTTATAATGCGCTCATTGCCGGATGAGTCTCCCTCGGCGCCGGCAAGGCAATCACAAACGGCTCTAACAACGGAAAGACGAATGTTTGAACGCTACACTGAAAAGGCGCGCCGGGTAATCTTCTTCGCGCGCTATGAAGCTTCCCAGTTTGGGGCTCCCGCTATTGAACCCGAACACCTGCTGCTGGGCCTGATGCGCGAAGACAAAACACTTACGGGCCGGTTTTTTCCGCGCGCGCAAGTCTCGATTGAATCGATACGTAAAGAGATTGAAGGACGGACGCTGCTGCGGGAAAAAATTTCCACATCGGTCGAGCTGCCGCTCGCTCCCGAGACCAAGCGAGTATTGGCTTACGCTCACGAAGAGAGTGATCGGCTGCAGCACCGACATATTGGCACCGAACATCTGTTGCTTGGGTTACTCAGAGAAGAACGGTCAATGGCCGCTGAGATTCTTTACGAGCGTGGCCTGAGATTGAATGCGGTACGCGATGAAATCGCCCGTCAGTCAGGCGCAGATGCTCGCGGTTCGCAAAAGAAAGATACGCCTCACCTGGTAGAGTTTTCCCGTGATCTTACCGAAGATGCGGCCAACGATAAGCTCGATCCCTTAATTGGACGTGAGGCCGAAATCGAGCGCGTAGTGCAGATATTGTGCCGGCGAACCAAAAACAATCCAGTTCTCATCGGTGAGCCGGGGGTGGGCAAAACCGCAATCGTTGAGGGGCTGGCCCAAAGGATCGTTCGCGGCGATGTTCCTTCGTTCCTGGAACACAAAAGAATTCTCTCTCTGGATCTTTCGCTCATCGTCGCTGGTACAAAGTACCGCGGTCAGTTTGAAGAGCGGCTTAAACAGATCATGCGAGAGTTGATTGAGAACCCGCAGTACATAGTGTTCATTGACGAATTGCACACGCTCGTTGGCGCTGGGTCTGCCGAAGGCTCGCTCGATGCCGCAAATATTTTGAAGCCAGCGTTATCCCGGGGAGAAATTCAGTGCATCGGCGCAACGACGCCGGCTGAATTCCGTAAGTCCATAGAAAAAGATCGCTCACTTGAACGACGTTTTCAGGCAGTGAAAGTGCCGCCTCCTTCAGAAGAAGAGGCGGTCGAGATATTGGCGGGCGTGCGGGAACGTTACGAAAGTTTTCACCAGGTCCGCTACACCGATGAGGCTCTCGAATCAGCTGTGTACCAGTCTCACCGCTACATTCCGGATCGTTTCTTGCCCGACAAGGCCATAGATGTGATCGACGAAGCGGGTGCTCGAGTGAAGCTTCGTGTGCGTCGGGAGCAGGGTAATCTGGTTGACTGGAGCCAACTCAACGAGTGGCCGCGCTCTTACGATGAGCCTTCCGTGATTCGAGATACTGCCGAGGACGCTCTGGTGTCTGCCGAAGTGACTCGTGATGACATTGAAGAAGTGATCGCTCGTTGGACCGGTATTCCGGTCACGTCCCTAAAAGAGGAAGAGACGCACAAGCTCTTGCGGATTGAACTTGAGCTGCATGAGCGCGTTGTTTCCCAACGACCAGCGATCTCGGCTCTCGCTCGTGCTATACGAAGATCACGAGCCGGATTAAAAAATCCCTTGCGTCCTGTGGGTTCGTTCCTATTCCTTGGTCCCACTGGAGTTGGCAAGACAGAGGTGGCCCGTTCATTGGCCCAGGTACTCTTCAGCAGTGAACGTTCGATGATTCGTTTTGATATGTCGGAGTTTATGGAGAAGCACTCGGTCTCGAAATTGATCGGATCGCCTCCAGGATATGTCGGCCATGAAGAAGGCGGACAGTTGACGGAGCGAATAAAGAGATCACCTTATTCAGTTCTATTGTTTGACGAAATCGAAAAAGCCCATCCAGACATCTTCAATGTTTTGTTGCAAGTCTTTGAAGATGGGATCCTGACTGACGCGCTTGGCAATGCCGTCGATTTCAAGAACGCAATCATCATTATGACATCGAATATAGGCGCTCGATTCATCCAAAAGAAGGCCACCTTAGGATTTCAAGGTACTGCAGACGCCTCAAGAGAGAAAATGGAAGAGATGGTGATGTCGGCGGTGCGGCAAACCTTCAATCCCGAGTTTATCAATCGTCTCGACGAAATCATCATCTTTGATCAACTTTCGGATATTGAACTGTTGGAAGTCATTCAGCTGCAGGTCGAGCAGATTAACCGCACTATGTGTAGGCACGGTTTGGAAGTCAGGTTGACCACCGATGCCAAACGCTGGATAGTTGACAGAACTTGCTCCGACCGCTCATACGGCGCGCGACCGCTTCGCCGAGCGCTGCAGAAATACGTCGAAGATCCCCTTTCCGAGGCTTTGATCCAGGGCCAGCTTGGTGAGGCTTCGCTGCTTGAAGTGTTTGTCGATGGCGATGAACTCAACTATAGACCGGTTGAAGTTGAGGCCCCTGACGACGTACTGCTAATTCACTGAAAAACCTTAAGGGTAAAAGGGGAACAGGGTAAAAGGGGCATGGTTGACCTCTTACCTCTTCCCCTTTTTCCCTGTTCCCCTTTTTCCCCTTTTACCCTTCCCCTTTACGGCTTTGGACTTTATCCTTATTTTCCCTATATAATGCGCGACTTTGCGGGACAATCATTGGCAACGACACCCTATCCTGACGGAATCAAAGTTTCCCCGGTACCAATACGGGTGCGTCGCAGACCGTTTAACGTGTTTGGTCTTTATTTCTCGAAAAAATAGTTAATCATCGACGTAAGCTCCCCGAAGTCTCAAAGGTCCGATTAAGAACCACGAGGGAATTGGCGCCTATGCATTCATATCGCGGGTTTTTGCTCACCATTCTGAGCGGAATCGTTCTGGTAGCTGCCGTAGTATCCTTGCCAAAATGCGCCAAAGCACAGCAAAATCAAAAGCTGGTTGAGTCCGTATACATTCAAGGCAATCGTCGCCTCAGAAAAGACGACGTACTTTATTACGTCCAAACCCGTCCTGGTGATCCCTTCAACGAACAACAAGTCCAGAGAGATCTACAAACGATCATAAATTTAGGGTTCTTCGAAAAGACCAGTGCGCGGGTCCTCACCGAGGAGGGAGCGCGCGGTGGTGTCAACGTGATTTTTGAAGTCAAGGAACTTCCGATAATCCGGGATTTACAGTTCCAAGGACTAAAGAGCGTGCCAGAATCTGACGTGCTCAAGACCTTTCGCGAGCGGCGCGTGGGTGTCTCTAAAGAAAGCATCTACGACCCCGTTAAAGTTGGCAACGCGACCCGTGTTCTTAAGGAACTCTTGGCTGCCCATGGTCATCCCAACGCTACGATCGAGAAAAAGTTAGATGAGGTTTCGGCGACGTCGACCGCACTTACCTTTGTTATTCACGAAGGCGATCGGGTGCGCGTGGTGGAGATTCAGTTTGAAGGCAACACTGTTTTTAGTGACGGTAAACTGCGCAGCCAGATGAAATATGTTAGAGAGGCGGGGTTGATCACGCGCTTTCGCGGTCAAGACATATTGGATCGCGAAAAGCTCGACTTCGATCTTCATAAAGTTGATAACTACATGAAGTCGAAAGGCTATCTTCAGGCCCGGCACGGTGAGCCCCGGGTCGAGGGCGTGGGGCCACGCCGGACCGGCTTCCCGATTCTGCCGTTACCTTTTCTTTCATCGGTTGATGAGGGGCTCCGCGTGACCGTGCCAATAATAGAGGGGAAAATCTACAGAATCGGTGAGATGAAAATAGAGGGTAACTCGATCTTTTCTGAAACCCAGATTCGAGCAATTATTGGACTTAACAAAGGCGACATAGCCAATGGCGAAAAAATTGGTAAAGCACTGTTCGAGAATTTAAAGAAATATTACGGTGGTCAGGGATTTATCGAGTATACGGCCGAACCCACTCCGACCTTTAAAGACTCACCGAACCCCAATGAGGGTATTGTAGATTTCACCATCAACATCGAAGAAGGCAAACAGTTTTCACTGCGGCGGCTGGAGTTTACCGGCAACACATTTACTCGAGATAACGTTTTGCGTCGCGAAGTATTGTTGAATGAAGGTGACATCTACAATCAAAACGCCTGGGAATATTCGGTGATTAAGCTAAACCAACTGGGTTATTTCAATCCGATTGATAAGGAGAAAGACGCGGATTTCCGTACCAACGAAGAAGAAGCGCAGGTTGATATCAATCTGAAAGTCTCTGAAAAAGGCAGACAACAAATCTCTTTCAACGGGGGCTTGTCGGGAATCGGCGGCAGCTTCTTTGGTCTGGAGTATTCGACAAATAATCTACTTGGTCGTGGCGAAATACTATCTCTAAACCTTTCCGCGGGGAATCGACAGCGATATTTTCAGTTTTCATTCACCGAGCCGTACATCAAAAATAGACCAATCACGGCCGGCTTTTCGCTGTTCACTTTCAGCCAAAAGTTTTTTGGTGAAGGCACTTTCCTTTCCCAGAACCAGGCCGCGCAACAAGGGCTCTCGGGTTCAACATTGGATTTTTTCAACGTGAACGAGGAGAACCTATTTACCAGAGACTCTTACGGTGGCTCCCTCTTCGTCAGTGCTCCGCTTTCCGAGTTCTATCGAAAGCGTCGTTTTACTCAGTTTTCGCGTATCGGTGCCTCCTATCAGTTCTCAACGTCTACTGTTAAGGATCCCAAGGTTAACCAGGATCCCAATAATCCCACTCAGTTCATTCCGGTGATCTATAGTCAACCGAACATCATAACGAGCCAGGCTACTCTCACATTTACCTATGACACACGGAATGCCAGCATAGATCCAACCAGCGGTCGTGAGTTTTCGCTTGCTGCAGCAGTCGCAGGTCTGGGGGGAGACGTTCGCACCTATCAGCCCACGCTTTCCTATACACAATTCTTTCCCATGCGCAGGAAGAAATCGGAGCGGCCAGAGGTATTCGGTTTCCGCATCATCGCGGGCACCGTGGGGAGCTTCGCGACCTCGGCTAAGGTGAGAAACTCTAATTCGCTGGCTTTTGTTGATGGCGTACCGATCTTTCAAAGGTTCTTTCTGGGTGATGAATTCACCGTGCGGGGATATAACACCAGATCAATCAGCCCCGTAAGTCCGCTTGATATTTTCGTTACCTCTCGCAATGTCGTGATTGCGTCGAATGCCACGGGAACGCCCGTCGCGATTCCCGGTGTTCCAGCGTCTCTGGCTAACGTTGGAGTTTTTACTGGACCAACTGGGAATAATATTGCTCAGTTACCGCGTTCCTTTACGTCCGTTGGCGCTGACACGCAGATCCTTGGCAATTTCGAATACCGCATCCCCGTCATTAGCGATACGGTTAGCCTCGCCGCGTTCGCGGATATTGGTTCTGCGTTCAATCTGCGCAGCAAAAACGATCAAGTCTTCTCGAGCAATTTTCTGGATGACCAGCCGTTCTTACAAACGGTAGGTTTTATTTCGTGCCCTCGGAATCTGGCGCAGGGCGGCGTTGCCACCGTGAGTCTTTCGACTTTGGCGGCGTGTAACGCCAACACGCAGTTGGCTCTAATTGGCGGCGCCGGATTGGTTATGCGTGACAATCGCCTGGTGACTACGCAGGAGTTGGATAACGCCCGTAATTTGGGGCCATTCGATCCGGTAACTGGTTTACCTTTCGGTTTTCAGGAGGTTTTCCTGCGCGGTCAGGCGCAAACGAACACCGCCGTCCGTTTGTCGCAGAGTCTGTTCGCCAAGATAGGTGATTATCGTTCCAGCATGGGGATGGAGGTGCGAGTCCAGGTACCCATCATCAACGTGCCTTTTCGGCTGATCTTTGCGTATAATCCCAACGCAAGGCAAGACCAGATTATTGATGGCTTCCCATTCTTCTTTAATGAGAAAAAGAAAGTCATACGTTTTAGCGTGGGGCGGACCTTTTGATCATTGCAAGCCAACCATACTGGTGGTTTGAACAACTAAGCCAGTTGCCCAGCCGCCGTTCACTTTGAGGAGTATTACAAGAAAGCTATGAAGATATATCGTTTGTTAGTCACTCTGACGTTTATCGGGGGTCTCTGTGTTTGCCCAACTTTCGCGCAACAGAAGCCAGCCGCTGCGGCGCCACAGAAGCCGGCCGCTACGGCGCCACAGAAGCCAGCCGCCCAGACCGCTCCCTCTGGCACGGCATCAGCGTCTGCCACTGTGCCCGAGAGCAAAATTGCTCTTATCAATTCAGAGCTTTGGGCTGACGAGAAGACGGGAATTGTTCGTTTGGTCGCCGCTATGAAGCGAGTCGATGGCGAATTTCAGCCACGGCGAACCGAACTTCAGGGGTTGCAGCAGAAAATAACGCAACTCAACGACGACATACAGAAGACCACACCCGTTGCCGATCCCAAGACTCTGCAGCAGAAGACCGACTCATTGGAGTCGATGAAGAAGGAGGCTCAGCGGAAGCAGGAAGATGCTCAAGCGGCTTATCAAAAGCGGATGCAGGAACAGCTTGCCCCAATTTACGATGACATCGGCAAGGCGCTTGATGCGTTTGGCAAATCGCGTGGCATTACCATGATGTTGGACATTTCGAAGATTGGACCAGCGATTCTCATGGCTTCCGACGCAACAGATGTTACGCGCGCCTTCATTGCTGATTTCAATAGCAAATTTCCGGCAACTGCATCTGTGACAGCCCCCTAACAGTTCTTCTCTGTAAGTGACTTTTTCAGACGCGGAGACGCGGTATTGTTCTGCGTCCCGCGTCTCTTTATTTGTCACATGGAAACTGTTCTTGATGCCCTGGCGATTCAGAAACTTCTGCCGCATCGTTATCCCTTTCTGCTTGTCGACCGCATAATCGAGCTGGTGCCAAACCAAAGAATTGTCGGCATCAAACAGGTCAGCATCAACGAGCATTTCTTTCAAGGACACTTTCCCGGAGCGCCAGTAATGCCTGGTGTGCTCGTGGTCGAAGCGCTGGCCCAAGTGGGAGCCGTGCTTGCTTTGCGAGAGATTGAAAATCGCGATCAGAAGCTGGTGCTATTTACAGGCATCAAGGAAGCTCGCTTTCGACGGCCGGTCGTTCCAGGCGACACTCTCATATTGGAAGTAACGGCCATGCGAATAGGCTCGCGCGTCCAGCGGATGCGCGGTGAGGCCAGGGTCGACGGACAATTGGCCGCTGACGCGGAAATCATGAGTGTTGTTGCTGATCGTGGCTCAGCAGTATAACGATTCATGGCCATAGCCACTCACCCGACGAAGATTCATCCTACCGCTGTCGTTAGCCCCAAGGCACGCATCGCCAGCGACTGCTTCATTGGTCCATACTCGATCATTGGTGATGACGTCGAGCTGGAAAGCGGAGTGCGGTTAGATTCACACTGTGTAATCGATGGTCATACAGTAATTGGTCAAGACACGCGCATCTTTCCCTTTGTCTCCATAGGCCTAGAGTCACAGGATCTTAAATACAAAGGTGAAGCTTCCCAGACGCGCATCGGGAGACGTAATCGAATTCGGGAGTTCGTTACAATTCATCGCGGCACAGCGGGTGGCGGCATGCTTACCCAAACCGGCGATGATTGCTTGATAATGGCCCAGGCCCACATTGCGCACGATTGCCTGCTTGGCGATGGCGTAATAATGGCTAACGCCGCGACACTTGCCGGTCATGTAGTCATCGAAAACCGCGCAAACATTGGCGCTTACTCAGGCGTCCATCAGTTTTGCAGAATTGGTAAGGAAGCCTACGTTGGCGGCTACTCCGTAGTTGTTAAAGATGCTTTACCTTTTGCTTTGACGGTGGGGAACCACGCCCGATGCTATGGTCTCAACGTCACCGGTATGAAACGCCGGGGGTATTCGGCAGAATTAATCAAGGCTCTTCATCACGCATTTCACCTGCTGTTATCTGCAAAACTCAATACGACCCAGGCTGTCGAGCGAATGAAACAGGAACTCCACGGTATTACAGAAGTGGACGAACTGATGCGATTTATTGAGAGTTCGAAGCGCGGAGTTACGAAGTAAGGTACTTGTACTTAGTGGTCCGGTCTCGCGGGGCTCTGACATCTGGTGGTGACATTGAGTTGTGTTGCTCGATGTGGAATGCTCTGGTGGTGTCTCATTAACACCTCGCTTCAGCGAGGTGACTTAAGACCCACCCAAAAATCAACATAGCCGTTTTAACGGCTTCTGCAGTCGAAACGGTTGAAACAGTTGCCTGGAATCCATTTCACGAGCGCCAAAGGCGCGAAATGCGAAAGCCTGGGCCAGCGGCCCAGGTGACTACAGGGTCAAGTTTCTTAGCGCTGAAGGCGCGCCATGAAAGTTTTAGCCAGCGTAATCACTGTTGCTTTCGGTCCCAGGTTTTCATTTCGCGCTTTCAGCGCTCTGCAAAAATTCAAGGGACACTCACCTGGGCCGCTGGCCCAGGCTTTCACCGTTTTCAGACACTGAAACAATCCTGTAACAACCTGACAGTCGCAATAGATTTATGCGTTACGGATTGATCGCAGGCAATGGCAGATTCCCCCTTATGGTACTGGAAGGCGCCAGGCGTGCGGGAGTTTCTCTGGCAGTCGCGGCCATCCGTGAGGAAACCGATGAGGAGATTGAACATCTCGCGGACCGTGTGATTTGGGTGGGCATCGGCCAACTCGGGAAAATGATTGCGTTCTTTAAGACTGAAGGTGTAGAGCGCGCAATAATGGCAGGACAGGTGCGGCACGTGCAAATCTTCAGTCGCGCGGTGCCTGATGTTCGCATGTTGAAGATGCTGCTAAAGCTGCCGCGTCGCAACACCGATTCTCTGATTGGGGCAGTTGCAGAGGAGCTTAAGAACGAAGGTATCGAATTGATTGACTCCACACATTTTCTTGCGGATTACCTGCCGGAAGTTGGGACGTTGACGCGGCGAGCACCGGATGCAAGGGAACTACAAGACATCGAATATGGATTGGAAATAGCTCGTGAGATGGGCAGGCTCAACCTCGGTCAGACGATCGTCTTGCGTGCCAAGGCATGCGTTGCGATTGAGGCAATGGAAGGAACCGACGCTACTATCCGCAGAGCTGGCGAGCTGGTCGGTGGGCGCTCTCGCGCTTTTGCTCGACTGCGTCGAATAAGTCTCACTGGCGGTCGTTTGACAGTCGTAAAGTTCGCAAAGGCAGATCAGGATATGCGTTTCGATGTACCGGTAATTGGTATTTCCACGATTGAGACCATGATTGAGGCAGGGGCCACTTGTCTTTCTATTACGGCGGGAAAAACTCTGATGTTCGATCGAGACGAAATGATTGAGTTGGCCAATCAAAACAAAATTGCCGTGACTGCTGTTTAGGACTGCATTGTGCGCGTTTGTTAACTGACATCACAAATCAATTTGCCTACGGCGAGTTACTCCAGTATCCTTTCCCTATCGCTTTCGAGAAATCTTGATTTTTGTTGAAGCTTCGATGCGCTATAGGTGTGCCGAATGCTTCTGGCAACAGTCTTGTTGTTGGTAAAGATTGGGAATTCTTTAGAGTTAATCCGGAGTGATTTTTGAAGACTGAAGTGAACTTAATCAACAACAAACTTGCGCTTTCTAGCGTCCCTCCGCAGTAGTCATGTTGACGAAATGAGAAAGGAGCTGAATTAATGAGCGAAACACGATTGCAAGAGACCCCCCGTTATTCCCCGGGCACGTTTTGCTGGATAGAGTTAGGCACTTCAAATCGTGACGAGGGGAAAAAGTTTTATAGCCAGTTGTTCGGTTGGGAGACAGAAGATTTCCCAGCTGGACCCGGCATGATCTACACAATGCTCAGACTGGATGGCAAGGATGTAGGCGGCCTTTATGAACTGACCAAGGAAATGACTACTCAGGGGGTGCCGCCTCACTGGTTGTCTTACGTTTCGGTCAGTAATGCTGATGAGAGTGCGGCAAAAGTGAAAGAACTCGGCGGCACTTTAATGAAGGAGCCGTTTGACGTTATGGACATAGGGCGAATGGCGGTCGTCCAGGATCCTACAGGTGCGGTCTTTGCCATCTGGCAACCACTCAAGCATCAGGGCGCCGCAATCGTAAATGTGCCGAATTCGTTCTGCTGGAATGAACTTGCCACTCCCGATACAAAGAAGGCCGGAGATTTTTATAGCAGTCTCTTTGGTTGGGGCAAGAAAGTTCAGCAGATGGGACCAATGACCTATACCTCTTTTATGAACGGGGAGCGCCCAGCCGGCGGTATGTACGAACCGCCGCCAGAGACGGGTAACGTCCCACCACATTGGCTGGTCTACTTTGCTGTTGACGACTGTGATGCCAAAGCAGAAAAGGCCAATAAATTAGGAGCGAAGACCATCGTGCCGCCCGCCGATATTCCAGGTACGGGCCGCTTTGCAATGATCCAGGATCCGCAGGGCGCCGCATTTGGCATTATCAAGCTCGACCAAATCACTTAGCCGAAGTTATTTTGGACTTCAGACCATTCCTAGTCCCGTGGTGGGCCGCTCAAAACTGCCCACCACGGGTACAAAAAGTTAATAAAACCAACTACAAACGAATCTATGAAAATACGCCTGGTTTGGCTTCTCCTATGCTGTATTTGGGGATCGACCTGGCTCTTTATCAAGCTGGGACTGCAGGACCTGCCACCGCTTACCTTTGCCGGAATCAGGTTTGTAATAGCTTGCACAATACTTACATCGCTGATTATCGCTCGTCGTATAGCCCTGCCAAGTCGAGCTCGTGATTGGTTTCTCCTCGCCCTTACCGGTGTTCTCTCTTTTACGCTCAACTACGGGTTGTTGTTTTGGGGAGAACAATACATCTCTTCGGGATTAGCGGCCTTGCTACAGGCCACCATTCCGGCCTTTGGTTTGATCATCGCGCACTTTCATCTTCCCGGTGAACAGCTTACAGGCACAAAAATTCTTGGAGTGGTAGTGGGCGTACTGGGAGTAGCGATTATCTTTTCCAACCAACTCAGTGTTTCAGGTCCGGGAGCGTTGGCCGGCAGTGTAGCGCTCGTGATTGGTTCAATCTGCGTTGCCTATTCCAATGTTCTGGTCAAGGCACATGGCCAAAAGCTTAATCCGGCAATTTTGGCTGCCGGTCAGATGTTCTTCGGACTTATTCCTTTGCTGGTCATTGGCATTCCACTGGAAGGAAATCCTTTTCACTTTCATTGGACCACGATGTCCATCGTCGCGCTGTTCTATCTGGCGATTGTTGGTACTGTGATAGCCTTTCTCATGTATTACTGGCTGGTCCATCACATGGACGTGACCAAGACGATGTTGATTTCGCTGGTTACGCCGGGGATCGCGGTTATTCTTGGCCTGCTTATCCTGCAGGAGGAATTGAGTTGGCGGATATTCGCCGGGGGAACGATGATTATTTCCGGAATCGCTTTGATAGTTTTGCGAAGATTTAGGAAGCAGGAGGTGGAATTCGCTTCCACTGGCTAAGAGGGCATGTGGAAGCCTCATCGTTCCCGGCTACTTACTTCATACCTTTCAGGCAACGCTTCTAACAGCATCCGCTGAAGCTGAGCCCGCAAATAGGCTTCAACTGCACGCGCCACGAATGGCGCCTCGTCGACAGGATAATAATGCGGCAGCTGTCGTAGCTGGTCTATATGAGGAACCATCATCCAGAAACCACCGATGTCTGCGCCGAAGCGATTATGTACCGCCAGTTCCAAAGCTGTCCGGTGAACGGCGCGCAGGTATTTCGCTGCCCGCTGTTCGACTTCCACAGTGCACTCACTGATTGCGAATCCCAGAAAATCGAATCGTAGTCCAGTGTTTGGCAGAGGTTGCTGAAGAGGCTCGTCCATGGATCTTTCTTTCTACCACTAGAAGAAATTATAGCGGAGAAATATGGTCACCATCGTACTTGCGGATAAGACCGCGCACTACTCCTTGAATTTGAATACGCTCTGGGGTCTTTATAAAAATCGGCTTGAACTGCGAATTGGCAGGTTCCAGCCGAATGAACTCAGGCTCACGATAAAACTTCTTCACCGTGGCATAATTCCCATCGATTAGCGCCACGACCATTTGCCCGTTCTGAGCAGTTTGCTGAGAAACTACAATGATGATATCGCCATCCTGAATGTTTTCCTCGATCATTGAATCCCCACGTACTCTCAGCGCAAAAGTACGCCCACGACCAATCAAATCATGTGGCGCACATACAGTGTCCGAAGTAAGAATTGCCTCAATCGGCTGACCTGCCGCAACAATTCCCAGCAACGGTATTTCATTTTGATCGTCTGGCATTTCCTGGGGCACAATTTCGATTCCGCGGCTCACGTTGGGAATGCGTTTGATCAATCCCTCGCGGTCTAATGCTGAGAGAATGCTGTGCACGCTTGCCGGTGAACTCATATTGAAATGCTTGCCGATTTCAGCGATTGTTGGTGGCTGTTTGCCCACCTCAATAGATCGGGATATGAATTCAAAGACCTGTCTTTGGCGCGGTGTTACCGCCATACAGTGCCTCCTCTTGCCTTCAATTCGAATGATATGATAGATTTTCGCTGGGAACGAAAATCTAGCGAATAGTATCGAATAAAATTGAAAAGGCGTCAAGCCTACAAGTCGAGTGGGTGGTGTCCTAATTTAAGTTTTTCTCTGCGCATCCTCCGCGTACTTTGCGTCTTGGCGGTGAATTAGCCGAAAAAACATAACCGCGGAGACGCAAAGTACGCGGAGGTAGCGCGGAGAGTTGAAACTAGGTCACTACCGTCGAGAGGTGATTATTTATTAATTATTTGGGCGAGCTTTTTAAGATCCTCGACGAAACGGCGATGTTCTAAACGTCGAGTTTCTTCATCAGGAGCACGGAGAATTGAGGAAGGATGAACAGTTGCCATAATGTATGGAGCAAATGTGGATTCGAGAAACTCCCCACGTTGCTTTGTCACTCGAAATTGTGGCCCCAGCAAAGCTTGAGCTGCGGTCGCGCCGAGAGCAACGACTATCTTGGGCTTTATCAAAGCAATCTCTGCCTGAAGCCACGGCCGGCAAGCGGCGATCTCCTGCGCGTTGGGCTTTTTATGAATCCGGCGCTTTCCCCGTGGTTCCCATTTGAAATGTTTGACAACATTTGTGACATAAGCCTGGGAGCGATCAATACCAGCTTCTTCAAGTGCTGCATCGAGCAGTTTTCCAGCAGGGCCTACAAATGGTTTACCCGTGAGATCCTCTTCGTTACCAGGTTGTTCGCCAACAAAAAGAATCTGCGCACGACGGCGGCCTTCGCCAAAAACAGTTTGTGTGCCTCGCTCCCAAAGATCGCAGGCTTTGCAATCAGCAGCAGCTTCTTTAAGCGATGGAAGTGTAAGTTGTTCCGGAATTAAATCGGCGGCTGAACCGGCTGAAGGTTTGCGTGTAGGCATAACTCCCCTGGATCGAAAAAAGTTAGTTTGGTTATAGATCATGAGAGCTACCTTTTCCAAAGCCGAAATCGAATCTGAGCTCGCTTCTCGTTTCAGTGTTCCGTTTAAACTGCCTGAGAAAACTCCCCGGGAGGTAATGTCGACAGGCATCTCCACAATAGATAATTTCGCCGGCGGACTTCCGCGGGGAGCAATCACCGAGGTTTTTGGACCAGCGTCTTCAGGACGCACAAGTTTGATCCTTTCAATCCTGACATCTGCGACAGCTAATGAGGAAGTGTGTGCATTGGTAGATACCAGTGACGTGTTTGCTCCCAGCCTTGCAGTGGAAGCAGGAGTAGAGACAGACCGCCTGCTTTGGGTCCGCTGCTCCTCAAGTATCGAACACGCATTTAAAGCTGCTGATTTGCTATTGCAAGGTGGTGGCTTTGGTTTGGTCTTGCTGGACCTTGGAGATGTTGCCGGTAAGGACGCGCGACGAATTATTTCCTCCTGGTGGTATCGCTTTCGGAGAGTTGTAGAAAATACGCCGACCGTTTTTATGGTAATTGCTCAAGAAGGATGTGTTCGCTCATGTGCTTCACTTATTTTGGAAATGAAGAATGCAGTTAGTAGCTGGTCAACACCTGCTTCATCTTCCAATTATTTTCCGCAGAGAAAGGATTCTTATACCAATGGTTTTAATCGGAATAGATCTGTTGCGTCTAATTTGAATTTAAACAACCCCTCACATTCTCAGCTACTCGTTAAATTGCAATTCCCGGTGGAATGTCCAAAGCCAATTACTTCGGGCGCAAACGAAGCGACGTTTTACGCTGAAGCGCCAAATTCGTGAACCTTAAGAGAGACGTAGAGTCATGCGCAAAACCCTTTTGCAATCCATCACAAAGGCATCTATGATGCGAGACATGGAAGCAGCCGCGAAGGCGAGAACGCCTCGAAACCTCACTATCCATCACGGCGATGCTCGCGAGCTGGATTGGATTCCAGACGAATCCGTCCATCTAGTCGTTACATCTCCCCCGTATTGGACGCTCAAGTGTTATCCGGAAAACAAAAAGCAGCTCGGTCATGTAGCTGATTATGAGGGATTCCATGACGAGCTGGATAAAGTTTGGGCGCATTGTTTTCGGGTGCTTGTTCCGGGCGGTCGCATCGTATGCGTTGTTGGTGACGTGTGCCTCTCTCGTCGCAAGTTCGGACGTCACGTTGTCATGCCTCTGCACGCGGATATTATAGTGAGAGCCCGCCGTCTTGGCTTTGATAATCTGAACCCCATCATTTGGTATAAGATCGCCAACGCCAGTTACGAAGTTGAGAACGGATCATCGTTTTTAGGGAAGCCATACGAGCCCAACGCGATCATCAAAAACGACATTGAATTTATTTTGATGCTGCGAAAGCCCGGTGGTTATAGACAGCCAACGATAGAACAACGCGACTCATCACGGCTAAGCAAAGAAGAATACGGCGAATGGTTTCAACAGATTTGGACTGTACCAGGTGAGTCAACGCGAGAGCACCCCGCGCCCTTTCCCGAGAAAGTAGCTTATCGGCTAGTGCGGATGTTTTCTTTCACGGGAGATACCGTTCTTGATCCGTTTATGGGAACGGGAACAACCCTGTTAGCGGCTGCACGCTGTGACCGCAACGCTATCGGTGTGGAATTGGAAAAGGATTATATTCGTATAGCTCAGCGTAGGTTGGATAAGCAAATATCAAGTCTCTTCAGAGATGAGGCGCCTATAGAAGTCACTGACAGAAGCGATCTTCATATTTCGCAGCCAGTCTTGCTATGAAATTGTCGTAATGTGCGGGACTCTTTGGGTCTGGACTGACATCGCCAGTAACCAGGATGGCTGGATTTATTCCGTCGTAATTGACCACAATTACAGCCAACGCCTCCGGTAAATCGTTTGGATCTTCTGGGGATTCTCGCAACGGAATTGCCTCAAAAATCTTGACGGTATCCCTAACAACCTGAGTCTTGAATTTTGGCCGCACTAGCCCTTTCGCGAAAGCGTCAGGATTCTCATAAGCTTCAGACGTGTTAATCACGACAGTAGCCCCGGCAATGCACTCCCGACGATGATTATGCATGTGGTTACAATAGGCGATTATGTCTCCATAACGGTTCTTCCGAGCCTTCCCATGTGCTGTCATTACAGTTTTGTGCTCAACTGACAACTGAACACAGATTCTGGGAAGCGCAAGCTTCTCATAGAGCACCAAATCAATGTTCCTTACCGTAACGCCCGTAGCCACGCTGGCGTTCTTTAAGGGAATCAAATTTTGCGCGCTGACCAACTCACCAATAGCCTTTGGAGAGGCGTAACAAAGGTCATCTATTATGTATTCAGAGAGGGCGTTAGAATTGGTTGCTGACCTAGGGTTAAAGCCGAGATGCTTGTTAATCCAATTAACGTAGCGTTCAGGCCCGCGCATGGCCCTGAATGCTAACAGTTAACCAATTTTTTCAGCAACACAGATTCATACCAATATCCGCTATTTGACATTTTCGCTAATTTTCGCTATTCTTCGGTCAAGAGAATCGTAGGGGAATTGGGCGAATGTTTCTATGTGTTTTTAGCAAAACCGCCCCGGATAACGTGTCTTTGGTTGACTTTGCCTATGGGTTTTCGCCATTGGTTGAAGAGACTGCCTCCGACATAGTCGTTATGGATATAGAAGGCTGTGAGTTAATGTTTGGGTCTGCTTATGAACTGGCGACAACCATAGCCAGCAGTGCGATCAAGCCCCGAGAAGCTGGGGGACTGGACTGTAAAGTCAATGTAGCTGTGGCCGGAAACCCGGATGCGGCAATACATGCGGCCAGGTTTTTCGCCGACGTCACTTTTATTGCTCCTGGAGAAGAGCTAACTTGTTTGGGAGATTTGCCGCTGGAAGCTCTTTGCCCGACGTTAAGTACAAATACTATAGCCCAAAACCCAAAGTCCGAACGTTCTCACCCCACAATCCAAAGTTCCCCACCAAATAGACAGATGTTGGTCCGTGGATCCTCGACTTTGGACCAACAAACAGAAGAAATTCTAGAAACACTCAAGCTGTGGGGAGTGCGTTCCTTTCGTGATTTTGCGGCCCTACCTACAGTTGGTGTTTCCGAGCGTTTGGGACAAGCGGGGATAGCTCTACAACAGTTGGCCGCTGGAAAAACCATTCGGCACTTAAAACTGAAACAGCCTGCACCGGTCTTCGAAAACTCACTTGAGCTTGAGCACGCGCTAAGCGAACTTGAACCGCTCTCTTTTATTTTTGCCCGTCTGCTTAACCAACTGTGTGCCAGTCTAAATGCTTATGCGTTGGCCACTAATGAATTGCGTGTACGACTCAAGCTGGAATCTAAAATGCTGTATGAACGCACTTTAAATCTGCCGTATCCGATGCGCGATCATAAAGTGTTTTTGAAGTTGTTGCTCCTTGATGTGGAAATGCATCCACCGCAATCACCGGTCATTGCTATCTCAATTATTTGTGAACCTGTAAAGCCGCGGATACTGCAAAACGGATTGTTTATTCCGCTGGCGCCGGAACCTGCGAAACTGGAATTGACATTGGCCAGACTCGGAAAGCTGGTGGGTTCAGAGAATATTGGCTCGCCTGAAGTAATGGATACACACCGACCCGATGCTTTTCGATTAAAAAGATTCATAGTCAAAAGTAGAACTGAGCTTAAGAAAAACCGGAAAAAAGTAAGTAACTACCCGGCTATAATTCGCAGTTCACAAAACCTTCTGGGATTCCGTGTGTTTAGGCCACCATTGCGCGCATTGGTGCAAGCTGAACATGGTTATCCCGCAGAAGTGAGCGCCTGGGGGGCTAATCGGAGTGTGTATGGAAAAATTATCAGCGCCGCTGGTCCCTGGCGAACGTCAGGTGACTGGTGGCGAAATGATCGCTGGGGAAGAGACGAGTGGGACGTGGCAATTAAAAACCACTCATTGCAAAAGACCATAGATGGGAAACCCCAGATTGCTGCAGTGCTGTATCGCATTTATCAGGAATTGCCGGAAGGCTCATGGTTTGTGGAAGGAATGTATGACTAGTGAATACGTGGAGTTACACGCCCGATCTGCATTTAGTTTTTTGGAAGGCGCTTCGGTACCTGAAGAACTGATAGCTGCGGCTCTGGAGTTGGAAATGCCGGCAATGGCTTTATTGGACCGTGACGGTGTTTATGGCGCTCCCCGTTTTCATCTGGCGGCGAAGAAGAATGGTCTCAAGGCTCATATCGGAGCCGAAATTACTCTAAAAGTCCAAAGTCGAGGGTCCAATGTCCCGGATCAAAACGCGGACATTGAGTGTGAAACTTTGGACTTTGGACAAAACTGGTTGCCGCAGGATGTGATAAGAGTGCCGGTATTGGTCCGTAATCGAACCGGCTATCAAAATCTCTGCCGGCTAATCACTTTAATGAAAATGCGAGTTCCCAAACATGCCAAACCCGGGCAATGTGCAGTCACGACTGAAGAACTGGCAGCGCATGCAGAGGGATTGATTTGCCTGACTGGTAATGAAGATGGACCATTAGCGAAGGCTCTGCTTCCCCGCACTGAAGGAAATACAAAACGGGCTCATAAAATAGCAGAGAGATTAATCGATATTTTCGGCAAGGAAAATGTCTATGCCGAGTTGCAGCGCCATTTTAATCGGTCAGAGGAAGCCCGAAATCAAATAATTGTGTCAATCGCCAGAGAATTGGACCTGCCCTTGCTGGCCACAAATGGTGTATGTCAGGCCTCTTGTGGTCAGCGGGAAATTGCTGATGTATTTACCTGTATCAGACACCATACACGACTGGAAACTGCTGGACGTTTGCTGGTCAGGAATTCCGAACGCTACCTAAAATCAGCAAACACTATGGTCAAACTCTTTGCCGACCTGCCTGAGGCCATCGCAAACACAATCGAGCTTTCATCACGGTTGGCGTTTACCCTGGAAGATCTAGGTTATGAGTTTCCGAAATACCCCGTGCCTGCTGGCGAAAACATGACCTCGTTCTTACACCAGCGCACTGAAGCCGGGGCCCGGCTGCGTTATACAGGCTGGAATGGTCTTCCCACATACGAACACGCCCGTTCGCAGATCGAACGTGAGTTGGCATTGATTGAAAAACTGAAATTAGAAGGTTATTTCCTGATCGTTTGGGACATCGTTCAGTTTTGCCGACAAAAGGGAATTTTGATACAAGGCCGCGGTTCGGCCGCGAACAGTGCGGTCTGTTATGCCCTGGGAATTACTGCTGTAGATCCGATTGGGATGGAACTGTTATTCGAACGGTTTCTTTCTGAAGAGCGTGGCGAGTGGCCGGACATTGATCTGGATCTCCCCAGTGGTGATCAACGTGAGCGGGCTATTCAATATGTATATGAACGCTACGGAAAACTTGGAGCTGCGATGACGGCAAACGTGATCACCTATCGCGGACGATCCGCAGCACGCGAAGTTGGTAAAGTTCTCGGTTTTGATGAGGTCACTCTCGCTCGCCTTTCCGCTCTGGTGCATACGTGGGAATGGAAAGACCCAAAGGATTCTACTGAGCGGCAATTTCGGGAGGCAGGCCTGGATTTACAATCTCCGCGAATTCATAAGTTTTTTCAACTTTATCAGTGGGTGCAGGATCTGCCTCGACACCTGGGCCAACACTCTGGCGGCATGGTGATTTGTCAGGGTCAACTGGATTCAGTAGTACCACTCGAGCCGGCGGCGATGCCTGGCCGTGTAGTGGTGCAATGGGATAAGGATGATTGCGCTGACTTGGGACTGATCAAGGTGGATCTTTTGGGCCTCGGTATGATGGCGGTTTTGGAGGATTCGATTAAATTAATCCGCGACTCATACAAAGAGGAAGTCGATCTCGCGCAACTTCCTCCAGACGACGGAATAGTTTATGCAGCATTACAGAAAGCCGACACGATTGGAATGTTTCAGGTGGAGAGTCGGGCGCAAATGTCTTGTTTACCGCGGCTGCGGCCGCAAAAGTTTTACGACATTGTGGTACAAGTAGCTATTATCCGGCCTGGGCCAATAGTCGGAAATATGGTCCATCCTTATTTAAAACGCCGGCAGGGCCGGGCACGCGTTCAATACCCGCACCCCTCTCTGGAGCCGGTGTTGAAACGTACTTTGGGGGTGCCGCTCTTTCAAGAGCAACTGCTAAAAATGGCGATGATCTGCGCAGGCTTTTCGGGTGGAGAGGCCGAGGAGCTGCGACGCGCTTTCGGCTTCAAACGTTCAGAAGCGCGAATGAAAGAGGTGGAAGTAAAGCTGCGACGCGGCATGGACTGCAATGGCATAACCGGTAAATCTCAAGATGAGATTGTGCAGTCGATCACGTCATTTGCCCTCTATGGCTTCCCCGAGTCACACGCAGCCAGTTTTGCCTTAATTGCTTATGCCAGCGCCTATCTAAAATGCCACTATTTGGCGGCCTTCACTGCCGCTATTTTGAACAATCAACCCATGGGCTTCTATCAACCCTTCACCATAATAAAAGACGCACAGCGACATGGCTTAAAAGTGAAGCCCATCGATGTCACCCGTTCTGATTGGTTGTGCACGATTGAGGCGGAAGGGGAGGATACAGAGACAAGGAGAGACGGGGACGCGGAGACGCGGGGACAAGGAGACGCGGAGGTGTGGGAACACGAGCAAATGCAGACAGAAAAAGAGACGAGACGACATGGAGATGCGATGGACCAGGCATGTCTCGACAGCCATATCTCCGCGTCCCTGGATTCCGCGGTGTCGCGTCGCCTGGTTCTGCGCCTGGGCTTACGATATGTAAAAGGTCTCAGTGAACAGTCAGGACAGGCTATTGTGCATGAGCGTGATAAATCCTCTTTCGTAAGTATTGACGATTTACGCCACCGAGTAACTGAACTACGTAAGGATGAATTACGGAAATTGGCATCCGTCGGCGCTTTGAATTTCATTCAGGAGCACGGGATTAGTCCCCCTGCTAAAATCCTCAGCCCAAAGACACGCTGGACATCAAAGTTAAACTTACAAAGGACACAGTCAGATACAGAAACACGGAACCCTGGACCCTGGATCTTGGACCAGCAAGACAGCCAACAAGATTCTCCGCAAACCACCAACCGTCGCGGTGCTCTGTGGCAGGTAGAGCGCGTTGCTCGTCCAGCAGGCGAGTTGTACGAAAAATTTCAGGGGATCGATAATAATTCCCCTCTGGAACCTATGACCCGTGCAGAAAGAATGGACGCCGATTTTCGCGGCACGGGTATGACCATTGGCAGACATCCGGTCGCTAATCAGCGGCAAGAATTGAATAAGTTAAAGGTTTTGCGAGCTATAGATATCCAACGAATCCGCAATGGCTCTTTAGTGCGTGTTGCCGGTTGGGTGATTGTGCGCCAGCGTCCCGGTACTGCAAAAGGGTTTGTATTTTTAACCATGGAAGATGAGACTGGAGTCACCAATATAATTATTACACCGCAACTCTTTGAGCGACATCGGTTGGTAGTGGTAGATCATCCGTTCCTCTTAATAGAAGGAACATTGCAAAACCAGGACAACGTCGTGTCAGTAAAAGCCAAAAACATCAAACCACTATCTTTCAAAGTGGCTGCTGCTGCATCACACGATTTTCACTAAATTTCAGGAGGGAAAATGATTCGAAAGCTCAAATCGGGACAGTATCGACTTTACTCGAAAAAGAAAGATCCAAAAACGGGTAAAAGAAAGAATCTTGGTACCTTTGATACCCGAGAGGCAGCGGAAAAGCATGAACGCGCGGTGCAATACTTTAAGCGCCGGTAGCTCGCGGCTCATAAGATAAAGCCTTGCTCGCGTTCGCGGACGTTGAATGTATAGTGAATTTTGTCGGGCGCCTTCACTCCGTAGGAGTGAGACGTTTATAGACCCAGGCCGCTCACTACGCGGCTCCGTTTGGAGGAGCGGAAAGGAAGTTGGCGTTTATCACTCAACAACATTTCCGCTCCTCCAAACGGATCCCGAGGTTATAGTTGCCTTCTTTGGCTATAAACATGCCACCCGAGCGCCAAGGAAAGGCTGCTGCATCTGGCAGGGTGGAAGTCCCTGCTGAGAAAGGCCTAGCCAGCCACTCATACCGAGTGTTGCAGCTGTGAGGAGGTGTCACGATGAACCGAACGTAACAGTTGAAGCGTACA
>WNFZ01000675.1_pt1 | contig 43346 bp, 50 predicted proteins | sample 5400081 | NCBI WGS metagenome assembly WNFZ01 (sample SAMN13153365, study PRJNA577476) | soil metagenome | isolation source: 80 cm soil or saprolite under grassland replicate 1 | place: USA:California | collected 2016-06-15
CTTTATTTACTAATAACTATAAATACCCATTTAACTAGGAATTAACTCAACATAATGACAATGAATTGTCCCTTATGCGGTACACTTATGGTATGGTTGAATGGTTCTATAATGCACGATCAACAGATCAACTACTATGAGTGTAGAAATTGCAAGATCAAATTGAATACACTATCAGATGGCTCTTATGAAATAACTGAACAGCCAAAAGAGCAGCAGTTAGAATAGATAAATAAATCTGGAAATCTAAGAGCAAAATAATGAGTTTAGATAAGAAGAAATCACTAAAAGAGAAAATAAATCAACGAAATGATATTATTGTTCTTCCTGGGGTTTTTGATGCATTAAGTGCAAAGGTTGCCGAAAATGTTGGATTTCAGGCAATATTTCAAACTGGATATGGATCTGCTGCGTCATTATTGGGAATGCCTGATTTTGGTTTTCTAAATGCAGGAGAGAATATCGAGAATGCAAGAAGAATAATCAGATCCGTTGATCTTCCAGTGATAGTTGATGTAGACACTGGATATGGTAATCCCCTTACTGTTTGGAAAGTAGTAAATGATTTGACAGCATATGGAGCTGCAGGGATCTTTCTTGAGGATCAAGTTTGGCCAAAAAGATGCGGCCATATGCGTGGCAAAGAGGTAATTGGAGTTGATGAATATATCCAAAAGTTGCGTGCTGCAGTTACGGCAAGTAAAAATAAGAACTTTGTAATAGTTGCGAGAACGGATGCACGAGCCCCCTTGGGATTTGATGAAGCGATAGAGAGAGGAAAAACGTATCGCAAGGAGGGAGCAGATGTTGTCTTTGTAGAAGCTCCTCAATCAGAGGACGAGCTTCGAGAGATCCCTAAGAAGATTGATGCTCCGTTATTGGCTAACATGATAGAAAATGGTTTAACACCTACATTTTCCGCTAATGAATTGAAAAGCATGGGATATAGCATGGTAGTCTTTCCTCTTTCAGGATTGTACGGAGCAACCTATGCAATGAAGAAAATTTTTTCTCATCTCAAAAGAAACGGAACAACAAAAGGTTGTATGGATATGATGCTTGATTTTAACGAATTTAATGAACTAGTTGAGTTATCAAAATTCATGAAAATGGAAAAGAAGTATCAAAGCTGAGAATATCTTTTATCATTACGACAAAAATATGCATTCCTGAAAACAGTTAATTAAAAACCATTTTTACCCAATACGTTTTAAATGATAAAGCGAAAAATCAGTATTATTATAAGATAACGTCGATGAATAATTTTGCAATTGATGTCTGTCTAAATTGGAATCCAACAAATAAAATTCACTATATTTGTTTGAATTTAACATGTCTGTAATGTTATCAGAAAATAGGAAAGTTCTATTTTCTAATTCTAATTCCATCCATCCTCTTATATGCTTACTACCCATTATTATCGACCCTGATGGTGTATTATTATTCATCCAGTCAATTAATGACAATAGTGATTCTGATTCGGGTATTGATATAGAATTGTATTGCATTGTCATAGGATCATAGTAATGTACATATTCATGGAAAAGTCCATAGAAGTTAAGGTAGGAACCATTGGGACTCGTAGCAAAAACGGATCCCAGAAATAGAAATGGAATGAGAATCACAAGATAATTGTTTAGCTTTTTATGAGATATTGCAATGCGCTTACTCTCAATTAGCGTTACAAATCCATATCCTGAAAATATTGAAAAGAATATACTAAAAATGATTATCCATCTATCGGGCAATAGGGCAGATGTATTCGGATATATTATCCAAGTAAATGAACCTACTAATGAAATTATAAGAGGAATTTTCAGAATAACGTTTTTAGCTTTCATAAAACCAATTACTCCAGTAGGTAACAATATGCCACACATTACGAGGAACAAAACACCTAAGTTCAATGAGTTGTAAGATTGTTGAAGCGCGTCGTTTGCTGCACTTCCCAACATTATACTATTTGTTATAATATCGATGCTATTGAACAGGCCGACAGCAAAAATGATAGTTGTAACTGTCGCTAGTATTGCGATCATTCCTTCTCTTTTAACTAAAGAGTATAAGATGTAAACTGATGTCAGGAGAAAGCCTATCATTCTATCTGAAAGTACAGAAATAATAGATAATGGTAAAATGGTGAGCATAATTCTTTTTGATATATTTGAAATTGTACCTAAATATGATAAACAATATAGGGTAATAGTTAGTGCAAGCATATCTTTGTGAAGATCCCATGATGTTCTAAGTACTGATACTTGAAAAATAACAAATAATGATAAAAAAATACTTTGATAGTTATTGAGATGAAAAATATTCCTTGCAATTGAGTGAATAACCAGTGAAAATGATCCGAATATCAATACTGCTGACGCAGTAATCACTATTCTAGGATCAATGTGAAATATTGAGGTTATTGCATGTAGTAACACTATATATAATGGAAATTGATTTGATACTGATGTCCAATGATAATCAAAGTTTTTCAAGATAGGCAAATAATAATTTATTACATCATACCCTATTGGATAAGGCAATGCTAATATTTCTGGAACAAGTCTTAGAATAACTGCTACTGAAAAAACAATTAGATATGAATATTTTTGATTATTTGCAATGGTGTTTTTTACCTGCAGTATGGAAGCTTTCATGTATTTCATTTTGTATATTTGCAGATTTTTAATGACCTACGGACATTCAAAAATTTTTGCATGTGGATTATAGTGATTGGAATCTTCCGATGTTCTTTGATAAGTAATTTATCTCATTTTGGTTTTATAGTTACGTCTCTACCACGAGCTGTCGCTTTCAATTCTGAATTCCATCTACAAAATAGAAAATAAAAGGAAGACGATTTAGCTGAATAATCCTTTCTTCTTATAGAGTTATTCAGATTTTTTATCACATGGCTAGCTTCTCGTGCTTCTAGTTAATTCGTCGGTTCTTCATCGCTCTTAGGTTCATCGGTCTTAGGTTCATCTGATGGCTGGTCATTTGATGGCTGGTCATTTGATGGCTTATTCATTCATTTACTTCCCCGCTTTAGTTGATTTTTAAAAATACGAAGCAAAGTTGCCGGTGATAATGCTGTCATTAGGTTTGATCTCGTTTCCGCTAACTGCTGACTTCCTTTAATTTTAGAATTTAAAGATAAAATAACTCCTACCACGCCACCAAACTACCAGCTAATTGGGTCATTTACTCCCATATTTAAGATTTCGATATCATTTTTCGATATTTTTAGAATTTCTAACTTTTATTTAAATGGTAACTTGAATCTTTACAAAAATATTATAAATTATTGAAAAAGACTTAAATCACAGATGAAATTTTGCTACATACAGATCTAGAGGACTTTATGAAATGGTATCTGGATATGTAGCAAAATAAAGTCAGTTACTTTGATAGCATTGACTTATCATCCGAGGGGATATACCGGCATTGTGAACACGCAAATGATAACTGGATATAATACTCAATCAATATTAAGACTGTAGTTGACTTTCAAGGGGATATTAATCAGGAGACCTGAAAGGATTTAGTGATTAATGTAGTAAGTTGCTACCATCTCGTTATACATTGAAATAGAAGAAATAACCAGAGGCTGGATACTAAGTGAGTGATTAGACTTAAAGCTGATTAACTTGAGCAGAGTTGGAAGTTAGAGGAATTCTAAGAGAAAATGAAAAATCCCAAGTAATTTATTGTGGCAAAATATCATATTTTGCGTTGATTGACATTCGCAATATGCTGACTTTAAGATATGACCCTACTATTGAAATTAAATCGCCTATTCCACAGATTGACATTAATCAAATTAAGAATAGAAGCAATATATTTCCATCCGCTGAAGATATAGAGAAGGAGTTAAGAGTTATAATACGGAAAAACATATCCGGCTTTAATCCTGAACGAATTTCACTTGCGCTAAGTACAGGTGTTGATTCTAATCTGATGCTCTCATTAATTAGGGATGAGTATCCCAAATTAGATATCAAATGTATATCTGTGAGCTTTGATGAAACAAGTGAAGCAAATTATGCGAAGGAAATAGCTGAGTCAAAAGACACCGATTTTTATGATGTTACTATAGATAATCCACTTAAAGATTTACCGTTATTGATAAGTATCATTAACGAGCCAAGATGGAATTTATATCAATACTACTTTATAGAAAAATCAAAACAGTTATCGAATGTTCTCTTTACCGGTGATGGTGGAGACGAGCTATTTGGTGGTTATACTTTTAGATATAATAAATTTCTGAAATTACTTAAACAAGAAGATGATTGGAAACAGCGGGTACGTTATTATCTTGACTGTCACCAACGGGACTGGGTACCAGATCAGGATAAAATTTTTGGAGAAAACATTAGATTTGATTGGTCATCCGTTTACTCTTTATTAAGAAAGTATTTTGACAGTGAGTTGGATCCGCTGGATCAAGTTTTTTTAGCAGATTACAATGGAAAGTTAATCTATGACTTTGTGCCCAGCAATGACAAGTTTTTCAACCATTTTGCTGTAACTGGCCTTTCACCTATACTAGATCATAAAATCATTGATATGTCATATAAGATTCCACCTTCTGCCAAATTCGATAGCAAAACAAACATGGGAAAAATTCCTCTAAGAAAGATTCTCTCCAATCTAAATGATAGTAACATATCTGATACAAAGATTGGCTTTGGAATGGATTTAAAAAAACTTTGGTCAAGAAATGGGAAGGAAATCGTTACCTCAGCTCTACCTGATGCAAGCATATTTCGTGACAAAATTATCAGCCGCGAATTTTACGAGCGGTCGATTAAAAAAATAGAGGAAACATACGATGTGAGATACATAAGTAAAATGTTGCAATTATTAAGTCTTGAAATCTGGTACAAAATGTTTATTACATTTGAAGTGAGTTCAAATTATACGCTATGATTTAAGTTATTTGATTAAACTTATGTCTAAGGATCTTTACTGCAAACTAGGATCGCAATTACATAATTTCGATGGATGCAATGCAGGAGGTCAAACTGATTTATATGAATCGATGATATTATTTTCGTATCTTTCCCAGACTAGATTCCTTCTAGCATAATTGAATATTTTTAGTCTTTTATCATAGAGTTCATCCATATTTGTTTTAAAGTATTGTAATTTTGAAGTCAAATCATCGTAGTCCTCAAAGGTTAGACAATTATCGTCCAAAGTCTGAATCACGGATGTTAAATCTAATGTTACCATGACAAATAATCCTGCGTGTGCGTACTCGTATGCCTTATTTGGGTTCAAAAAAGGATGAGACCAGTGTTTCTTCCAAGGTATCAATCCAATCGAGTTCTCTATCATTTCGTGAAACATTTTGTCTCTTGGAAGGAATCCGGTTGCCTTGAATTTTTCAGATGACTCTGCTTCCCACCCGATTATTGTCAAATTTCCAATGTCGTTATCCAAAAAAATATTGGTTAACCCAGAAATATCCCTGTTGGTAACCTGTTTATGTTTGCTGTCTCCTCCAGCATAAACGCAAGACAACTTGTCATGGGGTCGGGGTTCTCTAAACTCAATTGTTTCTGCTTCCAATGGATAGTTAGGTACTACAAATATCTCTTTTGTTCTTGCGTCGCATACCGTTCGCAGCTCCTGTGCAATTTGTTCTGAAACAGTTATTGTAGGTACTGAGGTAACTAGGTCTCTCTCCCACTTGGTCCAGTTCGAAATGCTTTGGCGAGAGATAAATGATAATTTCATACTTTGTATTGTTCTATCAAATCGAGAGTTTGTGTGCATGCTATTTTGAGATTTTATATTCTCGGCATTTACAAGCGAGAGCATTCTGAAGTACTCATGATCATCAAATACTACGGGAAGGCCGAGATCATGCGATACTTTTGCGGAACCAATATTGTGTGAATGTACAATCTCGGGTCTAACTCGTTTCACCAATTTTTCTATCTGCTTCTTCACGCGATCATAATAAAATGGAATGCCTATCAATGCAGCAGCTGTCCACTTAATTGGATATGTTTCTGAAAAAGTTGTAGAATGAGAATTGCTGTTCAGTCTTCCCCCAAAAAACACCTCATGGCCGTTCTTCTTTGCGGTCAATGCAGCTTTTTCTACCCTCCAATCAGGGAGTCCATCATCTGATAGGTGAAGTATTCTCATTCTATCTTCCTCTTGTCAGAGCAGAAAAGAGGCATAAACAAAATCCAAAGACACATGCCGGATTGTCATTTCAGTTATTAGAATACACTGAAATATTAATTGAAGATAAAGATAAAATTTTTTAAATTAAATCAATGAATATTACATTTTTAAAAGAGATAGATATAACTGCAAATTAAATGAATAGTTTCACCTTCAAATTAGGAGCACAGGAAGCCTTATGAAAATTCTCATAACTGGCGCTGCAGGATTCTTGGGAAGCTATCTCTCTGAAAAATATGTACTCGATGAGCATCTAGTATACGGGGTTGATAATTTGATGAACGGGAACCTTAACAATATCCGCACTCTGCTGCACAAGAAGAATTTCAAGTTCATTCGGGGTGATATAACGTTGAATGAATTATACTCCAAACTACCAAATGATTTTGATGCCATAATCCATCTTGCTGCACAGATTCATGTTGATAGATCGATTGTGAATCCTGAAGAAACTTTCAAAATAAATCTTGGCGGGACACTGAAAATTTTGGAGTTTGCCAGAATGAATGATATCAACAAGATTTTGTTTTCATCAACAAGTGAAGTATATGGTTCTGCGGAATATGCTCCCATGGATGAGCGACATCCGTTATCCGCAAAACACCCATACGGAGTAAGCAAGATTGCTGCTGATAGATTATGTTATACTTATAATGAGACTTATGATCTCGGTGTAGACATAATTCGATGTTTCAACTTTTTTGGACCCAGGCAAAAAGATACCGGCTATGGAGGTGTGATAGCAATTTTCATAAACAGAGTTCTCCAAAATAAACCCCCTATTATTTATGGCGATGGTAGGCAAACAAGGGATTACATGTTTGTGAAGGACGCCGTATATGCGTATGATACTGTACTAAAGTCCAGGGGTAATCCAGGAAGAAATGGTATAAACTTTGGTAGTGGTAAAGAAGTATCAATAAACGAGATAGCCGACTTGGTAATAAAACATGGTGCGCAAGAAAATAAATTGCAACCAATTCATGTCGAACCCAGACCGGTTGAAGTCCAAAGACTTATTGCAGATATTTCAAAAGCAAAGAAGCTATTAGAATTCAGACCGAAGATACAATTTGATAAAGGTCTTGCTTTACTAATGGACTGGTATAAAAATTACAAGTCAGAGTTATGGCTGTACTAAAACTCATTAGAGTATGACAGATATTATAGTACTTGTCACTGGAAGTAACGGTTGCTGGGAGACATCTTTTATCAACCTGCCTAATGGATATTGGTATTGTAGTTGTTACCAGTGGTAATGGTCGAAAATCTAGAGTTTTCATGTACTAGTTAAGTTAAATTTTAGCCTGAGAATATTTGTAAAGTGTTATCTTACTGGAAGTAATAGATTATTATATTGTTACACTAATTCATTTGAATATGCGCATATTACACATTCTTGATGCAGCCGGTGTAGCGTGTATATATTCAAAATTTCAACAAACAAAGGGACATGAATCCAAGGTTATCTGGAACAAGGATGTTGGAGACAAATATGGAATTTATGACTACTATAAAGATTATATAATCAATGTGTCGCATGCGGAATTTACCGAAAGATGCGTTCGGGAAGGAAAAAATGCCGACGTAATTCATGTCCATGGATTCATAGACATACTATTCAAATTACACAAGAAATTCCACAAATCAAAGAAGATCATTTTGCACTATCATGGCACAGACATTCGTGGACTAAATAGACAAGTGCTTCCACATCGATCACGATTATCAGATACTGTAATTAGACTGAAGAGGTTATATAGGAAAAAGATTGGTCATTCAAAGGCTCAGAAATTAGCTGATGCAGTATGTGTATCTACTCCTGATTTGTTGCCATTGGTTAGAAATGGTATTCATATTCCGATTCCTATTGATATATTCCATTTTAAACCAGACAACAATTCAAGTGCAGAACTGAAAGAAGCATTTACTGTAAATTCAGAGGTGACAAACATACAGAGGGCTCTTGACTATTGTAAGAAGAATGGCATTAATCTCAATATTGAAGTATTTGATAGAACCAAAAATCCAATAATGTATAAGGACATTCCTAAGTTTATAAGAGGATACAAAACATACGTAGATATTAGATACGTTAATGATACTGTTTTGGAGAATCTAAGTAGCACAGCTCTTCAGTCACTTGCATCTGGACTTAAAGTACTGGATTATAAACTGCAATTTCGTCAAGGGCTGCCCCCAGAGCATAATGCGGTGAATGTAGTTTCTCAACTCTCTGGAATTTACAAAGATCTCAACCTCTTGTAGTAGTGTTGAAAATTATGCACTGGACATAGTATATTAGATTCTAGTCTATAAAACTTGGGTCGGTTATTTAGTAACTGAAAATTTAAAGTTGTCGCTAAACTTCCTTTTTCTTTGGGGATAACATCCAGCATTGTTGCCATGCCAAGAGATTCCGGAATGGCATTAGATGTCTGGGTAAAAAAGTCTTGAATTCCAAGATTTGAATATTTGTTTCTTTACAAAAGATCTCAAAATCTTTTACTGACCAAAAGTGCAGATGTGTAAAAGATTGTCTGGGTACATATCCTCTTAACATTTGTATTCGCCATTTTATGTAAGCACTGTTAGGAATACTTACTATCACACCCTTTTTTGCATGATTTACTGCGTCAATTAGAATTCTGTGAGGATAAGCTGTGTGTTCGATTACTTCTAGCAATAAAATGTAATCATAGGAGGCACCATCGGGAAGACCTAACCCATTAGTGATATCGCGTACTTCGGTTTGAATTCCAAGCTGCTTTGCTTTTTCGCATGCTGTAGCTGAGATGTCCAGCCCTACTACCTTCACTTGCTTATTTTTTATGAGATACTCCGAAACAGTCCCATCACCGACTCCAACATCCAGAACCATCGAATTTGGTTCAATCCAATCCTCTACTAATTTAGCCCTAGACAAGTTACCAGTGTTTATGGCGGAATGATACTTTTCGTAATCTTCAAACACTTCCGGAAAGCTCATACTATTTTGAGTCAGAGCCGTCCACGACTCTCGCAATATCGTCCATACAAGCATTACTCCAAAACGAGGAGCGTTACGTGATTTCATCATATTGATTGGGGAAATATGATATATTTGATTTAATTGATATTAATTCTTGCGCAAACGTCTTGTAGTGTACTAAACTCCATAATTTACATCTGACAACTATTATTAATTGTCTAATATCGTTGTCGATTTTTGAAATTAGTAATTTCTGAATGATAAATTGATTTGTTATTGAATAATATTGGAGATAAGTTCACTAATGATTTGTGATGTCTTGCCATTACCAAAAACGGATTTGGAATAGTTAGAAGTTGGTGATGACCTTTTGACCGCATCAACTATTTTCTTGCTATCAACTCCAGTTAGGACATTCCAGTGTCCTTTGATAGTTTCGACCCACTCAGTATTCTTCCTAATTGTAATACATGGAACTTTTAGCAAATACGCTTCCTTTTGGATTCCACCTGAATCCGTAATGATTTTTAAGGCATTTTGGAGTAATGCTATGAAATCTATGTATCCTACTGGAAGCAACGTTTTAACATTGGAGCATTTTAAGAGTCTCTCTAGTAATCCGAAAGTCTTGAACATTTTCTTTGTTCTAGGATGGATAGGAAATACAAATGTACTGTCAGTAAGTGACTCAAAAGTCTTTAAGAGCTGAATAAAATAACCTCTTGAGCTTGTATTTTCAGCTCGGTGCATTGTAAGTAGGAAGTAAGATCTTGATTTGAGACCCAGGATGTCAAGTATTTTTGATTGCCTAGAAGTTGCTTTAATCGTGTCTATGATTTCGACGGATAAATCTCCAGTGTAGTATAATTTGCCTCTTATTTTCTCTTTTTTCAGATTATTTACAGCGTTTTTGGTAGGAGCAAATAAATAATTACTTAGATGATCTGTTAATATCCTATTATTTTCTTCAGGCATTGTCGAATCATAACTACGCAACCCTGCTTCTATATGTCCTAATTTCATATTGCACTTGTTTGCACATATGGCTCCAGCAAGCGTAGAATTAGTGTCACCGTAAACAAGAACAAGATCAATATCTTTTTCTGTAATCTTTCGCTCCAGACGTTGAATAATTTGTCCAATTTGGAAACACGAAGTTCCTGATCCTACGCCAAGGTGAATGTCTGGTTTGGGAAGTTCAAAATCGCTAAAAAAGATATCTGACATTTCATAATCATAGTGTTGGCCTGTATGTACTATAAGATGCTCAATCCCTGAACTATCTAGAGATTTATGAACAGGTCCCATTTTCACAATATTGGGCCGAGCTCCCACTATAGAGGCTACTTTCATCTATTCTAAGATTTGTAAATAAAATATAAATGTCCACTTATTTTTAGTCAATTGAAAATCTAACTATTCGTCATTTTTGATTAAAAACACTAAAGATTCAGTTGGATTGACAGTTTTTTATGTACTAGTATTAGTATTTTTTAGTCCCAAAATTTGTTTTATCCTTGTTTTCTGTCTAATTCTTATTGCTTTTCTAATTTCTGGGTCATACATGCTATCGTATCCCTCCTTTTTCGGTTTATACGATAGGTAATAATACAACATGCGAATTGCTCCCATTCTTCCTGTTGGCTTCGCCGTCAGAAAACATTGCATGAATCTGCCTAAAACAAAAAGTGGATGATATCCAAGGGTTCTCATACTAGCACCAAATTCGTAAAATTGGTGGTTAGCTCCTAATTGTCTTGTATGTTTAAATCTTGCGTCGTTATTGACTAGGTTTTTAAAACCATGATATAACGACAATTGTAAAATGACAGATTCATATCCCATTTTTTCTGGATAGCGACCTAGAACATCATCAAAGAAAGAATTCCTGACGAACCGCCCTGCTCCATGCGGAGTGGCGTAACTATTATCATCAAAGTTTCCTGAAGATATAGCTATTCTGTCATCATCATCCATTTTGCTCATTATCTTCTCCGCGTAAAACTCTTCATAATGAGTATCATCAGTACTTATCATGTGATAATCTGTAGTTTCCAAATTCATATCGTTAGCAAGATTTATTGCACTATTCCAGTTTTTCACTACCCTTCCAATGTCATACCCCAAGTCAGGATTTGATATTACATAGATATTATCATTTTTCAATTTTAGTCCTTCCAGGATATTATGCGTATTGTCAGTTGAGCCATCGTCAACAACTAAAATGTATCTAGGCTTAATTGTTTGATTTAGCAATGAGTTGATGGCATTTTCAATTTCGCTTTCAGAATTCCGGCAGGTCACAATTGCATAGTAGCTTCCCACAGGTATAATGAAAATTACGCATCATAAACATCTTTTGCTAGATAGAATATGGTCAAGAAAAATCCATTTGCGTACTTTGTATAGGAATAATCAATTTGCTTATAACTTAAACAACATACCACGAATTATTTGTCATGACTATCTTCTATCTTTCCATCATTCTTTGACAATTTTTTAGTTCTGTACAATCGTGTTTCGCCTCTTGTGATTCCAAGGAGAGCTTCTTTCATCAATTTCTTATCTTCCTCACTTACATTACCTTCAATAAGATCAATTACATACATCCACATTATCGCTCCTACTTTATTTTCCCTAAACAAGGCATCCTGTTCAACTTTCCATTGAGTTTTCCTATGCCAATATCCTAATACTATACCGATCGGTACATACATCAAAACAAACATTATTGCAAAAATTATAATATTATTAAAAACCCCCGCCAAATATGGAATCTGGTCGATTAATAGTTTATACTGAATTGTTATAAAATTGGCAAAAGTCAATACAAAAATTAGGTATATACTATGTCCATTTCGAAAATCTAGCCAGCGTCTCCTAAACCAATCTGAACCAAATGAAGGATACATAGTGAAACATAAGTTTATCTTTTACAAATACATTCCGTTCTTTTAGAGTCTCTTCCAATTAACTCACAACTAATAATCCAAATTGAATGTTAGAAATGTTGAAAAAATTGGGAGGACGCTTGCATTGACTATGCAGTAATTTATCGTAAATGGCCAAATGGAAAATAAAAAACACTCACAGAAAGGTTAACTCGAAAAACTAGCGCCCAACAATTTTTAACGATGACATAATACTAGAGTGCTTTCAATAGTCTATTCATTTGTTCAAAATCAATCCCAAATCCAAATCGTTTTTCTTCTCTTTTCATATTTCTATACATACTCATAAGTAACTTGAAGTGCTTTATAGAATTGAGCTTTCCATCCATCTTTAATCTGACTATCCTGTAAACATCGTCATAGTACCCGAATTTTTTGAGAATCCTCTTTTCATAGAGTCCTGCATCAAACGTTGAATCTTTATTTAAAACATCTATGAAGATATCACAGCAAATTAGAGAAGGAATGATTCCTTCACCAAGCAAAGGAAAGACACATCCAATTGATTCACCAACACCTATTATGTTATCATTGTGGAACGGTAACATGCGTTTAGGAGGAGAAAGTCTTATTGGCCTCCCTATTTTTTTCAATATCTTGGCTTGAGGATATTTTTTAAAGAATTCTGATATTCCATAATAATTTCTATCAATATCACCAGCTCCCATATAGGCTCGTCCATCTCCTAATGGAAAAAACCAGAAATAACCTCTAGCCCCTTTGTAACCTATCACGTAAAACTCATCAATCTCACTGACGTTTTCTACGAGAAATTCGTATGAGGGTATAATGAAATCTTGAGCGGATCTGGGAAGAAGTGATCTATGAAATCCAGTGCAGTCTATAACGTAATCAAAATTTGAAAGAAAATCAGATACTGGATTACAGTGAAAACCATAGTTTATCTTTAATCCTTGGCAGAGATCTTGCTCCCAGTGGTATTTGTCGTATGTAACCAATCCCTTAAGATCCAAATATTCTATTTTTTCATGAGGAAGGTCCATTCTCAATTTCTTTCCTTGATGAAGGACATAAACATCAAAATTCAGCCCTGCATTTTTGGAAAACGTTTCAAGCATGTTTTTTGAAGCTCCCCAAGCACATACTGGCCAATGTGATTCTTTTTTTGATGATTCAAAGATTTCTATTTGGTGTCCATCATCTTTAAGACGATTTCCAAGATAAGATCCTGCCACTCCTGCACCAACAATAGCCAGTTTCACGATATCTCTGAGTTAAAAATTGCTTATATTTCTTGTTGATAATCAAGTCTCAATGGGTTGACTCCTCTCAATATTTTAGGTGGGTCTCAAATAGAATAGTCAGGAGGAATTAGTAATAGGAACAAGTTGGCTGAGTTAACAATAATTTTGTTTCTATGAAAAATAATAACTTAAAATTATACTGAATTACTCATTAAGATAAATCCAATTTTATTTTATCTTCTAGGATGGAATTCTCGAAATTCAGGATTGAAATTTATTTAGGAGTAATCATGTTAGAACTACTAGTGAAAGATATCATATATGTGATTGCGAATATGAATTCAAATGTACAATTCGTCGTATCGAATTGGAATTTTAGTAATAATTTTAGCTTCTCTCAAATAGACTTTCATGAATAGGTGAACATACTAGGGAAATAAGAAAATCTTTAGTATAAAGATTAGTAAAAGTATCCTATTATGAAAAAATTTAATATTTATTGTATCTAGTAGAAAGTCTACTTATACTGCAACTTAGTTACAATAGAAAGAACAGTTCACCTTAAATAGTTAGTAATGTAGCCCTATAATGGATGCAACAAACAATGTCATACATTTTAGCAACAATATTAGTAGCACTAGCGACAATCAGTGGAATAAATATGCATAATTCAGCGCAGGTAGCATTAGCACAAGAACCATTATCAAGTCCAGCATGCGGTCAAGTAGTTCATGGCAACGTGACATTAACTGCAAATCTTGACTGCACAGGAGATGGATTAATTGTTGGAGGAGATAGTACAACCATTAATTTGAATGGATATTCTATCAATGGACCAGGAGATAATAGTTCCAAAGTAGGCATATCTGTACCCCATTCAAACAATGTAATTATACAGGGTTCTGGCTCGATTCGTAATTACCAAGCAGGCATTTTAATATCTGGCTCTCAAAATACTGAGATAAATAGGCTTACATTCGAAGATAATAAAATAGCTGTCTTCATGACAGGTGCAATAGGCACTACTGTTGAACAGAACTTTATTGACTCCAATACAATTGGTATCGCATCACACTCGACAATTGGAACTCAGCTGCACGCAAATATGATGACTGGAAATGATCTTGCAGGAGTAACACTTGTCAATACTGACAGATCTCAAATAGATGCCAATTCAATCGGTGGAAGCAGAAACGGTATATATCTGGACTCACAGAGCACTAAGAACACAATCCTGTACAACAATGTATTAAAGAACGATATCGACATAAATAATGCCGACGGGTTGCCACTCAACATTAACGGAAACGAACTATTGAAGAACAATTGCTTCGTTAGTACTCCAAGTGGTGGATGCAATCCTCAATAAGGGGCAAAGTTGACACAGCTGGATCAAGAACCACAAACCTCATTTTTTTATTTTAATTAAGATAAAACCTCTATAAAGAATATACTTGTATTTTCAATTTGAAAACATAGTAGAAAGATAAATTGATTATTTGCATTCTCACATTCGATATGCCCCATCATTAATTTTTACCGTGTGTACCGTTTCAGTTAGTATTTTTTTACTTAATAAAAAACGACGTCTGGAGAAGGATCTGAGAATATTTTTGAAAATTCCTATGTATTTAGAATTTTGGAATGTCACGCAAATTTCATATTGTTTCGAAATTCATATAATGTAGAGAATCGTTGGATACTACATGAATATTGAAAAAAAAGGTATTGCGTCTGTTATTATGTGTGTTTCTATGTTGTTTTTGATTTGCTATTGCGAAAAAACAGATGTAAATGTTGATGTATATGCGCAGGTTTCCGAAAATGCCTCGGATAATAGCACAAATCGTGGAAATAGTGGCAATTTAACTGAAATTCAAAATATTACCAATTCTAATACCAATAATGTGATACCTTATGTGTTAAACTTGACTAATGGCTCCGACACAAAATCAGAGGTGGTCAATCAAGTCATTCAAGCTATCAGTGGAGGGCAATCAACATCTTTGCAACAAGTATTGGATGCTGCAAGTAAGGGAAACTCGTCCTCATCGTCTCTTGAGCAGGTAATAGACGAGGCAAGCAGCGCATTGAATAATAGGAGTACTAACAATGGTACTAACAGTACAAGTAATGCAGTGTCAGGTCTTCCCTGAAAAAATCGAATATTTCTTAATATGACGAGAGAATTAGTATTCTAATTCTTTATTTACTCATTATTCAAATATTTTTCTTCTACTCTGTATCTTATGTATTTATCTCCCAAGGAAAACTTGGGTGGATGTGGATCAAGAGTAGGATTATGGCAGTTCGTACATTTTTCATAAAGTGTATAGATTTTACAAAATCTACATTTTCGTAATAGATGTTTCATAATCTTTATTTATCTCCTATTTTTTTTAGAATCTTCTCTGATAAAATTAAATAGTCCTACCTTCTTCCCCACTGAGTTAGAAATTCTCTCAATAGCATTATTTAACGTCTTTTCAGCAATCTTGTAATTTTCCGCCTTCGCAATTATCCTATAACGCGGAGCAGCTATATACGAAATTTCAATTGAAGTGTTATTTTTATTTAGTTCCGCTGAAGATAGGACATTCTTTATAATCTCTATTCCCTGTGGTTCATTAATGTTAATTTCTATCAATCCTCTAATCTCGACACTAGGAATCTGGATTTTTTTGCTTTCGTCGGCTATCGCGGCTCTTACATCCTCAGTAATATCTAGTGATTTTATAGAATCAATTCCCTTAAACGAAACAGTTTCAAACATATCATAAAGATAGTCAAATTTTTGCAATATGATATCCTGAAGCTCTATAACCTTATCGTCACTCATACCAGTTTTAGTTTTAATCATATGCATGAATGCGGAAGCCTTTTCGCTCTTCTTTACTTCGATAAGTTTCGATTTTCTTTCCTCACGAGATACCTGTTTGAGAGAAAGGTCTACCTCAACCCTCGATTTGTCTACTCTTATGACCTTTAGAACGGTCTTTTGTTTGGGTCTAACATATCTCTCTATATTCCTAATCCATCCTGTTGCAATTTCAGATATATGTAGAAATGCGGTTAATTGTTGATATTCATCTAAAGAAACGTAAGCCCCATGACCGGTGACTTCCTTCACGGTTGCAATTACCAAATCACCAGCTTCAGGAAGTTGTTTGATATCAGTGACCATCTAGAAAATACGGACCTTGGTACTATACTTTAAGTTTGCTTATATTCTATTTATTTCTCAAAAATCAATACCCCGTTTGGCCTTTATTCCTTTTTTGTAAGGATGTTTTATCTCTTTCATTTCAGTCACTAGATCTGCCAATAGGATGATCTCATCACAAGCATAATTTCCTGTAAGAATTAATGATAGATGTTTTGGACGATTTTTAACTATCTTCATGACATCACCTAAATTTAATAATCCAAGATGCACTGCGTAGTTAATTTCATCTAAAATGATAATATCAAAAATATCGAGAGACATTTTCTGTTCAACAATATCCAGTGCAGTTTTTGCTGCCCTTACGTGTTCCTCAAAGGCATGGTCATCATCAATAATTCCTATAAATCCTTTTCCTGCTACTATCAATTCAAAATCTGGTTCTAGCTTCTTAAGACTATTAAGTTCACCATAATGCCATTCTCCCTTGATGAATTGTACCATGCAAACTTTGAGTCCATGGCCTATGGCTCTCAGCGCTACTCCTAACGACGCCGTCGTTTTACCTTTTCCATTACCTGTATATACAATTACAATGCCACCATTTGAAACGTTTTCTTTTTCCATGTACTATTATCGCAATGACATTTTATATCAATGCGCTACTTAGACATTATTCAAATAGTCAACTCACTATACAACTTGCACGTTCTTGAAACTCTGCTTTTCTAATGAATCTATTTGCATCTTGACATATTTCGATTAACTGTCTAAAAAATCATAAATTGCGTTTATTATAATTCTTAATTATGAAAGGTGTGTTCTATAGTAGAAGAGAAATCCAATTTCTTTATTCGAATGAAATTTGTAGAGTTGCAACCTGCTATAATAACTTACCACACGTCACTCCCGTTTCATATATTTTTGATGATGGTAAATTTTATTTCGCAACCGACTATGATACGCTAAAATACGCCAATTTGAAGAAAAATAATAGAATATCATTGGTTGTTGACACATCCGAAAATAACAAGAACAGGGCGATAGTTACACAAGGGATCACTAAATTCATTCATAAGGGTAAAAAATTTGAAAACTTGTATGATCTTTTTTATGACAGATTTGACTGGGTCAGGAACGATCCTTGGGAGCAAGGTGAAACGCCATTTGTACTGGTAATTCCTAAAACTAAGGTTAGCTGGGGTATATAAGATAAAAGAATTATTACGGTAAGCATCTTACTTTGGTTTACAAGGAAATTGAAAATTGTATCGGGGAAATATGCAAATACTTTATTCCAATCAAACACGAATACTACCTAGGAAATGGAAGTAGAATTGCGATATGTACCTTATCTAATATTAAATTACTAATAGAAATTTCAAATGATACTAAATTGATGAATAAAGTGGCTATCGTAGGCAGATTACTGTCTGAAAATAAGGGAATTGATAAAATTATAAAATATTGTCTTACAAATAGGGAACTTGCACATTTGATCGTTTGTGGAAAAGACGCGCGTGGTCATAGAGCTGGCCATTCGTTAATTACACTATACAATAAAGGAATTACAAAGGAAGGTAAAATCATCAGGTCAAAAAGCCCTTATCCTCATCTAGTGTCGTCCTATCAAGATATTCAAACGTTTAGAGATCGTATTACCATTCACAATCTAATCGAAGAGACAAATCTGAATTCTATAAGGGTCTATTTAGAGAGATTAGTCTAATAATTCATTTTTTTTCTTTCCTTGTTTATTTTGTTCTTTTTTGAATAATACCTTAGCATATCATCAGGTGACATATTTAATTCAATAGTGGCCTGGAGGACAAAATGCCAGATATCTATCAATTCTTCTTTTGCCTCTTCAAAGTCAAAATCGGTTGGGTTTTTCCACCATTTCCAATTAGTTAATCTTTGAAGCTCTACAGCTTCATGTATAATTGCAGTACAGAGAAATGAAATCCTCTCTTCAGTCTTTAAAGGATATCTTCGAGTTGCTAACGCAGACGCAAGACCCCTTTGCATCTCAATTAATTTTTCCAGCTTATCCACTTACCAAACTTGATAATTCGTTAATATAGATTTTAACATTCCATGAAGATGGAATGGAGTCATGCTTCCTATCAATAGATCTAGATATGGAAGTTCTCCATTAGCATCTCATTAGGGTATATCGTAAAAAAAATATTAATAAATGTTTCTACTTCTGTAAATATAATGTGAATAGTAAAATATTTCAATGCAATTTACATAAATTCTGATACGTTATTATAATAATTAAACGTCATCTTATAATTCTTATTAAGTTCGATTTTTCTAATTTTCAATAAAAACTTGGTTAATTATTAAGATACCCACGACAATTTCGAAGATGCCCAATCAAATACGCAGTTAAAGTAGAAATATCATCAGCAATCGTAAAGACCATCTTTCCTGGCTATGAAATGAGATTTTGCAGCTGTCATAGGTTTCAATAATCTTACGGAAAATCTAGGTTCATCAACCTTTACTGTTTTCAGTTCTAAAACCACGTGAGCAAGATTAGAAACTGTTTTATTTAATAATTCGTTATATGGAAAAATTTTCTTTTCAAATATCTCCTCTGAATCCTTATTTTCTCTTTTCGAAGAGCTTGAATTTGTAATTACTATCGCGATATCATTATCAATTGCACTTATGGCTAGATCGTGTAGGTGCTTACGGAGGCGAATTTGTATTGATAGTGATTTTTTCCTTTCGTTTAAAAATAAATAATTAAAATTATCAATAATTATTAGAATCGGACGTAAATGTAGGGCATAATTGACAAGGACCATTTGGACATTTGTTGACATTATCCTCAATCTTCTTATTTGATGAAGTATAGGATCTGAATCCTGTTTGTTTTTGATGTAAGAGAGAATTTTCTCTGGCCGGAAAAATCCTTGTGGGTCACCAAATATTACAGATGAATCTTTATAGTGTTGTGCAGCGTTCACGCATAATGAATAGCAAAGGCTAGATCTGCCTTCCCTCGAATCAGATAAAATATATGTAATCAAACCTGTTCTGATTCCTCCTCCCAGTATCTTATCAATTGAAGGTGACCCTGTTGTGATTATGCGCATAAAACTAAACTATAATTATTTATATACAATGTCAGAGATCTCGGGAGAAACTTTTTATTGTCGATCTTATTTTTTGAAAATAAAAGTGATAACCTAATATGTCATCAACTCCACAGCAACCAAAAAGACCGTTAACAATCTTACAACGCTCACTAAATATGAAAGTATCTGTCAGACTTAAAAATGAGCTGGAGTACAGAGGTCGAATGAATAATGTGGATTCATATATGAATTTAATACTATTGGATGCGGAAGAATTTAATGGCGCAAATCCCGTTGCAAATTATGGGAAAGTAGTTATTCGAGGAAACAATGTGTTATTCATTAAAATAGAAAAGGATCTCTAAAAAAAGAGAAATTTGTGGGATTTGACGTAAGCAAAAATGGGAAGGCGTTATCTTTTCACTTCAGAAAGTGTAACTGAAGGGCATCCAGATAAGATATGTGATCAGGTTTCTGATTCAATACTTGATGAAATGATTACTCATGATCCAGATTCTAGGGTAGCAGTAGAAGCTATGACTACTACAGGGATTGTATTTGTAGCAGGTGAGGTAACTTCTAAGGCAAGAATTGATACTCAGGAAGTTGTTAGAAGCACATTGAGGAATATTGGGTACAATGGGTTAAAATATGGATTTGATGGAAACTGTTGCTCTGTTTTAACTTCAATTCATGAACAAAGCCCTGATATTTCTATGGGAGTTTCCAAAAATGAGAATGGAGTACAGGGAGCAGGTGATCAAGGATTAATGTTTGGATACGCATCAAGTGAAACCGCTGAACTTATGCCGTTGCCCATAACTTTAGCGCACAAATTAACTATGAAATTGGCTACGGTTAGAAAAGAAAAAACTTTAGACTGGTTAGGACCCGATGGAAAATCTCAGGTATCTGTTATTTATGAAGATTCCGTTCCAAAGAAAATCGATACCGTTGTTGTCTCGACTCAGCATACGGAAGATGTCTCAATATCTCAAGTGAGGGAAGAGGTTATTTCGAAGGTTATAAAACCTATTTGCGATGATTTGATTAACAATTCTACAAAATTTCTGGTAAATCCAACTGGCCGGTTTGTTATTGGTGGTCCTGTAGGCGACACCGGATTAACTGGAAGAAAGATAATAGCTGACACCTACGGTGGTATGGGTAGGCATGGCGGAGGTGCATTTTCAGGTAAGGATCCCTCTAAAGTAGATAGATCTGCATGTTACGTAGCAAGATATATAGCTAAAAATATTGTTGCATCAGGATTAGCTTCAAAATGCGAAGTACAATTGGCATATGCTATAGGAGTACCCGATCCTGTGTCAATCATGGTTGATACGTTTCATACAGGAAAAATTAGCGAAGAAAAAATTGAAAAACAAGTTAGTGAGATTTTTGATACTACACCGATTGGAATAATAGAAACGTTAAAACTGAAAAGACCAATATACAAGAAAACTGCGGCATATGGTCATTTTGGCAGAAATGAACCTGATTTTACGTGGGAGAAGGTTGACAAATCAGATTTATTTAAGATGTAGTAATTTTTATGACAGTAGATCCTGAATTATGAGATTCAGACACCTTTAATTATGTTAATTGTATTCCGAATATCTCTTTCAACTCCAAATTTCCTTGAAAAAAATTTAAGAATATTTTTTACATCCCTCGTGAGCGCTGCGTCTGCATTAATAGTATCAACTTTAACAGCTTGAGGCCAATCAAGGATAAAAATATTGTCATCATTTACTAAAATGTTGTACTCATTAAGATCGCCGTTAACGTATCCTTTGTGATAGGCAATCCCCACATTGTTGATTATTTTTTCTAAAACAAATGGTGGATCGTCAAGATTTTCAGCATCTGATAACCTAGTTCCATAAATGGGTTCCATAAGAATGCAATGAAAAGATCTGTACAGAGGGTTTGGAAATGAAGTACTAGAGTTTCTCAGATACATTAAAATGTCATATTCTTTTTTGGCTGTTTCGATATTCAAGAGTAGCCAACTACTAGTAGCTGTGTTTATATCTCGTTTCCTCTTTATCTGTTTGAAACTAGATCTTCCGAGTCTGAACATCTTTAAAATCTTGTCTTCTCCTTGTGAATCACGAGCTATATAAATTTCAGCTTCTTTACCGATACCGATTTGTGGTCCAATAGCTGTAATTAAGTTCCTATTGGAAAGAATTTTTAGGACATATGTATCTAAACCTGTTACCAATAATGTATACCCTATATTGCTTTTACCTATCAATCCAAATTTGACAAGTCGTTCTAAATGATGTTCAACCAAACCTTGACTTAAATTTGAATATTGACTCAAAGTAGAAAGGGTTAAAAATTGACGATTTTTTAAAGAAGAAGCAAATACCTTTAGTATTTTGATATCACTTTTATTCAACAATGAAACAAGATGTTCTGCCCTTGAAAAAGAAGACAACTGAAAGCAACTACTGCCAATATTAAATTAAAAGTTTATTGTGTTTACAGATAATAATTAAAATATCCAAACAACGAATCTAGAATCGTTGTCTCTTGATGGAAAATTAACTGTTGTAACAGATGATCCGGGAGGACTTGGATTATGGATTGCAAGAAAATTAGCAAGAAATGGTGGAACCGTTATTATTACTTCTAGAAATAAATCTAATTTGAAAAAAGTCTGTAATTTGATTGATAAAAATTGTTATGGATTTCAATTAAATGTTTCTAAAAAAGAGGAGTCTAGTCAAGTTTATCGAAAATACTTCCAAAGACTTTAGCAATATTGATATCCTAATAAATAATGCTGACTTTCCATTGGAATGGAAAATTTGGTTAAAAAACGTCCATGATATTTCCGAAGTTGAATTAATAAATATTAAAGTTGATTTGATTGGCTCTTTTCGAGTAACCAGAGAAATAATAAAGCTCATGATGAAAAAGAAGTGGAGTTATCTTCAATATTCCTCCAACCCCTGCCATATCCGGACATATTTGCGGTTCTCCGTACTCTATAGCAAAAGCAGAATTGGGTAGTTTGACCAAACATATAGCTTTAGAATACGGACAATATAACATCAGGTCGTATTCAGTTGCGTTGGGAGATGTCTATTCGAATACAATGCGTAGATCACCTTCAAGAAATGAATTAGTCAAGGCTAAAAATGAAAATAAAATGAAGATATTGGATCAACCAGAAGAAGTTGCTAAAATTATTGTTTCCTCTTCCGGAGAAAATTTTTCTTTCTCAACTGGAAATACTATTATTCTTGATGGTGTAAAGTAATTATTTAGAAAGCGAAGGTTTATGTCCCAAAGCATAGATGACATCAAAGAAACGGATCTCCCTGATGGTAAGAAAAAATCTCTTAGAACTGGATATACAACTGGTACGTGCGCAGCAGCGGCAACTAAAGCTGCACTATCAACACTGGTAAATGGAGAAAAATTAGCAAAAGTAAATGTTTCCCTTCCAAAGGATAATCATATTGTAATAGATATTGCTTGGATTAGATATGAAAATGAAAAATCTGTTACTGCTGCCGTCATTAAGGATGGGGGCGATGATCCTGATGTTACTAATGGTGCTGAAATTTGGTCTACGGTTTCTTTGTTAGAAACATCAAATAAGATCATTATTGATGGTGGCAAAGGTGTTGGAAGAGTTACTAAACCTGGATTGGGACTAGAAATAGGTAAAGCTGCCATCAATCCTACTCCACTAAAGATGATAAGTCATGGTATTGATGAAATTTTAGGGCAACAACAAAAAAATAGAAATGGATTATTGATATTGATAAGTGTACCCAAGGGAGAAGAAATTGCCAAGAAAACTGATAATCCTAGATTGGGAATAATTGGAGGTATATCAATTTTAGGAACGACTGGGATCGTAATTCCATATTCAACTGCATCCTTTGCAGCTTCAATTCGTCAAAGTATTGATGTTTCAAAAGCAATGGGTTCTGATTCTGTTATATTGACCACTGGGGGAAGAAGTGAAGATTTTGCACGTGAAATTTTTGGAAACTCAATTGCGGATCATGCATATATTCAAATAGGAGACTTTATTGGATTTAGCATTAAACAATGTGCAATTAAGAAAATAAAGAAGGCGTATGTAATCGGGTTTATTGGTAAACTAACAAAGATGGCGATGGGAATAAAACAAACGCATGTAAAAGGTTCGCATGTTGATATGAATTTTCTTGCAGAGTTGGTAATTAGATGTGGAGCAAATTATGAACTTGTAAAAAAGATAAGGGTAGCAAATACTGCAAGACATGTCGGCGAATTAGTTGATCAATTTGGATTGAATATGTTTTATGATGTTCTATGTGAAGAGGTCTATAGTCATCTAAGTAAATATTCTCCATCTGAGTTACAGATAAAAATCATATTACTCGATTTTAATGGTAAGATAATAGGAGAATTTCCTGAGTAGGATAAACTAAAACTGATCTTTTTCTATATCCCCTCGAGCAAACCGTCTTTCTGAAGCTTTTCAGCATGAGCAGAAATATATCTCCAGACTATATCTGCTTTTTCAGTTTGAAAATCCCATGGTGCAATAAGAACCACATCGTGTTCTCTGATCCACATACGTCTTTTTATCTTTCCTCTAATTCTACATGTTCTGACTTTACCATCTGTGCATTTCACAATAATGTTATCTCCTCCAACTAATTTTATAACACGCCCAAGCAGTTCGCCCTGTTGAGGGATTACTAACTCCTTTAGATCAGATTCACTCAGTACTTTTCTCTTTCCTAATTTGAAAACCTCCGTTAAAATTCCTTCTAAGCAAAATAAAAACCTAGTGATTCTTGGTTATAATTATTTAGAGTTCACGAGTGCTCTCTTTCTTATATGACATTTTCTGATAAAATCATAACAATTTATGGTATTGCTTAAGGACATTTTGTTAACGCATGTGGTTCAAACAATAATCAGATCCCTTAACAAATTTATTTAATGTGAGGGACCTAGATTGTTAAATTCACTAAATAGTTTCAATATTGCAGTATAGTCTAATTCCGAGTACCCCCTATTTGCTGCGATCCGATAATATTGTTCGGCCAGTGATGAAAATGAAAGACTGGCTCCATTATGCTTTGCGCACTCATTAAGTAATTGTATATCCTTGAGCATATTTTTCAAAAAGAATTTTGGTTCAAAATTATTTTTAATCATCTTTGGGCCCTTTATTTCACTTAGACCTGTCTTAAAATAAGTTGAATTTAAAATTTCCAGAAAGATTGATGGATCTGTTTTTGATTTCTTTACAAATACTATTGATTCTGACAATGAGATCGCTATTAAAGCGATGTTAAGATTGACCCCAAGCTTTATGTAGTTGGCAACACCATCTTGTTTACCTACATAAAATATTTTCTTGCTGAAGTTGGATAGAATCTTCCTACATTTTTCCGAAATTTTCTTATTACCAGAAACGATAGTTATTACATCTCCCTTCTTTGTTGCGTCTGGGCCTCCCATTATTGGAGCTTGAATAATTGCATATCCCTTTTTTTTCATAAGGCTTGCACAATAGATTGAATCTTCAGGCAAAACTGTACTAGTGTCGACAACAATGAGTCTTTTGTTATTGCAGTTAACCAATCCATTGTCACCAAACAAAATTTCCTTTACTGCCTGACCATCCGTAACACTAATAATTACAAAATTACATTCTTTTCCTATTATTGAGGGTTGTTCCATTCTAATTGCACCCTTTTTTACTAGTACATTTGATCTTTCTTTGGTTCTGTTATACAAATAAATTTGAAATCCTCTTTCTAACAATCTGTGACCTATCGCAGATCCCATTAATCCGTTTCCAATTATTCCAATGTTCATAAAATAATATCTTATTAGTAGAAATTTATAATTTTTCAATATTCAGGAAGATTATAAACCACCATTAGCTGGTCTATTATTTGAATTTCATTCTATAGAATATTACTGGATCATATTAATCTCGTACTTAGTAACGTGTAAGTTAATTATCGCATAGTTGCGAAAAATGGCGATAAGAACACGTGATTATGCCAAGCTAGTGACATGCCATTTTCACATCAACTGTAATATTAGAAATATCTAAATTGATTCAGCAGTGTATATGAATATTAATTGCCTCTTTCAATATTTACAAGACTATGAGTAATAATGTTGTAACTGTCAATCCGGCTAATGAGCAGATAATATCAGAGTATAAAAGCATGACAAATGAGGAAGTTACCGAAATTGTCAATAAATCAAAAGATGCATTTAGAGAATGGAAGCGCGAGATTCGTAAAAGATCTATAACATTGCTTCGATTGGCTGAGCAATTAAGGAAAGATAAGGAACACCTCGCTAGAATTGCATCTCAAGAGATGGGAAAACCCATCAAGGAGTCTCGTTCAGAGATAGAAAAATGTGCCTGGGCCGTTGAATTTTACTCATACAATGGTGATTTACTCCTCAATAATGAATCACTAAACAGTGACGCCAATAAGACAATGATAACCTTCCAGCCTTTAGGAGTAATTGCAAGCATTATGCCATGGAATTTTCCGTACTGGCAGGCATTGCGTTTCGCAGCACCCTCGTTAATGGCTGGAAATGCAATTGTTTTGAAACCTGCTAGCGCAACGATGCAATGTGGTATAGAGATTGAAAAAACAATACTAAAAAGCGGGGCTGTAGATGGAGTGTTTAAAACTGTTATTGGTAACTCAAAAATTGCAGAGATGTTGATTGACTCCAACATAGATGGAGTTACTTTTACTGGAAGTATTGAAATCGGGGCTAAAGTAGCCCGACGTGCTACCTCACGGCTAAAAAAATGCGTCCTCGAACTTGGAGGAAGTGATCCATTCATTGTACTGGATGATGCAGATATTGAAAAAGCTGCATCAGGAGCCATCAAAGGCAGGTTTCTAAATTGTGGTCAAAGTTGTGTTGCTTCAAAAAGATTCATTGTTTCAAAGAAAATAGCAAATGAATTTATTGAATCCTTTGTTCAAAAAACAGAAAAATTAAGGGTCGGAGATCCTCTGTCTGACAATACCGACATAGGACCACTTTCAAGTATGAAGAGTCTGGAAAATATAGATTCTATGGTAAAGGATGCAATAAGTCTTGGTGGAGAGCTATTGACTGGGGGTGAAAGAATTGGTAGTGTCGGTGCATTCTACAAACCTACAGTAATAAAAAATGTTAATTCAAACATGCGAGTGTCAAAGGAAGAATCTTTTGGCCCTGTTGCCCCAATAATGATAGTTGAAGATGAAGTTGAAGCTATAAATGCAGCAAACAATTCTGATTTCGGACTTGGGGGAAGTATCTGGACACGCGATTTAGAAAAGGCACAGAAATTATCAATGGAAATGGAATGCGGTATAGTTACTGTTAACAATATGGTTGCCTCTGATCCAAGGGTTCCTTTTGGGGGTATCAAGCATAGTGGGTTTGGAAGAGAACTATCAAGATATGGTATGCTTGAATTTGTGAATGTAAAATCCGTTAGATTTTACGATAAACTTGTCTATGAGCATCATGGTGACTAAAATGAGTCAAAATTGCACGATAAAAGCTGTTTGGAATATTTGCAATTCATTTATGAAGGTCGTCAATTTTCCAATGGAATGTTACCACCATTATTATATTATCTAAATCTGTTTGGCTAGAATAGATATTTTAGGAATCTATAGCGAGGACTCTATCTATTAAAATTGAAGTTATGCGTTTCCAAAAAGTATTGAAAATGCGCGACACCAGATCAAGACCACATTGTACTCGGATAAATCTATGTCTTGTGTAACTTGTTTCAAAAAATGCCCTCTGGTTTAATATTTTTAGCAAACTTTGCAATTTAATTTATTTTAAGTATCCTATTAGGTGTATTTAACAAGTTATTCAATTAAATGCGTGCAAAGTCGGGCACCAATGGAAGTGGTAAGTAATGACAGGTCATGATCTCTCCAAATGGACTATTCTATCGTTAATATTAACTGCTGCGACATTGATAGTTGGACTTGTAATATTGGTAACTAAATAAATGAATTGCATTTGACTTTCAAAAAACATGAATCTGTAATTGTCATAAAGTGCAGACATTTTGAATATAGGATTGCTTATTTTGGTGACTAAGTAAGTAAATGATCTCCTTTTATTGGAAAAAATGTACCTGGCTTGTATTTCAACAAGTCAATGAACATAATAATATATGTGATAACTGTTGGCAAAACAGGACGTCAATAAATGAATTCTATTTATCTTTAGCTTCGATCCATAAAGGAAGTAACGGGAGCTTTTATTAAATATGTCAGCCTAGCATATAGGGATAGATAGGCGTTGGGTGACAAACACTCTTTTAACACTGATATAACTGATGGAGATGAATTAAATGAAATCGAGAAGATCGAGAAAATGTTAAGCTCGGATGAAAAAGTACTGCTTGTAGCTAGGGAATCAAGATTGATGCCGGGTGGCTCAGCTTTAACACCAAATAGTGTCATAGCAACTGACAGACGACTGATTATAAGAGATCCCTACATGCTGGGCTTAAAAGCGGAACTTATTGATATTCCGTACGACGTTATAACTAGCGTCAAATTACAGAAGGGCGTTTTTACTTCAACTATATTATTTAGGGCGCCGGCGATGGTAAACAAGAGCAAGTTAGGACTGATTGATGAAGATATTAGCGGAGAAGACGATCAAGAAGGTGTAATTGAAGCGCTCCCTAAAGACAAGGCTGAAGAGCTTTTAGAAATAATAAGGCGACGAATGAAAGCTTCTAGCACTGGTGAAGCAACAAGCAGTATTGACACTTTTTCAATCGCTGATGAAATTGAGAAACTTTCTAAATTAAAACAGAATGGTATCTTGAGTGAATCTGAATTTCAGAAAATGAAGCTACAACTTTTAGAAAAAATGTAGTTGCGTAAGCTGATCTTATTTGATATTGAGAGTAGTATGTTCACTCGACTAACTAGGGTACTGCTTAACTGAATCCGAAATAATTCTCATATTTTATTAGTAGCACAGGTGAACTATGATAGAGTTCCGACAAAGCCCGAATTAATTTACAAGTTTCGTTGCACTACGGTAAACGCCGGTATAAAACCTCTTAAAGTTTGAACTATTATTCTACAATAGTTCGAGGGGCTTTTCATTATTCAAGTAAACGATCAGTCAAACCATGCCAACTGATTCTCCGACATTCTAAATAACTCAATGGAACATTTGTTTTAACGATTACACTTCAAAAATCAGCCGGTAGCCAAACAAATTTACCACTGGTTATAGAACAAACATATGCTTATTTTGCTCAATATTTAATAACACGGTTTCAAACTCAAGATTCATGTCAATAATCTGTTGTAGGGCAACAGTTATTCATTCATTCATTCTTTGTTCGTATGCTTCAATCTGTTCCCTGACCTTTTGACGCAACCAATCAATGGGAATAGGTTTTTCGATGAATAAATCTATAATTCCCTCCTTCATGTACTTTTGAAATACTTCATCTTCTTTAACTTCGTAAGCGCTAACTAGTATCGTTCTAACATTTGAATTGAGCAATTTGATCTTTTTTAGTAGGTCTAATCCATTCAGATTTGGCATTCTCAAGTCAGAAATAACGAGAGCATAATCTTTTTTATTTTCAATAAAATGCTCCAAGGCAGTTACGGGATTGTTAAAACAAACAACTGAGATTCCATTAATCTTGCCATATATGGCGTCTTGATACAGCTGGGTGATATCAAGCTCGTCGTCTACTATACTAACAATCCTGTTGTTAGTGGACATTTAGTTTTCCCCTAAACTCCTGCGTCTCAATACGCTAATCTGAGTTCGTGATCGCCCTAAACTAAATAAAGATTCTGATTTTGAATGTAACTTTTTCACTGTTAATGACTCGAAAATAACGTTCAATCCAGTTATAGGAGGTGTGGAATCTAGTTTACGAGCCCTAATAATGTTGTTTCAATTTTCTCAAGTAAGACCGGCTTCGCCAATACTGAAATCTTTTTGTCTCTAAAGAAAGGGTTATTGAATATTTCTTTATAAAGTGGTAGATATCCTGTTATGAGCAGTACTGAAGACGAAGGATGTTTAGTTAAAATTTTAATCGCTGCATCTACACCATTCGTGCTTCCAAAAAGCCGGTAGTCAATCAAGGAAGCATCTGGCACAAATTTATCAAAATCTGACATGACGTTATCAGCATTCAGAGAACTAGATATAATATCATAACCTCTATTGATCAGATAATCCCTAAAGAGGGTTAGAATATCCTCTTCGTCTTCTATCATCATAATTTTTAATTTTCTGTGGTTTTGCGGGACCATTAGGATCATCTGATTAAGTCACATCAAGGATCCTCTGCTCAACATTTTATAAAAAAGTTCGAGTTTGATTGTAAGCATTATTAGAAAACTCGAGAGCCCCAAATGGTAGAATGGTTAAAGATTGGATCCACCGTCTGGTCAAATGTTTGCGTAGTGAGTTATACTGCCTGATATTATCTAAAGAAACTGGTGAGACATAGGAAATAGGAAAACCTAGCCCACCAGTTGATGCAGTTTGGAGTTGATTTGATATATCTTTATGATCAACAAATTATATAATGGTTTGATGGGCCCTTTATGGCATATCGCAAAACTAATTATTGTTAAGTTTGTTAGACCGTGCTACTATACATTTTGTTAAAATAAACTTTTTATATAAAAAATTTATACAAAAAAATTGTGTGTTTAGAATCACGTATTGTTATTTCTTATTCATGTTTTGAAAAACAGTGATTTGTTTATCCACTTCTGCAAGGAATTGATTTAATTCAATTGGTTTTTGAAGAAATCCATTTATTATCTCCTTTTTAGTATTTTCTTGAAATAAATTCTCACCAATTGTAAACGCTGTCATTAAAATAGTCCTTACTAAAGGATTCAAATCTTTTACAGTCATTAATAGCTGTAGCCCATTGATAACGGGCATTCTTAAATCACAAATCATAAGCGCATAATCCTTGTAATTCATTTTGAAATGTTCTAATGCCATTATCGGATCTGTGAACTTGAAGACTTCAATTCCTTTGATAGTATGTAAAGCTTCATTGAAAAAGAAAGCACTACTTAGATCGTCCTCTACAATACCAACAATTCTATTTTTAGCAGACATTGAAAGTTGCTGCTCCGTTTTAGCGTCCATGGTAGCCTCTGATAGCCTAATTAGTATATAATAACGTTGACTCATTAAATAGTAAGTCATTATGTGATAAGTAATGGATAAAAATAACAATTCTCTAAACTCAAATTAACTCTCACCAATGCAAAATGATCTATCAAAACTTTTGCACGTTCCTGCTCGCTAGTTTCGATAAAATAAACTTTCTATAGCAGTTAATATAAGTACAAAAATGAGCAAAAAGAATACTGGACATGGAGTTGATAGAGACAAGATATGTAAATGTGGGCATTCAAAAGAGTTGCACGATCCATCTAGTGGTGTTTGCAATGCCTTTATAGCGCCCGATATAGTGTGCCCATGTATGAAGTATGTTGAAAAAGTAAAAAAAGATAGTTTCAATTCTTCAATCAGGTCATCTTCCAAGAAAATAAACTTGGTTATTTAATCAATAAATTATCATTTCTATTGTGACCATGAAAAACTAGATGGCTTATGGGGTAAATGTGCAGTCTTGCTTATAGAAAATGGGATGAAAAATCGGAAGAAACTGCAAAAGGTGTTAGAATAAGTGTTAATGTATATTCTAACAATCAAGAAGACTTAATAGAAGAGACGCTTAACACATACTTGAAGGCGAAGATGCTAGCAATGCATAATGAGATCTCTCTAGCCCTATAGAAAATAGATGAGTGCACGTAAAAACACAGAATATTATGATGAAGAAGAAAAGGAGCGATTATTTGAATGTCCCTTTTGTGAGACATTAGTACTATTACATGAAGATGAAAATGTAAACACAATTTTAAGAGTGTATTATACATGCTATAACTGTAATAGAATCTGCTTCATACGGAATTTAGAAACTACATATCGATCGTATTGAAAATATTAAACGACGTTACACAATATTAAGACCTGAAGATTCTCACGAAATACCAATAGGATTATGATCGTGAATCACGTAATGGCGAAATTATTCAAGATGCAAATAAAGAATATGCAAGATTTAGTAAACACAGATAATTCAATATAATTTATATCACAAATAAATTTATTTAATATTATAACCTTTCAAACTTTTTTATTTCGTTACTACAAACTTGATATAAAATCCAATCTAAAATTCTTAATTCACTATGCAATGGATTCACCTGGGACACTAAAAAATTAATTACCACTTATAGGGACTTCCGAAACTCATTATCAATGGTTCAAAATAGAAATAGACTTAATAATCTGTGATGCATTCGAAAGGTTTTTGTAAAATGTCCTCTTGCTTTCTGTGTACGTAAACACTAAAGAATCTTTGTCGGTTATTTTTGCAAGGACAATTAACATTTTTCCTGGCTTTCCTTTAATCTTTTCGTAATCAATCATATCGCTTGCAGATTGATAGCCTTGGATTAAGTATTTGTGTGGAAATTTACCGGTACTGTTGAAGAACAAGTAGTCAACGCTAAGTTGGTCCTCGAGGTTTGTTAATGCCTTCGACGGGAGTACTGGCTTACCTGCGTTAGAGTCCAGTAACGAATCATTTGGATTATAAATTACCGAAACCTTCGTTCTTGTTGAATTTGGATTTGGATTCGTAAGAATCGCTTCCGTAAGACCATTAATATCATTATGCGTACTATTAACGACCCAATTAGGAGGATATAAAAAAGTAAATTTCTGGTCAGGGTCGTAATACCGTTTCCAATTTTCAATCTGTGCGTTTCCCAATTGTAAATGACTAATCGAATAAATTGAAAAAGTCAAAATAGATATGGACAAAATTCTGATGCCTGTCTTGAAAATCATTTGGATAAAATTACCACTTGGATAGTCGCTAAGGACTATAACTACGTCCTTTACTTGCACTGAATAGTACTTGGATCATAAATTTAATATACCTTAATCACCGGTGGGCAATGAATCGTAAGACTTGCATAGGGCATCCCACCAGCGAACGCATGAAGGGAGTGAGTTAGCAACTGATGGGTTTTTGGGTTTAATCTGATTGGATGATGATGAACAAGAAACAATCAGACCCACCAGTTTATGATAACGTGTCTAATAAGATATATAAGATTATTGTAATAATTTTCTATATTTGTTGTAGATATCAAATACTACAACCATCTTTTCTAGAATCTCTTAATTTTTCCTATAATCTTAGGTAATATTATATCCCTTCAAACTTAGACGAAGTGCATCTAACAAATCATCATAACTAGTTTGGTCTTTATCTAGAGAATATTCGTTTGCTTACATCGATGTAGGATTTTTTTGTATTATTTTTCAGTTTTATATAATGGAAAATAATGCAGAATTTATATCCTGAATAATATTAGGATTTTTCCCTCCAAGTTCATATAAACCAAAACCTTCTGTAGGAACTAAATGATCTTACGTTCAAAGACCTTACTTCTCCTTTCAATAGTTATTTTCTATTCCCATTGAATGATGAAAAATTAATAAAATCCCATTCTTCTTGTTCTTCCGTTTGCCGTTCAAGTGCATTACTGTTTTTAAGTATTCTTTACTTAAATTCATATGCCTTCAATCCCAGCCTTAGAGCATCAAAGTACGTAAGGTTAAATATTCCTGTTATAATTTTAAATCAAATTTTAGAAAGAATACATACATTTTCAAGCATGGGACTTTCTATTAAATAGAAAGTATTATGATTTCTGTTTTATACCGTTACTTTGTAACTCTATCATTATATCAAGTTCTTCGTTAGTTGCAGGTTGTTTATATGCTGATTCAACGCATTTTTTTATAATAGATAACGAACTTAGAGGATTTGTGGCAAACCACCTGAATCTTCTTATTCAATCTTCGAATTCGTGTTGACAGTCCTGGCAGTTATCACAAGTTATATGGATTCTTTTGTCACAAGAAATTGTACTGCTTGAGCACTAACTAGAGATATGTCATCAATGTCAAATGAACCCATTTCCTCTTCACAATTACGGCATCTTAATAGTATGGTCGAAACTGTCATTTATTTCTGTTCGTGTTTTAAGTCTTTAAGAAATCTTAGACAGTTAGGACATAGGAAAAGTTGTATAAAATGTAATAGAGTCGCTTCTTTTATCACATATGCTACAGTTATCGGGTTGTTTTATTAATGGTACTGACATTTTATTTTAAACTCTCATTTTTTTGACATAATACTTTAAGGCAACCTACGAATACTTGATGAAAAATGACAGAATTTCCAGAACTTGGTCTTGCAGCTATGTACAGAATCATAAAGAAATGTGGAGGAGAGAGAGTTAGTGAGGAAGCAGCAGACCAATTAAGAAGGATACTTGAAGAAGTCGCTACTAAGATTTGTGTTCAGGCAGTTGATCTAAGCGTCCACGCTGGAAGAAAAACAATCAAAGCAGAAGATATACAGTTAGCTGCAAAAAATTTGCTAAACTTAATACATTAGTTATTGAAAATCATCGTCACTTGATGTTATCATGTTAAAGGATACTCTGATTGTAGGTCTAACGGGCCTGCCTGGAGCTGGTAAAACTACGGTTGCCAACTATCTATCAGAGAAAGGTATTCCACTTTTGATTATGGGTGATGTAGTTAGAGAAGTCGCAGAGAATGATGGGTTGGAACCTACAAGTGACAATCTTGCAAAATTGATGTTAAGACTTCGAAAGAGAAACGGACCCGAAGCTGTTGCACATTTGATTGTTAACAAAATCAAACTAATGAAAAAGGAAGACAACCAGTTAAGCGTTGTGATAGTAGATGGAATAAGGAGCATGGCTGAAGTACAGGTTCTCAGACGGATAGGTTCAGTCAAACTGTTAGCTATTCACGGTTCAACTCTTACAAGATACACACATGTTAGAGAAAGAGGACGTTCTGACGTACCTTCTAATATAGTTGAATTTGATAAACGTGATAAGATTGAGATGGACGTAGGAATAAGTAATGCCATAGCCTTAGCCGATGAAACTATTTCAAATAATGATATTTCAATATCGGAATTGTGTCAACGCAGTTTTATTACGATACAAAAGTGGATTCAAGAAAGTAGAAATAGATCAATTTAGCGTGATTATAATTGTCAGGAAAGACTTATGATCTTCAAGATGAGAATGTTAAGCTAAAGGTAGAAACAGTTCTTAATCCTTCTGAAGATCCAGAAAAGGTAAAAAAATGTCTACAATACGTTGCAAATGGATGCCAACCCGTTCTAAAAGATGGACGTTTGGAAGCAACTTGTACAGGATCCCTCTCATTACACCATATTCGAGTTGGGGTAAGATCAAAATCTTCCTCAGCTGTTTTGAGAAAACTCTTGGAATGGAATAGAAGAGGCGATCTTACGTGGTTCTTTTTGAACAAGCAAGCAGCCTACAGTGGTGTGATATCATTGGCTGAACACTATGAAGAATCGCCACTTGGACCAATAAAAGTCACTATAACTAGCAATAATTTAGATAGAATAATAGAATGGTTACTATCGAGCAAATAAAAGAACAGCCTAATTTTACATTCAAAGAATTTTACGTTCAAAGTATTATCAAGATTACTACATTACAAATCATGATGTATACTAAATTTAGGAACTATAGTATATGACCGATAATGAAATTCGATCAATTTACAACTACAATTCACGATTAAACATTGTTCTCCAAGATTTTGTTTCCAAAGTATTCTGATTCAATTTTCATTACTTCTTTTCTATTGTCCGCGGCTGAGTAATCCTCTAAGGCATCATGGTTTAATTCTAGAAATGTATGACCCCACTTGAATTTGTTTAGTAAACTGTACGCAAATTTTTTTTCTCCAAGTACGTAATAACATGCTGACATAGATTCAACGCTTGATAGTCTACCAAGCCTTGCGTAGTTTACTGGATTTCCTGCCAGTAGAGCAGGGATTCTTCTGACAACTCCTTTTTTCAAAAATTTGTAGTTTGTCAAGACTGCTTGGGCCTTATTCCAAGAACAGTCAATAACACATAGGGAATCGACCAAATTTTTATCTGTTTTGCAAACAACTTGACCGGCAAAAGGATTTAAGACTAGCATGTTATGTTTTATGACCCTGGTAGGCAAAACAGTACCAAATTTGATCAGTTTCAATGCGGTGCATTTTCTTGGATCATCTTGATTTAGTAAAAGTGCAAACGCTCGTATCAACTATAATTTATGCAAGATATATGACTAACAATAAAACGGTTTCGAGAATTTCGATTTATTATTGTTTTTGAATCAAAATCGTAACATTAAAAATCATGAATTTTGGAGTATTACCGTTGCCAAACATAAATAATATCACAGTATTAGGTTCCGGAATAATGGGTCATGGTATAGCACAGATTTCAGCAATGAATGGATATGATGTAATATTACGTGACATAGAGGAAAGATTCTTAGATAGTGCCATGAATAAAATAAGATGGTCCTTAGATAAACTGGTTGAAAAAAATAAGATAAACAAGCAAGAATCAGACAAGATTTATGGCAGAATAAAACCTATTGTCGACCTGAAAGATGCGTTAGTTGACACTGAGTTGCTTATCGAAGCAGTTCCAGAGGATCTCAATCTCAAGAAAAAGGTTTATTCAGAGGTGGATCAATTTTCTCAAGAAAGTACAATTTATTCATCAAATACAAGCACTTTACCAATTAGTGAAATATCTCAACTGACCAGTAGACCGGAAAGATTTATAGGATTACATTTCTTTAATCCGCCGCAATTGATGAAATTAGTGGAGGTTATACCGGGAGCAAGAACTGACAATTCAATTGTTGATGTTGGAATCAATTTTGTAAAATCTCTAGGAAAAGATCCTATTTTGTGTAACAAGGATGTCCCTGGGTTTATTGTAAATAGAATATTCATTCCGTTGGTGCACGAGGCAGCATACTGTCTGGAAAGTGATGGCAAAAGTATGACACAAATTGACTCATCTGTGAAATTCAAAATGTTCCTACCAATGGGTATATTCGCATTGGCAGACTATACTGGTCTTGATGTTATTCACAAAGCAACTGTTGAAATGTACTCTCGTGATAAGAAAGTAGTAAACCCCCATCCTAAAATAGAAAAGTTATTTTCATCAGGAAAATACGGTAAAAAATCAGGAGACGGTTTCTATTCCTACGGCGACAAGAACTATGAGAGGATTCCACTCTCTGAAGAGGAAGCCAAACAATATGACCCAATTAGGATTCTATCAGTTGCGATAAATAATGCTGCATGGCTTATTTCCAATAATGTTTGCACGAAAGAGGATGTCGAATTTGCTCTAAAACTTGGAATGGGTATTAAAAAAGATCTATTTGAGATTGGAAAAGAGTTTGGTTACGAAAAAATCATAAATACTTTGAATCAGTTGCAGGAAAGAAATGGATCATTCTACGCCCCTGATCCTTATTTAAAATCATATTCAGCGTAATTCATGATTTTTTTCCATTTTTGCCACGTATTGGTGTTGCTATTGTTTTGATCCAAAATACTCTGAGATTACTTTGACTGCAGAATATGCGTTTTGTGAAGTTTGGATAAACACTCTCTTCCTGTCATCAAGATATCTTCCACCAAACTTTTCAGCAGTACCTCCACTACTGGGTATTGTTACTAATATTTTTTTTAACATATATCCAACGCATAGCTCTATTAAAGTTCCTACACCTCCACCAACGGCAATAATCCCATCTGCGGATGTTGAAATAACAAAGTCTCTGGCATAGCCTATCCCTGTTGCAATTACAACGTCACAAAACTTATTTGCAAACTCAACTTCCTCTTGAGGAATGATTCCTACTGTTAAACCTCCATGTTCTTTTGCGCCTTTACAAGCATTTTCCATGACACCTCCAAGACCACCACAAACTAGTATAGCGCCTGCTTTAGCGATTTCAGTTCCAACCTCATATGCTATTTTGTTTGTTTTCTCATTTGATTTATCTTGGTTGTATCCTATAACTGCGATCTGAAGCCTTCTCATGATTTTCTCGATAAATTATTTCATATATTTATTATGATATTAGTTTGGCGTAGCCCCTCCTTAGGGATTACATATGGCCTCAACGAATCTCACATTACAAGTAAAATGGTGGAATCATTTGCAATATAACAAGTAACCGAAATAAACTTCTGGAAATATCTAATTTAAGGTGAAGAATAATATGTCTCGTATATATCACAGAGATGAATGAAATACCGAATCAAAGACCTTAATTTAGCTGAAGGAGGGAAGAAAAAGATTGATTGGGCTCAGATCCATATGCCAGTATTATCTAATCTTAAAAAAAAATTAAAAGATGATAGTCCCTTAATTGGCGTTAAGATTGCGGGTTGTTTGCACGTTACAAAAGAAACTGGAGTATTGATTCGTACATTATGTGAGTTAGGAGCTGATTTAGCTTGGTGTGGTTGCAATCCTTTGAGCACTCAAGACGATGTTGCTGCGGCACTCGTTAATGAAGGAATCTCAATATTTGCAAGTAGGGGTGTTTCAAATAAACAGTATTATGATGATATTCGTTCAACAATGTCAATAAGACCTAATGTTACAATTGATGATGGAGCCGACCTAACTGTCGAGATGCACAATTCGAGTGGAAATCTATCAGAAGTTTATGGTGGAACAGAAGAAACTACTACTGGAGTGATTAGATTACGTGCGATGGAAAAGAATGGTAAGCTAAAATATCCGATAATGGCTGTAAATGATGCTGAGACAAAACATGATTTTGATAATGTTTATGGTACAGGTCAGTCAGCCTTAGACGGTATAATTAGGGCTACCAACATTCTGATTTCAGGGAAGAATGTCGTTGTGTCAGGATATGGACATGTCGGAAAAGGAATTGCAAGAAGAGCAGCGGGACTTGGTGCGAATGTCATAATAACAGAAATTGATCCAATTGCAGCATTGAAAGCAAAATTAGATGGTTACTCTGTTCTTCCTATGGCTTCTGCGGCTATGACAGGTGACTTATTTATCACTACAACGGGCTGCAAGGATGTAATAAGAGAGGAACATTTTTTGCAAATGAAAAATGGAAGCATTCTGGCTAATGCAGGACATTTCAATGTAGAGATTTCTATTGATGCACTTAAATCAAACTCTATATTAGTAAAACAAGTTAATGAGAACACAACAGAGTACGAACTTAAGAAAGGAACAAAACTTTATCTCATTGCAGAAGGGCGATTAGTGAATCTCGTCGCTGCTGAAGGTCATCCTTCTGAGGTAATGGACATGAGCTTTGCAAATCAGCTACTCTCATCTATAAAACTAATTCAATCAAAGGGATCACTTTCTCCTGTGGTATATGAAATTGAAAGATCACAGGATCAGGAAATTGCAAGAGCAAAATTAGAATCGATGGACATTAATATAGATATTCTTACTGAAGAACAAAGTACGTATTTGACTGGATTTAGCGAAGGAACATAGGTATATGTACCAATTGATTTTGTGCTTCTTGATAGCAATTTATTAGGATATAAACCACCTAAGAATACCAGTTTATATAGGTAAGCTTTTTTATGGATGGTATTGGCTAAAACTTCAGTCACTATAGATGGGCAGATTATGGAAGGTTTATCATTAGAATTTTATCGACTGATAGAGTCATGTGGAAATAACGTTCAAACCATTAATGAATATCTAAATTCTATGAGAAATGAAATAAGTATTTCCATAAATTACAAAAAAATCACTATCAAAACTTTGGTGTATTTGTCAAAGTTTCATTCAAATATGAAATTCAAGAAAATGCAAAAAAATGATATCTTGTCCTTCTTGAACTCAAAAAGAAAAGGGGAACACATGGACCCTTTACACAGTTGGATAGCAACATACAATCTCTACATAATAATTTTGACTCGATTTTTCAAATGGCTTTACCATCCTCATTTACCTGCAAAGGAAAGACCCAAGCCTTCATGTGTTGAAATCCGAACGCTAAGACGAAAAGAACAATCTGTCTATAAGCCTACTGACCTCTGGACTCAGGATGATGACCTTCTATTTCTCAAGTATTGTCCATCGAAAAGGGATAGATGTTATCATGCCATATCAAGGGATAGTTCATGCAGACCTCATGAACTCTTAAGACTAAAAATAAAAGATGTAATTTTCAAGATTGCAGGAGATCGCCAATATGCGGAAATTTTGGTAAATGGAAAGACTGGCCAGCGACACATTCCTTTAATTAATTCACTTCCATACCTCAAAGACTGGATGGATAGTCATCCTCAATCCGGTAATCCAAATGCATTTTTAATATGTGGATTTTACAGATCCTTAGGCAGGGCCATTAGAATTGACACTATAAATCATATTTATTCTGATTATAAGTACAAAATCTTTCCGAAACTATTGCAAGACCCAAACGTTCCAACTGAGGACAAGGGAAAGTTTAGAGAGTTACTCAAAAAAAGATGGAACCCTTATATTAGAAGACATTCGGCGTTAACGGAGAAGTCAAAGATATTAAAGGAAAGTATATTGCGCCAGCACGCAGGTTGGTCTCCTACTTCAAACATGCATCAAAAATATATCCACTATTTTGGTAATGAATCAACCCAATCTATATTGGAAGCCTATGGTTTGAAACCTAAATTAGAAGAGATAAATAAATTAAAACCTACTGCTTGTCCTAATTGTAGGGAGTTAAATAAAATAGGTTCAAAATTCTGTGTTAAATGTAGGATGATATTATCTTATGACGCCTATGCGGAAGCGGTAGAAGATTCAGAGTTACAGAAGTCAAGAATCGATCAGTTAACAGCCAAGTTCGAGGAATTAGAAACTGAGATTAAGAAAAATAGCATTAAGAAGTAGATCATCGATCTGTTTATTTTCTTTAATCAGTCCTAGTTTCATTGCTGCCCTTTGTCCTTTGAGTACATTTATTAAGTCACGAAACAGCGGACCTTTAGGTGCCGTATAATTTTTTACTTGTTTCGGTGTTAACTCTCTTTTTATTTGAATTTTTAATACTGCGTATTTCGGTTTGGGCGGTTCTTTTGCTTGCTTGACTGCTTCGTCTATCTTATCTTGATTAAGTACTTTAAGCCTCATGATAGTTTTATTAGTCAGCATAGGATTCAGGGCTGCTGAGGCATGAATACCTTGTGTATATCTATCTCTTGCAGCCTTTAGCCAATCAGTGAAAAGCATGGAAAATCTTTCATCTGCAAGGTACTTAAGTTGAGTTGCATCTGCTATTAATACATCTAAAATTAACTTAAATTGAGATTTTAAGTCTAGAACACTTTCCAGTATCTTGTACTTTTTATTGTTGAGATTATTTAGCCGAGGAGGCTTAAAGAAATATTTTATCTCCAAGCCCAATTGTAGACCCATCGCGTCGAATATCATGTACAACGGTTTAATTCTCTCATGATACCATTTATCGAAACTCTCACACTGACTCTGGTCGATTTCTGGTGTTGCTGGTCGAAAGTGGTATACTTGTTTTGCCACTTTACTCATTTGTTTCGATAAAGTACTGAATTGCTTTGATACTTGTATTTGATAATGTCCAACTAAAGAATCCTGCCAAGGAGGTTTCGATAAATGTTTACCGACAACCTGAAACTCTCTTGACAATTGCAGGAGGCGATCTCTAGTATTTGATTCTCCCCAATACTCTCTCGGTGCCAATGTCGTTGATATTTTTTCTGACTGTTCTTTCGTTTTTATACCAGATAATTTACGAAGTTTGTTATATTCTATTCGTTCATTTTTTACCAAAATGTTTTTTTCTCTTGCGTCTAAATATTCTGCTTGTTCAGGAGGTGATAACCTCTTAAGTTGCTCGAATGTCAAATTATATTTTGTTAAAAAAGGAATAGTATCATTAGTAGAATTTCTTATTTGATTAAAATCTTCATCTAAAATTGAGATTTCTTTTAGAAATTCTTTACCTTCTTGTTTTCTGAGGATATCTTCGATATAACAAGTAGTGCGTTTTCCGTTTTCAGAATGTCTCACATATCGATATGCTTGCCTGGGTTTCTTGGCTCTATCATAACTGGTTGGTTTTTCTTCGAAAGAACCAGTTTTACCACACTTCGGACATACATATTCACTTCTTTTCCTACCCATCTTAAGTTTATTCCCCTATATTTCCCCTATAATCCAATTAGTTCTATAATATAAGATTAACTAAATATCAGTAAATTGAAATTACAAAAAAGAGACAAACAAATAGTACCGATATATCTCAGCAATGGTTTATCATCAACACTTGTAATCCCAATTCAACCGACAAGAAAATATCAGATCGATAAGCCTTCATACGTTACTGTTGAAGGAACGAAAGAAGGCATCCTAATCAAAAAGGTGGAGACTATAGAATAATGGGTTCACAAAAACTGGATAAAATAATCGAGAATACAGAATTGCTAATCAATAGTTTACTTAAACATATTCATAGTTGTGACCATTCTTGTTGTGTTAAAGATGTTCTCGAGGAGATTTATGAAAAATGACATCGTTTAGGAAATCTTGTGTTTACTGTCAAACAGGAATACAAATGTCTGATAAAAATGGAAAATGGCAAGCATTCGAAATAATGACAGGAGACTTCCACAGTTGCCTTAGTATTAAAAGGAGTCACATACATTGATAATACCAGATATTGATGATGATCAAATAAACCAGAAGAAAGAAGATGCCCTGAAGCGATTGAAAGAGTTAGGTGAAGACTCATCTGGAGTTAAGGCTTTTGATGAAAATCCTACAGAAGAGCAAGAAGAATGGTTAAACAAAAAAATGCCAAATGATCCATTTTGTGATTTAGGGTTAGATGAACAAGAGGACAAAAAATTCGGCTTTAACCCTAAAGAAAAAGAAAAATCAAATACAAAAAAAGTCATGCCAATATCCAAATATTCGTTTAAAGGTAAAGCGGATTTACATGATGCGGTGGTAATGACTGGTAAACCATTTTTCATTACATTTACAAATGGAAAAATTAAACTAGTGGAGCAGATAGAAGAAAATACAAGAATCTTAAGACCTCCTGAGATAGAAGAGTATCCATATAAGCCGTATGAATTTGACTCTATAGAAGAGTTCCAAGAAATCATCTCAAAGGCTCTAAAAATCAGTAAAGATGAATTATATACGAACTCAAAATCAATTTTTAAAAAGTATGTGGACCAGGACGAACACGTCATAAATTTATTAACTATGGATTCTATATGGACATATTTTCAAGACCTATTTCCAGCAACCCACTATGTTGAGTGTATTGGAACAAACGATGTCGGAAAGAGCACCATTGGCTATACTTTTGAATACACTGGTTACAGAGTGATAAAAGCCACTTCAATTAGCGGAGCAAACTATTACCGTATGTTAGGTTCAATTGAACCCGGACAGTGTGTTATAATAGAGGATGAAGGTGATAATATTAGTGAAGATCCTGACAAGATTAGAATTCTAAAAAATGGTTACGAATACACCGGTAAAGTTCCAAAGATAAATATGAATTCATACGACCAGAAACAAATCTGGTATAAGCCATATTGCTTTAAGATGATACTGGCTGAAAGATCATTAAACCAATGGAAGGCTAAAGGTTTGGTCGACAGAACATTTAGCCTTCATTGTAG
>WNFZ01000420.1_pt1 | contig 43343 bp, 34 predicted proteins | sample 5400081 | NCBI WGS metagenome assembly WNFZ01 (sample SAMN13153365, study PRJNA577476) | soil metagenome | isolation source: 80 cm soil or saprolite under grassland replicate 1 | place: USA:California | collected 2016-06-15
CTGGTCCGAAAATAAGACCTCAGCCGGGCGCGCGTCAGCGCCCGGCGGCGCGCCAGCGCTGACGGGCTCTGGGTAACGGTCAGCGGCGGATCAGGCGGTGGCGGCCTGGAGCTCGCCGGTGTCGGGGTTGACGGCCTGGATGGTGACCTGATAGCCGAGGCGTTGCAGGCCCAGGACGTGGTTGCGGGCCTGGCGGCGGACGTGCATGCGATGCTCGTAGTAGTCGGCGCCGAGGTCCTGGTAGCTCGCGTCGGGGTCGGACAGTAGCGCGTGGATGCTGGCGAGCATCGAGTTGCCGGTGGCGACCAGGGCTTTCTTCTTGGGCATGCGCCGGGTCAGCCGCCGGTATTTCGCGCCGAGGAAGGACTGGGTGCGGCCGGCGCTGATGGTGGCCTCGCCGAGCGCGGCGCCCAGGTAGGGGTTGCCGCGGCCGGTGGCGTTACTGCCCTTGCGCTTGCCGGCGGACTTCTTGACCTGGGGTGACCATTTCGCCCAGGAGACCAGGTGGGCGCCGGTGGGGAAAACGGTCATGTCGGTGCCGATCTCGGCGATGATGTCCTGGGCGCAGACTTGCCCGATGCCGGGCACGGCGTCGAGCTGCTGCACCTGGCGCAGGTACGGGGCGGCCAGCTCCTCGATCTTCTCGGTGAGCGCCTGGATCTGGGTGGTGTAGTGGTCGATGGCGGCCAGCATCATGGCCAGCACGGCGGCGTGCTCTTCGGTGAAGAACGAGCAGTCCAGCGCCTCCTCCACGCGGCGGATCTTGCCGCGCATCCTGCCGCGGGCCAGCTGCGCCAGGGCCTTGGGGTCGCGCTGCCCGGCGGCGATCGCGTCCAGCATGTCCCGGCCCGAGACGCCGTGGATGTCGGCGATCACGCTGGACAGTTTCAGGTGCCCGTCTTCGAGCAGCTTCTCGACCCGCTGCTTCTCGGCGGTGCGAGCCTGGGTGAGGTGCCGGCGGTAGCGGGTGTGGGTGCGCAGGCGGCGGATCGGCTCGGGCGGCACGAAGCTGGAGCAGACCGAGCCCCGCTCGGTGATCCGGGCTAGCCAGATCGAGTCGGCCCGGTCGGTCTTGGGCCTGCCGGGCAGCGCCTTGACCTGCCCGGCGTTGTACAGCTGGCAGTCGAACCCGCGTGATTCCAGCAGGAAGAACACCGGTTTCCAGTAATCCCCGGTGGCCTCCATCCCGAGCTTGGCGACGCCCCAGCAGGCCAGCCAGTCGCCCAGCGACTCCAGCTCGCGCCGGGTGGTGCCGAAGGTCCGGGACTCCTGCTGGCGGCGGCCCGCGGTGGTATCGCTGGGCACCCGGATGGTGACCTCGACCTCGGCCTTGGCGATGTCCAGGCCGGCGACCCGCTCGCAGAACAGCGGCTCGTCCTCGACGTCTTGCATTGATGGCTCCTACGATGACAGGGCGGTTACGGCCGCGGTCGTTCGCAGGAGCCAGGGGCATCGGTAAATCTGGTCCGCGGGCTCGAGGCACCATTCAGCGGCCCTGAAGGTTGGCTCCCGGCGTCAGACTGTTAGACGGGGTCGGGCCCGCCAAGGAACAACGACGTCAGCGAACGACCGCGGCCACAGCCTCCCAGACCGCCCGCGCTCACGCAGTAACACCAGCCGGCAACCGCCCGCGGACGCGAGCGCGGCAGCGCCCGGCGCAGCCGGGTACCCGGGTAACGGCGGGTCAGCTGCCCAAATTTTCACGCCGCAGCGGCGTCACCACCGGGCCACGCGGGACTGTTAGGCGCGGGACTGTTAGGGAATTCGTCGCGGGCGCGCTGATCGCGGTCATGCTCACCGGCGGCCGCTCCCTTGAGGCGTATGCCGAGCGCCGCGCGCTGCGCGATCTGCGGGCGCTGGCCGAACATGTCCCGCGATCAGCGCGGCGGCGCACCGGCTCGGCGTTGCTTGTGGTGCCGCTGGAGGCCGTCACCCCTGGAGATCGGCTTGTGGTCGGGCCGGGCGAGGTCATACCGGTGGACGGGCGCGTCCATAGCTCACCGGCCGTGCTGGACGAATCGGTGCTTACCGGTGAACCGCTGCTGGTGGAGCGCGCGCCAGGCGAGGCGGTCCGCAGCGGCGCGGTCAATGCCGGGCACGCATTCGACCTGCTGGCGACCGCAACGGCGGCCGAGAGCACCTACGAGGGAATCGTGCGCCTCGCTGAGCAGGCCAGCGCGCAGCGGGCGCCGCTGGTTCGCCTCGCCGACTCCTACGCGGCGTGGTTCCTGCCCGCTTCGCTCGCTGTGTCCGCGGCCGCGTGGCTTTGGTCGGGCAGCCCAATAAGGGCAGTGTCGGTGCTTGTCGTTGCAACCCCATGCCCGCTGCTGCTTGCCGCGCCAGTGGCAATCGTGGCCGGGATGTCCCGCGCCGCGCGGCACGGCGTAGTCGTCCGCGATGGCGCGGCGCTGGAGAACCTTGGCCGTGCCCGGACGCTGCTACTCGACAAGACGGGCACGCTCACCAAAGGCAGTCCCACCGTCACCGACGTCGTGGCAGCGCCCGGAGCAGATGCCGAGCAGGTGCTGCGGCTCGCCGCATCGGTGGAGACGGTGTCGCCGCACGTTCTCGCCGACGCCATCGTCAGGGAGGCTCTCGACCGCGGCCTGGTGCTGTCCGGCGCGGAGAAGGTAACGGAAGAACCGGGCGAGGGCGTCGCGGGGACAGTTGACGGCCACCTGGTCATCGTGGGAAAGGCCGGCGTCGGCGAGGACGGCGTACCGGAGTGGATGCGTGCCGCCCGCAGTCAGGCCGAACTGGATGGCGCCGCAACGGCCTGGGTACGCGTGGACAGCCGGCTGGCGGGAGTGGTTCTGCTGCGTGACGAATTGCGCACCGATGCTCCACGCACGCTGCGCCGGCTGCGGCAGGTGGGCATTCAGCGTCTGGTGATGCTCACCGGGGACCGGCCGGAACCTGCACACGAGATCGCGGCGATCCTTGGGCTCGATGATGTCGTGGCCGAGTGCACACCCACGGCCAAGGTCGAGGCCGTCGCCGCCGAGCGCGGCAAGGGCGTGACCGCCATGGTCGGTGACGGAGTCAACGACGCTCCCGCGCTCGCGGCGGCGGACGTCGGGGTGGCCCTTGGCGCTCGTGGTTCCACCGCCTCCACCCAAGCCGCGGATGTGGTACTCACCAGTGACAGCATCGACCGGCTTGCCGATGCCGTCGTGATTGCCCGCCGATCCCGCCGTATCGCAGTGCAAAGCGCCGCGACCGGCATGGCGCTCTCGCTGGCGGCGATGGGTGTCGCGGCAATCGGGCTGCTGCCTCCTGCGGCTGGTGCGCTGGTGCAGGAGTGCATCGATGTCGCGGTGATCTTCAACGCGCTGCGCGCCCTGCGTGGCGATGCCGGAGCGGCGACACCGGTGGAGCAAGGGACGCAGCAATTGTTGCGGCAGTTCGCCGCGGAACACCAGGACCTGCGCAAGGCTCTCGGCAGCCTCCGCTTGGCCGCAGACGAACTGGCGCGACGGCGTTCAGCGCAGGCCCTTGGCGAGGTCCGCTCCGCGTACCGCTTCCTGCGAGAGGAACTACTCCCCCACGAACGCGCTGAAGAAAAGACGCTCTATCCCCGCCTCGCACGGCCACTCGGTAGCCCCGAGGCGACCGCCACGATGAGCCGTACCCATGCGGAGATCGAGCGGCTCACCGACCGCATCGGCACACACCTCGACCATGCTGACCGCCTTGGGTTTCGGAAGGAACAGCTCGACGATCTCCTCGCCACCCTGTACGGGCTGCACGCGGTCCTCCGGTTGCACTTCGCGCAGGAGGAAGAGAACTACTTCACGCTCTCGTCATCCAGCGACCAAGATCACCGGCGTGATGCGTGACCATGCGGCACCGCGCACGCGTGCTGGCCTCGTTGGCGCACCGTGGCCCCCGGCCTGGCCCCGGTGGCGCACCGTGGCCCCCGGCCTGGCCCCGGTGGCGCATCGCGGCCCCCGGGCTGGCCCGGTGGCGCACCTGGCCCCTTAACCGCACCTGCGGCCGGGCCACTCAGGCCATAGGGCAGGGGCTTCGGTGGGCCGCCCAGCGTGTTAATTGATCTCTAAACCCGCCAACGAAGGCGCCGGAGCGAGCTGCGGGCCAGCTTGATCCCTTACGTCGGAGCCTTTTCAGCGCAGACAGCTGAAAAGGCTCCGACGTAGCGGATCATGGACAGCCCGGCTGGCATCAGGGTGGTACACATTGACGGCCGTGCCTTTGGGGTGGCCTGGGTGGCGCATTGTGGCCCGTGGCTGGCCTCCGTGGCACACCGCAGCCCCCCGGCCTGGGCCCGGTGACCCACCACGGCCCCTTAACCGCACCTCCGGGCTGGCCCCGGTGACCCACCGCGGCCCCTTAACCGCATCTCCAGGCTGCCCTCCGTGGCGCACCGCAGCCCCGGGCTCGCCTCGGTGGCCCACCGCGGCCCCACAAGCACCCCACCTAGACCTATGGGGTGGCCGCTTCGCCCGGCGTCGTCGTAGGGGCGGAACTGGACGGCGGCGGGGTGGATGGCGGCGCTGAGGGCCCTGGTGGCGTCGCCGACGGCGTCGGGGAGCCGCCGGATGTCGTGGGGGAGGCCGTGTCAGAGGCCGTCGCAGAGGCCGTGCCCGACGGCGACGGCGAGGCGCCGTCGCCGAATGTCGCGTCGATGGCCACTCCATCCCCGTCCGTGGTGAGGTGCACCGGGTTGGTCATCCCGAAATCGCCGCAGCTGAGACTGTCGAACGAGCCGCTCAGCCGGGCCGCGAGGAACGTGAACAGGTTGTTACCCGTCTCCGAGTCCGGGGTCGGCCCGTTCACGAACGCAGCCTGGTCCACTTGGAGGCTTGCGACCTGCGTCGTGAGCATGTTTTGGCAGTACTGCTGCGCATTGGCGTTGGTGTCGGTGTCGGCCGGGAGCGCGGGCTGGTCGACCCCGGCACGGTAGAGGTTGGTCTTGTCGATGCTGAAGGCGCCGTCGATCTCCGTCATCGGGTCGTTGACAGGGACAAGGGCGATGGGCGCCTTCTGGTAGGCGGCCGCCTGCAGTTCGTTGAGCGCCTGGGAGGTGCCGTTCGTCCCCGCGTTCGACAGGTCGGGTGCGGTGAACGGCGTGCATCCCACGGCGGGGTCGAGGTAGTTATCGAGCAGTCCGTCGTCGCTTCCGTTGGTCAGGACGCTGGCCCCGCCGAGCCGCGCTGTATTAGCCGCGTTGTCCTGCGCGGTCTGCCCGTTGGGGGTGAGCAAGTACCGTGATGTCACGTTGTCGCTCTGGTCCTGATCGACCATCGCGAAGCTCCGCGTGGTTGGGCACGGCTGGCCATCTGTGCCGGTGCCCAGGGCCGGGATCGTCAGCGTGCCGGCCCCAATCGCCTTGTTGGTGGCGTTGAAGAATGCGGTCGCGTTGCAGTAGGAAACCTGGCCGAAGATCGAGCCTTGCGTCCCATTGACGCAGTTGGCCTGCTGCAGCGCGTTGGTTCCGGCTCGATGATGGTGGCGCGTGCGGTGGGCGGCGACCTGCGTGAGGTTGTCGCCGTTGAACCCGAAGTCGATGGTGACCACCGCACCCCGCGGCAGCCTCGGCATAACAGGCGGGGCGGCCGGTGTGGTGCCCTGGTCCACGACAAGTGGTTCGTATACGGACAGCTTCCCTGTCGCCGGGTTGATGATGGTGGCCTGCACGAAGGCCCGTGTGTCCGGGTTGGTCATGGTGCAGCCCGGCCCAGAGAGCTGGTACGGCGTCGCAAGCCCCCTGGCGGTCAGCGGGTTCGCGGGAACGATGATGTTGCAGTTAGAACCGGCGTCGCCGGTGTTGCCGGGTGGCATCGGCAGGGGCGGGGGATGATGTGCCCGCAGCTTGCTCACCGACGCGGCCAGCTCCGGCCGTACGGAACTGTGATTCGCCGACAGCACCACCGCGCCGACACCAGCCGCGAGAACCAGGGGAATCGCGAGCGCCAGCGTGGCCCTCCGGTTCCGCACCGCGCCAACCCGGCGCCCGTCGGCGAACCACTGGACTACCCCATACCGGTCGGCGGACCGACGCTCCTTCAACATTCAACCCACCTGCTCTCCGCATGCTCTCCGTTCGCTCGAATCCACCCGGCCGCCACGCTAGACCTGGTCGTAAGGCAAACGTTGCCAGAACGAGATATTGACGGTTTTACGCCGTTTTGTCCGCTTTCTGTCGGACTGTTAATTGTTTGCCTATGGAACTGCGCACGATCCGCACATAAGGTCGGCGGCGACACCGGAAATCAGCGGAGACGCGAGGTGAAGGGGTGCGCCATGAGACAGACGATCCGTGATCTTGCCCGACGGGGCCGTAGCATCGCGACGTCGAGGGTGCTGGCCCGCCGCGGGCCATTCACCGGCGCCGTAGTGGCCATTGCATTGATGATCGCGATTCCGGCGTCGGCAATGACCAAGGCACCTAGTTCGACACGTGCGACAACCGGCCCGGCCTACCTGAACGCGAACGTCCCGGTCCAGGCGAGGGTCAACGCCCTGGTCGGCCGGATGACCTTACCCGAGAAGATTGGTCAAATGGTGCAGATCGAGGTGACGCAGGTCACCGACACCAGCAACAGCTGCACCAGCCAGGGCGGCTTCAACCTGCCCAACCCGGTCTGTGAGCAGAAGATCTTCATCGATAATCACGCGGGCTCGATTCTGGCCGGCGGGACCGACATCCCCATCGACACGACAGGCCAAAACGGTATCGGCAATACCGGCAAGGACTGGGCCAACGAGTACAACACCATGCAGTCATTCGCGATCCAGCATTCCCGGCTGCACATCCCGGTCATCTTCGGCGTCGACGCGGTGCACGGCTTCGGGCACCCGTACCAGGCACCGCTCTTCCCGCAGTCCATCGGGATGGGCGCGACATGGGATCCCGAAGCGGCGCAGGCGGGCGGCGAGGTAACCGGCAACGCCCTGCGTGCGACCGGCTGGAACTGGGACTTCGCGCCCGTACAGGACCTGTCGCGCGACAACAGGTGGGGCCGTACTTACGAGACCTGGGCCGAACAACCCGCGCTGTCCGCCGCCCTGGGCGCGGCCAACGTAAGCGGGATGCAGAGCGTGGGCGGCGGCGACTCTCTCAAGGTCACTGCCACCGTGAAGCACTTCGCTGGATACTCAGAGTCGATCAACGGCCACGACCGGGTCCAGGCTGACCTGCCGATCCGCTACCTCCAGGACACCTTCCTGCCGTCCTACGCGGGCGGGATCGAGGCCGGCGCCGGGACCGTCATGGTCGATTCCGGTTCCGTCAACGGCATTCCCGCCACCGCGTCGCACTACCTGCTGACCACGCTGCTGCGCGACCGGCTCGGCTTCAACGGCGTGGTGATCAGCGATTACGCCGACGTTCCCGCGCTGGCCAGCACCTATCACCTGACACCTGACCTGGCGGGTGCGGCGGCACTCGCCATCAACGCCGGTGTCGACATGGCCATGCTGCCCTTCAACGCCGATCAGTGGCAGACGGCCGTGCAGCAGGACGTGGCCGATGGAAGCATTTCGATGGCCCGGATCAACCAAGCCGTACGGCGGATCCTGACGCTGAAGTTCCAGCTCGGCCTGTTCGACCACCCGATGGTCGACGCCAGCAAGGCCGACGCCGCCGTGCAGGCTGGCCGCGACGTCACGCTGCAGGCCGCCCGCGAGTCGATCACGCTGCTCCGCAACCAGAACAAGGTCTTGCCGCTGTCGCCGGCCAGCAAGGTGGTCGTCACCGGGCCGAGCGCGGACTCGATGACCAACCAGCTCGGGGGCTGGAGCGTGAGCTGGCAGGGCGTGTTCGGCGCCGGTCACGTCTGCTGTATGGGACCGGCCAACCAGATCCCGCCCGGCACCACTGTCCTCAAGGGCCTGCAGCAAGAGGACTCCAACGTCACATTCGCCGCTGACAAACAGACCGCTGTCACCGACGCCGCGTCCGCGGACGCCGTCGTCGTGGCGGTCGGCGAGAAGGCCTACGCCGAGGGTCTCGGGGACAACCCCGCCCCGCAGCTCACGCCGGACGACAAGGACCTGATCAGCGCGCTCGAGGCCACCGGTACGCCGGTGATCGTCGTCGTAATCGCGGGCAGGCCGCTTGGCCTCGGCCCGGCGGAGAGCGCCAACGGCGTGCTGATGGCCTACCAGGGCAGCACCGAGGCGGGTACCGCGGTCGCGGACGTCATTTTCGGGAAAGTGAACCCGAGTGCCAAGCTGCCCATCACGTGGCCGTCCGACGCCGCTGCGCCCGATGGGGATTTCAACGGTGGCGCCCCGTCACCGCTGGGCGACGAGCCGAAGTTCTTCGACCAGCTACCCGGCACCAACTTCGGCCAGGGCAGCGGCTACAACCCGCTCTACCCATTCGGTTACGGCCTGTCCTACACAACGTTCGCGACCAGCGGGCTCTCCGCGACAAGCAGCGTGTCCCGCACGGGCACGGTGACCGCAACGTTCACGGTGGCCAACACCGGAAGCCGGGCGGGCACCGACATCGTCCCCGTGTACGTCCACCAGCCGATCAGCGCGGTCCTGGTGCCCGGCCAGCGTCTCGCCGGATTCGCCCGGGTCACCCTGGACCCTGGGCAGTCCAAGACCGTGCATGTCTCGTTCCCCGTGTCGGAACTCGCCGTGACACCTGGTGACATCGACAGCGCCGGCCCCCCGCAGGTGGAACTCGGCTCCTACCAGGTACAGATCGGCACCCCCGCGAGCCTTTCTGCCGCCTTCACCATCCACAGCTGACCCAGGGGTGTGTCACTCCAGCGGCAGCCGTTTGGGACAATGATCCGCAGCGGCTGCCGCGGGGGTGTCACCAGGCTGCCTGGTCAGCCGGGCCCCTCGCGTTCCTGCCCTCCCGGTCGGCCCGCGGGTCCGAGGAGCCTGGGCTCCGTGAGCCTCTGGCGGCCGGGCTTAGTGGCTCGACGCGGTCCCGTTAGCCCGGCGCGCCTGGCGACTCGACGCCTACACCAAGCTCGATCCGGGGTGCCCGCGCTGGGCGGAGCCATCTCAGCACCGTCAAGAGCTGATCCATGGGAAGTGTCACGCAGCCCGTGGTCGCGGTGCCGATATTGACGTGCAGGAAGATCGCGCTGCCGAGCCCTGGCGTGCGGGCGGTGTTGTAGGCAATCACGACGCCGTAGTCGTAACCGGAGACGTCCATCGGCTCCGGTCCGGTGCCCGGGTCGTGATACCTGGTGTCGACCCACTCGTTGTACCGCGCGCTTGACGGGTCGTCGTCCCACACGTCATAGGGGTGGGCCTGCCGGTACCGGAACGAGACCCCTGGATTGGGCAGCGCACCGAACATGAACGCCAGGCGGTAGGTGCCCGATGGCGTCTGGTCGTCGCCTTCGCGTTTACCGCCCGGTGGGGCCAGTCCCGCCTCGCCGATCCGCGCGGTCCACGGCCCGAACACAAGCCGCCAGTGGCCGCTCGCCCGCTGGTAGGCGATCAGCCGTGCGTAGGTCGCACGGTAGGAGGCCGCAGTGACGACGATCAGCTGGCGAGTGGGCTTCCTGTCGGCATGGGGCGCCGAACGCGGTTTTGCTGCCGTGGATGTGGCAGCGGTGCGCGCCGCACCCAGCGACGGCGTGCCTGCTGGCGTCGTCGGCGGCATCGGCGGCGGCCTCGCGGGTGCCCGGCCCGCGCGGGCGGCTCCATCGAAGCAGCCGCAGCCGCTGGTGACCAGCCCAGCCGCCACCAGCAACACCGCCCAGGCGCGCACCCGCATGGGCCACCATGCTAGGGCAACGACACGGCCTGGCGCGTTTCACCCGGTCAGGGCGATGACGGCCTTCTGACCAGCGCGTTTCCTGGATGAGTTCGAGAACGCGGCACCGGCAGGAGGGACGGTTCCATGGCATTCGTTCAGATCATTGAGTACGAGACAACGCGGTCAGCCGAACTCGAGGTCTTGTTCGACGAGTGGCTCAAGGCAACCGAGGGCAAGCGCACCGTCGCACGCGAGCTGCACACACAGGACAGGGACCGCCCGGCCCGTTTCGTCGACATCGTGGAGTTCCCCTCGTATGACGCGGCGATGGTGAACAACGACCTGCCGGAGACGCGGCAGATCGCCGAACGGATGCGCAGCCTGTGCACCAGCGAACCGCGATTCCTGAACCTTGACGTGGTCCGCGAGGACACATCCTGACGCACCCTGACGCAGCCTGACGCACCCTGACGCTCGGACGCACCCTGGCGCGGCCGGGTTAGCCCGCCATCGGGTTCCAGAAGCCGCACCGGTGCGGTGCGTTCAAGCTGTGGCCACGCATGCGGCACAGGCCACACAATGACGACGTGGCCCCCCATCTTCCGCAGGTTGCGGCCGAGGCACCGCAGCCGCTGCTCTCCGTACGTGGGCTCGGTGTCAGCTTCGGCCCGGTCCGCGCGCTTGACGGCGTCAGTCTCAGCGTCCAGGCCGGCGAACTAGTTGCCCTTGCCGGTGAGAACGGCGCAGGCAAGACGACGCTTGTGCGCTGCATAGCCGGTGACATCGCGCCCGCCACGGGCGAGGTCTTCCTGGCCGGCCGGCGCCTGTCCGCGCACCCCATAGCCGTGGCTCGCCAGGGAATCGCCGTGGTGTGGCAGGACCTGGCGCTCTGCGACAACCTGGACGTCGCCGCCAATGTGCTGCTCGGGCAGGAGTCACGGCGCCTCATGCTGTCGGAAAGCCGATTCCATGCGGCCGCCGCTGCCCTGCTGGAGAGCCTGCGCATCCCGCTCTGGGATACAACACGCAGCGTCCGCTCGCTGTCCGGCGGCCAGCGCCAGCTGGTGGCGGTGGCCCGTGCCATGGGGCGCAAGCCCCGGATACTGGCCCTTGACGAGCCCACGGCGGCACTCGGGGTCATGGAATCAGCGCAGGTGGAAGAGCTGATCAAAGGGCTGCGTGAGAAGGGCACGACGATCCTGCTCGCCTGCCACGACATCGACCAGATGTTCAGGCTCGCGGATCGCATCGTGGTATTGCGCCAGGGCCGCGTCGTGGCCGAACTCGATCCGCGCACCACGCACCCCGACGACGTGGTCGCGCTGCTATCCGGCCAGCAGGTGGACTCCACCGCGCGCCGCCAGCTCACCCGCCTGCATGGGCTCGTCGACCGCTTAGCCTCGGCAGATCCTTCGTCCAGCCTGTCGCTGATCCTGTCCGCGCTCGGCGCGGCGCTCGGTACGCAGCGGCTGTGTATTCACCTGGTTACCGACCAGGCGCTGATCTGTGCCGCCTCGCTCGGATTCGCGCCGGGGCAGCTGGCCGCCTGGTCGGGCCTGCCGTTCGGATCGGCCGGCGGCCCTGTTGGCTTGGCGGGAGCGGCCGAGAAGCCTGTCATAGAAGAGGATGTGCGGGTCAGCCCGGCATGGCTGGACTTCGCTGAGCTGGCGAAGTCGGCGAGCGTAGCGAGCTCCTGGTCGGTTCCTGTCATGGGCCCGAGTGGGCTCATCGGGGTTATCACGGCCTTCCGGGCTGACACAGGAGCCCCGCAGCGTGACGAACTCGACCTTGTCACGCTCTACGCGGGGTATGCCGCGAGCGCCGTGGAGAGGGACCGGCTGCTCGACCAGGTGACCGCGCGCAACCGCGTCCTCGAGACGATACGTGAGATGCTGGAGACGCTCGCCGGGCCGGTTCCGGTCGCGGACGGAATCGTCATCGCCGTCCAGTCGCTGCGCCGGGGCCTGCAGGCCGACGAGGTCGCGCTGCTCAGTCAGCCGCCAGGAGAACCGCTTCGCTGGCGCGCGTTCGCCGGGGTCCTCGGCACGGACCCAGCGTTAGCGTCGCTTGCCCTGCGCGGCACCGCGCAGAAGGCATTGGCCAGCGTGCATCGTGATGGTGTCGCCAGGCAGCTCAGAAGCAGGCGCGGCCGAAGGTTTCGCGCGGTCGCCGTCATGGCGCCCGCCGGGCCGAGCGTCCTGCTGGCCAGCTGGCGGCACCTGCGGGCCACGAAGGAGGAACCCGCGCTGATGGAGGACGCCGCGCACTCGCTGCGGCTGGCGCTGGAGCGAGAGGAGGCCGGGCTCGCGCACCAGGAGGCGGCCGCCCTGCGCCGGTCACGCCAGCTTCAGCGCGGCTTCCTGTCCCGGCTGAGCCACGAGCTACGCACGCCGCTGACGGCGATCAGGGGATACGCTTCCAGCCTTATGCAACCCGACGTGACCTGGGATGGAGCCTCGCAGCAGCGCTTCCTCGACTGCATCGCGGCGGAGTCCGCTCGTCTCGGCCGTCTGATTGATGACCTGCTCGATTTCTCCGCGATCGAATCGGGCATCATGCGGCTGCAGCGGGACTGGTGTGACATACGGCTGGTTCTGGAAGCGGCCGCCGCATGCCTTCCACCGGGAGGGACCACGGCTCTCCCGGTGGCGTGCGATCCTGGCCTGCCGGCTGTCTGGGCCGATCACGACCGGTTGGAGCAGGTTTTCGTGAACCTGCTGAACAACGCGATCACCCACAACCCACCGGGGACACGGGTCCGCATCACCGCCGGGGCGGCGACGCAAGCCGAGGTCATGATCAGTGTGACTGACGACGGTGTGGGCATGCCTGCCGACCTCGCGGCCGCTCCGTTCGAGCCAAACCGTCGGCGGCGCGCTCGAAACGCTTGGGGCGGGCTCGGGCTGTCCATCGCCAAGGGTATCGTCGACGCGCATGGCGGCCGCATCGAGCTGCAATGCCTGCCGAAGGGCACGTGCTTCCGCGTACACCTGCCCGTTGAAGCGGCGGAGAGATTCGGCCGCGATGTCGACCAGAAACAGGGCGGCGGCCGAGCGAACGGCGCTGTCCTGGCGGTGGACGTTGACATGGCGAAGGCAGCCGAACCTGGGTTCGGCGATGTCTGAGAACGCAAGGAACACCCGCGCCCTCCTGGTCGAGGATGACCCCAACATCGTCGACCTCATCCGGTCCAACCTCGCCGTGCGAGGCTACGACACCGTGGTGTCAATCGACGGCATGCGGGCCCTTCAGCTCCTGGAAACCGAGGAGCCTGACATCGTGCTGCTCGACTTGATGCTGCCCGAGGTCGACGGCTTCGAGCTGTGCCGCCAGATACGCGAGCGCTCGCCTGTCGCGGTCATCGTCATATCGGCCCGCGGCGGCGAACGAGACAAGGTGACCGCGCTGAATATGGGTGCGGATGACTATATGACCAAGCCGTTCAGCATCGAAGAGCTGCTCGCTCGCATCACGGCGACGCTGCGCCGTACCCGCCCGGCCGCCTCGCCGCAACCGGAACCGCAGACCGTCACCGTCGGCGACATCGTGATCGATCTTGCTAGCCAGCAGGTCACCAGGCTAGGGCAGCCGATCCACCTGACGCCGACGGAATTCGCGCTGCTGCGTGAGCTCGCCACCAACCGGGGCAAGCTGCTGACCCACGCCCACCTTCTGCGGCGGGTGTGGGGGCACGGCTATGAGACCGAGACCGAGTACGTTCGGGTCTATGTCCGGCGACTGCGGGCCAAGCTCGAAGGTGAGGGCAGTCGACCGCTGATTCTGACGCAGCCCAGGGCTGGTTACCGCTTCACACCCGAATGACCGGCGGAGATACGCGGACCGGAGCCGCACGGTGCTTGCCCGGGGGACGACCCCCCGGAACCCCCCGACGGCCCTTGGACCACCCCGGATCCCACCGCGGGCCTCGTGACGCCACGAAGCGCAACCGCTAGGAATCACGACGACGCGAGGGTTCATTCACAGTATTTTTACGGGCCGACCGTGATGTTAAGGCTACGTTAATTCCGCAAAACCTATGGTTTCCTCACAACCTGGCTGCAGCGACCGCGCCACGCGGGCAGGGGGCAGATGTGCAGCCCCGCTGCGGCCCTGCGTGCGGACGAGGTGTTTTGTTTGAACCTAGTGACCAGGAAAAGCGTTGCGCCCTCGCTTGTCTTAACGGCGTGCCTCGTCGTTGCGGCATGCGGAGGCAGTTCGGGCTCGGGCAGCTCGGGGAGTTCTCCGTCAAGCTCGGGCGGCGCCGTGCCGTCAATCTCCACTGCGTCATTCACGCGGGACTTTTCCGCGATGGCAAAACTCAAGCCACTGGCGTCCAGCGGCAAGGGGAACGTGGCCGCGATCCTGCCCGACACGGTGTCCTCGGCCCGTTATACCGAATTTGATGCGCCCTACCTCACCAAGGCACTCCAGGCGGCTGGGCTCTCGGCGTCCCAATTTTCTGTGCAAAACGCTCAGGGCAGTGACGCGACCGAGTTGACCGACGCGCAGGAGGCCATAACCAAGGGCGCCAGCGTCCTCATCATGGACCCGCTCGACCCCGGTGTCGGAGCGCGGATCGAGTCCTACGCCAAGTCACACGGCGTCGCTGTGATCGATTACGACCGGCTGACTCTCGGCGGTAGCCGCCAGTACTACGTCAGCTTCAACAATGTCGCTGTAGGTAAACTGATCGGCCAGGGCCTGGTCAGTTGTGTTTCCGCCTGGGGACTCAAAAAGCCCAACGTGCTCGTGATGAAGGGTGCTCCCACCGACAACAACGCCACGCTGTTCGCGCAGGGTTATGATTCGGTGCTCGCGCCATACTTCAGCGCGGGCAAATGGGCCAAGGTGGGTTCGGCGGCGGGAACCTGGGATCCGCCCACGGCCGAGACCGAGTTCCAGCAACAGTTCACGGCCCACAGGAATATCAACGCGGTTCTCGTGCCGAATGACGAGAACGCCGCGCCGATAATTCATTATCTGCAGTCGCTGCACATCAAGGCAAAGTCATTCCCCACCACCGGGCAGGACGCCACGCTCGTCGGCCTGCAAAACATCCTGGCCGGCTACCAGTGCGGCACCGTCTACAAGCCCATTTACCTCGAGGCGCAGGCCGCGGCGGCGCTGGCCGTCTACCTCCGGGCCAAGGCGGCACCGCCGAGCGGGTTGGTGAACGGGTCAACGGCCGACCCGCAGACCTCCTCGGTCCCCTCCGTGCTCTTGAAGCCAACCTGGGTCACTCCGTCCAACATGTCTGGCACGGTCATCAAGGACAACTTCGTGCCGACGAGTCAGCTATGTTCCGGCTCGCATGCGTCCCAATGCTCGGCGAATGGGATCACGTCGTGATCGCACACCGCCTTCGGTACGCGGCCGGACGCTGCGAATGACCACAGACAGCGCCGACGGCGGCGCCCGGCCCGCGGTTGCGGGCCGGGCGCCGTACCCCGCAGCGGCGACCCCTTCCCCTTCCCCGGACGCGAGCAGCACCGAGCAAGAGCCGCTCTTGCGGATCCGCGGGATCGGCAAGAACTTCGGCCCCGTGCAGGCACTCGCCGATATCGACCTCGACATCCCCGCTGGGGAGGTGACCGCGCTGGTCGGCGACAACGGTGCGGGCAAGACCACCCTGATCAAGACCATCTCGGGCATCTGGCAGCCCGATCGAGGCGAGATCTTCTGGATGAGCAGGCAGGTTCACCTGCACAGCCCCAGAGCCGCGGCCGACCTCGGCATCGCGACCGTTTACCAGGATCTCGCGCTGTGCGACAACCTGGACATCGTCGAGAACATGTTCCTTGGCACGGAGATCCTGCGGCGTCTGCAGCTGGACGAGATCCGCATGGAGCTAGCCGCCAAGCGCACTCTCGCAGACCTGTCGGTGACGTCGGTCCGCTCGATCCGCCAGCCGGTCGGGTCGCTGTCGGGCGGTCAGCGTCAGGCGGTGGCGGTGGCGAAGGCCGTGATGCGGCAGGCCAAGCTCGTCATCATGGACGAGCCCACGGCGGCCCTGGGCGTCACCCAGACCCATATCGTGCTTGACCTGATAGGCCAGCTGGCGAGCAGGAACATCGCGGTGATCGTCATCTCCCACAATCTCAACGACATCATGGCCGTCGCGGACCGCCTGGCCGTGCTCCACCTTGGCCGGCTGGCGGCAGTCGGGCCGGCCTCGCGCTTCGACACCCAGGCGATCGTGGACCTGATGACAACGGGCACATCGAGCCGTCTCGGCGGCGAACCCACGGCGGAGGAGCCGGCGCGCAGCGCGAACGGCGGCCACGACCGCCAAAGCGACGGCACTCACGCAGGGGAGGGCCAGTGAGCACTGAGGTGCACGAGCCGCCGCCGGAGGCTGACGAGCAAGCCGCCGCGGCGGCAGAGGCCGCGAGGGTCGCCGCTCCCGAGGTCATCGCCGAATCGCTCGGCGAGTACACCCGGATCTGGCTGAAGCGGGTCCGCAGCGGCGAAAGCGGCGCGCTGCCTGTGATCATCGGCCTGATCGCCATCGTCGTGTATTTCCAGGTGCGCAACTCGCTGTTTCTTTCCGCGGGCAACCTCGTCAACCTGATCATCCAGGGCGCGGTGTTTATCGTCCTCGGCATGGCGGAGGTCTTCGTCCTGCTGCTCGGCGAAATCGATCTGTCCGTCGGTTTCAACGCGGCCGTTGGCGCCATGACCACCGCGTGGCTGGCCTTCTCGACCCCATGGTGGGTGGCCATCCTGACCGGGCTCGCCGCGACCACCGTCATTGGCGCGCTGCAGGGCACCCTCATCACCAGGCTCCGCCTGCCCTCGTTCGTTGTCACGCTGGCCGGCTTCCTCGGCCTGGAAGGACTGCTGATCGTGCTCGTCGCGCGGAGCGGTCACGGCCCGGGGGGCACGATTCCGATCTCCAACAACATCATCGATGACCTGACCACGGGCAATTTGAGTCCGGCGGCCGGCTGGATTGTGATGGTGATCATCGTCCTCCTGGCCGGCGCGCTCATGGTGGTCAGGGATCGCAGGCGGCGGGCAAGCAACCTGGTCACCCCGCCCGCGAGCGTGACCGTGCTCAAGGTAGCGATCATGGCCGTGGCCGGGGTCGCGGTCGTCCTCGTGGGCAACACCAACCGGGGCTTTACCGTCCCGGTACGTGGGGTGCCCTGGGTGGTCTTTGTCGTGCTCGGCCTCCTCGGCCTGTGGAGTGCCCTGCTGTCGCGGACCCGCTTTGGCCGCTACGTCTACGCGATCGGGGGAAATGCGGAGGCGGCGAGGCGGGCCGGCGTCAACCTCGTCATGATCAGGACGCTGGCATTCACCCTGTGCGGGCTGACGGCAGGGGCCGCTGGCATCATTTACGCCTCCAGGCTTGGCTCGATCTCCACCAACGTCGATGGTGGCCAGCTCGTGCTTTTCGCGGTGGCCTCCGCCGTCATCGGCGGGACTCACCTTTTCGGCGGGGTCGGCCGGATGCTGCACGCCCTGTTGGGCGGGCTCGTCGTCGCCGTCATCAACAACGGCCTCGGCCTGCTCGGGATGAGCGCGGCCGCGACGGACATCGTCACCGCGCTGGTGCTGCTGGCCGCGGTCACCGTTGACACGCTGGCGCGGCGGGGGCGCGCAGCGCGCTGATTCGGCCGCGGGATGGCATCGTCACAGGATCTCGGCAAGCGTGCGCTCAATGTCGCGTGCCTGGCAGGCTTCGCGTTCGTACATCACGCCGTAGGTGAAGGTCTCCTCCCCGGCCGCGCGAGCCTCGCTGGCGAGACTGCGCACCAACGCGCGGGCCACGACGCTGTCGTGATGGTCGCCAAGCGATGTTTGCAGCGCCTTCGCCTGGGCGGCCTGCTTCCTGGCCCGGCCGCCGAGCGCGGGCATCGCCGCTTCCGCGGCGTAGCGCGCACGTTTCGCGGCCTTGCGCGCCTCGTGGATCGCCTCATCCCTGTCCTGGTCAGGGATTTGCCCGAGGGCCCGCTTCAGCGACTTGCCCGCCTTGCGAACCGGCTTGCGCAGCACCTTCGCGGCCGGGTGGGTGGCGAGCTCGGTGAGCGGCGGGTGGGCGATGAGGGCGTCGAGCGCGTCAAGCAGGGAAAGGTATCGGCGCCCGTCAAGCTCACGCACAACGGCGGCTTGCGCCTGCGCGCCTTCGCGGCTGAAATGCGCGGTGACGCGGTCCCTCACCGGCCCCGTCATCAGCTCGGCCGGGATGGCAGCGAGGTCACTTTCCAGCCGGGCCAGCAGCACCTCGGCGTCACGGGCACGTCCGAGCACCGCGGCGAGCCACCGGAGTTCGCCGCGGATGTCGCGGGTGCGCCCACGATCCACGATCTCACCGAAGGCCCGCAGAGCGCTTCTCGCCCGGCGGGTGGCCACTCGCATCTGGTGCACCGCGTCCGGCCGGTCCCGCCGCACCAGCGGATCGAAGTGCGTGATCGCATCGACCTGCCTACCCAGGTAGCCAAACACGACGTCCCTGGCGGGCGAGTCGGCCGTGAGCCTCGCCGCCTCGCGAACCTGCGAGCCTCCGGCGTCACGCAGCCGGTCGCCAAGCGCCCGGGCCAGCTTTGTCTGCGTGCGCGCCGGCCGCGCCCCGGCCGCGCGCAGCTGCGCGTCGACCTCCATCAGCAGCTTCCGGTCGCCCGTAACCAGCTCGACCTCCAGCTCCTGCCAGGACGTGGCGGCTGAGCCGTCCATCGGTTCGGCCGACACATCGTCAGCCGCGATCTCCGCGAGAGGCCTACCTGCCTCGTCGAGCAGCTGCCTTCGCCCGCGAACGGTACAGATGCGCACGACGGGCATCAACGCAGCGCCCCTGGTGCGCCCGCGTACCAGCGCGGCGAGTTCGCCAGGAACGCCGCCGCCTGGTTCTCCCGGCGGCAGCCGGATCTCGTCCCGGGCGTCCTTCCCGGCCGGCAGCTTCAGATGCCATCCCGCATCCACGCCCCCGCTGCGGTGGCGCAGCGTGACCCCGCCCCGAAGCAGCCGCAGATCCTCGGTGTCGTAGTAGACGGCGTCCAGCGACTCCTCCGTGCGCGCCGACACCGACGCCACGCCGGCAATCGCGCTACCTACTTCGTCAAGCCGCGGTGCGTCCGCGCCCGCGACCTTATACTTCCGCTCGATCTCACGAACAACCGCGGCCATCGCGCCCCTTTCTGCCTGCGAATCGCTCGCGGGTACAGCTACCACTGGTCCCGTTCTCAAGTTCCCTCCGTTGCAAACAATCCGCCAGGGGCGCATCCTTAACGGCTGCGCGGCGCTCACCGGTCCCGTACCCCGATTACCACCTTTTGGTAGCCGACCGTGTACGAATGGTGATAGAACATGGTAGGTGCGGTTGACAGCCTGCGTGACCACCGAGGGCCCGTGCACGGTTGTGGCTTTGGGCGGCTACATCGACCTGAGCACCCGCAAGCAGTTGCAGGAAGTACTCAACGCAGCGGCCAACGGTGCGTGCAACCTGGTCATTGACATGAGCCGGCTGGGGTTCATGGACTCCACCGGGCTCGGCGTGCTTATCGATATCTACCGGCGCCTTGACGGACGGGGCGCCACCGTCGCCCTGGCCGCACCGCAGCCGATCGTTGCCAAAGTGCTGGCGATCTCAGGGCTCGACCGGGTTCTCGCCGTACACACCAGCCTCGCTCAGGCAATTTCCTGCGTCACCGAAGACGGCGAGCCGACGCCATCCCTCCCCAACGCCTAGCCTCAGGCGATGCGCGCCGTGCGGGTCTGGCGTTCCGGCGGCGGCCGTTCCTCGTTAGCCGGTGGTGAGCTCGCGGATACGGCGGTCAATGTAGGTTCGTTCCGCTGATGGCCGAGCAAGCTGCCGTGCCGTACGGTAGGCCGCCAGCGCTTCGGTGTCACGGTCGAGGCGACGCAGCATTTCCGCCCGGGCCAGATGCAGCTGGGGCCAGCCCGCCAGCTGGGGATGCTCGCGGACGCTGTCAAGGATGGCCAGGCCTGCGTCTGGGCCTTCGGCCAGGCCGACCGCGACCGCCCGGTTCGCCTGTACCACGGCCGTCGGCTCGTAGCGGATGAGCTCGCCGTAAAGCGCCGCGATCTGCGGCCAGCCCGTTTCCGCGGCCGATCCCGCGCCGGAATGGCACGCCGCAATGGCCGCATGCAACTGGTACGGGCCTGGGCGCCCCGACCGCAGCGCCTGCTCGATAATTGCCTCGCCTTCGGCGATCATCGCCTTGTCCCACAAGCGCCGGTCCTGACTCTCCAGGGGCACGAGCTCGCCATCGGCGTCGGTTCGCGCCTTCCGTCGGGCGTCGGTGAGCAGCAGCAGCGCAAGCAGGCCCCGAACCTCCGGTTCACCTCGCAGCAGCGTGCCAAGGCCGCGGGCCAGCCGGATCGCCTGCTCGCACAGTTCGCCGCGGATCAGGCGGTCACCCGTAGCCGCCATGTGGCCCTGGGTGAATACCAGGTACACCACGCGGAGCACTACGCCGAGACGTTGGGGCAACTCCTCGGGCGACGGTATGCGCAGCGCAATGCCCGCCTGGCGGATCTTGCGTTTGGCCCGGACCAGACGTTGGGCCATGGTCGGTTCTGGCCGCAAGAACGCGGCAGCGATCTCCGCGGTGGGGAGTCCGCACACCGACCGCAGCGTCAATGCCACCTGCGCGGCCGGGTCTAGTGCGGGATGGCAGCACATGAAGACGAGGGCAAGCTCGTCGTCAGGGTAGGCGGACTCCGCAAGTGGCGTGGGTTCGCCCAGGTCGCGTACGGCCGCGGCCTCCTTCTGCGCGCGTTTGGCATCCCGGCGCAGCCGGTCCAGCGCCTTGTGCCGCGCCGCGCCGATGAGCCAGGCGCGGGGATTGGCCGGCCTGCCGTCGGCTGGCCATCGTTCCAGGGCCACAGCGCACGCATCCTGCACGGCGTCCTCGGCGATCTCAAGATCACCCACCAGGCGGGCGACGGTCGCAACCGCCGCCCACCAGTGGGCGCGGAACACCTCGCCGAGATCGTCGCTCAGCCCGCAGCAGCCAGCCGACGACGTCAGGCGGGCACCTCCACAGCCACGATGGGCCGCACTTCCACGCACCCTTCGCCGGCGGCCGGGATGGTCGCGGCCCACTTCAGTGCCTCGTCCAGGTCGGCGCACTCGACCACCGTGTAACCGCCGAACTGTTCCTTGATCTCGGCCGCGGGCCCATCGGTCAGCAATACCTCGCCAGCGCGGACGCGCACAGTGGTTGTCGCCGACACTGGCTGCAGCGGCGCGCAGTCGACGAAAACGCCCGCTTCGATCATCGCCTGGTTGGCGGCCGTATAGGCCTCGAACTGCGCACGCGCCTCAGGCGTACCCGGCTCCGCCAGCTTTCCGTGGAGCAGGAGCAAGTACTTCATGGTGTCTCACCCTTTCACTCAGCCGGCCTCTGCTTGTAGTCGAACGGGCCGGCGCAGGATCGACACCGCCGTACTGCGCAACTCGACGAAAACCTGCACGTCATGGCAGCCAACAGCGCAGCCGAGATTGGCCTAGCGAGGCGGGCGGCGAAGCGCGCCCGCTCGATGCTTATGGCGGCTTCACCCAAGGGCCCACGCCCTGCGTGGCCAAGACCTTGAGCCAAGGCGGGCCCACCGCGCGGCCGGTTTGAGCCAGCCGCACGGCGTTCCCCTTAAAGCGGGTAAACCTGCCCGGCCTGTTAAAGCGGGTGAACCTGCTCGGCCTGCGGGCCCTTGGAGCCCTGGCCGGTGGTGAACTCGACCCGCTGATTCTCCTGAAGGCTACGGAAGCCTTCGGCCTGGATCGCGCTGTGGTGCACGAAGACGTCGGCGGTGCCGTCGTCAGGCGCGATAAAGCCGTAACCCTTGTCGGCGTTGAACCACTTGACGGTTCCCTGAGCCATTTTTTCTCCTGCTGGGCACTCTTCGGGGCGCACGGGCGTGTACCCCGGGCTGCTGCGGCTGCCGCTCCGCCAGGCAGGGCTCCGGCATTACCAGGCGCCCGCTGTCAGAACTTCGCAGGCGCTGTCACACGTACGCGAACTTCGACTACAACCGCCGCCCATTCAACACCATCGCCGAGACGGTGCCGGCCCCTCCCCGGCTTTTTCCGCAGCACGCGCAAGCCGTTCGGGAAAAAACGGTCGGCGGCACTTAGCCTGCGGGCAATCCTGAGTGCGGCGCCCTGCGGTCGTTAGTTCATGTCCTTGATGAGGTGGTAGAGCAGCAACAGCTGGGCGAGTCTGAGTGGCTCGTTGCGCGTGCTGCCGTCGATCATGCCCAGGCAGTCGGGCAGCGGATCGTCGACGTCAAGGCCGTTCCAGATCGCCTTGGCGAGCACCTCGGCCTCCGCCTCGGGCGCATACCCGTGGATGTGCAGCGCGTCGGCGGGGCTTCCGTCAACGTCGCGGATCAGCTTGAGGTGAGCGACGGTTGGCGGTACTTCCGCGATCAGCTTCGCGAAGTTCGGATGGCGCAGCGTGGGGCGCAGTATCAGCGTTGCCGACAGTGGCGTGCCCGGCGGATCGTGCCGTTCGTTGATCGGGCCGTAGTTCACCACGATGTCGGCTTCGCGCCGCTGGGGGCGGATGAACTGCTCAGATTCGCACTCGCGCCGCTCCAGCTCGGCCAGAACCTGCTCCCTGGTGTAGCCCCGCTGGGTCGTGTCGCGGCGCACCTTCCACTCCCGCCGGATGCGCTCGCCGGGGTCGACGTACACGGTCACGTCGAAGCACGCCCGGGCCAGGCTGGTGTGCAGCGGTAGCAGCCCTTCCGCGATGACGAAGTGGCGCGGTTCGACGAGTTGCGGCCGGGTGAGCAGGCCGCTGGAGTGGTCATACACAGGCTTGAGTATCGGTTCCCCCACGGCGAGAAGCTGCAGGTGCTGTTCCATGATCTGCATGTAGTTGCAGGCGGGGTGCAGTGGAGTGAAGGGCAGCGCCTTGCGTTCGGCCCGGTCGTACCGGTGGTAGTCGTCCACGCAAAGGGAGGAGCAACGCTCCGCCCCGAGAGCCTGCACAAGGCCACGGGTGAGGGTGGTCTTGCCCGCCGCGCTGTCCCCTGCGATGGCAAGCATCGTCGGGCGACGGCGGCCGAGGGCACGCTGCATCCGCATCAGCTTGTCCGGCACGCGGGTTGCCTCCTGGGTGGTCGCCGCTCGATGCGGTGATGTTACTCGCCAGTCACCTCGGGCGCTTCCCCCCTAAGGGGGAGAAAACGGGGGATCCCGTCGCTACGACCAGTCCGTACGCTTGGTGCATGAACGATGTGCGGGTCTCGCCGCCGCGGCTGCTCATCGTCGATGACCATCAGATGGTGCTCGACGGCCTGCGCGCGATGCTCGCGCCCTATGCCGATCGTGTCGAGATCGTGGCCGAGGCCAGCGATCCAGACGCGGCTCTCACCCTGTCCGCGGAGGCGAAACCCGACATCGTGCTCCTCGACGTGCGGCTGCATGGTGCGAGTGGGCTCGACCTGTGCGCGGAAATCCGCCGCCGCCGACCGGACTGCAAGGTCGTCTTCCTCACCGTGTACGACGATGAGCAGTACCTCTACCAGGCGATGCGCCTTGGTGCGGCCGGATTCCTGCTCAAGCGGGTGCGCGGCGCCGAGCTTGTGGAATACCTGACCCGCATTAGCCAGGGCGAGACGCTGATCGACCCCGCCCTCGCGGCCCGGGTCGCGCACTCGGCGGCACGCTTGCAAAGCGGCGAATTCTGGCCCGGGGCACATCTCGGCTTGACGCAGCGTGAAAGCGAGGTGCTCGCGCTGATGGTGTCCGGGCGGTCCAACCGAGCCATCGCCGCCAAGCTGATGGTGAGCGAAGAGACCGTAAAGACCCATATCCGCGGCATCTACCGCAAGCTGGCGGTGACCGACCGGGCCGGCGCGGTGGCCGCGGCCTTGCGGGAAGGACTCTTCCATTGACCAGGCTCGGCCTCGCTGACCCGGAGCGCGAGGCCCGGCTGCTCATGCGGATCATCGAGACGATTTCGGCCGGTCTTGACCTCGATGGGATCTTGCCGGGCGTGGCCGCGCTCATCACCGAGACCACGGAAACGGATGTGTGCTTCATCCACCTGCTCGATGAGGACGGCCGCCGCCTCGTGCTGCGCGGCGCGACCCCACCGTTCCAGCAGCTCGCCGGCCAGGTAGAGCTCAAGCTCGGGGAGGGAATATCGGGTTGGGTGGCGGCTCACGGCCGACCGGCCGTGATCGTCGCCGACAAGCTCTCCGACCGCAGGTACAAGTACATCCCGGCGCTGCGCGGCGAGGAGTTCACCTCCATGGCCTCGGTGCCGATCATGACCAACCCCCGCCATCTGGTCGGCGTGCTGAACGTGCACACCAGAAAGCGACGTGAGTTCACCGACGCCGATGTGGAGTTGCTGCGCTCAGTGGCTGGCCTGGTGGCGGGGGCCATCGAGAATGCGCGGCTGCACCGCAGGCTGGCCGAGCGCGAAGAGGCGATGGAACGTTTCGCAGAACGGATCGTGCTGGCGCAAGAAACCGAGCGGCGCAGGCTCGCGGGCGAGATCCACGATGGCATCAGCCAGCGTGTGGTCAGCCTGTCGTTTCACCTGTCCGCTGCCGCGGACGCCCTCGCCACGGCGCCGGACACCGCCGCACGCGAGATCGGCGAAGCGCAGCACCTCGCCGAGGCAGCGCTCGATGAAACCCGTTTCGCCATCGCCGGGCTGCACCCGCCGGTTCTCGACGACCTCGGGCTGGCGGCGAGCCTGGAAAGTCTCGCCCGCTCGTTTCCTCACCTCGACATCCAGGCCGACGTGCAGCCGTGCCGGCTGCCTGCGCACGTGGAAACCGCCGTCTACCGCATCGCTCAGGAGGCGCTGCAGAACGTCGCCAAACACGCCGAGGCGACGTCGGCCTACGTGCGGCTGCTGCCGCGCGGCGACACGATCACCTTGGAGGTCGAGGACGACGGCCGGGGATTTAGCCCCGCTGCCCTGGCTGAGCAGCCGCCCGGCCAGCCGGTCGGCTATGGCCTCGCGGGCATGGGCGAACGCGCCGAACTGCTCGGCGGAAGGCTGGAGCTGCAAAGCTGCCCGGGGCAGGGGACGATCTTGCGCCTTCGCTTTCCGGTGAGCCCGGCAGCTGATTATCAACCTTTAAGTTGATTGTTAACCTTAGATTCTTAATAGACATATTGCTGGTCGCTGGGCGATCCTTGGCTAGCGGAGTCACGGAAACGCGGGGTCACGGAGGAGGAGCCATGGTGGGCGACCGGTGGAACGCTGGGGTCATCCCGTATGCCGAGATGGGCTACTACAAACCCGACTACGCGCCGAAGGACACCGACATTCTGGCCGCGTTCCGGGTGACGCCGCAGCCCGGGGTGGCACCGGAAGAGGCAGGCGCCGCCGTGGCCGGCGAGTCATCGACCGCCACCTGGACCGTCGTGTGGACGGACCGGCTCACCGCGTACGACCACTACCAGGCCAAGTGCTACCGCGTTGAACCAGTACCGGGCCGGGAGAATGAGTACATCGCCTACATCGCCTACGACATCGACCTGTTCGAGGAAGGCTCCATACCCAACCTCGCGTCGTCGATCATCGGCAACGTCTTCGGCTTCAAGGCGATTCGGTCGCTCCGCCTTGAGGACATGCGGATACCGCTGCACTACGTGAAGACGTTCGCTGGCCCCCCGCACGGGATCGTCATGGAGCGCGAATACCTCAACAAGTACGGGCGCCCCCTGCTCGGTGCCACGACCAAGCCGAAGCTCGGGCTGTCGGCGCGGAATTATGGCCGGGTCGTTTACGAGGCACTGCGCGGCGGGCTCGACTTCACCAAGGACGACGAGAACATCAACTCGCAGCCGTTCATGCGCTGGCGCGACCGCTACCTGTTTGTCATGGAGGCGGTGAACAAGGCGGCCGAGCAGACCGGCGAGATCAAGGGCCACTACCTGAACGTCACCGCGGCCACCATGGAGGACATGTACGAACGCGCCGAGTTCGCCAAGGAACTCGGCAGCGTCATCGTCATGGTCGACCTCACGGTGGGCTTCACCGCGCTGCACTCCATGTCGAACTGGTCCCGAGCGAACGGGGTGCTCTTGCATCTTCACCGGGCCGGCCATTCCACCTACACGAGGCAGAAGTCGCACGGTGTGAGCTTCCGTGTGATCGCCAAATGGTGCCGTCTGCTTGGGGTCGACCACATCCACGCGGGAACGGTCGTGGGCAAACTGGAAGGCGACCCGGGCAGCATTCGCGGCTACTACGACACCTGCCGCCTGCCATTCGTCCCAGCGAATCCCGCGCATGGGATCTTCTTCGACCAGGAGTGGGGCTCGATGCCCGGCGTGATGCCGGTCGCGTCCGGCGGCATTCACGCCGGGCAGATGCACCAGCTGCTGCACTACCTGGGCGAGGACGTCGTGCTCCAATTCGGTGGCGGCACGATCGGGCATCCGATGGGCGTGGCGGCAGGCGCCACCGCGAACCGGGTCGCCGTCGAGGCGATGATCAAGGCGCGCAACGAGGGACGCCACTACCTCGCCGAGGGCGACGAGATCCTGCGGGACGCGGCAAAGCACTGCGCGCCGCTCGAAGCGGCGCTCGATATCTGGCGTGATGTCGCGTTCAACTACGAATCGACAGACACACCTGACGTCGTCGCCACACCGGTCAGCTAACTCACCTGGTGGTCACAACAGTCAGCTAACTGCAGAGTCGTCCGAGGTACGAGGAGCCTGTCGTGCGAATCACCCAGGGAACGTTTTCCTGCCTGCCCGATCTCACCGACTCCGAGATCGCCGCCCAGATCCAGTATGGGATCGAACAGGGCTGGGCCATCGCCGTTGAGTTCACCGATGACCCGCACCCGCGCAACTGCCTGTGGGAGATGTGGGGGCTTCCGCTGTTCGACATCTCCGATGCCGCCGCTGGCCTCTTCGAGGTCCGGGCGTGCCGGGATGCCAACCCGCACCATTACGTGCGCGTGTCCGCCTACGATGCGACCTACGGGCGGCAGACCACCGCGCTGAGCTTCATCGTGCACAGGCCGGCCGAAGAGCCTGGCTTCCGGCTCGACCGGCAGGAGGGCGCCGACCGCCGCACCCGCTACACGCTGCACTCCTACGCGGCGGGCCAGCCGCACGGCCGGCGCTACGGTGCGGCGTCTCCATGACTGAGTCGGCGGGGCCAGCCACACCTCGGGGGTTCGCCATGCCGGTGCCGGGCCGGGAACCCGGGTCATGGGTGCATGGCGACGAGAGCGGGAACGGCGACAGGTCGGCGGCTCCAGGGCGCGGCCCCGCGGATCACAATGAACCGCCGCTGGCGGATGACGCGATGGTCGAGATCGCGGCGGAGCAGCGCAAGCTCGCGGTCTCCGGCGTCCTCGACCGGTTGGACGAGCTTGTCGGCCTCGTCCCAGTCAAGACACGCGTCAGGGAGATCGCCGCCCTGCTGCTTGTCGACAAGCTGCGCAACCGTTACGGCCTCAGTTCGTCGCGCCCCACCCTGCACATGTGCTTCACCGGCAGCCCAGGGACGGGCAAGACAACGGTGGCCATGCGCATGGCCGAGCTGCTCAAAGGGCTCGGTTACCTGCGCAGGGGGCATCTGGTCAGCGTGACGCGCGACGACCTGGTTGGGGAGTATGTAGGGCACACGGCGCCGAAGACAAAGGGTGTCGTCAAGCGGGCCATGGGCGGCGTGCTCTTCATCGACGAGGCCTACTACCTCTACCGGGCAAGCAACGAGCGTGACTACGGTCAGGAGGCCATCGAGATCCTGCTCCAGGTCATGGAGGCCCAGCGGGACGACCTCGTCGTGATCCTGGCCGGTTACCGGGATCGAATGGACGCGTTCTTCCGTTCTAATCCCGGCATGGCGTCCCGGATCGCCCACCACGTCGACTTTCCCGACTTCACCGCCGATGAGCTCATGCGCATCGGCGAGCTCATGGTGGAGCAGGAACGCTACTGGCTCTGCGCCGAAGCGCACCACGCGTTCCGCGAATATATCGAGCGGCGGATGCGCCAGCCCAGGTTCGCTAACGCGCGCAGCGTCCGCAATGCGATCGACAGGATCCGGCTGCGGCATGCGAACCGGTTGGTATCCGGGTGTGCCCAGGTCGGCAAGGACGACCTGACCAGGATCGAGGCGGACGACATCCGGCGCAGCCGGGTCTTTACCCCGGATCCCGGGACCCAGTGACGCGGGAAAACGCGATCGACGGCAGCCAGCCAGGATCGGTACCCTGAGCTGCCCTGGTTAGCAGCTCAGCGGACGGATACCGTGCTCCTGACGATCTCGACCACCCACAGGCCGGCTACCGATCTCGGGTACCTGCTGCACAAGCACCCTGCCCGTCATCATGTGGCCGAGCTCAGCGCGGGCACCGCGCACGTTTTCTACCCGGAAGCGAGCGAGGAGCGCTGCACCGCCGCCGTGCTGCTCGACATCGACTTCGGTAGGCAGCCGGGCATTGTGCGCAACCGCGGCCGGGTACGCAGCGGTTTCGCGCTGGGCCAGTACGTGAACGACCGGCCCTATGCGGCGTCGTCGTTGCTGTCGGTCGCCCTCGGCAAGCTGTTCGGGACCGCGATGAGCGGCCGCAGCACCGAGCGTCCCGAGCTGGCCAGGACGGCCATCCCGCTGCAGGCATGGCTGCCGGTGCTGCCCTGCCGGGGCGGCGACATTCTGCTGCGGCAGCTGTTCGGGCCGCTCGGCTACGCGGTCGATGCGGACCGGCTGCCCCTGGACACAAAATTCCCCGCCTGGGGTGACAGCCCGTACCTGAGCGCAAGGCTCGCCACCACGGGCCGCCTGCGTGACCTGCTGGAGCAGCTCTTCGTCCTGCTGCCGGTTCTTGACGATGACAAGCACTACTGGGTGGGCCCGGACGAAGTCGGCAAGCTGCTGCGCCGCGGCGGCGAATGGCTTGCCGCTCACCCGTACCGTGAGCTGATCGCGCAGCGGTACCTGCGTCACGACCGGCGCCTGACCCGTGACGCGCTGGCCCGGCTGCTCGACGAGGACGCCAGCGATCCCGACCTGGCGAGCGTCGAGAATGACGCCTCGGAGGAGTCAGCCGAACAACCGATTCACCTCAGCGACCAGCGGCTCGCCGCCGTCGTCAACGCGCTCCGCGAATCCGGCGCACGCCGGGTGCTCGACCTCGGCTGCGGTTCGGGCAAGCTCATCGAGGCGCTGCTGAGGGAGCAGGTATTCCACCAGATCACGGGCGTGGACGTCTCGCACCGCGCGCTGGAAGCCGCGGCCAGCCGTCTCCACCTCGACACCTTGGCGCCCCGGCAGCGTGACCGGGTCCAGTTGCTGCACGGCTCGCTCACCTACCGGGACCGCCGGCTGGAAGGGTTCGACGCCGCTGCCGTCGTCGAGGTGGTCGAGCACCTCGATCCGTCTCGCCTGAGCGCGTTCGAGCGCGTGGTCTTCGCTCAGGCGCGGCCCGCCACCGTCGTGCTCACCACACCGAATGCCGAGTACAACGCGCTGATGCGCGGGTTGGCGCCCGGGACGCCTCGGCATCTCGATCACCGCTTCGAGTGGAGCAGGTCTGAATTCGCCGGATGGACTGCGGCCGTCGCCAGGCGGTGTGGCTACAAGGTGGAACTGCGGGGCATCGGCCCGGAGGACGCCGCACTCGGCTGCCCCACGCAGATGGCGGTGTTCGAGCATGAAGATCATTAAGATCCCCGACCTCTCCCTCGTGGTTCTCGTCGGCGCCACAGGGTCAGGAAAATCCACCTTCGCCGCGAGCCATTTCCTGCCGACCGAGGTGATCTCGTCGGACGCCTGCCGGGCCCTTGTCAGCGACGACGAGACCGACCAATCCGCTACCCGCGACGCCTTCGACGTGCTGCACTACATCGCGGGAAAGCGGCTGGCCGCCGGCCGGCTCACGGTAGTGGACGCCACCAGCGTGCAGCCCGAGGCGCGCAAGCCGCTCGTGGCGCTCGCCAGGCACCACCACGTCCCTGCCGTGGCGATCGTCCTGCAGGTGCCAGCGGAAATCTGTGCGGCACGCAACGCCTCTCGCCCGGAGCGAGCGTTCGCCGCGCACGTGCTGCGCCGTCAGCAGGCACAGCTCAGCCGCTCGCTGCGAGGTTTGCGAAGGGAAGGTTTCCACCGCGTTCACATTCTGTCCGGCGAGGGCGAGATCGGCGGTGTCACAGTCGAGCGGGAGCCGCTCTGGAACGACCGGCGCCGCGAGCACGGGCCATTCGACATCGTCGGCGATGTTCACGGATGCTTCGAGGAACTGACCACGTTGCTCGGCACGCTCGGCTACGAGGTGGACGCGGATGGCGCGTCCGCCCGGCACCCAGCGGCCCGGCGCGCCATCTTCCTCGGCGACCTCGTGGACCGTGGGCCGGCCACGCCTCAGGTGCTCCGTCTCGCCATGGGCATGGCCGCCGAAGGCTCAGCCCTGTGCCTGCCGGGCAATCACGAGGTCAAGCTGCTGCGCGCGCTGCGCGGTCACAACGTGACCACAGGGCACGGGCTCGCCGCGACCCTTGACCAGCTCTCCGCCCTGCCCGACGAGTTCGCAGCGAGGGTCGCAGAGTTCATCGACGGGCTGGTCGCCCACCTGGTGCTCGACGAGGGCAGGCTCGTGGTCGCGCATGCCGGCCTCCCAGCGGCGATGCACGGCCGGGCCTCGGCCGCGGTCCGGTCCTTCGCGCTGTACGGCGACACCACCGGGGAGACCGATGAGTACGGCCTGCCGGTGCGCTACCCGTGGGCCGAGGAGTATCGCGGACAGGCGATGGTCGTCTACGGCCACACGCCTGTCCCCGAGCCGGCCTGGTTCAACCGCACGATTTGCATCGACACCGGCTGCGTCTTCGGTGGCCGGCTCACTGCCCTGAGGTACCCGGAGCGCGAGCTTGTTTCCATACCCGCCAAGGCTGTCTACTACCAGCCGGCCCGGCCACTTGGCGCTCAGCGGCTCCACCCCGGCTCGGGCCGCGAGCCCGCTGAGCTTGACCTGGACGACGTCATCGGCAAGCGGACCATACACACCCGGCTCACCGGCACCCCGCTGACCATCAGGGAAGAGAACGCGATCGCGGCACTAGAGGCGATGAGCCGCTTCGCCATCGATCCCCGATGGCTGGTGTACCTGCCGCCGACCATGGCCCCGACCGCGGTATCCGGACGCGAGGGCCTGCTCGAGCACCCGCGGGAGGCGTTCGACGCCTATCGGTCGGCCGGCGTCGATCAGGTGGTATGCGAGGAAAAGCACATGGGCTCCCGCGCTGTCATCGTGGCGTGCCGCGACGAATCGGTGCCTGACCGGCGCTTCGGCATCCCGGCACGTGCCCTGGGGGTGATCTACACCCGGACGGGACGCGCCTTCTTCCCCGACACGGCCATCGAGCGGCAGATGCTCGAGAAGGTCACCGCGGCGGCCAACGCGGCCGGGCTGTGGGCGGAGTTGCAGACCGACTGGCTGCTGCTCGACTGCGAACTCCTGCCCTGGTCGGCAAAGGCCGAGGCTCTGCTGCGCGATCAATACGCGTCGGTGGGCGCGGCAGCCGGCGCCGCGCTCACGGCTGAGATTCAGGCGCTCGGGCAGGCGGCAGGCCGGGGAATAGACGTGACGGACCTGCTCGCGCTGATCAGGGAGCGACAGGCCATGACGGCCGCGTTCACCGGCGCCTACCGCCGCTACTGCTGGCCGGTCCACTCCATCGGCGACCTCAAGCTCGCGCCATTCCAGATCCTCGCCGCCGAGGGTTCGGTCCTGGCGCTGCGCGGTCACCGATGGCATCTCGACGCGGCCGCCCGGCTCAGCGGTGAGGACCCGGAAACCTTTCTGCCGACCAGATCAGTCGCGGTCGACCTGACCGACCCGGCGCAGGAGGAGACGGCGACACGCTGGTGGGAGGACCTGACGGCGGCCGGGGGCGAAGGCATGGTCGTCAAACCAGCGGATGTCGTTCACCGTGGGGCCAGGGGTCACGCGCAGCCTGGCATCAAGTGCCGCGGCCCCGAATACCTGCGCCTCATCTATGGCCCGGAATACACGGCCGAGCGCCACCTGTCCCGCCTGCGTGCCCGCGGCGCCGGTGGTGTCGGTCACAAGCGTTCTCTCGCTCTGCGGGAGTTCGCGCTCGGTATCGAGGCCCTTGAGCGGTTCGTGGCCGGCGAGCCGCTCTACCGGGTCCATGAGTGCGTCTTCGGTATTCTCGCGCTGGAGAGCGAACCGGTCGACCCACGCCTGTGAGCGCCTGTTCTCGCCAGGCCCTACGCGACCTGCGGCTGGTCCCGCAGTCGGCCAGCAAGCGCGCTCGCCGATGTGCGCAGCGAAGTCTCGACCACGGCCCTGCGCCGCCTGCGGTCCATGAGGTTGGCCCCCATCTCGGCGAGATCCTCAGGTCCGGGCGTCAGCACGGTGACCCTGCTGCCGAGCGAGCGCAGCGCCTTTACTTCACGCAGCAACGCAAGAGTGATCAGCCGCCGCAGCCGTCTCTCCAGCCGCTCGTGCGGCATTCGTGGGTGGTCGGTCTCGACGCTGGCCATGGGGGCGAGCACGTATACCTCGTCGAGGCGGGCTCGCGCCAGGACGCCAAGTGAGGTCGCCGACCGCACGCCACCATCGACGTAACGACGCCCGTTTATCACGGCGGGTTCGTACCAGCCCGGAATGGAACACGAGGCGACGACGGCGTCGGGCAGCGGTGCGAGCGGAGCGCCCTCACGGCCGAAGATGACGCGCCGCCCCGTGTCGTAGTCCACCGCGACGATCCAGGTCTGGCCGTCCACCCATTGCACCGGCTCTTGGGGCGCTGATCCGTGCGGCACGCTAAGCCGGTGGGCATTGCTGTGCAGCGTGTGGACCATGGCACGCAAGGCCACATGGCGCGCGCGGCCGTGCGGCAGAAACGCGCTCGCGCCAACCCACGGGTGCACCCGATGAGGTGTCAGCACGGTGGCGAGCATCAGCCGCGGAGAGCCCAGGCGCAATCTGGGCGGGGGTGGCAGTGGGCCACCGTCAACATCACGCACACCCGGACTCAACAGCGCGCCAACTGCCTCGCCCCGCTGGTACGAGATGATTTCGTCGATGCCGATGCGGCACCGCAGCGCGGCAGCGAGCACGCTGCCCGCGCTCGTCCCGACGATCATGTCGACGTCGTTGATCGCGCACGCCAGGCGTTCCTGCACCGCGGGAAGCGCGCCGGTCATCCAGGCCGCGCCGAGCACACCGCCGGCACCAAGCACAAGACCGACCCGCGGGCGGGACCCCCCGGTCACCCTTTCAGGACCCATGATCACCTCCAGGGCCCGCGGTTCCGATGCCGCCACGAGAAAGACTGCGCCGGATAGTTGCATCTGAAATGTTTTTATACCCTATTTCTCCGCGCAATATCCCCTAAAAGGCGTAGACCGGCTCATCCGCTCAGGGCGTCCGCCATCGCTGTGAGCGTCTCTCGCGCCGTGTAGCTGGGGTTCCACCCAAGGACACGGCGCGCCCTCGAGGTGTCCATCAGCACCGGGTACCTGGCGGCGTGGACCCATTCAGCCTCAGCGGGCAGCCAGGGCAGCATCGCCAGCAGCACGCTCGTCGCGACGGTGAGGGCATGCGGCACCGGCACCACAGCGGAGCCGACCGCCCTGGCCAGGTCGGTCATGGTGATCGTGTCCGCGGCAGCAAGGTTGTAGGTTCCAGGCGGCCCGGCGCCCAGGGTTGCCGCGTGTACCGCGGCGCCGACGTCGTCATGGTGCACCAGCTGGATCGGCACGCCGGGGTCGATCATGACCGAGCGCAGGCCGGGCACGCGGGAGAGCAGCTGCCGCGCGGGCTCAGGGAGCCATGGGGATGTGGGGCCCAGCTGCAGGTTCGCGAGCAGCTCGATCGCATCGGGCCCTGCGACAATGCAGGGCCGCAGTACATACACCTGCGTCGCGGAGCCGTTCGTCACCTCGGCCAGCAGCGCCTCGGATGCCGCCTTGTGCGCGGAGTAATAATGCTCGGGCGAGCCGCGGGCCGGAACATCCTCGGTTAGCGGCACTGGGTTATCGCCGTGGTAGCCGTAGGCGGCGACCGAGGACGTATAGACAAGCCGGTTCGGCCGACCCGCCCTGACCGCCGCTTCGAAGACGTTGCGGCTTCCGGTCAAGTTAATCTGTCCGCTGCCGCGCCGTGAGCCGACGATGGCATAGGCGAGGTGGACAACCACGTCGGCACCTGCCACGAGGTCTTCGACCGCACCGCGGTCCAGCACGTCACCGCGCCTGTACTTGGTCTTGCGCCAGCCAAGAAAGGCAGGCTCGAACGGCCTGCGGGCCATGCCGAGAATGCGGCCCACCCGATCGTCTCGTTCCAGCGCCCGGATTACCGACTTCCCGATCGCTCCCGTCGGCCCGGTCACCGCCACCGTCACCTCGGTCGCTGCGTCACGCCCCCGCGCGCTGCCGGCGCTCGAATCCGCCGGATCGCCTGCCATGGCGTTCATGGGTTGGCTCCCTCCGGTCGGCGCGCCGTCGCGCCAGGCCAGTGCTAGCCGCCACGATAGTGCTGCTCGCCAGCGGTGGGGCCGAACTGTTCGTAGGGTGAGCAATCTTGAGCGCGATCCGGAGGAGACCGTCGGCGGTATCGCCACCGCCGTTGCTAATGTCGCCCTCTCCCCCGGTGCACTCCTCCGGCCGCGCAGCCGGACGCGGTAGGTCGCGGCGAGAGACCGCGGCGGCCTGGCGTTTGCGGCGCGCGCTGGTCAGCGCATTGCGGCAGGCTGTTCACCCACCTCGATGGGCTCGGGATCGGGCTTGTCCGCCAGCTTGCTTGGCCACCAGATCCACCGGCCGACATCCAGGTTGATCGCCGTGACAAGCACCGAACGGACGACGAGGGTGTCGAGCAGAACGCCGAACGCGACGGCGAAGCCAAGCTCGGTTAGGAAGGTGATGGGCAGCGTGCCAAGGACGGCGAAGGTGCCCGCGAGCACGAGACCCGCGGAGGTGATCACGCCGCCCGTGGCGGCCAGCCCGACAAGCGCGCCACGCCTCGCACCCCGCCGGTTGGTCTCTTCCCGCACGCGCGTCATCAGGAAGATGTTGTAGTCAATGCCGAGCGCCACCAGGAACACGAACACGAACAGCGGGAATGCCGTATCCGCGCCGCCGAAGTTGAACACGTGATTGAAGACGAGCGCGCTCACGCCGAGCGCGGCAGCGAACGACAGCACGACCGTGGCGACGAGTATCAGCGGCGCGACGAGCGCCCGCAGCAGGATCATCAGGATGAGGAGCACCACAACCAGGATGACCGGGATGATCACGTCACGGTCGTGTGCCGCGGCCCGCTCCACGTCGAGGTTGATCGCGGTGTTGCCACCAACCTTGGCGTTCGCACCCGGAACCGCGTGCACCGACGAACGCACCTTGTCGATCGTGGTGTATGCCGCCGTGCTGTCCGGCGGCGAGGTCAGCGTGCCCTGCAAGTACGCTTGACCGGCCTTCGCTGCCGGCGGCGTGACGTCGGCAATCCCCGGGGTCGCCTTGAAAGCGGACTGTAGCTGCGTGACCGCCGAGGCCTTACCGATCACGATGACGGGCTGCCCCGTGCCGGCGGCGAAGTGCCGGGCGGCCACATCTTCGCCCACCACGGAATCGGGATGCCCGCGGAAGGATTGCGCTTGGGTCAGGCCGCTGGCCTTGAGACCGGTCAGCCCGAACGCCATCGCGCCGAGCACGACCGCCGTCGTCACCCACACCATACGTGGCCGGATGGAGATTCGGCGGCCTATCCCGGCCCACAAGCCGGTCGTCGTTGGCTCGGCCGAACCGTACCGCGGCCGGCGCGGCCAGAAAATCCAGCGGCCGAACACCACCAGCAGCGCCGGCAGCAAGGTGATCATGGCGAGAAGGCCGACCCCCACTCCGATGGCGAGCACAGGCCCGAGGCCCTTGGTGGAGTTCAGCTCCGCGACAAGCAAGGTGAGCAGGCTCACGATGACCGTGCAGGCGCTGGCGATGATCGCGGGGCCTGCCCGGCGCAAGGCCTCCGCCATGGCCGCGTGCCGGTCTTCCTGGCGGCGCAGTTCCTCACGATAGCGAGCGACAAGCAACAGGGCGTAGTCGGTACCCGCGCCGAAGACCAGGACGTAAAGTATGCCCGCGCTTTGCGCGTTGACAGTCAGACCTGCGTGCGCCGCGAGCAGGTAGATGACCGCCTGGGCACTGGCGAGCGCGATACCGGCGGAGATCACCGGCAGCAGCCAGAGCACGGGGCTCCGGTAGGTGATCAGCAAGATCACAATGACCACGGTCAGCGTGGCGTAGAGCAGGGTGCTGTCGATGCCCTTGAACGCGTCGGCTGAGTCGGCCGCGTTGCCCAGCGGGCCAGTGATATGAGTGGTCAGGCCATTCGCGTTCGAACTAGCGATATTGCGCAGCTGATCGGCTACTGCGACGGCACCGTTCCAGCCCTGCTTGCCGAGGTCGACCTGGACGACGGTCTCGACCGCCTTACCGTCCCGGCTGGGGACCGGACCCACGACCTGCCCGGGAATGATGCCGGACAGCCCGGCGAATCGCCTGGCATCGGCGGCCGCCTTCGCGCGGTCAGCGGCTGACAGGCCGGCGGACCGCTCATAGATGACGACGCCAGGGAAGACGTTGGGCGACTGGAACTTTGCCTGCAGGTCGAGGACCTTGGTCGATTCCGCGTTCGCGGGTAGCCACGACTTCGCGTCGTTCTTCTCTGCACCGTTGAGCTTGCTCGCCAGCGGCGAGGCCAGGGCGAGCACGGCCACCCAGAACACAACGACCGCCCACTTGGTCCACCGTCCGCAGGGAATGCCTGCGATCTTGCGAGCTGCGCTCATGGGACTCCCCAAACCTTGTCGCTCCGACTCGTCGCACCTGACGCTTGGCCTCACCGCGCCACTTGGTAACGGTAACGCACGGCTACGACACTGCGGACGAACGGGAGGTTACAGGCGCATCGTGCGGCGGCGCCGCGTGGCAGGCAGCGGCGATCAACGCCACCAGTGTGGTGCGTGTAGCCGCTGCCTGTATCACATTAAATCGCATTAATCGTACAGATCGGCGCGGCAGCGGGCCAGCGCCAGGCCAGCGGCAGCCGTAAGGGACCTGCCGAGGCGGTACCTGTCCCGTGTTCGTCGAGCGGGCCTGCTAGCAGGGCGGACCGTGCTTGTGCCGGATACGGTGGCACCATGAGCGAGCCTGCCGACGGTCGCCCTGGGCCGGAACACAGCCGCCACCCCGGGCCGGATCAGAGCCGCGCCCGGGCCCTGGAGACCGGTTTCGAGTGGGGCCTGCAGGTGTCCCGTGGGCTGGTGCTCGTTCCGGTGACGCTGCTCGTCATCTCCGCCGCAGGGGCATTCCTTTACGGCGCCGGCCTGTTCATCTGGTCGCTTTACAACGTGGTCCCACACCCGTTTCCGGTGGGCCACAAGATCGGTTTCTTCCTGCTCGAGGTGGACCTGTTCCTGGTGGGCGCGACGCTGCTCATCGCCGGCATCGGCTTTTACGAGCTGTTCATCAGCCGGGTCGACGCCGGCGGGCGCCGCGGCCGCCTGCCAGACTGGCTCATCATGAACGACCTGAACGACCTGAAGGCGCGTGTCGTCTCCATGCTGGTTCTGGTCACCGCGGTGAGCTTCGTCGATGTTGTCGTCGACTTCCAGGGCGGGCACGACATCCTCTTGCTCGGCGGGGCCGTCGCTGTCGCGATCGTCGCGCTCACCGCGTTCCTGCGGTTCGGTACAAGCCGGGAAGGTTCCTGACCCTCGGCCGGGCAATTCCACCCGGGTCCCTAACGGCTGCCGCCGCGTGTCGCCGTCTGGGGAGTGCAAGTAGGGCAATTCCACCCGGGTCCCTAACGGCTGCCGCCGCGTGTCGCCGTCTGGGAAGTGCAAGCATTAATGGAGAGCGCCTTGGGAAGGCCGGGCCCGGCGGCGGCGTTGCTCATAGGCGAGGTCGATAGCGAGCGAAGGAGAGGGTAACGGTGGCGATGCCGTACGATTCGACGCCCAAGTTTCAGGACTATGCCCGCCCGGAGATGCTCGTGACGACCGAATGGGTGGCCGAGCACCTTGACGACCCAAAACTTGTCCTGGCTGAGTCCGACGAGGACGTGCTGCTGTACGAGACGGGTCACCTGCCAGGCGCCGCGAAGCTGGACTGGCACACCGAGCTCAACGACCCGGTCACCCGCGACTACGTCGACGGTGACGGCTTCGCGCGGCTGATGTCGGAGAAGGGCATCGGGCGAGATACCACGCTTGTCCTTTACGGTGACAGGAACAACTGGTGGGCGGCGTACGCCCTGTGGGTCTGCACGTTGTTCGGGCACCCGGATCTTCGCCTCGTCGATGGTGGGCGGGCGAAGTGGATCGCCGAGGGCCGCCCGGTCAGCACCGCGGTTCCGGAGCGGCCCCGGACGGACTACCCGGTCGTCGAACGCGACGACACGAAGGCCCGGGCGTTCCAGAACCAGGTCGTTGCCCACCTTGGCCAGCCGTTGATCGACGTGCGCTCCCCCGGTGAATACACGGGCGAGCTTCTCCACATGCCCGACTACCCACAGGAGGGAGCGCTGCGCGGCGGGCACATTCCGGGTGCCAGGAGCGTGCCATGGTCACGCGCGGCGGCGCAGGATGCCACCTTCCGTACCCGCACCGAGCTCGAGGCGATCTACCAGGGGGAGGTTGGGCTGCGCCCGGACGACGACGTGGTCGTCTACTGCCGGATCGGCGAGCGGTCTAGCCACACCTGGTTCGTCCTGCACCACCTGCTGGGTTATCCGCACGTCCGCAACTATGACGGGTCCTGGACTGAATGGGGGAACACCGTCCGGGTCCCCATCACCCGAGGTGAGAAGCCGTGACGACAGGGACGCTTCATCCGCGCCTCCAGGAGATCGTCGAAGACTTCGCCGCGGTCACGGATAAGGACCGGCTGCAACTGCTGCTGGAGTTCGCTGACGAGCTACCGCCCCTGCCCGCGCGTTACGCCGAGCATCGTGACCTCCTCGAGCAGGTGCCCGAGTGCCAGTCACCCCTTTTTCTCGCCGTCGATGTTGACAACGACGGCACGGTGCACCTCTTCTTCGACGCGCCGCCGGAGGCGCCGACCACTCGCGGCTTCGCCGGCATTCTCTTCACCGCGCTCGACGGGCTCGGCGCGGACGAGATCTTGGCGGCGCCGGGCGAGTTCTCCGGCCAACTGGGGCTGGCCGATCTGGTGAGCCCGCTACGCCTGCGCGGCATGGCGGCCATGCTGGGCCGGATCAAGCGCCACGTGCGCGAGCACCAAGGCTGACAGCGCGCGGCTCAGCCTGTGATCAGAGCCTGGCCGCGAGTGCCTGCTGCCAGAGTGGGCTGTCATCGAAATGGTTGTCGTAGCGGTCCTGCACCTCGAGGATGCTCTCAAGCGGCACCTCGCCCTTGCCGATGCGCTGCAGGTGGCGGAAGTACTCGAACCGCTCCACGCCAGGAGTGAGGATGATCAGCAGGTCGGCGTCTGCCCCTTGGGCGGCGGCAAAGGCGTGCACGGTGCCTGGCGGGACGACGACGAGGTCACCCTCGTGCGCGGTGAGGACGCGTTCACCGGCCAGCAGTTCTGCCGCGCCGGACAGCAGGTAGAACAGTTCACTGGAACTCGTATGGTGGTGCGGCGTCGCCCCAGAGGCGCCCTGGATGAGGGTTATCCGCTGACTGCTGAGCGCGCCGCCCGTCGCGCTGCTGTCCGCGTACAGCCTGCCGGTCGCCGGTGCGCCGCCAACGATTTCTGCAGCGTCCTCGCGCACTAGCACGACGTCATGCGATGGAACGATCCCAGACATCCAAAACTCCCTCGGGTTTCATCACTGACGCAGGTGGGACGCTGCGCCATGGGGAAGGATCTTGAGCACGACGTCCATTATGGATTAGGTGCAGCACCTCGTCCCCATCTCAGGGAGGTGCGAGATGGCGCAACCTCGAGTCTTGGGTATCGTGCTCGCCGGCGGCGCGGGCAAGCGGCTGGCCCCCCTCACCGCCGATAGGGCCAAGCCCGCCGTGCCGTTCGGCGGGCTCTACCGGCTGGTCGATTTTGCCCTTTCTAACCTGGCCAACGGGGGCTGCCTGCGCATATGTGTGCTCACCCAGTACAAGAGCCACAGCCTGGACCGCCACATCACGACCACCTGGCGGATGAGCGACCTGCTCGGAAACTACGTCACGCCTGTACCGGCCCAGCAGCGACTTGGCCCGCAGTGGTACACGGGTTCGGCGGATGCGATCTACCAGTCGCTGAACTTGATCTACGACGAACGGCCCGACATCGTGGTGGTGTTCGGCGCCGACCACGTCTACCGGATGGACCCGCGGCAGATGATCGACCAGCATGTCGAGGGCGGCGCCGGCGCGACCGTGGCGGCTATTCGCGTGCCGCGGCGCGACGCCACCACGTTCGGCGTGGTCCAAGCCGGCCAGGACGGGCGCACGGTCGAGGCGTTTTTCGAGAAGCCCGCCGATCCGCCACCGCTACCGGACTCGCCCGACGAGACCTTCGCGTCGATGGGCAACTACGTGTTCTCCACCCACGTGCTCGTCGATGCCCTGCACAAGGACGCGAGCAATCCGGTAAGCCGGCACGACATGGGTGGCGACATCATGCCGATGATGGTCGAGGAGGGGCGCGCCCGGGTATATGACTTCATGACGAACAAAGTCCCCGGCGCCACGCCGCGCGACACTGGCTACTGGCGGGACGTCGGGACTCTCGACTCGTATTTCGACGCCCACATGGACCTGTGCGCGGCGCATCCCGTCTTCAACCTGTACAACGAGCACTGGCCGATCCTGACGCGCGTGCCGCATGAACCGCCGGCGAAGTTTGTCCACGACTCGGAAAACCGGGTCGGACGGGCGATCAACAGCCTGGTCAGCAACGGCGTTATCGTATCGGGCAGCCTTGTCAAGGAGTCGGTGCTTTCCCCTGGCGTGCGAGTAAATAGCTGGGCGACGGTGGAGCGGTCGATCGTGCTCCACAACACGGTCATCGGCCGCCACGCGATGATCAAAGACGCGATTCTCGACAAGAATGTGATCGTTCCTGAGGGCGTTCAGGTCGGCGTCAACAAACAGCGGGACAGGGAGCGTGGCTTCGTGGTGTCCGCAGGCGGAATCACCGTTGTGGGCAAGAGCCAGGTGATTACGGCATGACAACCGGCGCACGTTCGGGAAAACTGCGGGTGGCGTTGCTCACCCGTGAGTACCCCCCTGAGGTATATGGGGGCGCGGGGGTGCACGTCGAGTATCTCGCGCGCGAGCTTGCCCGGCTGGCCGACGTGACCGTGCATTGCCAAGGTGCGGAAAGGCCCGGCGCGGTGGCCCACCAGCCGTGGGCTCATCTCGATGACGCGAACCAGGCACTGCGGATCATCTCCGCCGACCTGTCTATGGCCACCGCGGCCGGCTCTGCCGACCTCGTACATTCCCACACCTGGTACGCCAACCTGGCCGGCCACGTCGCGGGCTTGCTGCACGGCGTGCCGCATATCGTCACCATGCACTCGCTCGAGCCACTCCGCCCATGGAAAGCGGAGCAGCTGGGCGGTGGTTACGCCGTTTCCTGCTGGTGTGAGAAGGTGGCGGTCGAGTCGGCCGCCGCGGTCATCGCGGTCTCCGAGGGTATGCGGGCCGACATTCTGGCCACCTACCCCGCGGTCTCCGGCGAACGGGTTCGGGTCATCCGCAACGGCATCGATACGGGCGAATACGCCCCGGATTCACGTACCGACGTGCTCGCACGCTACGGCGTCGACCCTGGTCGGCCCTCGGTGGTCTTCGTCGGCAGGATCACCCGCCAGAAAGGTGTGCCGGTGCTGCTCAGGGCGGCCGCGCACCTCGACCCGGCGGCACAGCTTGTGCTCTGCGCCGGCCAGCCTGACACTGCTGAGCTTGCGGCCGAGGTGGCAGAGCTTGTCACTGGTCTGCAGGCGAGAAGGTCGGGGGTGATCTGGCTGTCAGGGATGCTCAAGAAACGGGAAGTCATCCAGCTGCTGACGCATGCCACGGTGTTCGCCTGCCCGTCGCTGTACGAACCGCTCGGCATCGTGAACCTCGAGGCCATGGCGTGCGGCACTGCAGTGGCCGCCGCACGCGTGGGAGGTATCCCCGAGGTCGTGACCGACGGCGAGACCGGCCTGCTGGTACCGCCGCAGGACCCGGCCGCACTCGCCGACGCCCTCAACACACTTGTTCGCGACCGGCAGCTCGCGGCGGAGATGGGCCGCAGGGGACGCCAGCGGGCGGTCGCCGACTTCAGCTGGCCCTCCATCGCCGCCCAGACCTTTGCGCTGTACCGTGAGCTAGCCGGCTGAAGCCGTGGGTTCGCTGACGCCCAGAGTCAGGGTTCCGTGTCTAGGTATCAGCCGCCACGCCCGCACGGTCGCGGAATGCTTGAGGCCTGTGGATGAGAGCCGGGGGCGTACCCTCCCGGTGGCCAAGTCAGGTCTCAGGCAAGGCGGCGCTGCAACGCTGGCCGGGAAGGTACGCGCGTGCTCACGGTAATGCAGGAGGGTTCGCCCGGAGGAGGAACCGGGATGCCCGGGGGTGGCTGATCGACGAGATTGTGCACGGTCCTGGTTTCCGAGTACATGGCCGCCACCCTGGCCGAGACCGGGCGGCCCGCACCTGCCAGGACCGGCGAGCTTCCGGCCGTCCTCCAGCGTGAGTGCTGCAACCTCCAGACGGTCTCTACCGCCCTCCAGGCGCACTGCTGGTCGCCTACCAAGACGAGCAGCCGCGCGGCTGTGCCTGGCCTGGCCTGGTCAAGCTCGCGGAGGAAGTCCACCCGCAACCGCGACGGCTGTTTCGCGCACGATCTGGGGATCGGGGAGCACGACGGGGCCGCCAGATGGGCTCGATTGGTGTCCGCCTCGGGCTGCCCACCGGCGCCGGGCGCCAGGTCGCGCAGCACCTGGCCGGCCTCGCGGTCAGTCAGAGGCTTGACCTGGCTGGCGCCCAGCGCTCGGGCGACGCTGACCAGGCCGGCTGCGGCCGCCCGAGCGGGACCATCGTGAGTCTGTAGGAATCATGACCATGATGATCGGATCAATCGACAACTGCGATCGCCTCAACCTCGATCAGGTACTCGGGCTCGGCCAGCGCTTCCACTCCCACCAGGGTGTCGGCGGGCTTGTGGTCACCGAATACCGCCATCCGGGCCTCCGAGATATCAGGCAGGTACTCAGGCCGGTGGTGAACGACGTAGATCGTGATCTTAGTCACCTGCTCCGGTCCGGCTCCGGCGGCGGCGAGGGCGCGGCCGACGTTGGCGAACACCTGGCGGGCCTGGGCAGCCAGGTCGCCGGGACCGACAAGGTTGCCCTGAGCGTCGTCGGCCACCTGTCCGGCGACGAACACCAACCGGCTACCGGTCGCGGCGATGACCTGGGTGTAGGTCGCCGGCGTGGGCAGCTCTTCGGGATTGATGAGCTCGAGAGTCATCGATACGGGCCCTCCGTTGGGGAATGGTTGATGGGCACGCCGACGGGAAGGCAGTGATGCCTGGCCTGCATGCCTGGCCTGCATGCCTGGCCTGCCCAGAGCACGGCGGCAGCCTGTTCGAGGTCGAGAACGGTGCCAGCCAGGTCGGTCAGAGTAGCGCGGATCTCGGCGCCTGCCCACGTCCGGCAGGCCGCCGCGGACGGCTAGTGCCCGCCTCTTCTCGTTTCAGTGGCC
>WNFZ01000377.1_pt1 | contig 43316 bp, 41 predicted proteins | sample 5400081 | NCBI WGS metagenome assembly WNFZ01 (sample SAMN13153365, study PRJNA577476) | soil metagenome | isolation source: 80 cm soil or saprolite under grassland replicate 1 | place: USA:California | collected 2016-06-15
GGCCGAGCCGAAGAAGGAGACGGGCTTCGGCGACATGCCGAAAGGTCCGCTGCAGCTCATCGTCTCGGTCGACAACCAGACAGTGACGCTGTTCAGCAATGGCGTGCGCGTGGCGCAGGGGCCGGTCTCGACCGGCGTGGCGAGCCATCCCACGCCGATGGGCGTGTTCAGCATCATCGAGAAGGACCGTTATCATCGCTCCAATCTCTACAGCGACGCGCCGATGCCCTACATGCAACGCATCACCTGGTCGGGTGTAGCGCTGCACGAGGGCCTGCTGCCGGGCTATCCGGCCTCGCACGGCTGCATTCGCATGTCGCACGACTTCGCCCGCAAGCTCTGGCCCATCACGAAGCTCGGCGTGCGCGTCGTCGTGGCTCGCCACGAGCTTGCGCCTATCGATTTCGAGCATCCCAAATTGTTCAGGCCGAAACTCAGGCCAGCTGAACCTGCGATCGCGATCAGCAGCAGCGACGGACGCAGTGCCGCGCCCGCGACCATGATAGCGCAGGCAATCATCGCGGATGCCGGCAGCGAGGGCACCGAAACGGTGCCGCAAGTGTCGGCCACGCGCCCCGGTGCGGAAAACGTGGATGACGGCGAAGCCACCGAGACGATGCCGGCCATCCCCGTGGTTACCGAGCCGGGGCCGAGCGGGGTCGGCGGCAGCGACACCGTCAAACCTGCACCGAACGTCGATCCGGCGAAGCCGCCGCCGATCAAAGCCGCCGAGGAGCCGCTCAAGCGCAGCGGCCAAGTCGCAGTATTCGTCAGCGGTAAAGAGCAAAGGATTTTCGTCCGGCAAGGCTTCATCCCGCTGTTCGACATGCCGGTGGTTATCGAAGACGCCGATCAGCCGCTTGGCACGCACGTCTTCACCGCGATGGAGGTGACCGAGAACGGGGCCGGCATGCGCTGGAATCTCATCACCGTTCCGATTGAGACGACAGCGCCGGAGCGGAGGGACGCCAGGAAGAAACCGAGGGAGGCCAGGCCGATCTTTCGGCAGAAGCCGCCCCCGAGCGCGGCGGAAGCGCTCAACCGCATCCAGATGCCGCAGGAGGCGGTCGAGCGCATCAGCGAGTTGTTGATTCCGGGCTCCTCGCTAGTCGTTTCCGACGAGGGCCTCGGTCGCGAAACCGGCCGCTACACGGAATTCATCGTCTCGTACTAGGCACTGGGGGCGATCCCGGGGCAGAGTGAGGCGATGTTCGAAGGCTTCACCCGCACCGAGATCAAGACCAGTGGCGCGCGCATCGTCACGATGCGCGGGGGCAAGGGACCGCCGCTGTTGCTGCTACATGGCAATCCCTTCTCGCACCTGTGCTGGCACAAAATCGCCCCGCGCTTGGCGAGCGAGTTCACGGTGGTGGCCACGGACCTGCGCGGCTACGGGGATTCGGAAAAGCCGCCCGGCGGCGCCGACCATAGCGGCTACTCGTTCCGCGCCATGGCGCAGGACCAGGTGGAGGTGATGGCGGCGCTCGGCTTCGAGCGCTTCTACGCCGCTGGCCATGATCGCGGCGCCCGTGTGCTCCACCGCATGTGCCTCGATCATCCGCAAAAGGTCGCGCGCGCTGCCATCCTCGACATCATTCCGCAGCATCATCTGCTCCACAGCGTCACGCGGGAGTGGGGCACCTTCTCCTGGCATTGGTTCTTCATGATCCAGCCCTACGATTTTCCCGAGCGGCTGATGGGCGCCGATCCCGACTATTTCATCGAAAAGAAGCTCGCCAAGACCGAACGGGGCCTGAGCTTCTTCGACCCGGCGGCGCTCGCCGAATACAAGCGCTATTTCCGCAACCCCGCTACCATCCACGCCATGTGTGAGGATTATCGCGCGACCCACGGGGTCGATCTCGACATGGATAGCGCGGACTTTGCCGCCGGACGCAAGATCGCCTGCCCGGTGCTGCTGCTCTGGGGTGCGACCGGCGGCGTCGGCCGCAATCACAAGCCCATGGAGATTTGGCCGCGCTATGCCTCGGACATCCGCGGCGGCAGGGCGCTCCCTTGCGGGCACTATCTGTCCGACGAAGCGCCGGAGGAAACCTACCGCGAGCTGCGCGAATTCTTTGCGGCGGCGAAGCCGGGAAAGGCGTGAGGATGGGAACCGCTTCGACGATCACCGCACCTCGGCGCCCTTGGTACACCATCCTCTACGTTCAAGTTCTGATTGCGATTGCTGTCGGCATTCTCATCGGTCGCTACTTTCCGCACACCGGCGTCGCGCTCAAGCCGCTCGGCGACGGCTTCATCTCGCATCCGATCGCCGTCGGCGAGGAGCTCGAGGAAGAGCCGGTGTAGGGATCGCGCAGTGAATCTGCGAGGCACGTCATGGCATCAAGCCCGGTAACAATGGTCAACGTCCGCTATATGGTCGACGATGTCGAGGCCGCCGTCGCGTGGTACACCAAGCATCTCGGCTTCACGCTCCTCTCTAACGCCGCCCCGGCTTTTGCCGACGTTACGCTAGGCTCGCTACGGCTCTTGCTTAGTGGGCCGACGAGCTCCGCCGGGCGAGCGATGCCCGACGGCGAGCGCCCCGGTCCTGGCGGCTGGAACCGCATTCACCTGATCGTGGACGACATTTCCGCCGAGGTCACACGGCTGCGCGCCGCCGGCGTCGAGTTCCGCAACGACATCGTGACCGGGCCGGGCGGATCGCGGGTCCTGCTGAAGGACCCCGCCGGCAATCTCGTCGAGCTGTTTCAGCCGGCCCGCCGCTGATCGCGTTGGTGCAGATCATGGCGAAGACGAGAGCATCATGCATGCAATTGACAGAATGAGTGCGGGCGGCATGACCAGAAATCCCAGACGCAGGAACGTCAACAGCGTCACCTCCTGGCGCTCGCGCCGCAGCGCGATCAACCAGAGAATGGTTGCGAGCGAGCCGGTGACGGACAAATTCGGCCCGAGATCCACGCCAATCAGCACAGCGCCCGAGACCTGGGCAGTGACATGATCGGCGGCAAGAACCGAACCGGCGACCAGCCCGGCCGGAAGATTGTTGACGAGGTTGCCGACGATCGCGACGAGAATGCCCGCCGCCCAGGCGGTGCCGTGCGCCGAGCTGCCCATGGCCTCGCGTAACAGATCGTTCAGTATTCGAATGACCCCGGTGCGATCGAGCGCTTCCACGAGCACGAAGAGGCCGGCCACCAGCGGCAACACCTCCCAGGACATATTGCGAAGGATGGGCCAAGGCGATTGTCGATTGAGCGCGATGATTGCTGCCGCAGTGACGCCGGCGCAGATGAAAGTCGGCCATCCGAGCGCGACATCGAACGCCGAGCACAAGAGCAGGCACGCGCCCACCGCCAAGATGCCGCCGGCGGCCATCTGCCCGCCTCGCCGCAGCGGCGGGCGCGCGACGTTGCGCGCGATCTGCTCGGCGGCAAGCGTGCGCTGCTGGGTGAGACGAAGCACGAGATAGGTCGCGCCGATTGCGACGAGGGACGCCGGTCCGAACCGAGCGAGCCATGCAAGCAGCGACGGCATGTGGCTGCCGAAGACGACAAGGTTGGCCGGATTCGAGATGGGCAGCGCGAAGCTCGCGGCATTGGCGATGAACGCGCAGATCAAGAGATAGGGCAGCGGCGAGGCGCCGGCAGCGCGGGTGGCGGCATAGACCGCCGGCGTGAGCACGACCGCCGTGGCATCGTTCGAAAGCAACATCGTCACCACGGTGCCGACGGCGTAAACCAGCGCGAACAGGCGTTGCGTCGATCCGCGCGCGAGCGCGACGGCGACGGCAGCGAGCCAATCGAACAGGCCTTCCACGCGCGCGAGCTCCGCGAGCAGCATCATGCCGGTGAGAAAGAGATAGACGTCGAGCCCGCGCCCAATCCCGGCGAGCGCGTCGGTCCATGACAAAAGCCCGCTGGCGACCAGCGCGGCCGCGCCGACCACGGCCCACACTGCCTCGGGCAGGCGCCACGGACGAATGATGACTCCGCCTGTGGCCAGTGCGGCGATTCCCCAGGTCGCGGCGGCGCTTGCGTTGAGTATCGACACAGTACGGCTCTCTCACAGCTCGACGTGGATTCGCTCGATCATGGTACGTGGTTTCAACGCCGCCGGTCGCGAGACGGTTGTCTCGTCGTCAAACGCGCATTCTCGATTCCTAGCTATGAATTGTGGGGAGCAAATTCGATTGCGACTTCGACATACCTTGGTTTCGTGCCAACGAACGTCAGCGTAAACGGTGCGTTAAAAAGACATCACTTTTTCCCAAAGAAGAATCCGGGCCGCGAATTCATTTGACGTGTGATCCAAATGTCACGGACTCCGCGGCGACGCGGGAGTAGAAGAGCGCGGGGCGATGGAAAGTGAATCGCGATAGGGGATGTACGATGTACAAGCGATCATTTGCCACTGCTGCACGTCTGGCATGTGCTGCCGCCACGCTTGCGGCGCTCGCGGGTGCCGCGACCGCCGCCGACCTTGGGAGGAGAGCGCCAGCTCCATACCAGCCTGCGCCGCCTCCGCCTCCGGTCTTTACTTGGACCGGCTGCTACATCGGGGGCAATATCGGCGGGGGCTGGGCTTCGAAGACCTCAACCGACGTTGCCGGCGCGGTGACCGGCGTGGTCGGGGCCGATCTCGGCTCGCATACTGCGGACGGGTTCATCGGCGGCGGCCAAGTCGGCTGCGATTATCAAGCCGGCTTCTGGGTCGTGGGCGTCCAAGGCATGTTCGAAGGCTCGAACATGAAGGGGAGCAACACCGATCCCTCGGGGCTGTTCGCTGTCAATACGAGCATCCCCTGGTTCGCCACGGTCACAGGGCGCATCGGCTTTACCGCTTCTCCCGCGGTGCTGGTTTATGCCAAGGGCGGCGGGGCTTGGGTGCGCGACGACTACACGCTCAGCAGCGTCGCCGGCACCACGTTGGCAACGGCGAATCCCACGCCATCGGGATGGACCGTAGGCGGCGGGGTCGAGTGGTCCTTCGCCGGCAACTGGTCGGCCTTCGCCGAATACAATTATCTCGATTTCGGCACGCCGGGCGTCACCTTCACGCCTGCCGTGGCCGGGCCGACGTTCCCCATCAATATCAAGCAGAACATCAATAGTTTCATGGTGGGACTCAACTATCGCTTCAGCGCCGTCGGCTACTGATGGCTCGAGCGATCGGGATCGGGATCGATCGAGCTGTTGCGAAGAACCCCGCGGTAACCCGGGGCTCTTTGGTTCTGCACGAGGGTAGTCATGCCCAATTCGGTTTGTGACATCGTCGGCGGTCGTCCCCGCGAGACCCATATTCCAGAGGCGGTGGTTATGGGTCCCCGCAACGGGGTCCCCGCGACGCGAGCGTCGCGGGGTGCCCCTTGCGGGGACGACAATATCTGAGTCTGTCGGAGACTAACCGCTCGCGACCGGCGCCGGCGCGGCGAGGAAATTGCGCATCGCGTACCACAGCAGGTGCCGGTTGTTGCTGTATCCCGGGCTGTGCGCGGTGTGCGGCAGGATCACGAACTGGCGGTCGCCGTTGGGCAGTTGCTGGAAGAAGTCGAGGAGATCCTCCGTGGTCGAATTGCCGTCGTGCACGCCGCGGATCATGAGCACGGGCGAGGGCACTTTCTTGGGATCGACCAGCGGCAGATTGGCGGCCATGTCGAGATAGGTGCCGGTCGGGACCTGATCGCCGAACTTGAGCTCGACGGCGATGATGGCTTCGGGCACGGCCATGTCGTAGCTCGAGGCGAAGCCGTCGCGGGTGAAGATGGAGCGAATCATGGCCGCGTCGCGCTTGCGGCGATTATTGTTGCGATAGAACTCGATCTGCTGCTGCCGCCTGCCGATCTCCGGCGCGGCGGTGCCTTTATAAGTGAAGGCGACGAGCACCAGCCGGTCCACCCGCGCAGGCTCGACCTGCGCGAAAGCAGCGGCGCGGATGGCCCCCGAGGAGGTGCCGTAGAAATGCATCTTTGCCTGACCGGTTTCGCGCGCCACCGCCGGGATGGCGGCTTTGAGATCCTCGACGCTGCTGGCGATGTCGGAATTGTTGCCCGAACTGCCGGAGTATCCGTAGCCGTCGTGATCCATGGTCCACACGTCGTAGCCGTAGCGCGCAAGCACGTTCATGAGCGAGTACTCGCCCTTGCCCGGCACGGTGAGATCGTATGACGAGCGTGCGGAGTTCGACGAGCCGTGCACGAGGAAGAGAACCGGAAGCGCGGTCTCGCCGGGCGTTGGCGCGCCGATGCGCTTGCGCCAGAGGTTGAGCGCAACCTCGCCCTTTTTGGCCCAGTATTCCGCGCTCCAGATCGCGCCTTCCCTCGGTTGCGCAATGCCGGCACCGGTGCTCTGCGCCCGCGCCGGGAAGGCGGACACGAGTCCCGCCCCGAGGCCGACGCTTGCTCCTTTGAGGATGGTGCGCCGCGCAAGCGGATGTGCGGGCGGCAGCGGACTGTCGGTCATGGCGTCCTCCGATTTCGGCGCGAGCTGGCGGCGCCGGCGCGCTCTTGGGCCGGTTTTCGCACGATCTTATCAGACCGGCTAGGCGGCCGGCAGATGGCCCGAGCAGGCATGCCGATCCGCGGGCGACGCTGTTTGCAACGCAAGCTCTCGCCCGTTCCTCCGCGTTTTGCTAGTCCTTGCCCACCATCGGCTCGAACCGTCAGAGGATGGCGTGGCAAGGCGGGATTGGAAATCGGACATTGCAACGACGATATGGTGGGGATGCGAAGGTTCCCGGAACATCGCCTGACGGTCGACCGATGACGCCGAGACCACAGGATCGTCAAAGCAGAGTGCTCGATGCGCTGCATCGGGCCGCGCTGTTCTGTGACCAAAGGATCGGCTGGAACCGGATCGGGGTCACGCTCAGCCTCACGATCATCGCGGTCGCGGCCGTGGTGCTCTATCGCATCCTGCGCACGATCGACGCGAGCGAGGTCAAAGAAGCCCTGCTGACCGCCGATCTGCGCAATATCGCGCTTGCCGCTTTATTCGTTGCCGGCGGATATTTCACCCTGACGTTCTACGATCTCTTCGCGCTGCGCACGATCGGCCGCAACGACGTGCCGTATTGGGCGGCCGCGCTCGCGGCCTTCACCAGCTATTCGGTCGGCCACAATGTGGGCGCAAGCGTGTTCACCGGCGGGGCGGTGCGCTACCGCATCTATTCGGCTTGGGGGCTGACCGCCGTCGAGGTCGCGAAAATTTGCTTCGTAGCCGGGCTCACCTTCTGGCTCGGGAACGCCACCGTGCTCGGGCTTGGCATCGCCTATGCGCCGCTTGCCGCCACGGCCATCGATCAGTTGCCGGCGTGGCTCAACCGCGGCGGGGCGATCCTGATTTTGGTCGTGCTGGCGGTCTACGTCAGCTGGGTGTGGCGGCGCCCGCGCGTGGTGGGCCGGGAAAACTGGTGCGTCAACTTGCCCGGCGGCCCGCTCACGCTGCTGCAGATCGGCATCGGCATCGTCGATCTCGGCTTCTGTGCGCTGGCGATGTACATGCTGGTGCCGGCCGAGCCCAATATCGGCTTCGTGACGCTGGCCGTGATTTTCGTCTCCGCCACGCTGCTCGGCTTTGCAAGCCATGCGCCGGGAGGGATCGGCGTCTTCGACGCCGCCATGCTGGTGGCGCTGTGGCAGTTCGACAAGGAAGACGTGCTCGCGGGGGTCCTGCTGTTTCGGCTGCTCTACTACATCATCCCATTCGCACTTTCGCTTCTTATTCTCGGCGGCCGCGAGCTCTTTCTCGCGGTCCGCGGCGCCTCTCCGCCGCCCCTCGAGCCGCTTCCTTCGCTGGCCCCGACCGAGGTGGGCACGTCGCCCGAAGCGAGGCGGGAGCAGGCGTAGGCGTCCGGAGCGAAATTCACGTAGATGTCACATCAGCGGTAGGTGCCCTGAGGCGGTATTGACACGGTCAGGCGCCGCCGCAGTAATGGTCAGCGTTGGTCCACCAATCCTGCTCACGATGAAAGTGGAACGGGCTGCTGGCCGTCTGCGCTCTCTGCCACGCGTGCGAATGTTTCGCACCTGGCTGATGATCGCCTTCCTTCTCGTCGGGCCGTGCATGCTCCCGGCGCCAGGCACGGCCGCCGACGGCCAGCCGTCAGGGGACACGCGGCTGGTCGCGCTTGCCGATTCGGCCCAACCATCGTTCTCGCTGCCGAGCCTCGACGGCCCCGCGCGTGGGCTTGCGCAGCTTCGCGGTCAGGTGGTGCTTCTGCATTTCTTCGCGACCTGGTGCGAGCCATGCCGGGCGGAAATGGCGAGCTTGCGAGCACTGCAGTCCCGACTCGACGGGGTGCCCTTTGCCATCGTGCCCATCAGCGTGGCCGAGGCGGACGGGGCGGTGCGCCGGTTCTTCGCCGGCGAGTCGTTGCCGTTTGCGATTTTGCTCGATCGCGACCGCGCGGTCGCGCGCGCCTGGAATGTTCAAACGCTGCCTTCGACCGTCGTCCTCGATCGCACCTTGAAGCCTCGCTTCATCGCCGAAGGCGACGTGGACTGGGCACGGCCCGACGTGACGAAGATACTCGCGGATCTGCTCATGGAGGTGCCGGGCTGAAGATGCCGGCAGTGAATCCTGAAAACACATCTCGAACACGGAGAAATGGCCATGAAGAGAAGAGAATTTTTGCGCGGCGGCGCAGCACTCACGGCTGTTGCGGCGTTGCCGCACAGCGCTTTGGCCCAAACGCCATTCGCGCCCAGGCCGGACGCTTGGCGCAAGTTCGAGGTCACCACTCGCGTCGAGATCGTCAAGCCGGCGGGGAAGATGCAAGTATGGTTGCCATTGCCGGCGGTTGCCGAGCCCGGCTGGATTGAACCGCTCGGCAACGAATGGACGAGCAACGGGCAGTCGGCGCAGCTCAAGCGCGATACGAAATACGGGGCGCAGATGCTGCACGTCGAATGGGCGGACGGCGAGCGGACCCCCGTCGTGCAGGTCGTCAGCCGCATTGCGACGCGCGATCGCGCGGTCGATCTCTCCAAGCGTGGCAGCGTGGCGTCGCTCTCGGCCGATGAGCGCAAACTCTATACCGCCTCGACCGATCTGATGCCGACGGACGGCATCGTCAAAGCGACCGCCGACAACATCGTGGGCTGGACCTTCAGCGATGTCGAAAAGGCGCGGCGTATCTACGAGTGGATTGTCGATAACACGTTCCGCGATCCGAAGACGCGCGGCTGCGGCATCGGCGACATTGCCTCAATGTTGAAGACCGGCGATTTCGGCGGCAAGTGCGCGGACTTGAACGCGCTCTATGTCGGGCTGGCGCGCGCGGCCGGACTGCCCGCACGCGACGTCTACGGCATCCGTATCGCGCCATCGCGCTTTGGCTACAAGAGCCTGGGGGCAGGCAGCGAGATCGTCAGCAAGGCGCAGCACTGTCGCGCCGAGGTTTACCTCAGCGGATTTGGCTGGGTCCCCGTCGATCCGGCGGACGTGCGCAAGGTGGTGCTGGAAGAGCCGCCTGGCCAGCTCGCGCTCGACGATCCCAAGGTCGTGGCAGCGCGCAAGACGCTGTTCGGCGCTTGGGAGATGAATTGGCTCGCCTACAACTTCGCCCACGATGTCGAGCTGCCCGGCTCGTCGGGCCCCAAGCTGGGCTTCCTCATGTACCCGCAGGCGGAGGTGAACGGCGAGCGGCTCGACTCGCTCGATCCCGACACTTTCAAATACGAGATCAAGGCCAAGGAGATCCCGGCATAGCAAGGGATCGCCGTGGGGTAGGGTGAGCGCAAGAGAGCCCATGCTGCGGGCTCTCGTCCACTACACATCCGGCCAATTCGAATTGTCGTAATCTGCTCCTGACTGGGGAGGCGGCTCAAATGCGACGCGATCTATTGAAGCTGCGCGACGGTCGAGCGGTCGCGTTACACCTCGGTTTATGTCTAACCTTTCTGCTGTGGCCCGCCATTGTCCGCGCGCAATCCGTTGCCTTCATCAATCCTGGAAAGTCAGACGAAATCTATTGGGTGACTGCGAGCCAAGCCATGGAGGCCGCTGCCAAGAGCCTCGGCATGAATTTCGAGGTGCAGTATGCTCAGCGCGAACCGCTGAAGACGCTCGAGATTGCCCGGGAACTGGCAGCGCGTCCCGCCGGCAAGCGGCCGGAATATGTCGTGATCACGGACGATTATGCTGTGGCCGACCAACTTTTGAAGATCATCGACTCTGCTGGCGTGAAGACGTTTCTCGCCTACAGCTCCATTCCCGCCGATCAGCGCGGCGGCACCGGGTCGCCGCGCGGCAAGTACAAAGGCTGGCTGGGCTCGCTGGAGCCGCGGGCGGAGGAGGCGGGTTATCTCACCGCACGCGCTCTCATTGAGCGCGGCAAGAAAGAAAAGGCATTTGCACCCGACGGCAAGCTTCACATGCTGGCAATCGCCGGCGATCGTTCCACGCCCTCGTCGATCAATCGCAATCAGGGCATGCGCCGCGCCGTCGCCGAAGCTCCACTGGTCGTTCTCGAACAGGAGGTTTATGCGGCCTGGAACCGCGAAGTAGCCGCCCAGCATGCCGATTCGCTCTATCGGCGCTACCCTGACGTCAAACTCATCTGGGCGGGCAACGATTTAATGGCATTCGGAGCGATGACCGCGTGGGAAAAGCGCGGCGGTAAGCCCGGTATCGACGCGTGGTTCAGCGGCATCAACACCTCGACCGAGGCGCTCGAAGCAATCAAATCCGGACGCCTCACCTCCCTTGCCGGCGGCCACTTCATCACCGGCGCGTGGTCATTGGTGATGATTTACGATTATCACCATGGCCGCGACTTCGCCGAGGAAGGGCTCGAGCTGCGGCGGCCGATGTTCGCGGAGTTCACCCCGCAGTTGGCCGACCGATACATCGAGCGATTTGGCAGCGGCTTCGATGGCGTCGACTTTAGCCGCTATAGCAAGGTGAGGAATCCGAAGCTTAAGCGCTACAACTTCGGTTTTGCGCAACTCCTCGAACCCCAATCCTAAAACGCGCGCGACGGGTGGAAGCGGCGGCGCTGCTTCCACCCGTCATTACCGGCAGCGTCAGCGATAGACGGGCGCCCTGCCGTAATAAGACGGCGTCGGGTTGAACATCGACTGGAACATGGAGCCGCTGCGTGCAGCGGGCACGGCGGGGGCCGGCGGTGCGGCCCTGCGCTGGGTCGACGCCACGAGCTCATGCTCGCGCTTGCGCTCGGGCGGAGTCTCGATGCCGCCGCGGCCGCTCTTGATCGCCGCGAGCGTGCGGCTGTCGAGATTGTAGACGTCGCGCCGCATTTGCAGCTTGCCCGCGCTGTCGACGAAAGCGGTCTGGTAGGTCAGGTGGACCCAGATCGGCGTCGGCTGCAGTTGCAGGTTCTGCTCGGAGCTGCCGAACATCCGGGTGATCCGCTCCGCCGTCCAATGCTCCTGCGGGCGCGCGATCTTGAGGAGGACCTCGGCATATTTGGCCGGATCCTGCACGCGCATGCAGCCATGGCTGTAAGCGCGCACCTCATGGGCGAAATAGTACTTGTCCGGGGTGTCGTGCTGATAGACCAGGAACCGATTGGGGAAGTTGAACCGAATCCGTCCCAGCGCATTGCCAGGGCCTGGCGGCTGGGAGATATGCACGCCGCCGCCGCTGTAGCTCACGCGCAGCCCCATGCGGGAGAGCACGGTGGGGTCTTGCGCAAGCGCCGGCAGATATTCGTTGTGCACGATCGAGGGCGGCACGTTCCACGTCGGATTGACGGTGATGTGCTTCATCGTCTCGCTCAGCAACGGCGTCGGCATGCTGGGCTTGCCGATCACGATGCGGGTGGTCCACACCTGCCTGCCCTCATGCATCACCCTGAGCGTGAAGTCGGGCTGATTGACGACCACATGCGCCGTGCCGAGATCGCGCGCGTACCAGCGCCAACGTTCCATATTGGCGATGATCGTCTCGATCTGCCGGGAGGCGTCGCCTTTCTTGGCGCCTGAAGCGCCGCGTAGCTCCGCGAGCATCGCCTTGAGCTTTTTATATTCTTCGTGCCGCGGGCTGAATGCGTCGAGCGCTTTGTCCGCATCCTGCGTCGCCACTATGGCGTTGAGGATGTCGGCCGGTTCGGGCGCCGGCTGCGGCAGCTCGATGTTGCGGCTCACCCGAGTGTAGGGGAAGCGCCCGGCCTGCACGTGCCGTGCATAGGTGAGCACCGTCTGCGTGAGCTTGAGATCGGCTTCCGCGAGTGCGTCCGAGCCCAACCCGGCAAAATTCGGCATCTTGTAGTCGCCGACTTCGAGCCCGTCGGCATCGGCGTTCTTCAAACGCGCGATCGCAGAGATGGCGCGAGCGTTCGCGACACCCTGGTCGAGCCAAAGCGGCGCATAGCTGCGGCTCTGATAGAACGCCTCGGCCGCGGCGCGCTCTTTCTTGTTGGCAAAGGTCCGGTCCGATGTGCCGGCGAAGAAGTCGCGAATCTTTTCCGCAACGGCGCGATCTGCAGGATCGAGCGATGCCATCGGGTCGGGCGGGGCTGCCTGCTCCGCCGTAACCGTCAACTCCGTCGCGGCCGCCGGTTCGCTAGTGGCGGCCGTAGGTTCGGTGGTAGCCGCCGTCTCGGTCACTGCTGGATTAGGAGCAGAAGCTTCGGTTGAGGCCTGCTCGGCAGGCGATGCAGCGGCCGGCGCGGGGGCCATTTTGTTGCTCCCGTCCAGCGCGAGTCCGCCCAGCGGGACGGCGGCGAGGATGAGGGCCAGGGCCGTGCCTGCCAGAATATGGTAGCGAAGGCGAGTCATGAGAGATTCTCCCCAAGGGTGCTTGCCCGCGTGCGGGCGCGACGGAGGCGTGCGGGAAGCGGGACAACGCGCACTGCCGCCACGCAACGGCGCAAGTTGCCGTCGGCGAGGCCGCAACCGCGGTTAGAGCCCGCTGTGGATGTGCATGAAGCCCCCCTGTTCCCATCGACTGCCACCCAAGCCGGCGCGTCGCCGGAGGTGGCTCCCGACTATTGGTCGCGCTGGGGGGGCAATTGGTTCAAAGGGATATGGGGGAGATCGGCGGCTGGCGACGCCAGGATTCGTTAACGGTCTCTTTACTCACCGCCTTTGTCGGTCCCGAGCGGTCCGGGTGCGAGCGATCGCCGTTTGCTTGGAGGTATTCCTAGAGGCCAATGTCTGAGGCGCTTACTTCCTTGCGAGTTGGCCTCATCTCGTGGAAAGCTGAGCAATCCAAGCAACGGAGGGCTCGCCGATGGAGATCATCCCGCTGGGTCCGGGCTTTGCCGCGGAGTTGCGCGGCATCACGCTTGCCGAGGTCGCGGCCGACGACGCCGCATACAAAGCGACGCGCGCGGCGTTCGAGGAGCATTCGGTCATCGTCTTTCGCGGCCAGGAGGTGACCGACGAGGTGCAGCTCGCCTTCTCGCGTCGCTTCGGGCCGCTCGAAGTGACCAAGGTCGGCTCGCTCGGCGCAGGCACCAATCTCGTGATCCTCAGCACCATCGACGAGAACGGCAAGGTCGTGCCGGCCGATCACCGGCTGGCGCTTCGCAATAAAGCGAACCAGCTCTGGCACACCGACAGCACATTCAAGCGCGTGCCGGCGCTCGCCTCGGTGCTCTCAGCGCGCGTCATCCCGGCGCGCGGCGGCGAGACCGAATACGTCTCGACCCGCCTCGCCTGGGAGCGGCTCGAGGAGGCGCTGCGCAAGCGGCTCGAGAAGTCCTTCGCCTGGCATGACTACGCCCATTCGCGCGGCAAGATCGCGCCCGACCTGGCGAGCACGGAGGAGCGTGCGGCGCTGCCGCCGCAATGCTGGCGCATGGTGTGGAGGAATCCGGTGAACGGCCGCAGCGCGCTCTACCTTGCCTCGCATGCCTATGCAATCGAGGGCATGCAGCAAACGGCGGCGCAAAAGCTCCTCGCCGAGCTGATGGATGCCGCAACCGCCCCTGGGCTGAGCTACGTGCACACCTGGCGCAAGGGCGACGTTGTCATGTGGGATAACCGCGCCACCATGCATCGCGGTCGCCCGTGGCCCGCACACGAGGCGCGGCTCATGGTGCGCACCACCATCTCTGCGACCGAGGCCGACGGGCTCGAGAGCGTTCGCCCGCCCTCACGGCAGGCGGCGGAATAGTGTCGTCCGCCGCCAGTGGAATGTTGTCCACCGAACACGACGGCCAGGTGAGGCAGCAATGAGCTGGTCCGGCTGCCTGCTCCACATTCATATCGCGGCGAGAGCATCGCTCGCGATGGAGGAGCTCGAGGAAGCCAAGCTTGTCGCCGGCCGCGGGATCGAAGGCGACCGCTATTTCAGCGGCACCGGTACCTACTCGCCAAAACCCGATGCGCGCGAGGTGACGCTGATCGAAATGGAAGTGCTCGAGGCAATCGCGCGGGGTGATCCTCCGGCTCCCGGCAAGCAAGTCGAGCTTGCGCCCGCAGAGCACCGCCGCAATCTCACGACGCGCGGGGTGCCGCTGAGCCACCTCGTCGGCAAGCGCTTCAAGGTCGGCGAAGTCGTGCTCACCGGCGGACGGCTCAACTTCCCCTGCAGGTACCTCGAGAAGCTGCTGGGACGCCCGGTTTACACCCCGCTGCTCAACCGCTCCGGGCTCAATTGCCGCATCGAAGTGGGCGGCATCATCCGTAAAGGCGATCCGATCACGCCGCTTCAGGACTGAAGGAGCGAAGGGCGCGGCGCAGCTCCCTAAATAATGTCATGCTGGCGACGGCGTTGACGCCGGACACGTTCTTGTCGGTTGGCGGCTAGCAAACAGCCCTGCCGTACCTCACGCCGGGATGTAAATCCACGACAGCATCACAAGCGTCCCCACGATCGAGTACAGCAAGAAGCCCGCGCTCTCTGAGGTCCACGTCATGACACGATCTCCTTCTCCCAAGCACCCTTATCCTGGGTAAGAGATATACGCAGTGCGCCGCGCCGTCTGTGATCGCGGTCACAGTTTTGCGGATTCCTGCCGGCGCCCCTAAACTACGGGCGGGCAAGGGGAATTCTGGCTATGGGAGCGGCATGATCCCGTTCCGCAAAGGAATATGCCGATGAGCCGTCGTGGTAGCGTTTTGCTCGTAGCCTGCCTGGTGACGCTGCTGGCGCCTCCGGCGGTCGAGACGTTGGCGCAGGGCGGGATCATTCGCATCATCGTCGGCACTGCGCCGGGCGGCGCCATCGATCCCTATGCCCGCATGGTCGGCGAGCACATGTCGCGAACGCTCGGCGAGCCGATCATCGTGGAGAACAAGCCGGGCGCAAGCGGCACCCTTGCGGCCGAGTACATCGTGAACGCGCCGGCCGACGGAACCATCCTGTGGCTCGGCACCCAGGCGTTCACGGAAATCAACCCGAATGCCTTCCCCAACGCCCGTTGGTCGATCGATCAGTTCAGACCGATTATCCGCGGTGTAGAGGCGCCGCTCGCGTTCGTCATCAATCCCAGCGTGCCCGCCGACACCTTCGCCGACTTCATCGCATGGGCCAAGGCGAATAGGGGCAAGCTGAGCTACTCGTCCTATCAGGCGGGAACGCCGTCGCACTTCCTCGGTTTTCAGATGAACGAGAAGTTCGAGCTCGACCTCACCCACGTGCCGTACCGCGGCTCGGGCCTGCAGGTGACCGGGCTGCTCGGCGGCCATTCGCTGTTCGGCTTCGCGCAGGTCAACTCCTCGCTGCCGCACGTGCGCGCCGGCAAGCTCAAGGCGCTGGCGACCACCGGGCCGACGCGCGACCGCTCCCTGCCCGACGTGCCGACATTCGCCGAATTGGGCTATGCGGAATTTACCGCCAAAGTCTGGTTCGGCCTGCTGGTCAGAGAGGGCGTGCCCGACGACGTGTTCGGGCGGCTCACCGAAGCCGCCAAGGCGGCGCACGCCGATCCCGCCGTGAGAGAGAAGCTCGAGGCGCAGGGATTCGAAGTCTCGGGCGAAACCGGCCCGCAGCTCAAGGCGGAGATCAAGCAGCAGATCGAGCGCTGGGGGCGTCTCGTCAAAGCCTCCGGCTTTTCCATCGAGGATCGCGGCAGCACGCGGTAATGCGGCCCTCTCGCAAATTACCCGGCGGTGGCGAATAAGGTGCTTCGCCCTTTGGCAATGGGTCCCGGGTCTCGTTCCACTCGCGCAAGAGCGCTCGCTGCACTCGCCCGGGACACGCGAATTTCGTGTCCCGGACGAGCGAGCGTCAGCGAGCGAAGATCCGGGACCCCGAGCCACACAATGACTCGAGAACTTAGCGACTCATCACAATCGATAAGCCCGACCCGGCCGCATCACGCGCGGCGGGTCGGCAGCGGCACGCGGTCGACGTGCTCGATCTCGGCCAACAGCAGCCGCTCGACCATTCGCGCCCGCGTCGAGGCCTGCGCTGGATCATCCCACAGGTTCTCGAACTCGCCCGGATCGGCCTCGAGGTCGTAGAGCTCGCCCCATCCGGTGCCGTGGAACACGCTGAGCCGGTAACGACGGTCGATCAGCGTATGCACGCGCGGCGGCACATCCGTGCCTGGGCTCGGGTGCTGATGATCGTATTGGATGAACACGCTGTCGCGCACCGCACTCGCGCCGTCCAAGGCGGGCAGCAAGCTGCGCCCTTGCATGGCGCTGAACGGCTCGATCCTGGCGCGGTCGAGCACGGTCGCGGAAATGTCCAACGTCGACGCGAGCGTATCGGCAACGGCCGGATGGTTCGTCGCCCGCGGATCGGACCAGATGAACGGCACCCGCACGATGCTCTGATACTGCTCCGCGCCCTTGAGCATCAGCCGGTGATCGCCCAGGTGATCGCCGTGATCGCTGGTGAACATGACCACCGTGTCGCCGCCGCGTCCGGTCCGGTCGAGGGCGCGCAGCACCTCGCCGATCACGTCATCGATGTAGGCAATCATGCCGCAGGTGAGCGCTCGCGCCTCCTGCGCTTCGCGCGCCGACACGCTGATGGTGTTCATGCCGTTGAGGTTGGCCGTGCCTGCCTCGCGCTCGGCGATGACGTTGCGCACGAGCGGCGGCGGTTCCCAGTCGTTGCGTTTGAAGGCCGCCGGCACCGCAAACTGCTCGGGCTTGTACATATCCCAATATTTGCCGGGCGGGTTGAACGGATGGTGCGGATCCGGAAACGACACCATGAGGAAGAACGGCCGATCGGCCTCGGTGTCGCGCAGGAAGGCCTGCGCGCGCTCGCCGATGAATGCGGTCGGGTAAAGCTCCGGTGGAATTGCGGTGCGATAGGCCTGCGGCACCGCGTAGCTATGCGGGAGGCTGTTCTTCGGCCCCGGCAGGGCCTTGGGATCGCGCTCGGCGAGCCACCGCTCGTAGTCGCCGCCGCCGTCGTCTCCGTGCGCGCGCACCAGCGAGACCTGATCGAAGCCGTAGAACGGGGTTTGGACTCGCGCATTCTTGTCGGCCCAGTATTCCGGCGTCTCCTGCTCGTAAGCCGCATCATTGAGATCGCTGCGCAGCGCCTGAACTAGATCGCCGGACGGCTCGCGATAGCCTGCGCGCGGCGGCGGCCGCTTCACGATCGGCGGCCACGCGGTGAAATTCTGCAGATGACTCTTGCCGATGAGCGCCGTGCGGTAGCCGGCGTCGCGCAAGAGCTCGACAAACGTCACGGCCTGCATCGACAGCGGGATTCCGTTGCTGCGCACGCCGTGCACCGACGGCATGCGTCCCGTCATCAAGCTCGCGCGGTTGGGCATGCACACCGGACTGGCGACGTAGAAACGGCCAAACATCGTGCCGTTGGCCGCGATCGAATCGATGTGCGGCGTGCGCAGCACCGGATGTCCGTAGCAGCCGAGAAAATCGGCGCGGTGCTGGTCGGTGATGAACAGGATGAAATTGGGACGCTCGCTCATGGATCAAGTCCATGGCGACGCCAGAAAGCCGCGTCAACCCCGTTTGCCCGACACAGGTAGTACCTCAGTTTGAATTTGAGGATATTGTTGCGCTTGTCGAGGGCAGCGAGCCGAAGCCCGGTAAACGTGGGCCGTACAACAAGCGCGCCGCGGCATAGGAAACCGAAAATGCTGCATCATTTGAAATCTGAAGATCGTCGAGCCCTTATTGCAACTATCGTGATCGGCTCTGGAATAGCCATCCATGCCGGGCTCACTGTGTCCATCGGAATGCACCCGGCCGAAGCCATGTGGTGGGCCATCATTGGTGCCCTTGCGGTATGGGGAGCTATTTACGCCCGGCAGTTATTTTCAAACTGAGACACTGCCCTGACGCACGCACTGACGGCGGCTACGCGGCCGAGCTGCGGTTGAGGACGCGCATGGGGGTGCCGCGCCACACGAAGCCGTTCCCGAGCCAGCTTGCCGACCACAGCACCGGGAGCAGAAGATCGCGCAACAGCCACAACAACGGCGATCGCCAGGACAGATGCCAGCCGGCAACGTAAGCCAGAATGGCTTCGGCGCCGTACCAGATCACGCCGAAGGCGGTCAGCACGTCCGCCAGCGGCCAGTCGCTGGACGCTGCTAAAATTGCGTACGCCGCTAGCGGGGGGACGGCGCCCGCCACGATCTCCGGGAGGAAATAAATTCTAAACGTGTGACGTCGAAGCCGCGCCCAGCGCAGTTGCCGTCTCCAGACCTCCGCTGCGGTCCGCTGCCCGAGCGGCTGCGGGAAGGGCCGGTCAACGACCCGCACGCGCAAACCAGTCTTGCGAACGAGCTTGGTGGCCGCCGCGTCTTCCGCTGCTTCGAAAGCGAGCGCGCGAATGCCGCCGGCCGATTTGAGCAGGTCGCGGCGAAACAGCATCGTCTTGCCTTGTGCAAAGCCCATTCCGATGCTGTCGCCAAAACATTGCCAGCGCGCCTGGTAGGTGTTGAGGAACGCGCATTCCAGTTCGGCCCACATGTTGCCGGGCGTGCATCCGATCGCGGGAGATGACACCAGAGCCGTATCCGGCCGCCATGTCCCCAGCAGGCGATGGAGATAGTCGGGTGGCATCAGGACGTTGCTGTCGGCCATGACAATCCAGGGATGGGAGGCTGCGACCCATCCTTTGACGACATTGTTGAGCTTGGGATTGGCGCTGATGCATTCGTTTCCGATCAGCAGCCGCGCGGCCACATGCGGGTGCAATTCGATCAACCGCCGGACCAAGGGTACGACGGGATCGCTCGATTGTGCCGCGCAGAACAGAAGCTCATACCTGGGGTAATCCAGGTGAAAACCGGACAGCAGCGTCTCCTCGGAAAAGTTCTCTACTCCGCAGACCGGGCGAATGATCGATATGCCCTCGAGCGTTTCTCCTCCGTTAACCTCTGCGTCGGAGCGGCGCACGCGCTGCAGGACGGTGGCGATGCTCGCCAAATGTAGAACAGTGGCAATGACGCAAAATGCGCATGTGGAAAGAACCAGTATCGTCATCGGTGGTCGAATAGGACGAATCGATGACTCTTAAATGACATGGCAATGTCCGCCGCACGCTTTTCCCACCCCCGCGAAGGCGATCCAATGACACTTTGATGATTCACGCGGCCGTCGTGAAAACGTCGAGCCTCTGTCAGACGACGCGGGCAGCTTTCGCCACGTTGATTCGACGGCGGAGGCCCAATGGCCGTCATCACGCGCGGCAGCGCCGCGTCGCTCACGCGGCGCCGGTTCTTGACGGCTGCGGTCTCGTCGGCGGGCATCACCGCCGCCGCTAGCGTCGCCAGACCGTACCTCAGCCGCGCAGCCGATCGCCCGCTCGTCACCCACGGCGTTCAATCGGGCGATGTTTCGATCGATTCGGGTATCGTCTGGGCGCGCGCCGACCGGCCATCGCGCATGCTGGTCGAGATTGCGAGCAGCGACAGTTTCAGGGATGTCCGCAGCGCCGTCTTGGCGGACGCCTTGCCGGAGACGGATTTCACCGCCAAGGCGCTGATCGAGGGCCTGCCCCCGGGGCAGGACATATTCTATCGCATCCGGTTCGAGGATCTTTCGTTCCCGATCTTGAGCGAGCCGCAGGTCGGGCGCTTCCGCACCGCGCCGAGGGACCAGCGCAGCATCTCCTTCGTGTGGTCAGGCGACACCGCTGGCGGCGGCTGGGGCATCGACGAATCCCGCGGCGGGATGCGCACCTATGCGACCATGCTGAAGAGGCGGCCCGATTTCTTCATCCACAGCGGCGACCACATCTATGCCGATTGTCCGATCCCATCGGAGCGCAAGCTTGCGAATGGACAGGTGTGGAAGAACATCGTCACCGAAGAGAAGTCGAGGGTTGCGCGCACGCTCGCGGAGTTTCGCGGCAATTACAAATACAATCTGCTCGACAGAAATTTGCGGGCGTTCAATGCCGAGGTGCCGATCTTCGCCCAGTGGGACGACCACGAAGTCACGAATGACTGGTGCCCCGGCGAAGCCTTAGCATCCCGCGCCACAAGCGACATTCATACGCTTGCCGCGCGCGGACGCCGCGCCTTTCACGAATTCATGCCGATGCGCACGCACGCCATCTATCGCAAGATTGCGTATGGGCCTCTGCTCGACGTTTTCCTGCTGGACATGCGCTCCTACCGCACGGCGCTGCGCGCGGACGGTTCGGCAAGCCGCATCCTCGGGCCGGTGCAAACGTCCTGGCTCAAGCGCGAACTCATGAATTCGCAGGCGACCTGGAAGATCATCGCCGCCGACCTGCCGATCGGCGTGGTGAGCGACGATGCCGTCGGGCAAGGCGACGGCCCGGCGCGCGGCCGCGAGCTCGAGATCGCCGACCTTCTCGCCTTCATCAAGCATGCCGGCATCCGCAACACCGTCTGGTTGACCGCGGATATGCACTACACCGCCGCCCACTACTACGACCCGAACGCGGCCGTGTTCCAGGATTTCGAGCCTTTCTGGGAATTCATCTCCGGCCCGATCCATGCCGGGACCTGGCGTCCGCAACCACTCGACAACACCTTCGGCCCGCGCGCGATGTTCCAGAAGGGCTGCAGCGGCGACCAAGCGGATGATCTCGCGCCCTGCTTCGGGCTGCAGTTCTTCGGTTACGTGGCGATCGACGGCGCGAGCGAAGTTATGACGGTTACCCTTAAGGACGTCGACGATCACGACCTATGGTCGACCCGGATCGAGCCGCGGATGCAACGATGGTCGCAGGTCCGCAGCTGAAGTCGTCGTTGTCACAGAACTGCAACCAAAGCGTCATAAACGGCGAATAGGTCTGGCCTCTCACCCATCGAGGGACGAAGGACATGCACCGATTTGTGGCCGCGGCCGCCTGCTTTGCGATTTCGATTGCCGGTTCGGCGAGCTCTGCACAGACGATTTACCCGATCGATCGGGCGGAGATTCTCTCCGGTGCGCAGTTCGATTTCAAAATCGAGTTTTCCGGACTTGCCGATCCGGCCAAAATCTCCGTCTCGCTCAATGGCGAGGACTACGCCAAGGCGTTCGGCAGGACCGCAACTTTCATCGAACGCGAGGACGGCAAGGACCAATCCGCCTTGATCCTGCGCGATGTTTCGCTCACGCCTCCCGGCAGCTACAAAATCCATGTGACGGATGGCGTCCAGTCCCGCGAGATCACCTGGAACGTCTACGGCACGCCCCCGCGCAAGGCGAAGAACGTCATCCTGTTCATCGGGGATGGCATGTCGCCGGCGCATCGGACCGCGGCGCGCTTGCTCGCCAAGGGCATTGCCGAGGGCAAAGCGCGGGGCAAGCTCGCCATCGACGACATGCCGCACATGGCACTGGTCGCCACCGCCGGCAGCGATTCCATCATTACCGATTCCGCAAACTCCGCCAGCGCCTATGCCACCGGCCACAAATCGGCGGTCAATGCCATGGGAGTCTACGCGGACCGCACACGTGACCCGCTCGATGATCCGAAGGTGGAGACCATTACCAGCTTGGTCACGCGTCGGCTCGGGATGGCGATCGGCATCGTTACCAATACCGAGATCGAGGATGCGACCCCCGCCGCGATGGTTGCCCATGTGCGCCGGCGTAACGAATACGACCGCATCGTCGAGCAGTACTTCGCGGCCAAACCCGACGTGCTCTTGGGCGGTGGCAGAGCTAATTTCCTGCCGAAGGGCGTGGACGGCTCGAAGCGCAAGGACGACGCGGACTTCCTCGCGCGCTTCCGCGAGGCGGGCTATTCCATCGCGCTCACGGGGCCGGAAATGACTTCCGCGGCCGGTGACCCCGCCACCCGCCGTCTGCTTGGGCTATTCACGCTCGGCAACATGGACGGCGTGCTCGATCGCAAGTTCCTCAAAGGCGGAACGGTGCGAAAATTCCCCGAGCAGCCGGATTTGACCGAGCAGGTGAGCGCTGCGCTGGCTGTGCTCTCCAGGAGCGAATCGGGTTTCTTCCTGATGGTGGAATCGGGAATGATCGACAAGTACACGCACCTTCTCGACATGGAGCGGGCGGTCTACGACACGATCATGCTCGACAACGCCGTCAGGCTCGCGCGCGATTGGGCGAGCGCGCGCGGCGACGACACGCTGGTTCTCGTGCTGGCCGACCACAATCATCCGATCGGGCTCGTCGGAACGATCGAGGACGACATGTCGAAGGAGGCGCCCGCCGCCATGCGCGAGCGCGTGCGCGTCTATGAGCGGGCGGGCTTTCCGAACTACGGGACCGCCGATGCCGAGGGCTACCCTTCGCGGGTCGATGTGAGCCGCCGCTTGGCTTTGTTCTCGGCAAGCCTGCCCGACCACTACGAGACGTTCCGGCCGAAACTCGACAATCCGAACGAGCCTACCGTCGCCGGCACGGCGCCCGGCACCTACGTCGCCAACGAGCGCTACAAGAGCATTCCCGGCGCGGTGTTTCGATTCGGCAATCTGCCGGCGATGATGAACGCCGATGTGCATTCGGGGGAAGACGTGATTTTGACCGCGACGGGCCCGGGCAGCGACCGCGTCCGCGGACAGATGGACAACACCGAAGTCTTCCGAGTCATGGTTGAAGCGCTGGGGCTCGGTGCGGCGATGGGCACCGATGTGCGGGGGGCGCAAGGGTTTCCATCCGGCCGCTGACGGTCGATGGCAGCAAGCGGCGGGGCAGCAATGCGGCGAGGACAAGACAGATATAGCTGATCAGGTTGAGCACGACCCGCAAATCCATTGCAAGCGTCGCTTTGAACCATTCGACATCCGCGGGCGAAAGGGCGTGCTGCGCAATGTCCAAGCGCGCCTCGGCAAAGACCAGATAGGTCCACACCCGCATCACAAAGTATGTGGCGACGCCGAGGATGATCAGCGTTCTGCGCCGCGGATCGCTGTCCCAGTTGCAGAACACCAACAGGCCGACGAGCAAGATTTCCATTGTGCTGTTGAGGGCGATGAAAAACGGAACGGCAGGCCACATGAGTGCCGAAAGGACCGCGTAGGTCGTCGACGGCTCGCTCAGCGCCGCGGCCATCATCCAGCCGTACATCAAGCCTGCGCCCGTCATCAGTCCGATTGCGATAATGGCGAGTGCAACCGGGGCGTTGGTGAGCACCGCAATGGAGCTCTGCCGGCGCATCAGTCGGTGGGCGATGACCCCGAGCAGCAACGCCCAGAGGAGACCGGCGACTGCTCCGGCGATCGGCCCGACAACATCCATTGGGAGGAAGATCTTGCCGTAGAAGGCCCCAATCGTCGCCAAGATCGGCGCCACGATCAGATAGGGAGGGCGGGCGGTTCTGCGGGTAATCGCGGCCATGGGCTGCTCCAATAGGGCGCCAGCGCTCGCGGATTCGCGGCCTGTATCCTGGCGCTGGCAGGTAGATTCGGTTTACGATTGATTGCAAAGCTGTTAGATCATAAAGCAATCAGGCTGTCAAGCAATGAAGCGCGCCGATCTCATCCTGGCGATCGGGGAGGCCGTCAGGCGCTATCAGGAGGCGACAGATGCCTTCGACGATGCGGCCTGCGCCGTCCTCGGGCTCAACCGTACCGATCTCAAATGCGTCGATCACATCGCGCAACGAGGTCCAGTTGCGGTCGGCCAGATCGGCAGGGCTGTCGGGCTGACGAGGGGGGCCATGACCACGGCGCTCGATCGCATCGAGCGAGCGGGCTATGTCCGACGGCTCAGACACCCCGACGATCGCCGCGGCGTCCTTGTCGAGCTGACCGATAAAGGCAGGCAAGCCATCGATGCGGTCTGGGGCGAGTATATCCGCAACGCCGAGGCGTTCTTTTCCGGCTACTCGATGGCGGAGCTCAAGACCGTCTTGCGTTTCTTGCAGGAGGGCCGTTCAACGCAGGAGGCCAACATGGCCCGCGTAAAGAAGCTGCGCATGCCCAAGGCTTGACGCGGGCAGAACCCTATCATGCGCGAAGTCGCGCTTTTGCCGGTCAATTATCGGACGGCATTAACTTGTAGAAGATTCCCTCACGGGTCGCGCGGTTGTATCCGAACTGACATCTGCAACTTTGCGCATAACTTTGCGCACGCTCGAGCGCGGGGCCATCCATGACGCCATTGACGGGCCCGGGCGGAAACCACAGCGACAGCAGATGATCGGGTACGTTGAGCGTTACCTGCGGCGGAAGCAGCTCGAGGATCTCGTCAATCTCGTGCGGGGCCGAAAATGACGACGGAAATCCTTCCCGATCGATCATCGCTTCCGACTCGAAGTCTGCAAAATAATTTCTTTGTTAACGATTGTGGGATAGCGCACACCGGATGACGGTTCGATGACGGCCGCGCATGGCGCCTCGCTCGCAAAAAGCGCGCGTCGCCACAGGATCGCCGTGCTGTCAAATTGCCGCAACGGATGGTGTGTACCGCAGGGGCCACCAATCTCACGGGGATTGCCCCATGTTTCAAATCATTCGCCTGGCACTCGACGATCAGGGCGAAGTCGTTGCGCGCCGCCCGCTGCAGCCGTTGTTCGAGCTTCGGGAAGATGCAATGGCGATGGCGGAATTCGATGCATCGCGGCTTTGGGGAGACTACGGCCGCGACGAGGAGCGGGACTGCTGGTGGGCAACCGACGCGCAGGGACGCAAATACCGCTTTGTCGTCGAATCCGGCGCGTGCGCTGACATCGCCGCCTGACTCACCGCGTGGCGATTTCGTAGGTCGTTATGACGATCTCGAACAGGATCAATAGGACGATGATCACTTCCAAGCGTAAGGAGCGCTGGGTATCGATCATGTCTGTGAGCATCTCGGCCGTGTCGGAGATCACGGAGAGCTTGCGCGACAAAGCGTCGGCGCGCTCCTTGAGCTCGTATTCGTCCTGTAGCCGCGCATAGAGCCGCTCGAGATCCGGGCGGTCCCATACCACATCGGGCTTTTCCGCCACCGCGACGCGACCGGAGACGCGATGTTGCACCAGCATGGCGTTGCCGATGTATTTGAGAATGGCGCGCCGTCCGCCGGGCGTGCCCCCTTTCTCCGCCAGGCGGCGGGCGAAAGGCTCGATCACCTCGATGACCGAGGATACCTCGCGCTCGTCGCGCGCGAGAACGACGCTTTTGGCGAGCGCATCCGCGATGACGATCATATGCTCCGGCGTGATGGCGCGCAGCTGAATTGGACCGCCAGGCAAGATCTGCTCGTCTTTATCGGGCACGATCTGGATGATCGCAGTCTCGTCCTCACGCGGTTGGATTGGGCGGATAATGCGCGGTTGCAACCCGCGGATGACCTCGTCCTCCTCCAGCACTGAGAGGTCGAACAGCACCGCGACGCCGTAACGAAATAGGGTGACGACGCCGTCTTTGCCCGCGCGGAACGCGAGCGGCGCCGTCGACAAGACATCGGTCTGTTCCAGCCCGGATGTATCGATGCGATCCCCGAGCAGAATCGCTCGCGCCTTGCGGCGCATCACGATCGGGCTGATTTCGTCGGTCATGGGTTTGAGCAACTCAATACCACCTGGGGCCGGACTGACGCGGGGATGCCCTGCTTGAATCTGGTAATTCGAGCAGCCTGGTTTGGACCTTTGACGGCCAAAAGCCCGTTCATGTCTGCTTGCCGACATTCCCGGACCTGTGGGAACCGCAATGACATCGCGGAAGGACTCGAGATAAGCTCGACCTTGCGCCTGAAGTATAGGCTTTATTTCGACACGCCCAACGCAAGCTGCACAGAAAAGGATTGCAGCCGCGCGTGCCCCGCATAGGCCATTGCAACATCCAGACGGTCAAGGCGGGTGCGACTTCGCGGCTGTCGAGCGCGACGAATGCAAAAATGGAGAGCCGCCGGGTTGGGGACCCGGCGGCTCGGTCGGCGATCGTGTCGGGGGATGAGAGGATGCGACCGCCGGCGATGAACTAAACGGACCAGTCCGCTTCAGCGCGCTTTTGGCGCGCAGCCGCGGCGCAGACCGCGTACAGATCCGGCGTGATTCGTATCACCACCTCAAGTCACGCCGCGGCGGCGGCCGGCACCGTGCATTGCGCAAGCGTCTCTTGCCATGCCGGCAGTGCTCGCAGGCTCCCATACCAGCGCTTGATTTCGCTGTACGGCTCGACCGGGAAACCCGCCATCTCGGCATAGTTCATCGGCGCACCGAGCGAGAAGTCCGCAACCGTCAGCGTGTCGCCGGTCACGAATTTTCTTCCTTTGAGCTGTCCGTCGAGGACCTGCGCAACGCGATGGAATGACTCCGTACCTTTGGCGAGTGCCGCCGCATCCGGCTCGCCGCTCTTGAGCACGGCGGGTTTGACGACGTTTTCGAAAATGAACACCGTGCAAGCGGGATCCCAATGCGCGAGGTCCCAGAACTGCCAGCGCGTCACATCGAGTCGCCCTTTTTCGTCGGCCGGGAGCAGGCCGCTCTCGGGCCGCTTGGCCGCGAGATATTGTAGAATTGCGTTCGACTCCCACAGCACATAATTTCCATCGCGGAGCGTGGGCATGCGCATGTTGGGATTGAGCGCCGCGTACTGCGGCGATTTCTGCTCGCCTTTGAGCAGATCGACCACGTGCAGGCTGGGCTCGATACCAAGATGGTTCGCGATTGCCATCACTTTGAAAGCGCGCGGGCTGGGCGGGAAGACGTAAAGCTCGGTCATGGACGACTCCTTTGCTGTGAGATCGAGATTGGCGGCATGAGAATGGAAAATGTACCTCACGAGATCGATCACGCGGTTTCGGCGCGCCGCTTGAACATTTCCAGCAATCCGGGCCAGCCACGGTCGACGTCCTTGCGCATCGACTCGCCCGCTTCGGCGCCCATCTGCTCGAACTTGCGGTGCTCGAGTTCGACGCGCGTCGCGTTCGCGCCGTCGGCGATGAATCTCACCTCCACCTCGGAGCCGACCGTCGTGTCAGGCTTCCACCGGCTGTTGATGTCCCAGGTCATCACGAAGCGCTGGGGCGGCTCCCAAGCGATGATTTCCCCCACATTCGTGCGCGAGCCGTCTTCCGCCAGCTCGTACCAATGGCCGCCGAGACGGGTTTCCATGACCATCGCTTTTCGCGGTGTCTTGCCGATGCCGTGGTCCAACGGCCACCAGCGGCCGAGACCCGCGGTGAAGACGTCAAATGCATGCGCTTGGCTCGCGCTGACGCGGATGCTCTTGCGCACCGGCGCGATGGTCACTGTCATTTGTCTCTGTCCTTCTGCTCGCTCTTGCCAAGTTCGACTTCCGCCTGGAACGCGGCGAGTGCCTCATCCCAGAATTGGTCGAGCCAGCGGCGCAACGCGCCGAGCCCGTGCGGGTCGATGAAGTACACCCGGCGCGTTCCTTCCTGTCGGTCAGCCACAAGGCCCGCGTCCCTGAGCGCCTTGAGATGCTGCGACACGGCCGGACGGCTGACCGGCATGCCGCGGGCGATGGCGCCGACGGGTCGCGGTCCTTGTCTTAAGCGCTCGAACACGCGGCGGCGCGTCGGATCAGCCAGAGCCGACAGCACGTCTCCGTAAGCCATGACTTACCGTAAGCTACGGCTTACCATTTGTCAACTGGGCTTCAAAAAACCGAGAGGGGCCCGGCGACAAGCGCCGCGGCGACAGCATTGGCTCATTTCGAGGACCAGTTCACGCCAGCTTGGCGTCGAGCGTTATTTCGGCGTTGAGGACCTTGGAGACTGGGCAGTTCTTCTCGGCTTCCCCGGCCATCCGGGCGAACGTGGCTTGGTCCAGGTTCGGCACGTTGGCGCGCAGAATCAAAGCCGAGCGGGTGATGCGAAACCCTTGACCTTCGGGCTCAAGCGTGACCGCCGCCTCGGTGGCAAGCTCCGTGGGAGTGTAGCCGCCGCCTTGGAGCTGAAAGGCAAGTGCCATAGTGAAACAGCCGGCGTGTGCGGCGGCGATAAGCTCCTCGGGATTGGTGCCCTTCTCGTTCTCGAAGCGAGTTTTGAAAGAATAGGGGGTCTGGGCGAGCACACCGGAATCGGTGGATAGGTGGCCGTTTCCGGCGCGACCCGTGCCGCGCCAGACCGCTTTCGCCTTGCGGATCATGGGACTCTCCTATGTCTTACATCGACGCATTTTAGTTGGAGCGTGCGACGCGCACGAGTGTTTTCCCGAAATTGCGGCCTTCGAGCATCCCGATGAAGGCCGCCGGCGCGTTCTCGAGCCCGTCGGTGATGTCCTCGCGATAACGGACGCGGCCATCGGCGATTGCGGTCGAGACGGTGCGCAGGAAGTCGGAATAATGCTCCGCGGCGAATTCGTAGTTGATGAAACCGCGCAACGTGAGGCTCTTGCTCAGCACCTCGCGCATGGTCGCGGGGAGAAGGTTCGGTCCAGCAGCCTGGCCGGCGGCGCTATATTGCGCGATCAGCCCGCATACGGGCACGCGCGCGAAGGTATTGAGCAAGGGCAGCACCGCTTGCCAAACGGCGCCGCCGACATTTTCGAAATAGACGTCGATGCCTTTCGGGCAGACCGCGGCAAGCTTTTCCGCAAAGTCACGCGCGCGATGGTCGACGGCGGCGTCGAAGCGAAATTCCTCGGCGACATAGCGGCATTTTTCCGCGCCGCCAGCGATACCGACGGCCCTGGCGCCGGCCATCTTGGCGAGCTGCCCGACGAGCGAGCCGACAGGGCCGCTTGCAGCCGCGACAACAACCGTCTCGCCCTGCTTCGGCTTGCCGATGAGATTGAGCCCGGCATAGGCGGTGAAGCCGGGCATGCCAAGCACGCCCAGTCCCGTGGTGATAGGCGCCAATGCCGGGTCGAGCTTGCGCAACGCGGCCCCATCCCATGCCGCATGGGTGCGCCAACCCGTCGGCGCCAGCACGATGTCGCCGGCAGCGTAGCCCGGACGATCGGACTCAATCACCTCGCAGACGCTCTCGCCCGACATCACCTCGTCGATGCCGACGGGCTTCGCATAGGATTTCCGATCGTCCATGCGGCCACGCATATAGGGGTCGAGTGACAGATAGAGCACCCGCAGCAGGAGACCGGCGGGCGGCATCACCGGCATCGGCACTTCCTCCAGACGGAAGTTCTCCGGTGTCGGCGGTCCTTTGGGCCGAGACGCGAGAACGATCTGTCTCGCCGCGGGCTCACGCATGTTTACCTCCAGATGGCGTGCTCGGCGACAAGAGTACTCATCCCGCCATCGCGCTTGTGAGGGATGCGATGAGCGCCTCCTCAGAGGCCCAGATCGCTCAGAGAGGCGTGGTCGTCCGGCCGGCGGCCGAGTGGCCAGTGAAACTTGCGGTCGTTTTCGGCGATCGGCACGTCGTTGATGCTGGCGATTCGCCGGCGCATCAGCCCGTCGGTATCGAACTCCCAGTTCTCGTTGCCGTAGCTGCGGAACCAGTTGCCGCTGTCGTCATGCCATTCGTATGCGAAGCGCACCGCGATGCGGTTGTCGTGAAAGGTCCAGAGTTCCTTGATCAAGCGATAGTCGAGCTCGCGGTTCCACTTGCGCGTCAGGAACGCCTCGATGGCGCCGCGTCCTTGCAGGAACTCGGCGCGGTTCCGCCAGCGGCTATCGATCGTGTAGGCCTGCGCGACACGCGCCGGATCGCGCGTGTTCCAGGCATCTTCGGCGAGGCGAGCCTTCTGCGCGGCCGTCTCGGCCGTATAAGGGGGAAGCGGGGGACGGCTCATCGTTCGATCCTCGATCGGCACTGCTAATGCATCGCGGCGGTGTTCCATTCACGCCGGCTGCTTCAACGCGGCGGTGTCGACCGGCGGCTTTCGCAATCGCTTGCCGGTTGCCGCAAAGATCGCGTTGGCGACCGCGGGAACGATGGCCGAAGTTCCGCATTCGCCCACGCCGCCCGGCGGCTCGAAACTTTGGACGATGTGGACTTCGATCTCCGGCGCCTCGTTCATGCGCAGGATTTGGTAGCTATCGAAGTTGGTTTGCTCGACGCGACCGTCCTTGAGCGTGATCTGGCCATAGAGCGCGGCCGTGATGCCGAAGATGATCGCGCTCTGGATCTGCGCCCGGACGGTGTCGGGATTGACGACGGTGCCGCAATCGACCGCGCAGACGACGCGCCGGACACGAACGGCTCCGTCCTTCGCCACCTCGACCTCCGCGACCTGCGCCATGTAGGTCGCGAAGGCAAACTGGAGGGAGACGCCACGGCCGACCCTTTCAGGCAACGGTTGTCCCCAGCCGGCCTTTTGCGCGGCCAGCTCGAGAACGGCTTTGGCGCGGGGAGTCTTTTCGAGCAAGGCAAGCCGATAGGCGACCGGGTCTTGCTTCGCCGCCGCCGCCAATTCGTCGATGAAGCTTTCGGTGACAAAGACATTGTGCGACGGCCCGACGCTGCGCCAGAAGGCAGTCGGAATGCCCGGGGGTTCCACCCGCAAATACTCGACGTGCATGTTCGGGAGCGCATAGACCAGATCGATCGCGCCCTCGGTGCTGTCCGGATCGAGGCCGTTCTTGAACCACGCAGCTGCCCATCTCGACGCGACCGAGGAGCCAGCGAAGCGATTGTTCCAGGCGACAGGCATTCCTTTCGCATCGAGACCCGCGGAAATTCGATCGAGCCAATAAGGCCGATACATGTCGTGCTGGATATCTTCCTCGCGCGTCCACACGACCTTCACCGGGCCGTCGACATGCTGCGCGATTTGGACGGCGCGGGCGGCACCATCAGCCTCCAGCCGCCGCCCGAAGCCACCCCCGATCAGATGATTGTGGACCACGACCTTGTCCAGCGGCAGGCCTGTCGTCTTTGCCGCTGCCGCCTGGACGCGCGCCACCGCCTGGCTGCCGACCCAGATTTCGCAGCCATCCTTGCGCACATGAACGGTGCAGTTCATCGGCTCCATCGTCGCGTGCGCCAGGAACGGAACCTGGTAGAGCGCCTCCACCTTGGTGACGGCGCTCGCCATGGCCTTGTCGACATCGCCGATATTCTGTGCGACGGCCCCCGCATTGAGCGTGGCCTTTTCGAGTTCGCCGGCGACGTCGTCCGTGTTGAGCTTGGCATACGGACCATCGTCCCATTCGATCTTCAAGGCCGCGAGCCCTTTCTTCGCAGCCCCCATGTGGTCGGCTACGACGGCGACGGCGTCGTCGAGCTGGACGATCTGACGTACGCCCTTGACGGCCTTGGCCGCCGCGTCATCGACGCGCTTCACACGACCGCCGAACACGGGCGATTGCGCAAGGGTCGCGATCTTCACGCCCGGCGGCCGGACGTCGATGCCATAGATGGCCGTGCCGTTGACCTTCGCCGGCGTGTCCAGCCGTTTGGCCGGGGTGCCGATCAGCTTGAAATCCTCCGGCCGTTTGAGCGCAACGCGCTCGGGCACCGGCACACGGGCGGCGTCGGCGGCAAGTGCGCCATATTTGGCGCGTCTTCCCGTCGGCGCGTGAAGCACTTCACCGCTTTGCGCGCGGCAGGACGCCGGATCGACGTTCCAGCGCTTTGCCGCCGCCGCCACGAGCATCGTTCGCGCGGTCGCGCCGGCTTGGCGCAGGGGCTGCCACGATGCGCGTACCGCGTTCGAGTTGCCGGTTGCCTGTATGCCGCCCAGCAAGGGATTGCCGTAGAGCTTTTCGTTGGGCGGAGCATGCTCCAACCGGACCTGTTTGAGGTCCACCTCCAGCTCTTCGGCGATCAGCATCGGGATGGAGGTATAGGTACCCTGGCCCATCTCGACATAGGGCATGGTCAGGACAATCTGCCCGTCGCTTCCGATGCGAATGAAGGCGTTGGGCGCGAACCGATCGGCGCCGGCCGCTTCGGCATCTCCGTTTGCGGACGGCAGGTGCAGGCTCAGCATCAGGCCGCCGCCTGCGACCGCTCCGATCTGCAGGAATCTGCGCCGGGAGAGATTGTTAGCTGATAGTGACGGATCCGCGCCAGCGGCTAGTGAAGCGAGGTGATCGAGGATCATTTCAGCCTCCCTGTCCGCTCGATTGCGCGGCCTGCTTGATCGCTTCGCGAATGCGCAGGTAGGTCCCACAGCGGCAGATGTTGCCGGACATCGCGTCGTCGATATCGGAATCGGTCGGATGCGGGTTGCTCGCGAGCAGCGCCGAAGCGGACATGATCTGGCCCGACTGGCAGTAGCCGCATTGAACGACCTCCCGCTCGAGCCAAGCCTTCTGGATCTTGGCGCCCGCCGCTGTCGCGCCGATCGCCTCGATCGTTGTGATCTCGGAGGCGCCGATACTGTCGATCGGGGTGATGCAGGAGCGGGTGGCGACGCCGTCGACATGCACGGTGCAGGCGCCGCAGAGCGCCATGCCGCAGCCGAACTTCGTGCCGGTCATGCCGAGCACGTCGCGCAACACCCAGAGGAGCGGTGTGTCGCCGTCGACATCGACACTATGCGCGGTTCCGTTGACTTTGATGAAGAGGGCCATGGTTGCCTCGAAGTGGTCGGGGGGATGGCAACTGAGACGATGACGGCGCTGTTGGGCGTGCGCTTTGCATCAATTGCCGCGATTTTGTGATTCTTGCTGTGGCTTGACCGGGTCGATTTCGGCTGTGGGGGCTGCGCCATTGACCAGCGACACCCCTGGTCGTGGTGTGGAGGCTAAAGCGCGCTTGTCGCCTCCTCCGGCGTCCATTCGCTGCCCCAACCGCGTCCGGACCGATACATCTCGTCAGCCGTGTGCTGCGTGAACTCCACGACCAGGCGGTCGCTGCGTAGCCCCAGCGTCTCGACGCAGGCGTCGATCAAGGCCTGGGCCAATTCGGCCCGTTGTTCGGGCGGCCGGCCGCGCCGTATGTCGCATGAAATCAGGGCTGCCGGTTCTGGCTCGCCGGCGCCGCAACACCACACGCCGCCTTCGGCCAGCTCGCGAAATGCCACGGTGACCAAATCGGGCGTCGTCTGCATGATACGCGCGAAACTGTTGCCCAAACGCCGGGCCAGCGCGCGCTTCACGGCGACCGGATAGTGGTGCGGAACGTCGACTTGAAGGTACGGCATGGCTGATCGGGCTATTCCGGTTGGCCGTGTTCCATCATGCAGGAGCGATACGTGTAGATCTCCACATCGCCCCAGGTGTGTTCGATCTACTTCTGAGCCCTGACATTGCACTCGTGAACTGCCTTCTCCGCGCCGGGTCCATGCACGGCGCGGCGTTGGCGAACTGCGCGAACAACGCGGTGGCAATCAAGGGACCGAAAGTGAGAGTAGTAGAAACCGCTCTCATGTTGTTTCTCCGTCGTGCCGCTAATCCCGGCGCGATACGAGACGTAACGCGTTTACACGGCCCAGATAATCGGTAATGAATTCCTGTCACTCATGAAGGAATTTCCGCTGTGGCCAGTTCAGCAAGCGAGAGCCACCAGGATCACGCCGTCATTCGGGCCGATGGTCGAACCGTCGGTGAACGCAAGGTTGTACGTGCGTTGCGGTATCCCAATGTCGTCGACAATAAGCTCTCGCTCCCGCTCAGGAATGACCTCCCGAATCTTGTCCTGGGCACACTCAGGTGGAGCGTCGGCTCAGTTGGCGCCGCGCGGCGCAGCATCGAGCTGCGTCTCCGTGACAGCGTGAAGCAGAGCCCGCAGCTGTGCGGCGCGCCGGCCGCCGAAGGCTGTCTCGAATTTTTTCTGCGCTTGCGTCCAGCCCGCGCGCGCGGCGCGCAACCGCGCCGCGCCGGCCTCGGTCAAACGCACGACCTTACTCCTGCGGTCGACGCTGTCCGGCACGATCTCGATCAATCCTTCGCGCGCGAGCGGCAGGATATTGCGGCCCAGCGTGGTCCGATCCATCACCAAACTCTTGGCCAGGGCGTTGATCGGCATCGGCCCTTCCAGCCGCAGCCTGATCAAGATCGAGAATTGGGTGGTGCGCAGCCCGCTTGAGGCCAACAACCGATCGTAAAATTGCGTGACGTGCCGCGTCGCTTCGCGCAGCGCCAGGCAGTTGCAGACCTCGGGCTTCGGCCGAGCGTCGGAGGGCATTTCGATCCTCAACCTTGACAAACACGTATATGCGCCTATGTGCGTGCAACTGCGCTCATTGTCAATGGGCGCGCGGACCGAAATGCCGCTCGACCGGCGCGGGGGCCCCGGATCGGTCGTGCAGGTCTCGAGCGAACGCAGGAGGTTCCGCCATGAGTACATCGCACCCGGTCGTTCTCGCCGCTCCGATTCGCACCGCCATCGGCACGTTTGGCGGCAGTCTCAAAGACGTGTCCGCGCCCGATCTCGGCGCCCTCGCGATCGGCGCCAGCGTCAAACGTGCCGGTCTCGAGCCTGGCGAGATCGGCACCGTCGTCATGGGGAACGTGATCCAGGCGGGCGCCAAGATGAATCCCGCTCGCCAGGCTGCAGTCCACGCCGGGCTGCCGGTGTTGGTCCCGGCGATGACGGTGAACCGCGTTTGCGGCTCGGGCGCCCAGGCCATCGTCTCGGCGGCGCAGGAGATCTTGCTCGGCAATGTCGATGTCGCGGTGGCGGGCGGCATGGAGAACATGGATCAAGCGCCTTACCTGATCGCACGTGCCCGTTGGGGCTATCGCATGGGCGACGGCCAGCTCTACGACAGTATGCTGCGCGATGGGCTCAACGACGCCTTTTCCGATCGGCATTCCGGCTGGCACACCGAGGATCTGGCGCAGAAGTTTCAGATCACGCGCGAAGCACAGGACCAGTGGGCGCTACGCTCGCAGCAGCGTTTCGCCCGTGCGCAGACGGCGGGCAAGTTCAAGGACGAGATCGTGCCCGTCGAGGTCGCCGGCCGCAAAGGACCGGTGAGCTTTAACACGGACGAGCATAGCCGTCCCGACACGACGCTGGACAAGCTTGCCGCGCTGAAGCCCGCCTTCCGCGCGGACGGCACTATCACCGCCGGGAATGCGCCCGGACTCAACAGCGCCGCCGCCGCGGTGGTCGTGGCGGATCAAGGATGGGCGGAGAAGCGCGGGCTCGTCCCGGTGGCGCGTCTCGTTTCCTATGGCGTCGCAGCCGTCGAGCCTGGGATGTTCGGCCTCGGCCCGATCCCGGCGGTTCGTCAGGCGCTCGCCCGCGCCGGCTGGAAGGTCGGCGACCTGGATCGAGTCGAGATCAACGAGGCGTTCGCGGCGATCGCGATCGCCGTGAGCCGCGAGCTCGGATTGCCGGAGGAAATCGTCAACGTCGAGGGCGGCGCCATCGCCCACGGCCATCCCATCGGCGCGACTGGCGCGGCGCTCAGTACCCGCCTCATTCATTCGATGCAGCGCGATGGTCTCGAGCGCGGCCTCGTCACGCTGTGCATCGGCGGCGGTCAAGGCATCGCGCTCGCGATCGAGCTGCTGCACTGAAATACGCGTGCGCGTCAAGCGCACTTCGTAGCGGTTCGCTTTAAATGTACGGCTCAAAGGAGACCGCGAATGGCCGTTACCGCGCCTGCTCAGCTCCCCTAGCCGGCACGATAATGGCGAAACCATGCGCCGGACGCGATGGCGGCGAACAACACGCTCCCATGCAGAAAGAGGCCGAAGGCGAGAGCGGCGAATAACCAATGCAGCGAGCCGGTCAGGCGTAGCGCGATCCAGCCGCCGGCGATTGCGACCAGCATCCGCAGGAAGCCGGCGGACAACGGCCAAAACAGTCGTCCCGCGCCCTGCGATGCGAAATAAAGCGCAAGACCCAAGCCGAAGAAGCCGTAGGTTGGTCCGACAACGCGCAGGTAAGTTGCTCCCGTCTCGATCACATGCGGATCGGCGCTGAACTGGGTGATCCAGAGCTGTGGCCAGATGGCTGCGGCGATGCCGATCGCTTCCGTGATCACGAAAGCCATGGCCCCGCCGATGAAAGCAATGCGCAGCGCCCGCTCGCGCTGGCCGGCGCCGATATTCGTGCCCACCATTGCGACGAGCGGTGCGCCGAGTCCGAAGATGATGGGGATCAACAGATATTCCAGCCGTGCGCCTGTGCCGTAGCCGGCCGCGGCGCCCGCTCCGGCGGCGGTGGCGACCAAGGCGGTGGCCAGCGCGATGATCACATTCGTCTGCAGCGAAGTGACCGAAGCGACCGCTCCTACGCCCAGGATGCTTCGGAACAATGGCCAGCGCAGACGCGACATCCGCAACCGGGCAACATTGCACCCCGAGAGCACGTACCAGCCGAGCACGGCAGTTCCCGTCGCATAGAACAAGACCAGCGCCGCGCCGCCGCCGGCGATGCCGAGTGCCGGAAACGGACCGATGCCGAAGATGAGCAAAGGGGACAACGGCACGAGAACAACAACGCCGGCGCAGATCACCAAGGCCGGCACCAACATGTTGCCGGTCCCGCGGACGACATTGGCCAAGCCGTTCATCGCCCAAAGGAGAACGTTTCCCGCGAAAACGACGTTGGAATAGCTGAGCGCTGCTTCGAGCTCGCCGCCCTCGCCGCCGAGCGCGCGATAGATCGGCCGTCCGAATACGAGCATGAGCACGGAGAACGAGGCGCCGAGCGCGACCATGATGACGAGCGCATGCAGCACCAACGCATCGGCTTCCTCGCGCCGGCCGCCACCAAGCGCTCGCGCGATCGCGGACGAGATGCCGCCGCCCATCGCACCGGCGGAGATCATCTGCATCAGCATCACGCCGGGGAACACCAGCGCCATGCCGGCGAGCGCGTCCGTGCCGAGCTTTGCGACAAACCAAGTCTCGATGAGCCCGGTGGCGGCTTGCGCGAACATCACCAGCACATTCGGCCAGGCCATCCGCAACAACGTGGGTACGATCGGCCCTTGCAGCAGCAGGCGCGTTCGCGGGCTGAGCTCGCGCGCTTTCGCAACGTCCGCCTTGCCGAGCGGAAGACCGGCCGCTGACTCCATTGCCGCGACGCTCATCCCGCGCTCCTTTTTCGCGGACGGCCTTTCTCGCGTCCTGCGATCGAACGCGCAGGGGCTTGTGCCACGGGATGATTGCTCGATGCGTACTTTCGGCGGACGCGCTCGTTGGCGGCGGGACCCGGGACCAATGCGTAGTCCGGCTCCTGGATCGGCCGCCCGGTGGCGGGATCGGCGAGGACGGGATCGACCGACGCGCCGGTCTTGGCGTTGACGAGCTGTACGCTTGGGCCTTCCGGGGCAAAGTGCTTGTTTCCCCAGGCCAGCAACGCGACAAGGACCGGACGAAAATCGCGCCCGCGCGCGGTCAGCACATATTCGTATCGCGGCGGCCGTTGGCTGTACTGCCGGCGCTGCAGAAGTCCCGCATCGACCAGCGCATCGAGCCGGCGCGCCAGGATATTCGGCGCGATCCCGAGACTCTTTTGGAATTGATCGAAGCGCGTGAGCCCGTGCAGGGCATCACGCAGAATGAGAATGCTCCACCATTCGCCCACGCGCTCAAGACTGCGGGCGATCGGACAGGCCATCCGGGCGAAGCTCTTGCGCTGCATTGACACAATATAGGCCAGTAACTATCATTATGCAAGTTACTAGTGGACGACAATCATGGACGCACACAACAAGTCGGCTTTGACCGAATTTTTCCTCGAGGATCTGCGCGTGGGCCAGCGTTTTTCGAGTGGTTCCCATACGATCGATGAGGCGCAAATCAAGGCGTTCGCAGCGCAATTCGATCCCCAGCCGTTTCACCTCGACGGCGAAGCCGCGAAAGCAACGTTGTTCGGCCGACTGGCCGCGAGCGGCTGGCATACCGCTGCGATCACCATGAAGTTACTCGTCGAGTCCGGCTTGCCGCTCAGGGGCGGGATCATCGGCAGCGGCGGCGAGATCAGCTGGCCCAAGCCGACGCGGCCGGGCGACACGCTGACGGTACTGAGCGAAATCGAGGAGATAACTCCCTCGCGCTCCCGACCTGATCGTGGAATGATCCGCGTGCGCAGCGAGACGCGGAATCAGGACGGCGAGACTGTGCAGATCCTCATAGCGAAGCTCGTGGTGCCACGACGCGCGACCGCTGCGGTTCCGATCTGACATGGAGGAGAACGGCGATGTCCGGTCGCATGGTGGCTTGCAGATCCTTTATTTCCGCGCTGGGGGTCGCTGCCTCCTGCGGGTTCGCGGCCGCGCAAAGCGCGCCTCCGCTGCCGGCGGTTTCGGTCACTCCGGTGGTGAGCCGGCAGGTAACGGAAACCGTCGACTACATCGGACGCATCACGGCGATCGAGAAGGTCGACATCGTGGCGCGGGTGCCGGGCTTCATCGAGGAGCGCAACTTCACCGAAGGGCAGGAGGTCAAACAGGGCGACCTGTTGTTTCGGATCGAGCAGGCAACCTACAAGGCGGCCGTCGATCAGGCGCGCGCCACCCTCGCCAAGGCAAAGGCCACGGAGGTCAACGCCAAGCTGCAATTCGAGCGCGGCAAGGAGCTGGTGCGCAATCAGAACATCCCGCAAGCGACCCTCGACCAGCGCGCCGCCGACGAGGCGGCCGCGCAGGCGGGCGTCTTGGAGGCGCAGGCGGCGCTCGAGCAGGCGGAAATCAATCTCGGCTACACCGAGATCCGCTCGCCCATCGACGGACGCATCGGGCTCGCCATTTTCACCAAGGGCAATCTGGTCCAGCCCTCCTCCGGAAGGCTTGCAACCATCGTCAGCCTGGATCCCATGTACGTCATCTTCCAGGTCAGCCAGCGCAACCTTCTAGACCACTATAGGCGCCGTGCCGACGCCGACAAGAACACGCACGTGACCCTCCGCATCAAGCTGCCCAATGGCAGCGTCTATCCGCATGCCGGCCTCAGCAACTTCCTCGACGTCCAGGTCGACCCCACGACCGACACCGTGGCGGTTCGCGCGACAGTGCCGAACCCGGAGCATCTGCTCATCCCCGGCGGGGTGGTCGGGGTCAGCGTGGAACGGGGCGCGCCTAAGTCGGCGCTGACCATTCCGCAATCCGCCGTCCTGCTCGATCAAGCCGGCCGCTATGTCCTCGTGGTCGATACCGCCAAGAAGGTCGAGCAGCGCCGCGTCACGACCGGCGTCGAGCAAGGCCCCAATGTCGTGGTGACCGAGGGCCTCAAGGAGGGAGAGTTGGTCATCGTCGAGGGCATTCAGAAGGTGCGCCCCGGCCAAGTGGTGACGGCCACTGTCGTACCGGGCACCTGAATGTTTTCCGACATCTTCATCGATCGGCCGCGGCTTGCGATCGTCATCGCCATCGTCATCATCCTTGCCGGCATCATCGCCATCACCGCGATTCCGATCGCGCAATTCCCAGAGATCGTGCCGCCGCAGGTCACGCTCAATGCGACTTATCCGGGTGCCGATGCCGAAGTGGTGGAAACCACGGTGGCGCAACCGATCGAGCAGCAAGTCAACGGCGTCGACAATGCGCTTTATTATCAGTCCGCCAGCGGTTCCGACGGCAGCTACATCCTCACGGTGGCCTTCGCGCTGGGCACCGAACCGGACATCAACACCGTCAACGTGCAGAACAGCGCAAGTCTCGCCATCCCGCTACTGCCCCAGGAAGTCTCGCGCTCCGGGCTCAGCATCCGCAAGAAATCCGCCGCCCTGCTCCAGGTGATAAACGTCTATTCCCCGAACAATACCTACGATGCCGTTTATCTCAGCAACTATGCAACGATCAACCTCATCGATCCGGTGGCGCGGATCAGAGGCGTCGGGCAGGCAACGCTGTTCGGACCGCTCGACTATTCGTTGCGCATCTGGCTCGACCCCGATCGGCTGACCCAGCTCAATCTGACGCCGAACGACGTCATCTCCGCCGTGCAGAGCCAAAACGTTCAGGCGGCGCTGGGCCGGGTGGGCGCGGCGCCGATCAGCAGGGAGCAGCAGGTCCAAATCAACGTCAAAACCAAGGGGCGGCTCACGCAACCGGAGGAATTCGCCGCCATCGTGCTGCGCGCCAATCCCGATGGTTCGGTGATCCGCATCAAAGATGTTGCGCGCGTGGAAATGAGCGCAAGATCGCAGGAGCGCTACGGCCGCTTCAATGGCGCGCCGGCGGCAGCAATCGGGATCTACCAAACGCCCGGATCCAATGCGGTCGAGGTGGCGCGTAAGGTACGCGAGACGTTGAACACACTGGAGAAGCGATTCCCAAACGATCTCGCTTACACCGTGTTCTGGGACGCCACTGTCTTCGTCACGGCGACGATCAACGAGGTCATTCGCACCCTCGGCATCGCGATCATCCTCGTGGCCGTGGTCGTGTTCTTGTTCCTCGGCAGATGGCGAACGACGCTGATCCCGCTCGTTGCCGTGCCGGTGTCGATCGTTGGCACCTTCGCGGTGCTGCTGCTCATCGGCTACTCGGCCAATACCGTCTCGCTGCTCGCCCTCGTGCTCGCCATCGGCATTGTGGTCGATGATGCCATCGTCGTGGTCGAGAACGTCGAGCGCGTGATGGAGGAGAATCCGGAGCTGCCGGTGCCGGACGCCTGCAAGAAGGCCATGGCCGAGATCACCGGCCCGATCCTCGCCATCACGTTGGTCTTGTTGTCGGTGTTCGTGCCGGTGGCCTTCATTCCCGGCATCAGCGGCCAGCTCTTCCGCCAGTTCGCTGTGGCGGTTTCGGTCGCCATGCTGATCTCGGCCGTCAACGCGCTGACCCTGAGCCCGGCGCTCTGCGCAGTGCTGCTCAAGCACGGCCAAAAGACCAGCGGTCCCATGCGCTACGTGCTGCGCGCGATCGACCGTGCGCGCGACGGTTACGTCGCAGTGGTCCGCCGCCTGGTGCGCGTGGCGATCGTCGGCGTCGTAATCGTGGTCGGGACGCTGGCGGCGTCGGCATGGCTGTTCAGCCGGACGCCGCAGAGCTTCCTGCCGGAGGAGGACCAGGGCGCAATTTTCGCGACGCTGCGCCTTCCCGAAGGCGTTTCGCTCAACCGCACCGAGGCGGTGGTCAAGCAGGTCGAGGACATCGCCAGGCCCATTCCGGGCGTGGAAGGCGTATTGTCCGTGGTCGGCCTGAATTTCATCGACTACGTCCCGGCAGCGAACCAGGCTTTCTTCGTTATCCGGCTCAAGCCTTACGAGGCGCGCACCGATCCGGCGCAAAGCGCGGGCACGATCATTGCGCGGCTGCGTCCGGAGATGTCGGCGATTCAGGGCGCCGTCGCGTTTCCGTTCAACCTGCCTCCCATTCTCGGCCTCGGCAATACCGGCGGCTTTCAGTACGCGCTTGAGGCATTGCAGGGCCAGTCACCCTCCGATGTCGCGGCTGCGCTGCGCGGCCTGGTCGTGGCGGCCAACGCGGAGCCCGAGCTCGCCGGCGTTTACAGCACCTATGCCGCGGATACGCCGCAGATCTATCTCGATATCGATCGCGACAAGGCGCAGGTGCTCGGGGTCAAGATCACCGACATCTTCAACGCGCTGCAGTCGACGCTCGGCAGCTTCTACGTCAACGACTTCAACGTGTTTGGCCGCACGTGGCAGGTCAACGTGCAGGCCGAGACGCCGTTTCGCGACAATATCGACGACATCTACGAGATTTATGTGCGCAACGCCCAGGGCGGGATGGTCCCGATCCGGGCGCTGGCCGACGCGAAGCTCGTGCAAGGGCCGCAGACCGTCGTGCGCTACAACGGGTTCCGCGCCGCCATCGTCAACGGCGCGGCAAAACCCGGCTACAGCTCCGGCCAGGCGCTCGCCGCCATGGAGCGCGTCTCCGCGGCCACGCTGCCGGCCGGCTACAGCTTCGAATGGACCGGAACCGCGCTGCAGGAAAAGGCGGCAGGCGGGCGCACCGGGATCGTGCTCGGGGTAGCCGTCCTGTTCGCCTACCTCTTTCTCGTCGCGCTTTATGAAAGCTGGAACATTCCGGTCCCGGTCCTGCTGTCGGTCAGCGTCGCGATCCTCGGCGCAATCGTAGCGATCACGCTGGCGCGGCTGAGCTTCGACGTTTACGCGCAGATCGGGCTCGTGGTGCTGATCGCGCTCGCTGCGAAGAACGGCATTCTGATCGTGGCGTTCGCGGTGGAGCAGCGCAATATGGGAAAGGACGTTCAGGCTGCCGCCATTGAAGGGGCAAGCTTAAGATTTCGTCCGGTGATGATGACGAGTTTCGCGTTCATTCTCGGTCTGGTGCCGCTGGTTGTCGCCAGCGGCGCCGGCGCGATCACTCGCCAGGCGGTGGGCACGCCGGTGTTCGGCGGCATGCTCGCCGCATCGCTGTTTGGGATTTTCATTATCCCGCTGCTCTACATCACGGCGGAGAGTTTGGGCCGTTGGCGGCGGGCCAAGAAGTGAATTGGTTGCGAGTAACCTTAGGGACGGACGGCGTGGCGGGAATGGGTCGTCAGCCAACGACCAAATTTGGCATCGAACGAATATTTGCCCGCACCGGTAATGTACAACAGCAACAATCCACCCACTATGCTGATGTTCTTTAGAAATTGATCATGTTCTCGAACGGTGCAAGCTCCTTGTGCACCCAACGCAGATCGAGCACCGCATCGATCTGCCGGACCAAATGATCAGGAGGCACCACCTTGTCGAGATCAAACGCGTAAAAGAATGGCCCTTGTCCATCCTCTCGCTGCCCCATCATGGACCGCTCCCGCGAATCGCCGTCTTAATCTGACGGAATCACGGTTCGCCCATCGTCTCAACGAGAGTTTTGCAACACAATCCCCCTGGAAGCGGCCATGCGCGAGCTTAACTCGATATGTCCGTTAAGTGCCAAGCGGACTCATGCACCGCAGCAAATGAGGTACACGAGGCTTACTCGATCACTTTCGTCGGCGCGCAGCAGGGGCGTCGACACGTCAACCCCGATAACCTTTGCGGTCTCGAGATTGATCACCAACTCAAGACCAGATGAACGCAGCAGCATCGCCGGAAACGCCGCAGAAGGGTGGAACGCGCTACCAAGCAATTGGAGAACGGGAGCGATTGAGCTCCTAAGAGGTCGTCTCCCACTTTGATTGTAGCGTTTGCTAACGGTAAGCTTTGGCTAACTGAAAGATGCGCTCATGGGTCACGACGATTTCGTAATCATCGGCAGGGTGGCGGGCGCCCTCGTCATCGGCGCTTTGATCGGATTTGAGCGCACGTTTCACGGTCGCCCTGCCGGATTTCGCACCCACTCGCTAGTGTGCATCGCATCCGCGATTCTTATGATCGTGACAGTCTATCAAAACCAATGGATGACGCTGCTAGAGCACGATGCCAT